>Ga0070741_10020530_pt1 | contig 10399 bp, 8 predicted proteins | sample Coa_R1_4_FD_66440 | JGI IMG/M metagenome (GOLD analysis project Ga0070741, IMG submission 66440) | Surface soil microbial communities from Centralia Pennsylvania, which are recovering from an underground coalmine fire - Coalmine... | ecosystem: Environmental > Terrestrial > Soil > Unclassified ... | reverse complement strand
GGGCTCACGGTCGAGCAGGGCCGGGACCGGTTGCTGCGTCTGTTGCTGACCCCGGTGTTCAGTGCGGTGGCGCTGCTGGCGTCCGCGCTCGCGGTGGAGCTGCTGGGGATGGAGCTCACCGCTCGGGCGCTGCTCGGTGCGCTGTCGGTGATCTCGGTGGCGCTCATGCTGTGGGCGCGTTGGAGGACGTTGCGGGGTCCGTGGACCGGCGCGCCGCGCGGAACGCTGAGGCCGCCGGTACTGGGACCTCGGGTGGGCGCGGTGGTCGCGGTGACGGCGGGGATCATGGTGCTGGCCGCCGCCGTGGCCGGGGCCGTCGCGCTGCAGTCCGGTCCGACCGACCGCTACGTGCTGCTCGGCCTGGAGCGCCAGGCCGGCTCACAGCCCGGGCCGGTGGTGGTGCATGCCGGCAAGGACGTCGTGCTCAACTGGACGATGAACAGCTACGGCTTCGCACTGCCGGACTCCGATCCGGCCGTGTCCATCGCCGTCGGCGGGGTGCACCCGGGCGAGGCCACCGTCCAGTCCTCGGCGCCGCTGCCCACGGCGGGTTCAGACGCTGGAGCGACGAGCCGGCAGAGTGGTTTCGTGGCATTTCCCGCACCCCTGCGGGCCGGCCTCTACCGCATCGAGCTCACGGTCGCGCCACAGCACGCCGCCGTGCCCGGCGGGTACGGGTCCACGCTCCAGCTGACCATGCGGGTCGAGCCGTGACGGCCGGCCAGCTCGAGTCGGCGGGCAGCGTGGCGGCCACGACATGGCGCGCCCGCCTCAGGACGGACGAGCTGTTGCGCGGCAGCGCGTTCATCATGGCCACGAGCGTGGTGACATCGTTGATCGGGTACGCGTTCTGGCTGCTCGTGGACCACAGCTACCCGCCGGCGGTCAGCGGGGCCGGTGCCGCCGCCGCCAGCCTTCTGCAGGCTTCAGCGCTGCTGGCCAGTGCCGGGGCCGGGGCGGCCATGATGGAGTGGCTCCCACGGTGCGGGACCGCGCTGGAATGGCGCCGACGGCTCACCGCCGGGCTGTTGGTGGCCACCGCGGCCGCGACGGTCGGCGGCGTGATGACGGTCGTGGTCGTCGGCCGCCTGCTGCACGCCCTCGCGGTCCTCGAGACGCCGATGGGCGGGCTGCTGTTCTGCCTCGGCGGAGTGTTCCTGGCGCTCGGCGTGGTGATCGACGACGTCGCCGTCTGCGAACGCCGCGGCGGGGTCATGCTGGTGAGGAACACCGTGTTCGTGGCCGCCCGGTTCCCGCTGCTGGCAGTGCCCTGGCTGTGGCCCGGCACGGCCGATCAGATCCTCACCGCGTGGATCGGGGCCTCGGGGTTGTCTCTCCTGGTCAGCGTCATGGCTCTCCGGCACCGGGTCCCGCACCTCGATGTGCGGCCATCCCTCGGTGCGCTCGGCACGCAGCTGCGCGAGATGGCCGGTTCGTTCGTCGGGCAGCACCTCATCACGGTCACCGCCATGCTCGGCGCCTACCTGATGCCGATGCTGGTGGTGGCCCGGGTGTCAGCGGCGGCGAACACCTACTTCTACGCGACCTGGATGCTGGGATCGGTTTTCTTCATGATCAGCCCGGCGGTGTCGGCGGCCCTGTTCGCCGAGGCGGCGATCGACCCCCGGCACGTCGACGCCCTGGCCCGCCGGTGCGTGGCCACCATCGCGGCGCTGCTCGCGGTCCCGATGGTGGTGACGCTGTGCGGGGGAGGGTTGCTGCTCGGGCTGTTCGGCCCGGACTATCCCGCCCACGGACGGCTGCTGCTGGTCCTGCTCACACTCTCCGCCGTGCCGGACGCGGTGACGAACGTGGCGGTCTCGGTGCTCCGCGCGACCGGCCGGGTACGTGAGGCGATGTGGCTCAACGCCGGGATGTTGCTCGGATACCTGGCGCTGGGCTGGTGGTTGCTGCCGCTCCTGGGCATCGTCGGCGCGGGCGTGGCCTGGGTGGCGGTGCAGAGTGGTGGCGCGCTGTGGGCACTGGCGCACCGGCGGCGGATCGTCTCCCCGGCAGCGGCCACCGGAGTGTCCGCGTGAGAGTCCTGCAGGTCAGCGACAGCTATCCGCCCGCGACCGGCGGTATGGAGCGCAGCGTGCGACAGCTGGCCCAGGAGCTGGCCGCGCGTGGCCACCAGGTCGAGGTGGTGACGATGGGTCATCCGGACGCACCGCCGCTGGAAGTGGACGGCGGGGTGACCGTGCACCGGGTCGAGGGCTGGAGCCGCCATCTGCGCCGGTTCTCGGCCGATCCCGCGCACCGCTTCCACCCCACCGCGCCGGACCCCGGGCTGGTGCGGTGCCTGCGCGAGATCGTCGCGCGGTTCCGCCCGGACATCGTCCACGCGCACAGCTGGATCCTGCACTCCTGCCTGTCGCTCGAGCTCCCGCCGGGATGCCGCCTGGTCATGACGCTGCACGACTACGGGCTGGTCTGCGCGAAGAAGACGATGATCCATCGCGACGACACCGACAGACGCTGCGACGAGCCCGCGGTGCACCGCTGCCTGCCCTGCGCGAGCGCCTCCTACGGCCGGCTCAAGGGCATACCGCTGACCACGGGCCTTGCGCTCGGTCGCGGCCGGCTCGACCGGGTGGACCTGTTCCTCCCGGTGAGCCGGGCGGTGGCGGACACCTGCCTCCCGGAGACCGGGCCCGAGCGTGTCACCGTCATCCCGCCCTTCGTGTCCGATGACCTCGTGTCCGATGACCTCGTGGCGGACGGCCCGGAGGCGGGCGGCCCCGGGGCGGACGGCCCGGGGGCGGGCGCCGTCAGGCCCCGGCCGGCGTTCCTGCCCGACGGTGCCTTCCTGCTCTTCGCCGGAGCGGCGGGCGAGCACAAGGGCATCGGCGTGCTGACCGACGCGCACCGCCGGATGACCCGGGACACGCCGCTCGTGGTGCTGGGACAGCGGGCGTCGGGCGCCCGGACCCCGACCGGGAACTCCGCGCGGCCGCTCCTCATGCCCGGGCCGGTACCCCATGACGAGGTGGCGGCCTCCTTCGCGGCCGCGGCGGTCGCCGTGGTGCCCTCCCGTTGGGCCGAGCCGTTCGGCCTGGTCGCGGTGGAGGCCATGGCGGCCGCCACCCCGGTGGTCGTGTCGGATGTCGGAGGCCTGGCCGACATCGTGGTGCCGGGCGTGACCGGGCTGCGGGTCCCGCCGGGCGACCCGGTCGCCCTCGCCGGTGCCCTCGACCGGCTGCTCGCCGACCCGGGGTTGCGGCGTCGGATGGGCGACGCCGGGCGCGCGCGAGCGCGGCGGTACACCGCGGGCGCGGTGGTACCCCAGGTCATCGAGGCCTACGGGCGGGCGCTGCGAGCCCCCCGCCGCCGGTGAGCCCCCCGCCGCCGGTGAGTCCCCCACCGGGAGGTTGGGCCCGCTCGACGCGGCTGGTGATCTTCCTGCTGGCCGTCGCGGTGGCCGGGATCGCGGCGTGCGCTCCCCCGACGCCGGTCGAGCAACGACTGCGCGACCTGCGCCTGATCAGCTACTACCCGTCGGCGGCGCCCTGGACCAACATGTGGATCCACTGGGACGCCACCACCGTGGACCGGGACCTCGAGCTCGCCGCCGGGCTCGGGGCGAACGCTGTGCGGATCATCGTCCACCCGGATGCTTTCGGCTACCCGGTTCCGTCTCCGGCCCGGACCGCGCAGCTCGCGCAGGCCGTGGCGCTGGCCCACGATCACGGGCTGGGCGTCCAGCTGACGTTGTTCGACTGGTGGGACGCCTACCGGGACACCAGCGGAAGCGACACCTGGGCCAGGGCCCTGCTCGCGCCCTACCGGGAGGACCCTCGGCTGGTCTTCGTCGAGCTGAAGAACGAGATCGACCCGTCCGATCCCGCCGCGATCGCCTGGGCGCGGCACGAGCTGCGCACGGTCCGGTCGCTGATCGGCGTCCCGGTCACCGTCTCGGTGTCGGGCCAGCACCCGCTCGAGGACGTGCGACGTCTCCGAGCGGCGCTGGGTGACATCCAGCCCGACTTCTACGACCTCCACTACTACGGGGATCCCGGGGCGGCGCGCGCGGTGTTCGCGGCGGCCCGGGCCGCTGTGGCGCCCTACCCGCTGTTCGTAGGTGAGACCGGAACGTCCTCCGACGGTCCCGACGGCTACGCCCGTCAGGACCTCTACCTGCGAACCGTGGAGTGGGCGGCACGCAGCCTGGGGCTACCGGCCCCGGCGCCCTGGATTCTGCGCGACGTGATCAAGGACCGTGTCCCTGCCGGCCAGGACATCGACGATCTCGGATACGGGCTGCTGGACACCGACGGTCGGGAGAAGCCGGCGGGGGCCTCGCTGCGGGCGCTGTTCACCGAAGGAACACTCGACGTCGGCTTCAACGGGAACTTCGACCGGGGTGGCTCGGGCTCGCCCGAGGGCTGGCGGATCAGCGATCCCACCACGGGTGAGGCCCGATGGGACCCCACCACCGGCCACACCCGCCCGGGCTCAGTGGTCCTGGCCCACCAGGGGCCCGACTCCCGCGCCGCTGAGCTCGTCATCACCCCGGTCGTGCAGCCGTCGACGCCCGGAGAGGACTTCGAGCTCGTCGCCTGGGCGCGGGCCGAGGGCGTCCCGGGATCTCCCGTGATAGCCGTCGAGTGGCTCGACGAGGACGGCCGGACGCTCCGCACCGTCGAATCCGAACCCGTCGCCACAGTGGCGAGTGGTTGGCGCCGGCTGAGTGTGAGATCTCAGGTGCCGGTCGGGGCGGCGTTCGCGCGGATCCGCCTGCGAGCCTCAGGCGACCCGGGCGCCGTCCGCTACGACGACGTCTCGTTCGGACCGTCCGCCTCGCCACCCCCGCGCTGACCGGCGGCGCACCCCGCCGTGGAGCCGCCCCTCAGGGCTGGGGCGCCCGCAGGCCCAGGCGGCGCAGCTCCAGAGCGGCCAACCGGCCCATCACGTCCGCGTCCTCGCGCCGCCAGGCGGCGGCCGGCTCGTCGGACACCTGGCGCAGCGCCCGCACCCGGACCCGGCTGAGCGCGCGCAACGCGAGCAGGTCGACGTCACGGTCCCGGCACTGGGCGGCCTCCCGGGCGACCCGGGCGTAGTGCACCCGCAGCGGCAGCCAGCCCAGTACCAGCGGCATGGCCCCGACCAGCATGAGCACCACCGCCGTGCCCGTGCCGGCCGACGCGATCGCGCCGTACTGATGGTGGCCCACGTCGGCCAGCGAGAGCCCGGCGGCCTGCCCGCCGCGCAGCGCGTTCGCCAGCTGGCCACCGACGAAGGGCACCCTCTCGGCCGAGACGGCCGCGGTGCCGAACGCGCCGGCGACCGCCGTTCCCGCGTCGGCCAGCCCGCGCAGCGGCGTCTGCAGGTTCAGCACCAGGTCACGGGCCGCCGAGGCGAAGCGCACCACCAGGTACGCCCAGCCGAGGGCCAGGACGTCGGCCAGCAGCTGCGCGGCCAACCTCGGGAAACGCTCGGCGTAGGGCTTCATCGCGGGCCTCCCGGCCCCCCGCCGTCACAGCAGCCGTCCCCGGGGTGCTCGACCTCGACGGCGCTGGCCCGGTGCCGCGCCGCCAGCTCCTGGTACACCCCCGGGTTGGTCTCCACCCACCAGCGGGCCGACTCGGTGAGCGGGCCGCGCACGGTGGCCGGGGCGCCCAGGGCGAGCTGCTCGTCGGGGATCACCATGTTCGGTGGTACCAGCGAACCGGCCCCGACCAGGACGTGATCGCCGATCCTGGCGCCGTCCTGGACCACTGCCCCGTTGCCGATGAGTGCCTCGGCCCCGATCACGCAGTTGTGCACGACGCACAGGTGCCCGACGGTGGTCCCCGGCCCCACGATCGTCGGCTCGGGCCCGCTGTGCAGCACCGACCCGTCCTGGATGTTGGCCCCGGTCTTGATCACGATCGGGCCGAAGTCGGCGCGCAGCACGGCTCCGTACCAGACCGAGGCCCGCGCTTCCACGTGCACGTCGCCGACCAGCGTGGCGGTCGGGGCGATCCAGGCGTCGGGGTGCACATTCGGTGTCTTGCCCTCGAAGGCGTACAGCGGCATGGCCGGGAGCCTAAGTGGGCGCCGCTCTCAGGCAACCAGCGGCAGCACCGTGCGGCCGGGGCCGAGGACCTGCTCGGGGTCGGCGTCCAGCACGCGGGCCAGCATCGTCGCGTAGACGTCGCGGAAGTCACCGGAGGGCTTCAGATCGCCGCCGTCCAGGTCGGTGAGGCTGGGCTGCTCGCCCACGAACCCGCCGCGCACCGAGTGCCCCGCGACGAGCACCGGGCCCGCCGTGCCGTGGTCGGTGCCCTGGTTGGCGTTGGCCGCGACCCGCCGGCCGAACTCGGAGTAGGCCACCAGCACCACCCCCCGCCCGCGTGCGCTGCCGGCCATCCGGTTGACGAACGTCGTGACGGCGGCATCGACCTCGGTGAGCAGGCGCTGCTGGGTGGCGCGCTCCCCGGTGTGGGTGTCGAACCCGCCGAGGCTGACCGAGTAGGCCCTGGTCGGAGCGCCCATCTCGACGCACGCGGCCACGGTCTCCAGCTGCTGGGCCAGCGACGCGCCCCCGCCGCCCTGCCCCAGCCTGACCCGGGCGGGCCGACGCGGGCGGTCGCCGTCGGGCTGCTCCGTGGCGGTGCCGGCCGCCGCGCCTCCGGCCGCCGCGCCTCCGGCCGCCGCGCCCGCCGCCGCGCCTCCGGCCGCCGCGCCGGTCTTCCCGCCGGTCGGCAGGGGGCCGGTCAGCCCGCCGCTCAGCAGGGGGCCGATGGTCGCGCTGGTGCGGTGCAGGTCGGCCACCGCGCGGGCCGCCACCTCGAGCGGACCGGACCGGCCGGGGTCGACACCCCCGAGCGCGGCGAAGGCGGAACCGAGATCCCCGTCCGGTAGCGCCAGCCCGGAGGCCGGCAACGCGGCGCCCGCCACCGTCTCCCCGGCCAGCATGGGAGGAAGCACCGGATCCAGGGACACCGCCAGCAGCGGGTCGCGGCCGTGGGCGTCCAGCCAGCGTCCGAGCCATCCGCTGGACACCGGGTGGTCCGGGGATGCGGTCTGCCAGATGTCCATGGACCGGAAGTGGCTGTGGTCGGGCCTCGGGTAGGACATCCCGCGCACGATGGCCAGCCGGCCGCCCTCCCAGAGCTGCTTGAAGCCGGTCATCCCGGGGTTGAGGCCCAGCCCGTCACCCAGCGGCAGCACCTCGGACTCGGAGTAGGCGAGCTCGGGTCGCGCGCTCTGGTAGGCGTCGTCGCCGGCCGGGATCACCGTGTTCAGCCCGTCGTTGCCGCCGTACATCGTGAGCATCACCAGCACCCCGGTGCCCGGGGCCAGGGGGTCGGTCCAGGCCCGGGCGACCAGCGACTCGATCCCCCAGCCGGCCGCGGCGGCGGCCACCGACGCCGCTCCGGTCCAGGCCAGGAAGCGGCGCCGGCTCATCACGTCGGCCATGTCTCTCCTCAGGTCCGGGTTCTGGCACATACGGGTTCTGGGTCCGGGTTTCTTGCCCTGCCGGCCCTGCCGGCCCTGCCGGCCCTGCCGGCCCTGCCGGCCCTGCCCCGGCTCATGCGCTGACGGTGTACTCGGGGCTGGCCAGCGCGAGGCCGACCAGCTGGGCGGGACGGTCGGCCAGCGTTCGCAGCGCCGACGCCGTGCGGTCGCCGAAACCGGGCAGCCCGAGCAGGGCGGCGGTGGCCTCGACCCGTCCGGGCAGGGCGGCGGCGGTCACCGGCGCGATGTCCCCGGCCTCGGCCAGCGCCTGCCCCAGCCGCATCCGGGTCAGCGCCGCCGCCGTGGTCAACCACGGCAGCCCGGCCGGCCAGCCGCCGACGTTCGGCGGTGCCAGCGGCACCTGCCCGAGGCCGTTGAGCCCGCCGACGAGTGACTGCACCGGTAGCGCCGAGGCCGTGATCCGGAGCGCCCGCAGGGCCGCGACCAGCCACAGCACCGGCTCGCGGACCAGGATCGACGCCGGGTCGCGGAACGCCGGCTCCCGGACCGCGGCCGTCACCAGGGCGGTGACGTCGTGGGCCGGTCCGTAGGCGGTGACCAGGCGATCCATGGTGGCCGGGTCCGGCGGGGTGTCGGACACGAACCGCGTCCAGATCCGCGTGGCGACGAACCGCGGTGAGGCCTCCTGGCGGACGAGCAGGTCGACGAGACCGCCCGCGTCGAGCGCGCCGGTGGTGCCCAGGACGGTCTTCGGGCCCGGATCGTGCGCCCGGGGAGCGGTGACGGCGGTCCCGTTCCGGTAGTCGACCTTCCAGCCGGTGAGGGCACGGGCGGCGTCGCGGACGTCGGCCTCGGTGTAGTTGCCGACCCCGAGCGTGAACAGCTCCATGAACTCCCGGGCGAGGTTCTCGTTCGGCTTGCCCAGCTTGTTGCCGCCGCCGTCGAGCCACACCAGCATCGCCGGGTCGACGATCATCGCCTGGGCCAGCGCGCGGAAGTCGCCCCGGCCCAGGGTGCGCATCGTCTCGTTCTGGATGTGCATGAGCTGTGGACTCTTGACCTTGCGGACGCTCGTCGCGAAATGCCCGTGCCAGAACCAGGTCATCCGCTCCGGGTAGGGGTGCTCGACGGCGGCCATCCGATCCAGCCACCAGGTCCCCAGCTCCACCGACTGCCTGGCCTGGGCCTGCCGCCGGGCCCGGCGGTCGGCGGTGGGGGCCGCCTTGCCCAGCCGCTGCTGGGGTGGTCCGAAGTCGGGCGCGGGCGTACCGAGGACGCCGGCGTCCACCCCGTCGGCGCCGGTCAGGCGGTGCAGGGTGGCGTCGAACCCGGCCGCCGCCGAGGCGTCCACCTCTCCCGGGCGCGGCCCTAGGCCGACCCGTTCCAGAAGCCGTCGCACGGCGTCGCGCTGACTGATCACCCGTCGAACGGTAGGCACGGGGACGGGGACGCCCAAGCTCTCGGCCGGCATCTTCAGAGACCCTTCAGCCCGGCTCGGGGCGCCCTGAAGAGTCGCTGAAGAACGAGCCGGTCAACGGGAAACCGGCAGCGGGGCGGGCCACTGTTGAGGCTGACTCCCAGCCGGGCCCGGTGATCGGCGGCCCGCACGACGAGAGGACCTTCGGCGATGGCTCGACCGACCCGCACCATGCTCCTGGCCGGCGCTGCGGCGGTGGTGGCCGCCGCCGCGATCGGTGGTGGCGCCACGTATCTGGCCACGGCCCAGTCCTCGGCCCAGTCCTCGGCCCAGTCCTCGCAGAACGGCTCGGCTGCGCAGGCCGCCCCGACGCCGGGCCACGGGAAGGCGGGCCGGGGTGCCCATCGGGGCGCGGCCGGTGGGGCGGGACTGCTCGGCCGGATCGAGCACGGCGAGTTCACGACGGCGTCGTCCGGTGTCATGCAGGTGCAGCGGGGGGCGATCACGGCGATCGACGCGGGCTCGGTCACCGTCCGCTCGACCGACGGGTTCACCGCGAGCTACGCGATCACCCCGACGACCGCCGTCGGCCGTGCGGGCAAGGGGCGCCGGGCCGGGAACGGCGCGTCGCAGCCGGCCCCGCGCGTGCCCGGGGCGCCCGGCCAGGGCGGCCCCGGTTCCAGCGCTCCCGCCGCCGGCGCGGCCGACCTGAGCGCACTGAAGACCGGCGACACCGTGCAGGTGATGGCCACGAAGACCGACAGCGGATCCAACGCGACGAGGATCGTGCCGACCCGGGCCTAGGCCGCGCCGCCGCTAGTCCCCGGCGAGGAACTCCGCGATCGCCCCGGCCGCCGCCGGCAGGTGCTCGGGGTCTTTCCACCGCTCGATCAGCCGGGCGTTCGGTGCCTCGGCGGCCAGCAGCTCCGAGGCGCTGCGGGGGTGGTACTGGTCGTCGCCTCGCAGCACCAGGATCGGTGTGGTGATGCTCGGTAGGGCGGCGGTCGGCACGCTGAACAGCGGGTCCTCGACGTCGTACATCGCCGACCGGTACGCGCACCAGGCGTCGTCACCGGCCTCCGGGTGCGAATCGCGCACCTCCTGGACCCAGCCGTCGAACATGTCGTGGAATGCCTCGCGGTTGCCGTCCAGCCCGATCGGCTGCAGCGGCACGGCGCGGGCGAAGCGCTCCGGGGCGAGGGTCAGCAGCTTCAGGATGAACGCGCCTCCGATGCACATACCCACCACGTGGCAGCGCTCGACGCCGAGATGGTCGAGCAACGCGAGCTGGTCGGCGGCGTAGGTGTCCCAGCTCTCGCGGCCGGTGACCGGAGCGGTGGACGAGCCGGCGTTGCGCTGGTCCATGGTGATCACCCGGTAGTCGCCGGCGAGCTCGGCGACGGGGTTCCACGGCATCTTCGTCCACATGTCACCGAACGAGCGCATGCCGCCCGGGGCCAGCGTCAACACCGGGAAACCGGAGCCGTGCTCGTCGTAATGGATTGTCGCGTCGTCTCGCTGCATCACCGGCACGCAGGTATTCGACCACGGGCCCCTCCGTAGCGCCGCCTCCGCCCG
>Ga0070741_10020529_pt1 | contig 10399 bp, 10 predicted proteins | sample Coa_R1_4_FD_66440 | JGI IMG/M metagenome (GOLD analysis project Ga0070741, IMG submission 66440) | Surface soil microbial communities from Centralia Pennsylvania, which are recovering from an underground coalmine fire - Coalmine... | ecosystem: Environmental > Terrestrial > Soil > Unclassified ... | reverse complement strand
TCGATTGACGCACGAGTCGTAACCCGGGAGGCGCCGCGCCGGCATCGGCGCGCGGGCGCGCTTACATGCAACCCGCGTTCGACCCGCGATCGTCCGCGAGGACGATGCGCCCGTTACCGGCGCGCGGCGGCGGCCTGCGCCGCGGCCTTCGCCGCGGCCCGTCCGACCAGGCCGACCGCCAAGACGATCGAGCCGGCCACGACCGCCGAGACGGGCAGCGACGCGACGAGTACGACGCAGCCGACGAGACCGGCCACGTTGAGCACGCGCGGCCAGCGCCGGTCGGCTCCCGTCTGCGTGAACGCGGCGGCGTTGGCGACGGCGTAGTACGCGAGCACACCGAACGACGAGAAGCCGATCGCGCCGCGGAGGTCGGTCGTCAGGACGAGCACGGCGACCACGGTCCCCACCGCGAGCTCCGCGTGGTCGGGCACGCGGTACCGCTCGCGCACCGAGCCGAGCCAGCGGGGAAGGTCGCCGTTCCGCGCCATCGCGAGCCCGGTCCGGCCGACACCGGCGATGAGTGCGAGCAGCGCCCCGAGGCTCGCGATCGCCGCACCGATACGGACGACCGGGGTCGCCCACGCCGCGTCGACCGCGCGCGTCGCCGTGGCCAGCGGCGTCGTCGCGCCGGCAAGCGCCGAGGGGCCCGCCGCCGTCAGCGCCGCGAAGCCGACGGCGACGTAGAGCACGACGACGAAGCCGAGCGCGAGCGGGATCGCGCGAGGGATCGTGCGCCTCGGCTCCCGCACCTCCTCGCCGAGGGTCGCGATGCGCGCGTAGCCCGCGAACGCGAAGAAGAGCAGTCCCGCCGCCTGCAGCAACCCGTGTACGCCGCCGTGCCCGAGCACGCCCGCGCCGCGCAGCCTGTCGGTCGATGCGTGACCGCTCGTCGCGATCGCGAGGACCACCACGAGCAGTGCCGCGATCGAGCCGGCGACGAGGATCCGCGCGAGCGCGGCCGTTCGCGAGATGCCGTGGAAGTTGGCCGTCGTGAGCGCGACGACGGCCGCGACGGCCACGAGGCGCTGCGCCCACGTCGGCCCCGGGACGGCGTAGGCCGCGAACGTCAACGCCATCGCCGCGCACGACGCGGTCTTGCCGACGACGAACCCGAAGCCGGCGAGATACCCCCACCACTCGCCGAGACGTTCGCGCCCGTAGACGTACGTTCCACCCGACGTCGGGTACTGCGCCGCGAGCTGGGCCGAGGCGACCGCGTTGCAGTACGCGACGATCGCCGCGAGCCCGAGCGCGATCAACAGGCCGCTGCCGGCCGCGCGCGCGGCAGGCCCGAACGCCGCGAACACGCCGGCGCCGATCATCGAGCCGAGGCCGATGACGACCGCGTCCGTCGTGCCCAGCCGGCGCTCGAGCGAACCGCCGCTCATGCGCGTCCCTCGCCGGCGCCGCCTCCCGCCGGGCAGAGCCCGGCTCCGCCGGCGCCTGACGCCCGAGGAACGTGCATGAAGCTCGAGGTCGACACAGGCCGTCTGGTGTCGTCACATCGCCGCGCCGACCCGGCGTGCCGCGTCGGCGAGCTCCTCGTCGGGAACGTTCGGCAGCACGTCCTCCCACAGCGGCAGCATCATCCCCGCCGCCTCGACCATCCCGAGCGGGCGGGGTAGGAACCACACGTGGAAGTGGGCGCCGCCGTCGCCCCACCGGTAGAGATGGACGCGCGCAACGTCGTCGAGCGTGAGAATCGCGCGCTCGACGCGGGCGGCGACGCGCCCGAAGTCGGCGGCGAGCTCCTCGGGCAGGTCGGCGAACGAGTCGACGTGCGCCCGGCTCGCGAGCCACACCGCGCCCGGCAGGCTGCCGCCGACCGGCGGATGCAGCGTCCAGTTCTCGTCGGACCACACGGCCGACGTGGTCTTCCCGCCGCAGATCGCGCACGGAGGCCCTCCGGGCTCGCCGCGCCGCGGCGGCTCGGGGATCTGGCGCTCGCCCGGGCTGCGGGGCACGAGCGGCTCCTGGTAGGGGAGCGTCATGGTCACGATCTCTCCTTTCGTCGTTTCGGCGCCGGCGCGATGCCGTTCAGCACGACGCCCACGATCCGTTCCTTCGCCACGTCGTGCGCCCAGCCGTGCCGCCCGCGCAGGTGGACGAAGGGCCAGGCGACGGCGTTGAACGCGACGTCCGCCGCGGCGACGACGTCGTCGACCGCGTCGAGCGAGCCGTCGGCCGCACCCTCGCGGAAGAAGCGGATGAACGGATGCAGGTAGTCGGGCGGCTGCCCCGGCGCCGTGTCCTGGTGGAACGCCTCGTCGGTCGCGAGCATCAACGGCAGGTGGCGGTCGAGCACGTCGCACAACGCTTCGAGCGCATGCTGCAGCCGCTCGCGGCCGGTGCCGCCGGCGGTCAGCACCGGGTACATCGCGGAACGAAAGTCCTCGGCCAGCTCGCCGACGAGCGCGCCGAGCAGCTCGTCGCGGCCGAGCCCCTGCCGCCAGAGCGTGGAACGCGCACGCCCCGCGACCTCCGCGACGCGCTCGAGCGTGAGTCCGGCCCACCCGCGCTCGTGCAGGACGGCGATCGTCGCGAGGCGGAGCGTCTCGTCGACCGCCGCCCCGGCGCCCGCGCTCTCGCTCTGCACCCTGCGCGAAGCACTCATGCAACGTCAGTGTTGCACAGACGCAACGGCAATGCAACCGGGAGCGCACCCCCGCCGGGAACCTCAGCCCGCGAGCTCGGCGCGGCGCGCGTGCAGCCGATCGAGCTTCTCGGCGAGCGCCTCGGCGAACTCGTCGAGCGTCTGCTGCCGCGCACGGACGAGCTCGAGCTGCCGCTCGACGATCGGGATCGCCGCCTCGACGATCTCCGCCCGCTCCGCGTTGCTCGTGCTCTCCGCGAACTGGTTGCGCAGCGCGGCGCGCGACTCCTCCGCGTCGGCCAGCTCGACGAGCTCCTCGAGCGAGAGCCCGAGCAGGTCGCGCAGGCGGATCAGCTCCTGCAGATGGACGACGTCCGCCTCGGTGTAGAGGCGGTGCGACCCCTGCGTGCGGCCCGCGGATGCGCCGAGCAGGCCGCGCTCCTCGTAGTAGCGGATCGTCCGGATCGTGACGCCGACCCGTTCGGCGACTTCGCCGATCCGGAACGTGGGCTCGACGGTCGACATCGGCTCGCCGCCATGCTACTCCGCTACTGCGGGAGCTTCGAGCGCGTGATCAGCGAGTTGTCGAACGCCTGGACGCCGCCGGGGCTCGCAACGACCGTGTTGTGGTGGACCTGCGCCTCCGCGTAGAAGTACGCCTCGATCGCGACGCCCTGTCGCGACGGGTTCTGGTTACCGTCGACGCGCGCGCCGATCACCGTGTTGTGCGAGATCTCGCACATCGAGTGGTCCATGCAGATGATCCCGATTCCCTTCGCGCCGACCACCTCGTTGTGGCTCGCCATGTCCATCGACATCTCGCCGAGCAGGATGCCGCGCTCGGTCGTGCCGAGCACGTGGTTGCCCATCACGTCGACTTCCGACGAGTGCGTCGCGATTCCCTCGCGCGTTCCCGAGATCGTGCAGCCCGAGATCATGCTCATCGGACGGCCCATCGAGTACGTCACGAGGATGCCGCTCACCAGCGGCCCCGCGGGCTCGGAGATCGTGCAGTCGTCGATCATCACGCCGGCGTCGTACGCCCGGATGCCGGCGAGCGTGGTGTCGATCACGCGCACCCGGTCGAGCATCACGTGCTCGGCGTGCTCGACGTCGATGCCGTACTCGCCGCCGACGACCGTGACGCGCCGCAGCGTGACGTGGTCGGATCGGATCGCGACGCCGCCCTTGACGACGCCGCCGACATACGTGCCCGCGTGCCGGATCACGAGCGGCCCCTGCACGGTCCCGTGGAGATGGATCGTCGGCGGCCGCACCGCGTAGTCGGCGCCGAGGCCGCCGACGAGCGCGACCAGCACGGCGACGCCCGTCAGGACCCCGATCCGGCCGACCTCGCCGCCGGACTCCGCGTACTCGAGCCGCCGCGACGGCAGCACCGCGTTCGCGACCACGAAAGCACCGGCCCAGCCGACCGCGTAGAGCGCGAGCGCGTCGACGAGCGGCGCAGCGATGCCGATCCACCGCATCGCGCCGTAGACGACGCCGAGCTCGAGCGCGCCGAGCGGGACCGCGAACCAGCCCGGCTGGTACGAGAGCGCGCGGTGGTACCCGAGATCGAGGACCGCCCCCACGGCGAGCATCAGCGCCACCAGCTCGATCGCCCACCACCGGTGAACCGCGATCGCGACGAGCAGCGCCGGCAGGATCCCGACGACTCTCGTCTCGATGCGGCCTCTCAGCGTGTACGACATGTCCGGCGAAGGAAAGCGCGAGCTGCGTACTTGGCACCCGCGATCGTATCGGCAGCGGGGAACGCCCACTGGCCCGCGACGCCGGCGAGCGCGAGCGTGCGGCGCTCGTCGGTCAGGGCCGGGACGGTCGAGTCGGGCGCGAGCACGATCCACTCCTCGTGCGTCTCGAGGTCGTGTGCGTCGACGAGGTCGGCAAGCAGCGGATCGTTTCGGAACCCGCGCAAGAACCCGGTCGCGCAGATCACCTGGGTGTCGCGGCCCGACCGCTGCGCCGGGCTCGCGACGCGGAAGCGGCCGGCTTCCATCGCCGACTCGACCGGCTCGTCCCACTCGCGGCCCGGCGGGTAGGACGGCGCGGAGAGGTCGCGCAGCACGCCCGCGCGGCGCACGGGCGCCGTGCGGTGGAACCCCGCGAGGCCGCGCTTCGAGAAGAAGGGCCGCGGTGCGTTGAGCGGGCGCCGGAGCGGAGGACGGCGGCGGATCGACGTCACCTCGGCCCCGGCGGCGAGCGCGTTCCGCCACTCGGTGGCTGCGGCCATCCCGGCGCCGACAACGACGATCCGCGCGCCGTACTCGTGCGGCTCGTACGCGTGGACGGCGTCGGGGTACTCCGCCGGGCGAGCGAGGCCCGGGTGGCCGGTCGCGATCAGGACGTGCGGCACCGCCTCCTCGCCGTCGAGCTCGAAGCCGCCGTCGACGGCGCGGACGCGCTCGACGCGGCGCTGCCGAAAGCTCGTCTTCCACCCGGAGCGCACGCGCACCTTCTCGGCGTGCGCGAGGAACTCGGCGACGGATGGGTGGTAGCGGTTCGCGAGCGACGCGACGAGCGGAGCGGGCGATCCCGTCCGCCATGCCTCGCGCACCGAGAGGCCGGGGAACGACGCGGCCGCGAGATGACCGTCCGACTCGGAGCGCATCTTCTGCTGCCTGATGGCCGCCGCCCGCTCGCGCCAGACGGCGGTGGGGTCCTCGTGCGTCCCGAGGACGACGATCTCCTCGGCGGCGACCCCGCCGCGGCGAAGCGTCGTGTACGCAGCGAGCGCCGCCAGCCCACTGCCGACGACGGCGCAACGCCGGCTCACCGCTACTTCACCGAGCCCGCCAGCAGCCCCTGGACGAAGTACCGCTGGAAGGCGAAGAACACGACCAGCGGAATGACGAGCGAGATGAACGACGCCGGCGCGATCACGTCGATGCTCGTGCCGAACTCGCGGAGCTGGCCGAAGATCCACACGGTGATCGGCTGCGTGTTCTGCCCGAACGTGAGCGCGACGATCAGGTCGTTCCACGTCCAGAGGAACTGGAAGATCGCGAGCGACGCGATCGCCGGCAGCCCGAGCGGGAGGATGAGGCGCACGAAGATCCGCAACTCCGACGCGCCGTCGATGCGCGCCGACTCGAGGATGTCCTTGGGTAGCCCCACGAAGAAGTTTCGGAGCAGGAAGATCGCGAAGGGCAGGCCGAACGCGGCGTGGAAGAGGACGATCCCGAGCACCGTGTCGAACAGGCCGAACGTGTCGTAGAGCCTGAACATCGGGATCAGCGCCATCTGCAGCGGGACGACGAGCAGCGCGACGACGGCGATGAACACCCAGTCGCGGCCCGGAAACTCGAGCCACGCGAGCGCGTAGCCGGCGAGCGCGCCGATGATCACGACGATCAGCGTGTTGCCGACCGCGATGTACGCCGTCGTCTTGAGCGCCGTGATCAGCCCGTGGTTGTGGAACATCGCGTCGTAGTTCGACCACGTCGCGAGGCTCGGCTTCGAGAAGATCTTCCACCAGCCGGCCGACGCCAGCTCCGACTGCGGAAGGATCGACGTGATGAAGAGCCCGAACGTCGGCACCAGCCAGAGCAGGCCGAGCGCGGCGAGCACGATGTGCACCGGCGCCTTCGCGATCCCGCGAACGATGCGTGCGGCAACCGAGTCGTGCGGCCTCGGAAGCTCGAGTGTCGACGCCGTCGTCGCCACGAGATCAGCCCTCCCTCTTGAACCGTCGAATGTTCAACGCGAGCACCGGGATCACGAGCAGGAACAGGAAGACCGCGATCGCCGAGCCGGTCCCGAAGTCGTTCACGCCCCCGAAGGCGGTACGCCACATCGCGAGCGCAATCACGTTCGCGTTCTGCTGCGTCGACTCCGGAGCGAGCGCGAGCACGATGTCGAACACCTTGAGGACGTTGATGATCATCGTGATGAAGACGACGCTCAGCACCGGCGCGAGCAACGGAACGGTGACGCGTCTGAACGTCTGCCATTCCGTGGCGCCGTCGGTGCGCGCTGCTTCGAGCACGTCTCGAGGCATCGCTGCCAGGCCGGCGCCGATCACGACCATCGCAAAGCCGGCCCAGATCCAGATGTACGCGATCAGCAACGACCACGTGATCAGCGTCGGGCCGAGCCACCCGTAGCCGCCCCACGGCTTCGCGAAGGTCGACTTCGAGATCCCGGCCTGGTACGTCCCCGCACCCACGTTGGAGAACTGGAACGTTCCGTCGGCGCCCGACGTCGCCGTCTGGACGACCTTGCCGGTCGAGGAGCGCAGCTGGACGTTCACGCCGGGCAGGCCGGCCTCACCCGCCTCGACCTTGCCCGGCTGACCGCCGCCGGGCTTGAAGTCCTTCCAGACGACGCCGACGATCGCGCCCGGCTTCGCCTTGGGCAGCACCGCCTGCTTCGCACCGTGCGGAACCTGCGTCGGCGCGATCCCGGTGAGGCCGAGCTTCGCGACGCCCCCCGGTGAGAGCTTCGCCTTCAGGACGAGGCCGCTCGATGGGCCCCCGCTCATCGGCGTTCCCAGCGAGGGCAGCGCCGTCGGGAGCACGCCGGGCGACGACACGGCGTCGACGGCGACGCGGCCCAGTGCGTTCACGGCGCCGATGCTCGGGTCCTGCTGGTACATGATCCGCCACGTCACGCCGGTGGCGAACGCCGAGATCGCCATCGGCAGGAAGACGATCGTCTTGAACGCGACCGACCAGCGGACGCGCTCGGTGAGCACGGCGAAGATCAGGCCGATCGACGTGACGAACGCCGGCACGACCGCGACCCAGATCGCGTTGTTCTTGATCGCGGTGCGCAGCTGCTGCGTGTGCCAGAGCCGCTTGTAGTTGTCGACCCCGACCCAAGTGCCGAGATACCCGCTCTGTCCGAAGAAGCTGCGGATGATCGTGTAGACGGCCGGGTAGACCATCCATACGACCAGCACGAACACCGCCGGCGCGAGGAAGATCGCACCGGTCACGTAGCGGCCGAACCGTCCCGGCTCGGCGGTGGGGGGCGGAGCCGCCGCCGTCGGCGGCTCCACCGCTACGCCCCCAGCGCTCACGCGCTACTTGCCCTTCTTGTAGGCCGCCGTCGCGGCCGCCTCGAGCTTCTTCTGGATGCCGGAGATGTCTTTCGGGTTCCTCAGGAACTGCTGGAAGATCCCCCACTCCCCCTGGCCCGTGGTGGCGCCGAAGGATGCGGGCTGCTCGTCCGACATGTCGAACACGACCGACTTCGCCTTGCCGAGCGGAGCCTCGGTTGCACGGGTGATCGCGTCGGGATAGACGCTCGCCGGCACGTTCTTGTTGCCGGTCCCGAACCCGCCGATCGATGCCCACGCCTTGGCGGCGGGCGCGGTCGCGAGGAACTTCACGAACGCCTCGATCGCGGGGGTGTCGCGGAACGCCACGAACAGGTCGCCGCCGATCTCGACGGCGCTCGCGTTCGCACCCGGCTTGATCGCCGGGAACGGCACCGCGTTGAAGCCCGACACCGGCTTCGCCTTGGTCGACGACGTGATCACGCCGGCGACGAAGTCACCCTCGAGCACCATCGCCGCCTTCGGAGGAGACGAGAACGCGTTCGTGACCGAGTCGTTGAAGCCGTACTGCAACGCGCCCGACGTCCCACCGGCGAGGTTCGACGAGTTGCCGATGATCTGCGCCATCGTCTTCATCGCCGTGGTGACGGACTTGTCGGTCCACTTGATCTTGTGCGCCGACAACGCGTTGTACTTCGCGGCTCCGAACGTGCGCAGGTAGATGTTCTCGAACAGGTCGGTGAGCGTCCACCCGTCCGAGCCGCCGATCGAGAACGCCGGCGTGCCCGAGGCCTGCAGCGTGTTCGCCACCGACGTGAGCTGCTTCCACGTCTTCGGAGCCTTCACGCCGGCCGTCTTGAAGGCGGGCACGTTGTACCAGAGCAGCGACTTGTTGGCCGCCTTGAACGGCAGTGCGTAGAACTTCCCGCTGAACGTTCCGAGCTGCACCCACGAGGGCGCGAAGTTCTTCGCGACGACCCCCTTGGCGAAGGTCAGCGGCTTGATGTGCCCCTGCTCCGCGAACTGCTTGATCAACCCGGGCTGCGCGATGTCCGCCATGTCCGGCGGATGCCCGCCCGCGATCGCGGTCGCGAGCACGGTCGGCACGTTGTTCCCGACCGGCTTGTAGTTGACCTTGACCTTGGGATAGACCTTGTTGAAGGCCTTGATCACCTTGCCGAACGAGGTGGCCTCGGACCCGGTCCAGATCCCGTCGAAGCTGATCGAGCCCGACACCGCGGCCGTGTTGCTCCGCTTCGTCTGGTGCGCGTTCGCGACCTGCGTCGCGGTGAACACCGCGACTGCGACCGCAACCACCAGTGCAGGCGCAATGCGCCAGCGCTTCCTCACGTCGACTCTCCTTTCCTGGGGGGCGTCTCGTCATAGATGCCTTCGCCGGTATCCCGGTCGAAGAAGTGGAGCGCGCGCGTGTCGACCACTGCCGACACCTCGTCACCCGCGGCGAGCCGCGATCGCGGGCTGAAGCGGCCGACGACGACCGCTTCGTTCTCCTCCACCCCGATCTTGGGCGTCGTGTCGGCCGCACCGGCGTCCTCGGCAAGCTCGCGCATCTCGTCCGTCTCGGCGTGCGCGGCCTTGATCGCGAAGTGCGCCATGATCTCGGAGCCAAGCGCTTCGCGGAGCTCGAGGCGGCCGCGGATGATCCGGTCGGGTGGCGCGCCCGTCTCGATCGCAGCGTCCTCGAGGTCCTCGGGGCGGATGCCGATGATCACCTGCTTGCCGGCGTAGGCCCGGAGGCCCGGGCGCTGCGTGATCGTCTCCTGTCCGAGCGAGATCGACTGCTCGCCGATCGTCGCCTTCAGGTCGCCGTTCGCCTGCTGGATCGTCGCGTCGAGCATGTTCATCGCCGGGCTGCCGATGAAGCCGCCGACGAACAGGTTGAGCGGCCGGTCGTAGAGCGTCTGGGGATCGTCGACCTGCTGCAGCTCTCCCTTGCGCATCACGGCGACGCGGTTGCCCATCGTCATCGCCTCCACCTGGTCGTGCGTGACGTAGAGCGTCGTGACGCCGAGATCGGACTGCAGCTTCGCGATCTCGGCCCGCGTCTGGACGCGCAGCTTCGCGTCGAGGTTGGAGAGGGGCTCGTCCATCAGGAACGCCGCGGGCTCGCGCACGATCGCGCGCCCCATCGCCACGCGCTGCCGCTGCCCGCCGGAGAGCGCCCGCGGCTTTCGGTGGAGATACTCCTCGAGGCCGAGCAGGCGGGCCGCACGCTTCACGCGCTCGTCGACCTCGCGCTTCGAGAGCTTCCGCAGGCGCAGCCCGAACGCGATGTTCTCGTACACCGAGAGGTGCGGATACAGCGCGTAGCTCTGGAAGACCATCGCGATGTCGCGGTCGCGTGACGGGACGTGGTTGACGATGCGCTCTCCGATCCGCAGCACGCCTTCGGAGATCTCCTCGAGCCCGGCAACCATCCGCAGCGCGGTGGTCTTGCCGCATCCCGACGGCCCGACCAGAACCATGAACTCGCCGTCCTCGATGTCGAGCGACATGTCGTTGACCGCGCGTGTGCCGTCGGCATAGATCTTGCTGACGCGATCGAACGCAACTTGCGCCACACAACCCCCAATCACTCGGAACGAGCGGCTGGCGCGATCTTACGCTGCAGCGCCGGATTTCGCGAAATCGCTATGCGAGGTCGAGCACGAGCGGGTTTCCGGACGGATCGACGAGCGCGAGCCCGCCGTCCGCGTGGCCGATCGAATGCCCGTGTGCGTCGATCCGCGCGGCGAGACGGTCGCGCTCCGCGGCGTCCGGAA
>Ga0070741_10020528_pt1 | contig 10399 bp, 9 predicted proteins | sample Coa_R1_4_FD_66440 | JGI IMG/M metagenome (GOLD analysis project Ga0070741, IMG submission 66440) | Surface soil microbial communities from Centralia Pennsylvania, which are recovering from an underground coalmine fire - Coalmine... | ecosystem: Environmental > Terrestrial > Soil > Unclassified ... | reverse complement strand
TCGGTGTGCCGGCGCTCATCGCGCTGATTGCAGCCCTTGGGATTCAGTGCTTTTGGTCCGCGAAGGCGGTTGCTTACGACTGGAATGCTCCGTACTCCGGCAGTCGCGCAGCAGCGCAATCCCTCCGCGAATCCAGCAGCGGACTCTATGCCGTTGGATTCGGGAGCGTCGCGCTTCAACCGTACTTTCGCGCAAACATTTATTCCGATTACGGCAGCGCCGGTTATTGGGGTTGGTCTAAACGAAATACCGCGAACGATCCTGCCGCGCTCGTCGCATCGAATCAACGCGAGTTGGTGCTGGTGAGCTACAAGAATGTCATCGAGAAGCAGCGTTGGGCCGATTTGTTGGGCTTGCTGGGCTACAGCCAAGCGCGACATTTCGACGGCGCCACGTTCTGGCAAACCCGAGTGTTCGAATTCGAGGCCTATGATCTCTATCGCCAAACAGCCGAGCCGCGCGCGACGAGCAGCGTGAACGTGGCCGACCCGGCACACTCGGCCCAATTGCTGGACGGTTTCTATGACATCGAAAGCGGGCGCTCCCGCTGGACCGCCAGGAATTTCTCCGTCTTGCTCAAAGCTCCAAACTCCGCCGGTGCCGATCTCGCGCTGAAGCTCTATGTTCCGGATGTCCAGATTCAGAAGCTGGGCCCAATCACGTTGCGGGGTGATGCGAATGGATTCGCTCTTCCCGCACGCACGTTTACACAATCAGGCGAATACACCTACTCCGCGCGGGTGCCTGTAGAGGCCTTTCGATCCGGCATCGTGATCGTCGCCTTCCACCTCGATAAATCGTCGCGCGGACTCAATGGCGACGCGCGTGACCTCGGTCTAATCGTTACGGACGTAGATCTCGCACCACCGTCCCCGGCGCGATAGCGTTCTCCGGCCGTCGCGCCGAACGATCCGCCAGCAGCAAAAGCCTCCCCGACACTGCGCCTCCAAGACTATGCCTGGGTGCAGCAACGTTACGGAACGTCTCCGGAACCAGGAAATCCCGATCGGGGCTACATTGAATCAGATCTGCCAATCGGGCGGGCGAATCCGCGCCGATGATTGTAGCCTCCGGGTGTAAGCCGTCGGGCAATTTCCAGGCGTGCAGCCGTTGTTCGAACATGGGCATCTCTTGCGCGAGCGAGCAAAACTGTTCGCCGCTCACGATCATCCCCAGCCGATAGAAAAATTCGGTAGTCTTCGTTGCATCCAGCGGCGTTAGATAAACGTAGCGGACCTTCGGCAAATCCAGAACGCTCGCATAAAATTCATCATCGGGCGATACGACCACTAATTCGTTCGTGCGGCGCATCCGGGCGTATTGATCGAGAGCCGCGGAAGCGGGCGCGCTCGCTGGCTTGTAGTCCGCACGGAAGAAGAACACGACAATCAGCAACGCATTCACCATCCAGCTGATGCGTCCCCGCAATAGCGGCGAAAATCCCGCGCTCATCAGCGCCATCGCAGGCACGATCGGAAGCAGATAATATGCCGCGCGCGTTCCAAAAATCCCCAGACAAGCCGCCATCACCACAAACCAAGCCGCAAGCAGCCGCGCGTGGCTCGCTTTCTTGCATGCCATCACGATCCAGGGCACGCTGATCGCCCACAGCGCCAGCAGAACCGGATCGGAGTATACGAGCGTCCGCAGGTAAAACCAAAAATTGCTGTCGCCCGTATACCGCGAAGGAGCCGTCACCCCCGATCCCAGCAATTGAAATCGGATGTACTCGGCGACGAACCAATCGCGATGCGCGAAGTACTGATAAAGATGCCAGGGCGCTGCCACGATCGCAGCAATCCCCAACGCAATCCCAAACTTCCCGAGCGGCGGCCGTTCCTTTTTCGTGGCAATCAGCCAGTAAACCGCCAGAATCAGCAGCGGCAACAGGCCCGCCGCACTCTTCGTCATGATCGCCGCACCGGAAAACAACCCGAAAGCGATCGCAGCTCCGCGCCGTTCCCAGCGCGGATCCATCGCGATCACAAACATCGCCGCCACCACAAAGAAAGTCAGCAGCACATCCGTCATGAATCTTCGACTCATGGACTGAAACAGCGACGTTCCCAGCAACAGCACCACGCCCGCGATCCCTGCCGCCATTGACCGCGTCCGCCGAAGCCACCAATAAACCAAGACGCAGCACAGCACCCCCGCCGCCACCATGGGCGCCCGCAGCACCACCGGACTAACTCCGAACACCCGCATGCTCGCCGCACCGGCCCACATCAGCAGCGGCGGCTTGTTGAGCATGAAGCGCTCCAGAAAAACCGGCGTACCCCACTCGCCTGTCCGCACCATCCTCGCCGCCGCATGCCCGTACACCGCCTCGTCCTGTGCGCCCGCGTGCAGCACAGGATCCACATAGCCGCTCGCCATGCCCGCTTCCCCAAGGTGCCACCCCAGCGCGATCGCGCTTAGCAGCGCCACCGCCGCCAATTCGAGCAGCATGCGATTCGGATTACTCACAGATTTGATATCGTAGCTCTGCGGAGGTTACCGTGACACGATTCCTCATTCTGGCCTTTGTCGGCATTACCGCGCCTGTCTTCGCAGGCGACGTAGGAAATGCATCGGTTCCCGAAATTCCCTTCGATTCGGTACCCAATTTCCTGAAGCTGCCGCCGAATCTCTACCTGGGCGAGGCTTCGGGCGTCGCCGTCAATTCCAAGAAGCACGTCTTCGTGTTTTCTCGCGGCAACACCACCGGCCCCGCCTATGGAGCCGCCGCCGCGCAGATTCTGGAGTTCGGCCCCGACGGAAAGTACATCCGCGAAATCGGCCACAACCTCTACGCCTGGTCCTTCGCGCACGCCATCCGCTTCGACAAAGACGACAACCTTTGGGCCGTCGATAAGGGCTCCGACATGATCATCAAGTTCGATCCCGAGGGCCGCGTCGAAATGGTGTTCGGACGGAAGAAAGAAGCCTCCGACGAAGGCACCGAACCCTGGAAGCACGTGAACCCTCCGCGCCCCGCCATCAACGGCCAGTTCCGCCAGCCTACCGACGTCACCTGGGACACGCAAGGCAATATTTTTATCAGCGACGGCTATGTCAACTCGCGCGTCGCCAAGTTCGACAAGAACGGCGATTGGGTGAAGCAATGGGGTGAGCCCGGAAACAAGCAGGGCGAGTTTAATACCCCGCATAGCATCGCGTCCGATGACAAAGGCGACATTTACGTCGCCGATCGCGGCAACCGTCGTATCCAGGTCTTCGATCCGGATGGGAAATTCCTGCGCGAGATTGCGATCGACGTTCCCGTCCCTCCCGTTGTGCATATGTGGATGGGAAATCCGCCCGCTCCGCAGCGGCCCGACACCGTCGGAACACCTTCGCCCAACGCCACCATGCAGCCCGGCGCTCCGTGGGCCATCTGCATTTCGCCCGGACCCACGCAGTACATCTACAGCGCGGATGCGTACCCGGGACGCATTTACAAACTCACGCTGGATGGGAAAGTGGTCGGCATGTTCGGCAGCATGGGCCATCAGCTGAAGCAGTTCGGCTGGGTGCACGAGATCGCCTGCCCGTCTGAGAACGAACTCTACACCGCCGAAATTCTGAACTGGCGCGTACAGAAACTGGCGCTCCATCCGGCAAAATAGAGGAATGAAGTCCGTCGTCCTGCTCCTGATCTCGGCCGCGGCGGTCGCGGCTGCCGATGCGCCCAAGGTCACCTTTTACCGCGACGTTCTGCCCATCCTTCAGGAGCGCTGCCAGGGATGCCACCGCCCCGGCGAAGTTGGCCCCATGGCTTTCGGCGCCTACGATCAGACGCGTCCCTGGGCCAAAGCCATCAAGCAGGCGGTGGTTCTCAAGAAAATGCCGCCCTGGAACGCCCAAGCGACCGCAGGCCGTTTCGCAAACGATCCCAGCCTTTCGCCGCAGGAGATCGACAAGCTCGTCGCGTGGGCCGATAACGGCGCACCCGCCGGCAATCCTAAAGACGCTCCGAAACCCGTCACCTTTGCCGACGGCTGGAGTATTGACCAGCCGGATCAAGTCTTTTCGGTTCCCGTGCCATTCCAAATTCCCGCCTCGGGGACGTTAGAGTACACCTACGTCATCGTGCCCACCGGCTTCACGACAGATCACTGGATCACCCAAGCCGAAGTGCGGCCCGGCAATCGCGCCGTGGTCCATCACGCGAATGTTTACATTCGCGAACCCCGCTCCAACTGGCTGCGCGAATATCCTACCGGCAAACTGTTCATCCCGGAAGAACGCGGCGAGCGCGTGGGCACGGGCGGTTCATCGAGTGCCGGGGCCACAGTGCGCGAACAGGTGATCGCGGGCTACGCTCCTGGAAGGCCGGCCAAACAAGTTCCCTCCGGCTACGCGATGCTGGTTCCCGCCGGATCGGACCTGGTTTTTCAGCTCCACTACACGACCAACGGCACCGCGACCGCCGACGTTACGCGGATCGGCTTCGTCTACGCCAAGAGCACGCCGCTCAAGCGCGTGATCCGCGTCCAAGCTTCTAATGCAGGCTTCGTAATTCCGCCCGGCGCGGACAATTATCCGGTGGCAGGCTCAGCCGCGCTCGGCATCGATTGTGAGCTTCTCAACGTATATCCCCATATGCATCTGCGCGGAAAATCGATGACGCTAAGCGCCGTCTATCCTACCGGCGAGCGCGAAGAATTCGTTCGCGTGCCGCACTACGATTTCAATTGGCAACTCGTGTATTCGCTCAACAAGCCTCGCATTTTGCCGAAAGGCACGCTGTTGAAAGCTGACGCAACGTTTGATAATTCCGCTAACAACCCGGCCAATCCGAATCCCAGAGCGTCGGTGCGCTGGGGCGATCAGAGCTGGGACGAGATGATGGTGGGTTTCTTTGATCTCGCAATTCCCGTCAAAACGGACCCCGCCAAGGTTCTGGTCGCGCAGTAGCTAACAGTAGCCGAGCAACGATAAAACCAACCGGGGATCGGCCAACTGAAGAGCACCCGTCGGCGCACAGCGGGGGCACACTTCGCCGGGATCCTTGGAATACGATGGGGTGATCAGCAAATGCGCCTGGGTCCGAACCAAATCCCGCAGCAAAGCATCGGCTTCGCGAAACGTCATGGGATGTTCGGGCTTGCGGTGATCTTGCCAAGCCGTCTCCACGCGTCTCTGATCCGCCAAGCCTGCGGCGAACAGATAATCGCGCGCATGCTTGGACGGTACGGGAATGCCCTCGGCAAGACTCAGCACCACACGGGCCCCTCGCGCCACCAGATCCTCCAGTGAGACGATATACATTGCGGGCTCCGGCGGCGCTAAGTGGATCGCGCGATGCATAGTCCCCTGGGAAGCCCGAAACACGTCGATTCGTAATGCCGCCTCTGGATCAATGAGCTGCAACATCACCTGTCCTGGCGCGGCCTGGGGATGAATGTGCCGGAAGAGGAAATCCTCAGAGAGACTCTGAGGAAGCTGTTCAAACGCGAAGGCGACGAAGTCCAGATCGTTCAAAGGGCGCACACAAGGCTCCGCACCGACATGCAGGCTAAAAGCCTCAAGAGCGAGTCCTCCCGTCACTGCCCAATTCCGGGTATCATGCCGGGAGAGTTTTTCAAGACTGCGCGAGACCCGTTCTGCATCGGCGCAAGAGAGCGACCGCAGTGTCAGTTCCATTGCTTATAGGATCACCTATGGACGCCACTCACGATCCGAATCTGAAAAGCTGGGTTCGATCCGCGAATTCCCCCGACACTGATTTTCCCGTTCAAAATCTTCCCTACGCGAGTTTTCGCAAGCATGGCGAAGAACAAATCCGCACCGGCGTCGCCATTGGCGACATGGTCTTCGATGCAACGGAGGCGCTCCAAATTGCTTCGCTGATCTCGATTTTCTCCATGTCTAGCATCGATCGCACCGCACTGCGCCACAGGCTAAGCGAATGGCTCGCGAATTACTCAACTGGGGCGGACCGGTTTCTGCTGCCGCAGTCGGAAGTCGAACTGCTTCTCCCCTGCGACGTTCCCGATTACACCGACTTTTTCGCCTCGCTCGACCACGCCACCAATGTGGGGGCGCTCTTCCGCCCCGATAAGCCACTCACGCCCAACTACAAATGGATTCCGATCGCCTACCACGGCCGTGCCTCGTCCATCGTCGTGAGCGGAACTCCCGTGCGGCGCCCAAAGGGCCAGATTCTCGCACGCCCTAACGAAGCTCCCATCTTCGCCCCAACTCGCATGCTCGATTATGAGCTCGAAGTGGGTGCGTTTATGGGTCCTGGCAATCCCATGAGCAAACCTATTCCTATGGCCGAAGCCGAGAATCACCTAGTCGGCTTCTGTTTGCTCAACGACTGGTCGGCGCGCGACGTCCAGAGCTGGGAATATCAACCGCTCGGACCATTTCTCGCGAAAAGCTTCGCGACCTCCATCTCGCCTTGGATCGTGACACTCGACGCCCTGGAACCGTTTCGAACCGCCGCGCCCTCGCGGCCGCCCGGCGATCCCGAGCCGCTGCCGTATCTCCAGACCGCCGGCAACAAAGCCTTTCACATCACCCTCGAAGTCTGGCTTCGTACGGCCAAGATGACTGCGGCCGTGCACCTGAGCCAAAGCGATTTTGCGTCGCTGTACTGGACGCCCGCTCAGATGATCGCTCATCACACCAGCAACGGTTGTCCGCTCCGCCCTGGCGATCTCATCGGAAGCGGCACCGTTTCCGGTACAGAAAAGAGTCAGCAGGGCTGCCTGCTCGAGCTCACGCGCCGGGGCGCCGATCCAATCACGCTTCCTACCGCGGAGGCGCGCGCGTTCCTTGAGGATGGCGATGAAATCATCCTGAAAGGCTGGTGTGAAGCGTCGGGTTTTCGTCGCATTGGCCTGGGCGAGTGCCGAGGCTTGATTTTACCGGCTTTAGTTGATTAAACTGCCGCCGGTCCACGCAATTCGGCGTCGAATTCCTGTCACTGCTGAAGTTGCGATCGGTGGAAATCAAGTACTTCCGATTGGACCTTCGCATGCTCTTTTGAAGCTCCGGAGAATTGTCCATTGGCCTCCACGCCGGCCGCTCTACGCGAAGAAGTTCCAACAGCCCTCACGCACGAAGACGCCCGTCCGCGCCGCCGCACCGACTGGCTCTTTGTCTTGGGCGTCCTGGTCGCGTTAGGAGCAATCCTCGCCGGCATATCTGCAGCAGGGATTTCCATCAGCTATTTTTTTCAGCCCGCCGGCGCGCTCATTGTGATAGGCGGCACGTTTGGCGTGATGCTGGTCACCACCCCAAAAGACTCCCTCGTCCATTCCGTTCGCCGAGTCCTTGAGTTGATGTCAGCCGAAGACGTCGATCGTGAAGCTCTGATTGAGGAAATCATCGCCTATTCGCGCCTGGCGCGGCGCGGCAGCCTCCTCTCGATTGAGTCAATCGCACAAAAGGCCAAGCATCCTTTCCTGGCTCAAGCGCTGCAGCTCGCCCTCGATGTTGGCAATCGTGCGGAGCTCGAAACTGTACTGTACAACGAGCTGCGCATGCGCGAACGCCAAGGTGAAGCGGACGCAAAAACACTGGAAGTGGCCGGCGGATTCGCGCCGACCATCGGAATTATCGGGACGGTAGTCGGTTTAATTGAGGTGCTGCGTCATTTCGCGAACCTCCAGTCGGTCGGATTCGGAATCGGGACCGCGTTCGTTTCCACGATCTATGGTTTGGCGCTGGCGAATCTGCTTTTGCTGCCTGCGGCGCATCGGATTCGAGCCCGCGTCGCCGAAAACTTCGAAGTGCAGGAGCTCATCATCGAGGGCGTGCTCTCGGTGACCGATAATCTGCACCCCGGGCTGATTCAATTGCGCTTGAACGCCTACCTGCGGCACAGCAATACAAACGCTCGCGATACTGACGCGTAAAGCGCCGCCTAACCATGCCACGGCCGCCCGCTCCCAAGCCGAAATATCTGCAGGCCGAACACGGCGGTCAGCGCGAACGCTGGTTGATCAGCTACACGGATTTCGTCACCATCCTGCTGATTCTTTTCGTTGCCATCGCGGCACAAGGGCTACACTCGGCGCAGGCGTCCAAACCGTCGGAACCACCCCCTGTGCCCCGGCAAAACCCGCAAACGACAGCGCGTAATCCCGTGCTGGTAGACGCTCAGGACAAACTGAGCGCCCTGGGGCTCGATACAAAACTCGAAAAACGCGGGCTGGTTATCAGCCTCCCGCAGGCAATTCTGTTCCCCTCCGGTGACGACCGTATTTTGCCCGCGGCGCTGCCGGTCGTCGCTGAAGTCGCCGAGGTGCTTGCGAGCGTTCCCAACAAAGTGGCTTTGGTGGGACATGCCGATTCCGTACCCATCCACACCCCGCGCTTCCACAACAATTGGGAGCTCTCCGCTGCGCGCAGCTTGAATCTGCTCCAATTGCTCAGCGTGCGCTACGGCATTGCCGAATCGCGCCTCTCGGTTCAAAGCGTAGGATCCTACGATCCGAAAGATTCGAACGACACCGAGGCCGGCCGCGCGGAAAACCGCCGCGTGGAAATTCTGTTGTTGGACGAATCCGTGCCTTAATTTTCGCAGGCGCCTCTGTTATCTTGGGTTCGAGAGAACCAGGTTGCTCCAGACGGCAATTTTTTTCGAGACACCGGAGGAGATCTTTGCCCGTGTTTTCCACGAACTGAAGCCTCGCACCGCGATCCCCCCGTTGCGGCTGAAATACTGCAAATTCGCGAACGCCAACAGCTCGGTGCGTTGGGACCAGTCCGGCCTGGAGTTTCGCATCACCGATGTCCTTGAAGGCGCTCCCGCCGCCATCCTGGAATCCCTGGCTCACATATTGGTTTCCAAACTCCTGCGCCGGGCACCGCTCCGCACGCACTCCGAGCGTTATCGCCGCTATCTGAATCGGAAGGAGATGCGGCGCAGCCTCCAGTTAGTGAAACAAACCCGCGGCCGCAAGTTCGTCTCCGGCCCGCGCGGCGCGGCATACGACCTCCAGGAGATCTTTGACGCCTTAAACCAGGCGCATTTTCACGGCTTAATGGCCCAGCCGTTACTGGGATGGAGCCGCCGGCCTTCGCGCGTCATGCTGGGACACTACGACCCATCGCACAACGCCATCATCGTAAGCCGGCTCCTGGACCGGCACGATGTTCCCCGGCTGGCCGTGGAGTACATCCTCTTCCACGAAATGCTCCATTTGCGATTCCCGGTTGAACATCGAGGTGCGCGCCGCTGCGTCCACACCCCTGAATTCAAGGACGCGGAGAAACAGTTCCCGAAGCTCAAGGAAGCAAAACAGATCCTGAAGCTTCTGTGTAGTTGACCGCTAAGCGGTTTCTAAAGGCGAGATCTCTATGGGGGAAATGAGCCAGGCGACTTGATTCCGCATTTGCGTCACCGCGTCCACTAACCGGCGCGCATCGCTGCCATCCCATCCCAAAGGATAAACTGCCAACTGGAGCCGCACGGCACAAATTGACGCGTAAAAATGCACCTGCTGCCGCCACAAGCTGCGCGCGAATTCCTGCCGGTCTTGGGGTGAATAGACGATCACCAATTTTCCAATGCGAACCAGCTGATTGAAATCGCGCACCAAATGGCCCAGGTACCCCGCGAAAATCTTGCGCCGCTCGGCCATCAACCGGCGGCCGATTTGCGGGGAATATCCCTCTTGCGTCACAAGAAACTCGACGTCATTCCTGGCCAACAATCGATCCATGGGAGCATAGCTGTCCAGAGAAAAGGTGTCCAACCATTCCGGTGTACACTGCTTCGCGTCAAAACGAGACGCGAATCTCCAGAAGGCCGCGAGACAAGCGGCCAGCATCACGAGCACGAGCGCTGCGGGAACAACGAACTGCCAGTACATATTCCCTCCTGCAAGCCCGCACAATTATATCGGATAATTCGCGCTCAATGCAAAGCAATTTGTTGGCATCTTAACGTAGATGGTCAGTCTTTTGCTGCAGATGCTTCACAGTGATCGCTTTTCGTTCGCGTTAATCTTCTTCGAAGACCGCAAAAGGCTGGCATTGATCGCCTCCAACTGCGCCAACAGCTTCCTCTCCTGATCAGGCCCCCAATGATAGCCCGTCACCACCAGTTTCTGCTCGCCTCTGAGACTAAGGCCGAGGTTCCAAAATATAAGACAAAGCACGGAAATACTCATCATGGCGCCGCTCAACCAGCGATTCGAGACGCGACCCAGGTTATTGAAGAAGAGAATACTGACTGTTTGACCCATGAAAAAGACTGCGTAGCCAATTAGGTATATCGTTACGTTTCTTCCAATTGGGATCGGGTAATAGACCAGGAAAGCGGCCAACAGCAGGATAAAGACAAAGAGGCTGGACATCAGGGGACGCTCGAAAAGGAACAGATAGTCGGTCAGAGCCGTGGGCGTCTTCTCAATCTTTAAAGGCAACAGCGATAAGCCGATGGCGAAGGCCA
>Ga0070741_10020527_pt1 | contig 10399 bp, 11 predicted proteins | sample Coa_R1_4_FD_66440 | JGI IMG/M metagenome (GOLD analysis project Ga0070741, IMG submission 66440) | Surface soil microbial communities from Centralia Pennsylvania, which are recovering from an underground coalmine fire - Coalmine... | ecosystem: Environmental > Terrestrial > Soil > Unclassified ... | reverse complement strand
TTCCCTCGCACCGCTCCGCTTCGCTTCGCTTTCCTGCTCGGGGGTGTGCGCCTTCGGCGCACCTGCGGGGGACGGGCCTGAGCGGGCCGCCGCCGCGCAGGTCGGCGGCGGCAGAGTGGGCGCTCACGCTGTGCGCAGGTTGCGCTCGAAGCGGTCCCAGCGCTTGTCGCCGCGGCAGAAGCCGAAGGCGCCGCGGAGATGGGCCCAGAAGAGGAGCGGCCGGTAGAAGACGAGCTCGAGGGGCGAGAGGACGATCAGCCACACGAGGTCGCAGAAGCGGTACGAGCGCGTGCCGGCGTCTTCGAGCCGGATCGCGGCGACGGAGAGCGTCGCGACGGCGAGCGACATCACGGCGACCACGAGTCCGTAGTCCGTCCAGTCGACGGCGCCGCCGATCGCGGCGGCGGCGAGGGTGACGAGCGCCAGCAGCTCGACGAAGGGCGCCAGCACCTCCGAGAGGATGCAGTACGGCAGCGCCAGCATCCCGAACGTGCCGAAGCGCGGGTTGAAGGCCATGCGCCGGTAGTGCCACGCGGTCTCGAGCATCACCCGCTGCCAGCGCGCGCGCTGCGACGTGAGGCTGCGAATGCGATCGGGTCCTTCGGTGCGCGCGACCGGCTCGGGCATCGAGAGGATGCGGTACGGGCGACCCGTTCGCAGGAAGCGCTCGTGCACGCGGAAGGTCAACTCGATGTCCTCGCAACTGAAGCTCGGGGAAAAGCCGCCGACCTCCTCCAGCACGTCTCGCCGGTAGAGCATGAACGCCCCACTCGTGCAGAGCATCGAGTTGAGGCGGCTCCACGCCAGGCGTGTGTTGAGGAACGAGCGCAGGTACTCGATGTGCTGAAAGCAATGCAGCAGCGTGCTCTCGATCAACCCGCGCGTGCTCTTGTAAGGCAGCTCCGGATGCGTGGCCACGACGATCTGGCTCGTGAGCCCGACGATCGTCGCCGGGTCGCGGAGCACGAGGCGCATGCTGCGCAGGATCGCGTCGCGCTCGTAGATCGTGTCGCCGTCGACGCAGCAGCAGTAGCGGTACCGCGCGAAGTTGATGCCGCAGTTCAGCGAGTCGGCCTTGTTCCCGCCGGCCTCCTTGTCGACGACCGTGAGCCGCTCGTCGGCGCGGCTGCGGTAGACCGCGAACACCTCTCGCGTCGGCAGCACGCGCCGCTCGAACCGATCGAACGGCTGCAGGTCGAACGCGCGCTCGAGCTCCACGAGCGTGCCGTCCGTCGAGCCGTCGTTGACGATGATCACCTCGAGCTCGGGGTAGTCGAGAGCCAGGAGCGCCTCGACGGCCTTGACCGCGATCACCTCTTCGTTGTGCATCGGCGCGATCACCGAGACCGGGATCGTGAAGCGTGATTCGGTGATCGTCCGCCAGTTCTCCGCGTCCCCTTCCCGGACGCGCGAATGGTTGACGAAGAAGGCGAGCACGGCGAGGACGAGCCCGATCCCGTAGACGACGACGAGGTAGACGACGCAGACGACGACTGCGTCGCGCACGACCTCCGTCATCCGTCGGCGGCGGCGAGCTGTTCCAGGCGCTCGGGATCGAGCCCGTTGCGAGCCGCCGCAGTTCTCGCAAGCCTGCGGCCGCCCGCCGCGAGGATCCGCCCTGTCGTGTCGAGCTCGCGCTCGTCGGCGAGGAGGAGATCGAGGACTCCGGTGTTCTGCAGCACCTCGGCGGCGCCGTTGCGCGCGAACCGATCGTCGTGCTGCAGGTACTCGACGAGCGTCGCGAGCGCGAAGGCCGGCTGCGCCTCGAGCGTCTCCTTCGCGGCGGCCCGGACCCACCACGACTCGTCGGCAAGGAGCGGCGCGACGAGCCCGCCGTCGTCGCCGCCGAGGCTATGCAGCGCACGGGCCGCGTGCGCGCGCACGAACCACACCGGATCGCGAAGGAGCGCGACCGCCGTCGGGCGCGCGGCTTCGGAACGGCGTGCGGCCAGGCTCTCGACTGCAGCAGCGCGCGTCGCCGGCGCGTCGTCCCGGGCGGCGCGGGTGAGCTCGAGATCGATGCGCGGCTGCCCTGCGTAGCGGGCGAGGAGCGTGGCGCCCCAGAACCGCAGCTGCGGGTCGGCGTCGTAGAGGAGCGGGACGAGGAGCTGCGGGACCGGGTCGCGCGAGCGGTCGAGCTGGGCCGCGATCCGGGAGCGCGCGAAGCTGTTCGCGGACAGCGCGTCGACGAGCGCGCGGGCCGCGCGGAGGTCGCCGACCTCTCCGAGGAGCGCGACGGCTGCAGCTGCCGTCTCCTCGTCGCCGGAGCGGAGTGCGTCCTCGAGGAGGGGCACCGCGAGGGGGGAGCGGGCGCGCACGATGATCTGGAGGGCGCGCACGCGGCGCCAGCGGCTCCGGCGGCTCTCGCGGCCGGCGTCGGCGACGATCCGGGAGGGACGGCGCTGCAGCAGGTACTCGGCGAAGAGCCCGGCGAGGTCGCGCGGCGTCGCGGGGTCGGCCACCGCACGCTCGAGCACGCCGCGGGGCAGCCGGCGGACGAAGTGGGTGAGAGCGGCGGCGTCGAGGACGCCGGCACGGCGCACGAGCCGCTGCGTCGCGCGCAGCGCGCCGTCCACGAGCTCGTGGGCGAGCCGCGTCAGCAGGACGTACAGCGCGAGGCCGACCCACGCGAGGACGAACACGCCCACGAGGGGCAACAGATATCGCTCGGTTCCGGTCACACCGCTCCTGGTTTGGACGGAAACGGCGCGATGCGGCTCGCAGCGCTTCCCGCGGCGTTAGGTATATCGGGCGCGTCGGTCGGCCTACCCGGCCGGCCTAGGGCAGGGCGGGATTCGACTCCTGCGTGACCGTCGCGGTCTTGATCGAGTCGAGCTTCGGGTAGTTCTTCTCGAGCCAGGCGCTGCCCTGCGACATCATCTCGTTCTGGTGGGGCGTCGGCTTGTCGCCGTAGCCGCTGTAGAGCTTGTCCACGACGTCCATCCCGGAGTCGACCGAGCCGAACGGCGTGAAGCCCTCCTGGTCGAGGCCGGCGTTGTTGCCGGTGTCGATGAAGACCTGCGTCGTCCGGGTGTTCGGGCCGGCCGACGCGAAGCTGATCGCCCCGCGTCCGTTCGACACGCCGACCGGCGTGTCGTCCGGGATCGTGGCGTTCTGCCAGGCCTTCGACACCGCCGGATAGGGGCTGATCCCGAACTGCACGACGAAGTTCGGCACGACGCGGAAGAAGGCGTCGCCGTCGTAGAAGTGGTTCTTCACGAGGTTGTAGAACCGGTCGGCGGCCTTCGGCGCCCACGTCCGGTGCACGCCGACCGTGAACGTCCCGGCCGTCGTGACGAACTTCACGGTGTAGAGCTGCGGCGCCTTCGCCGTCAGCTTCGCCGGCTTCAGCAGCGCGGCCGGGGGCCCGGCGGACGACTTGCCGCCGCCGCCGCAGCCGGCGGCGGCGGCGAGGAGCGCCGCACAGGCGACGGTTGCGACGGAGACCGACCGAAACACGGCGTCAGGCTAGCGGGCGAGGGTAATCTGATCGCCGATGAGGGTGCTGGTGGCGCTGGTCGTGCTTGCCGCGCTGCTGCCGTCGACGGGCAGCGCAGCGGCGAAGCGCGGCTTCGCGTTCGGGCGCGCGGGAGGCAACATCATGCCCTTCACCGTCTCGATCTCGAACGACGGAGTCGTCCACACGACGGGAGCGGTGACCGTGCGGCGGCAGAAGCTCACGCTCCTGCAGATCGCAGCGCTCAACCGCGTCGCTGCGACGAACGGCTTCAGCGCCATGCCCGCCGCGACGAACTGTCCGGGCACGCTGCCCGACGTCGCGGCCACGTTCGTCCGCGTCGGGGCGCGCAAGGTGCAGGTGCACGGCGCCTGCGTCGCCGCGTACCAGCGCGTCTGGACCGCGCTCGCGCACGCGGTCAAGCTCGGGCCCTAGAGGTTCCTGCGCCAGAGCAGGAAGCCGAGCGGGACGATCCCCGCGAGGACGAACCACGGCGCGAGCGCAACCCGCGCGTAGGCGTCGATGTGGGCCTCGGTCCCCGCGCGCCCGACGGCGTCGCGTGACGCGCGCACGACGCCGCGCAGGTCGCTCTCGTCGAAGACGCGCGGGGCGTCCGTGATCCGCGCGAGCTCGTTCAGCTCCGCAGCGCTCGACGGATCGGCGACGTACTTCGGGTCGGGCTTCCCTCCGTGGAAGATCCGCTCGCCGGGCTCCCAGACGTGAACGAACACCGGCGCGACCTTGCGCTGGAGGCTGAGCTTGAGGAGCGAGGAGATCGGCGCGGCCTCGCCGTCGGTGAAGACGACGAGCAGCCGCCGCTGCACGCCCGCGGTGTAGAAGTGCGACCCGACGAGCGGGATGAGCGCGTCGAACGTCGTCGCTCGGTTCTTGTACAGCTGGCTCGGCGGCGGCGAGTCGATCTGCACGGACTGGTCGACCGTGCGCTCGAACAGCGTGCTGTCCGTCGTCGGCAACAGGTTCGGGAGCGAGCGGTCGGTCATCGAGGCGACGCCCATCGGCACGTCCGCCAGCGCGTGCTGCAGCCGGAGCGCGAGCCGCTTGGCGCGTTCGAGCCGGGTGGGCTTCCCCGGCCCCGCGGACGCGCGCATCGAGAGCGACGTGTCGAAGAGGACGAACGCCTGCGCGTCGGCGCGCTCGTTCACGAGCTGGTTCCGCACGACGACGGGCTGCGCAGCCGCGACGGCGACGAGCGCGGGCAGGAGGACGAGCGCGATCGCCGCGGGAACGAGCGCGCGGCGACCGGGGCCGGCGACGCGGAGGAGCCGCCGGATCTGCGCTGCGCGCTTCTCCGTGCGCAGGAGCGCGGCGAGCGGCACGACCGCCGCGAGGACGAAGAGCGCGTCCCACGGCGTCAGGAACGACATCAGTAGCCGCCGCCCTCGTTGCCGATGCCCTGGCCCTTGCCGAAGCCGTAGCCGCTGCGCGCGTCGTTTCCGACCTTGCCCTTACCGGGGCGCGTCAGCCGCAGGACGAGCTCGAGATTCTCCTTGGCGTCGCGGTTACCCGGGTCGAGGACGATCGCCTGCTGGAAGTACTGCGCCGACCGCGTGAGCGTCTGCGTGATCGCCGTCGGGTCGTTGGCGATCGACGGCGTCGTGACGACGAGCACGCCGAGCAGGTTCGCGGCCGCCGAGCGCTGCCGTGGATTCGGCGCCGAGTTGATCAGGCGCTGCAGCTTGTCCTGCGCGGCCGCACGCAGCGTCGGAGTGTCCTGGCGAACCTCGGGGTTGCTGCCGATGTGGCTGAACCAGAACGACTGGAGCGCGCGGCGGTAGCGGACGGTCGTGTTCGTGCCGATGAGCAGCGACGCGGGGTCGCCCGGCAGGACCGTGTGCGGCGTCCAGAGGTGCGTGTGCGTCGGGAGCGCGCGGAAGCGGAGATCGTCGCGCGAGATCGTCGTCCGCCACGCCTTCGCGTCGAGCGCGAGCAGGACGAGGACCGCCGCCAGTCCCGCACACAGCACGGCGAGGAAGGCCTGCCGGTGGCGCCTCAGCGCGCGCCTCACGCTGGCACCGCCTTCGTCTCGAGCCGCGAGTTGAGCCGTTCGTTCCCCGCGAGCAGCACGACGAGGATCGCGCCGAGGAGGATGAGCAGCCAGGGCGAGGGAGCGCGCACCGACTGCGCCTCGCGCTTCGCGGTGTGGGTGAACACGTTCGGATTGACGAACGAGTTGCTGCCGAAGAGCGCGCCGAAGTGCTTGATGTTCACGGCCGCGGCGAAGAGCGGCACGATGCGGACCGGAATGTGCTTCGCGCGCAGGAGCAGGGCTTCCTGCTCGAGGGCGCCTTCGTCCGAGTTGGAGTCGTCGAGGTCGCTCACGAGGAGGATCGCGCCGCACGTGACGTGTGCGCGGCGGAGCGCGATCCGCGCTGCGTCGAGGCCGGGCGCGATCTCGGTGCCGCCCATGAAGGTGTCCCACGGCGTCTGCCCGAAGATCGGCGTGCTGCCGTAGAAGCGGAGCGGCGTGAAGAACGGGATGAACTGCTGGAGCGCGCCGGGGGGCGAGTTCGGCGGCAGGAGCTCGTAGGCCGTGTCGGAGAACATCACGAGCCCGATCGACTGGTTCGCGTTGACGATGCCGCGAAGCGTCGTCGCGACGCGTGCATATGTCGGCCCGGCGATGCTCGCCGACATGTCGAGCGCGACGACACCGGTGCACGTCCCCTGCGGGAACACGGCGGCGCGTCCCGCACCCGCCGAGCGGGCGACGCCGAAGAGCAGCGCGATCGTGGCGGCGAGGGCGAGCGCGAGGATCACCCGGACGACGGCGGTGCGCTGCGCGTGCGTGTGCACCTGAGGCAGGTCGGCGAGCGGGATCGCGTCGTGCCTGCGGAAGGTCGGCAGCGACCTCATTCGGCCTCGCCTTCGTCACGCGCGCCGCGCGCCTGCTCGGCGAACTCCTCGACCTCTTCGTCCTCCGGCGTGCGCGCCGACCAGGCCAGCTCGCGCGCGATCAGCGTCAGCTCGTCCGCGCGCTCGACTCCGAGCTCGCCCGCCACGCGCTCGAAGGCCTTGCGCTGCAGCGTCTCGTCGCCGTGCTCGTGTGCGTAGCGGAGCACCGCGAGCGCCCGCTCGAGCGGCGTGCCGGTCTCGGCCGGGACGGCGCCGCCGTGGCGCGGGCGCACGAGGAGGTACCAGCGGGCACCGAGATAGAGGCCCGCGGCGGCGAAGAGCGCGGCGAGGGCGAGCGCGAGCCAGTACACCGTCGAGGGCGAGAAGCGATAGGTCGGCGCGGCGACCGGAGTCATGTCGAGCCGCCAGTTGAGGTGGCTCGTCCGCTGCAGGAACGCGGTCACGCCGGGGCTGATCTGCGAGTCGACCTCGACCGGCGGCCAGTAGGCGTCGATCCCGTATGCAGGGCTGCGGTTGACTCGCAGATACTCGACGTGCGCCGGCGTGAAGTGGAAGACGTGGTAATGGTCGTTCGGCGGCGTGCGAGGGACGCACGGCGACGTGATGCACCGCAGCGTCCAGGTCCACGTCACCTGGGCAAAGCGCCCGATCTGCAGCCGCAGCACGTTCGGCGACTTCGTCGCGGCGTACGGCTTGAACGACGCGACGACGCGCAACCGATCGGGATCGACGAGATGGGTGTCGGCGACGACGGCGAGCCTCGCGGTGATCGAGTCGCCGAAGAGATGCACCGTCGGCGTGATCGACGCGTAGGCCTTGAACGGAAGCCCTTCCCCGACCGACGAGCCCTTGTACACGGGGAGGACGGCGGCGGCGGCGGGGACGAACGCGAGCGCGAGGGCCGTCACGAGCAGAGCGCGCTTCATGCGGCACCACGCCACATCTGGCGCAGGTCGGCCCAGCGGAGAAACGCGCCGAGCATGTCGCCGAGGTCGTGCGAATGGACGACCACCGGCTCGACGCCGAGCGACCGGAAAGCGCGCACGAGCCCGTCCCAGCGGTGCTCGTGCTGCACGCACAGCCGGCGCGCCTCCTTCCGCGTCAGATAGACCGGATGCACGCGGCCTGTGTCGACGTCCGCATACGGAACCGTGATGCCGCCGATGTCGGGAAAGCTCCGTTCCCAGACGGGATCCTGGACGACGACCGGCACGAGCTCCCACCGATGCTCGAGCGCGCGCTGCCACGCGGCGAGATCGGGGGGGACGATGAAATCCGAGAGCACGAAGACGAAGGCCTGCGTCGGCAGGTCGCGGCGGTGCTCGGCGAGGAAGTCGAGCCCGCGCGAGACGTTGTCCTGCGGCGCCGCGAAGTCACGCTCGAACGTGCCGGGCTCGGCGCGCGTCTCCGTGCGCGGCGCGCGCCAGTAGGGCTCGCCGTCCGCATAGTCGAGGTAGCCGGTCAGGCTCCGGGCTGCCCGCGCGCTGTCGCCGATCAGCTCGAGCGCCGCGAGGAGGGCCTGCGGCTTGTCGAGTCGCCGCAGCCCGGACGCGCCGATCGCCATCGAGGGACGGCGGTCGGCGATCACGACGACGCGGGGCGCCTCGTCCGCGTACCGCTCCTTGACGATGAACTCGTCGCTCCCGCGGGCGGCGGAAAGGCGGGCGGAGGCCGCCCAGTCCATCCACGCGACATCGTCACCGGGCCGGTACTCCCGCGTGCTCGCGACGTCCGAGCCGACGCCGCGGCGCGCGCTCCGCACGCCGCCGAAGGCGAGGCCGATCACACGCCGGCGCGGAACGAGCGGGAAGACCGTCGCCACTAGCCGCTCGTGGCCGCGGGAACGTCCAGGTCGATGTCGAAGCCCGGCTTCGGCGCGACCTCGAAGCAGCGCTCGCGCACGTCCTCCGCCGCAGCCGCCCAGCCGCGATCGCGGATCTCCGCCAGGAAGCTCGGGCGGAAGAGGATCCGGTGCAGGAGCACCGGGACGAAGAGCTGCTCGACGTCTTCGGGCGTGACGTAGCGGCGCGACTGCAGGACGGCCCAGGCGCGGGCGGCGCGGTTGAGCGCGAGCGTGCCGCGCACGGAGCTGCCGATCGCCACGAGCTCGAGCTCGCGCGTCGCGCGAACGAGGTCGACGACCCACCGCGCGACCGCTTCGTGCACGAACACGTCCGCGACGGCGCGTCGCAGCGTGGCGATGTCCTCGAGCGAGATCACGGGCTTGAGGCGTGCGAGCGGATGGCCGGCGAGCTGCTCGTCGACGATGCGCGCCTCGTCCTCGGCCTCGGGATAGCCGAGCGTCGTCTTGACGAAGAAGCGGTCGAGCTGCGCCTCGGGCAGCGGGAACGTCCCTTCGTACTCGATCGGGTTCTGCGTCGCCATGACGAGGAACGGGTCCGCCAGGCGCCGCGTCTCGCCGTCGACCGTGACCTGCTGCTCGGCCATCGCCTCGAGGAGCGCCGACTGCGTCTTCGGCATCGCGCGGTTGATCTCGTCGACGAGGACCACGTTCGCGAAGATCGGGCCCGGGCGGAACTCGAAGTCGCGTTGCTTCTGGTCGAAGATCGAGAGGCCCGTCACGTCCGTCGGCTGCAGGTCGGGGGTGCACTGGATGCGCGTCGACTGCGAGCCCTCGATCGAGCCGGCGATCGCCCGGGCGAGGACGGTCTTCGCGGTGCCAGGCACGTCTTCGAGGAGCGCGTGCCCGCCGCACATCAGCGCGGCGACGACGAGCTTGATCTGTTCGCGCTTCCCGTGGACGACCGTTTCGATGTTGTCGAGGAAGCGCTCGGCAACCTCCGTTGCAGAGCCGAGCTCGTCAGCGGACACGCACAACCTCCAGAGGTAGGTGATTGGACACTAAGACGCCTCGGCGGCGATTTGGATTGCTTATCGGTTCTACGTCGTATCGAGGTGTTTTGCAAGCAATGGCAGCTCCTGACGGGCGGCGAGGAGCGCGCCGTGGAGATCCCCGAGCGCGGCGATCCGGTCGGGGACGGTGCCGAGGGTGTACGCGGCCGGGTCGAGGTCGGATGTCACCTCGTCCCAGAGAAGCGGGGTCGCGACGGGCGCGTGGGGGAGCGGCCGCACCGAGTAGGCGGAGACGACCTGCTGGCCGTGGCCGATCATCTTCGTGTCGATCTTCGCCGTCTCCGGCAGGCGGAGGGCGCCGGCGACGATGTTCGCGAAGCGGCGCGCCTCCTCGTGCGTGTAGCTCCGCGCGATCGGGACGAGGACGTGCAGCCCCGAGCCGCCGCTCGTGCGCGGAAAGCTCTCGAGCCCGAGCACGTCGAGCGCCTCCTTGATCCGGCAGGCGGCGGCAACGGCTGCGGGCGTCTCGTCGGCGTCGATGTCGAACAAGACATAGTCGGGCCGGTCGGGGCGGTCGCAGCGCGACGGCCACACGTGGAGGTCGACGGCGCCGAGCTCGACCATCCAGAGGAGCGACGGCAGGTCGTTGACGAGCGCGTAGTCCACGAGGCCGCCGCCCCTGGACTTCGCCGGCTGCGGGCAGCGGCTGAAGCCGGGCGGCAGCTCGGCCGGTGCGTCCTTCACCCACTCGAAGGGCCCGCGCGGCACCGTGTAGTGCCGCTTGAGCGTGAACGGGCGGTCCCTGACGTGCGGGATGAGCACGGGCGCGAGCGCGCGGTAGTACTCGACGAGATCCCGCTTCGTGTAGCCCTCGTCGGGCCAGTAGACGCGGTCCAGATGGGTGAAGTCCGGAGGCTCGATCGCCCGCTAGAGCTTGAACGCCGCGTGCTTGATCTGCGTGTACTCCTCCATCGAATAGAGCGACATGTCCTTGCCGTAGCCGGACTGCTTGTAGCCGCCGTGCGGGAGCTCGCTCGAGATCGGCAGCAGGTGGTCGTTCACCCACACGGTGCCGAACTGGAGCTTGCGGACCGCGTTCAGCGCGCGCCCGACGTCGCGCGTCCACACCGAGGCCGCGAGCCCGTACGGCACGTCGTTCGCCCAGCGGATCGCTTCGTCGTCGTCGGCGAAGCGCTGCACCGTGACGACCGGGCCGAACACCTCCTTCTGCACGATCTCGTCCGTCTGCTCGAC
>Ga0070741_10020526_pt1 | contig 10400 bp, 9 predicted proteins | sample Coa_R1_4_FD_66440 | JGI IMG/M metagenome (GOLD analysis project Ga0070741, IMG submission 66440) | Surface soil microbial communities from Centralia Pennsylvania, which are recovering from an underground coalmine fire - Coalmine... | ecosystem: Environmental > Terrestrial > Soil > Unclassified ... | reverse complement strand
TCAGGTTCCGATCGATAGCGTACGCCAGCGCCTGGCGCACGCGGACGTCCTGCACCAAGGGCCGCCGAAGGTTGAAGCCGATGTAGCTCCAGTCGCCGCTGGCGGGCCACCACTCGTAGACCGTCACGTTGGACAACCGCTTGGCATCGGCGTAATCGGAAGGCTGGAAGGTCGAGCGGTCGACCTCGCCGCTCTTGAGCCACTGGTAGGCGATGGTGGTGCTCCCAGCGATCCGGATGGTGTAGCTGTCCAGCTTGGGGCGTCCGCGGAAGTAGCGATCGTTGGGAACGAAGGTCGCCTGCGCATCGCGCTGCCAATCCTGGAGCATGAAGGGGCCGGCGCCGACGGTCGGCTTGCTAATCTCGGGATTGTCGTTCCAGTTCAACTTCTCCCAGACGTGCTTGGGCAGGGGCCGGACGGCGTCGGCCATCTCCAGGCCGATGGCCACCGGCTCCTTGAGCTTGACCACGATGGTGCGCTCATCGCGCGCCTCGTAGGACTCCACGTTCTCCAGGTTGCTGATGTAGGGCCAGCCGTTCGCGGGGTTGCTCGCCTGGTCGTAAGTCCACTTGAAATCGGCGGCGGTGAGCGGCTGGCCGTCGCTCCAGACCAGCCCCGGGCGCAAGGTGAACGTGTAGGTCACCTCGTCGTCGCCACGAGTCCAGCTCTCGGCGAAGTAGCCCCGATACTTCGAAGGGTCCTGGGGATCGACCTCGATCAGGCTGCCGCCGTAGACCAGCCCCTGGTACTCGCTCGACGCCGTATCGCTCGTCTTATAGGGATGGAAGCTGACGGCCTCGGCGATGGAAGCCGCGACCATCCCCCGGCCCTGCGTGTTGTTCGACGCCCGGGAGCGATCGCTCGGCTCGGAACCGAAGCAGCCGCTCCCGAGCACGGCGACCGCGGCGACCAGCGCCACGGCTAACGACCGATAGGACCTACCACCCACCATGGCGCCCTCCTTGCCCGGGTGTCCTTCCCTGAGACCAGCTCAGACCAAGTTTAGAGGATTGTGCCAGAAGTCGCGAAGCGGGGAGCGGACGCCGTTGGCCGCTCCCCGCACAGATTACCATTGGGCTAGTCGCTGGGTCGAACGATCTTCACCAGTGCCTAGCCGGTGCGCCTAGTTGCTGGAATTGGACGTTGGGCGCTGGCCAAGCTTCGCCGTGATGGTCATCTCCTTGCCGTCGCGCACGACGGTCAGCGTAACCTGGTCGTCGGGCTTGCGCTGGTTCAGGAGCTGCGCCAGGCTCTTCTGCTCGTTGACGTCCTGGCCGTCCACCTTGGTGATGATGTCGCCCTGCTGGAGGCCCGCCTGGCGGGCGGGGCTGTTCGGCGCCACCTGCGTCAGCAGCGCGCCGTTCTTGGCCTGCAGGTCGTAGTAGGCCGCCACACGCGGCGTGACCGTCTGGAAGCCCACGCCGAGGTACGGGTGCGCGACGCTGCCGTTCTGGATGAGCTCGTAGACCACGTTGCGCACCGTGTTGCTCGGGATCGCGAAGCCGAGGCCTTCCGCCACGTCGCCGCCGCCGAACATGCTCGCGGCGCCGGAGCCGCGCACGACCGCGGTGTTGATGCCGATCACCTGGCCGGCCGGGTCCACGAGCGGACCGCCCGAGTTGCCGTGGTTGATCGCGGCATCGGTCTGGATCAGGTCTGTCAGGCCGGGGGCGCTGTCATCGAGCTTGCGGCCGGTCGCGCTGACGACACCCATGGTCACGGTGTTGCGGAAGTCGCCCAGGGGGCTGCCGATGGCGATGACCGGCAGGCCGGGCCGGAGCTGCGCGGAGTCGCCCAGCGTTGCCACAGCCGGCAGTGGGCCGTCGATCTGGAGCACGGCCAGGTCGCTGTAGTCGTCACGCCCGACCAGGCGCGCGGGCACCTTGCGCCCATCCTGGAAGATGACCTGGTAGTTGCGGCCATCGGCGACCACGTGGTTGTTCGTGACGACGTAGCCGCGCTCGTCGATGATCACGCCCGAGCCGAGCGCCTGCGCGGTTGGGCTCGGCATCGTACCCGGCAGCCCGCCCGGCATCATCCCAAAGGAGCCGCTGCGGCGCGCGCTGCCGCCCACGTCGGACACGACCGTCACGACGGCCGGACCGACCTTCTCGACGATGTCGGCGAACGACCCCTGCTGGAACTGCACCTGGACCGTCTGCTGGGGCTGCGCCGGCGCGACGACCGCGCTCACGGGCTGCGCAGTGAGACTCGCCAGCCGGTCGCCCAGCCCGCGAGCGCCAACGGCCACCCCGGCAGCAACCGGCGGCACCACCTGCGCCAGCACGATACCCGCGATGATGCCCAGCACCAGCAGGCCCGCGACGACCAGGCGCATCTGGTTTCGAGGGTAGAAGCGCATTGCCAACCTCCCTGCTCCCCGCCCTCACCTGCTGGCGTCCCTCGCTCGCACGTCGGGCGAACCCGCAGGTGACGGCTAGTTCGTTCTCTCTAAGCGTAAAGGGAGCAGCTAACAGGCAGGTGAGGGAAAGTTAAACGGACGATTAAGATGCGCGCGGGGTCGGGCTGGGCGCCTCGGCCGGCGCCGGCGGGCGCGGGCCGGCCGGCACCAGGAGCTCGCCGGTCTCGGTCTCGGCCTCGGCCGGGGCCAGCGGCAGCCAGACGTGGAAGGTGCTGCCGACCCCTGGCTCGCTTTCGGCGCTCAGGCGACCGCCGTGAGCGCGGACGATCCAGTCGGCAATGGAGAGGCCCAGGCCGGCGCCAGGGCGACTACGCGCCGACGTGGCGCGGTAGAAGCGCTCGAACACGTGGGGCAAGTCTTCCGGCGCGATCCCCACGCCGTCGTCGCGGACGGTCAGCTCGGCGCCGCCGTCGACTTCGCGCAGGGCGAGGGTCACGTGTCCACCCGGCTGAGTGTACTTGAGGGCGTTCTCGACCAGGTTGCGCACCACCTGCTCGAGGTGGTCGGCGCTGCCGAGCACCGCGAGCGGCGGCGCGCTCTCCAGGATCAGCGCGCGGGCGTCCGCCTGGCGCTGGCAGGCCGTGTAGACCTGCCGCACCACGGCGTCGAAGGCCACCCGCGCCCGCTCCAGCGGCTGGCCGGCGTCGGCCCGCGCTAGCGCCAGGAGGCCGCCCACCAGGCGGCTGAGTCGCTCCAGTTCGCCGTCGAGGTCGTCGAGGATCTCGACCTCTTCCGGCGGACGAGTGGCGTCCCGCCGCCGTAAGGTCGCCAGGTTCACGCGGAGGGTCGTGAGCGGCGTGCGCAGCTCGTGCGAGGCATCGGCGACGAAGCGCCGCTGGGCGGTGAGCGCTGCGTCGAGGCGATCGAGCATCCGGTTGAAGGTCGCCGCCAGCGCGCCCACTTCGTCGCGCGCGTCGGTCACCGGGACGCGGCGCTCGAGGTCGCCGGAGCGGGCGATCGCATCGGCCGTGGCCGTGACCGCCGCGATCGGGCGCAGCGCGCCGCGCGCCAGCGCCCAGCCGCCTCCCGCCGCGAGGAGCAGTAGCAGCGCGTCGACGACGACCAGCGCCTGCAGGAGCCGCCCCTGCGCGCTCTCCAGCGGCGCCAGCGGCCGGGCGACCTGCAGCGCCCCGATCGGCCGGCCGTCGAGCACCAGCGCTAGCGTGTAGACGCGCAGGCGGCCGCCCGGCACCCTCGCCGTCGTGTAGGCCTCGCCGTGCTCGGCCAGGGCGCGGCGCACCTCGGCGTCGAAGGGCACCGAGCTGCGCCCCAGGCTCTCCGAGCGATCGAGCACGGCGCCGCGCACGTCCACCACCTGAACCAGCAAGTCGGCGCCGCTGAAGGCGCTCAGGTCGGGCAACACCAGGCGCAACGGGCGCAGCGGTGACGCACCGCTCACGACGACCCCGTCGGCGATGCTCTGGGCGGCCAGAGCCAACGACGAGTCGAGGTCGCGCTGCAGGTTGCCCGCGACGCTGAGGTAGACGATAGCGCTGGACAGCAGCACAGCGAGCGCGGTGATCGCCGTGTACCAGACGGTGAGTCGCGTGCTGAGCGCCATTAGCCCTCCGTCGGCGCCCGCGCCGGGGCCTCGCGCAGCACGTACCCCACGCCGCGCACCGTGTGCAGCAAGCGCGGCTCGCCGCCGGCTTCGAGCTTGGTGCGCAGGTGGCCCACGTAGACGTCGAGCACGTTCGACTCGCCGTCGAAATCGTAGCCCCAGATCCGCTCGAACAGCAGCTCGCGCGTCAGCACCTGGCGCGGGTGCTGGAGAAACAGGCAGAGCAGGTCGAACTCCTTGGGCGTAAGGGCCAGCTCGCGGCTGCCGCGCCGCACCTCGCGAGTCGTGGGGTTGAGGGTCAGGTCCGCCAGCCTTAGCTCACCACCCACCGCCGGGCCGCGCCGCCGCAACAGCGCCCGGACGCGCGCGAGCAGCTCGTCGACCGCGAACGGCTTGACCAGGTAATCGTCCGCCCCGGCGTCCAGGCCCGCCACACGGTCCGCCACCTCGTCGCGCGCGGTGAGCATCAGGATGGGCACGTCGCCGCCGGCGCGCAGGCGCCGGCAGACCTCGAAGCCGTCGAGACCGGGCAGCAGCACGTCGAGAACGACCAGGTCTGGCGGCCGCTCGAGAGCGGCGCGCAGGCCGCTCTCCCCCGAAGCGGCCACCGTTACGTCGTACCCCTCGAACACCAGGGCCCGCCGCAGCGCGGTGAGGAGCTGCTCGTCGTCGTCGACCACTAGGAGATGCGCACGCATTCTGTCCTCTCGGGCTACCTCGCAGCCGACGTTGCTGGCGGCCGCGCCCTTCTTGGATCTATTGTAAGGCTCGCGATTCGACAGTCGGTGCTACAATGTGCCGAGAGCGGCGAGTGCGGGAGGAGCGAAAATGGCCAAGATCCGCCACATCGCGATTCGAGCCGAAGACGTCGAGGCGACGGCGACCTTCCTGCAGGAAGCGTTTGGCCTGGAGCTGGTGCAGCGCCGGGGCCACGGCCCGATCGACCTCTCCGATGGCGACGTCAACCTGACCGTCCTGCCCATGAACGTGGGCGCGGCGAACTACGAGATACGCCCCGGGGTAGAGCACATCGGGTTCAGCGTCGAGGACGAAGAGGCCACCAAGCAGCGCTTGCTGAGCCTTGGCGCCAAGGAGATGAACCCGGTCCCCCTCGGCGACGTGTACTACGAAGCGAAGTACCGCAGCCCCGAGGGCCTGATCCTCGACGTCGGGCACTGGCGCGGGGCGCGACCGGTCGAGCAAGCCGCGAAGGCGGAGTAAGCACGGCGGTGCTCTGCCCGAGGCGCGGCCAGCCCGTCGCGCCTCGGGCGACCGCTCGTCCTACCAGCCTCTTCCCGCAGGTCGCCGCGTAAGGGCGGAACAGGGCGGATACATAGGATGCGCGTGAAGTTCTGGGGCACGCGCGGGTCTATCCCGGTGCCCAGCCCGTTGGTGCTGCGCTACGGCGGCAACACGTCCTGCGTCGAGGTCCGCACCGACGCCGGTACCCTCCTCATCCTGGACTGCGGCACCGGCGCCCGGGCGCTGGGCCAATCGCTCCTGCGCGAGGCGCAGGGCCAGCCGCTCGAAGGGCACATCCTGTTCGGCCACACCCACTGGGACCACATCCAGGGCCTGCCCTTCTTCGCGCCCGTGTTCGTGCCCGGCAACGTCTTCCACGTGTACGGGCCGTGCGGCATCGGACGGAGCATCGGGGGCGCGCTCGCCGGGCAGATGCAGTACGTGTACTTCCCGGTGACCCTGGAGCAGTGTCTGGCCCAGGTGCACCCGCACGACCTGACCGAGGGACAGTTCATGGTCGGCGAGGTGGAGGTGACGACCCACTACCTGAATCATCCCTTGCTGACCCTGGGCTACCGCCTGAGCGTGGGCAGCGCGCAGGTAGCCTACGTCACCGACCACGAGCCGTTCGCCTTCGAGACCGCCACGGCGGACGCCCGGTGCGCAGACGGCATGCCGCACGGCGGCGACCTGGCCCACATCCGCTTCATCGAGGGCACCGACGTGCTGATCCACGACGCGCAGTACTGTGCGGAGGAGTACCCGGCGCGGCGCGGCTGGGGGCACAGCACGGTGGAGTACTGCACCGACGTCGCGCTGGCGGCGGGCGTGCCCCACCTCGTGCTGTTCCACCACGACCCGGACCACGACGACGACCGCATCGACGCCCTGGTGGAACGCTGCCGCCAGCGGGTAGCCGCGCGCGGCGGCAAGCTGCTGGTCACGGCGGCCGCCGAAGGCAGCGAGATCGTGCTGCCGGAGACCGAGCCGGTGGGTGGCGCGGGCGACCTGGTGCTGGCGCCGCCGCCGACGGTCCACGGCGCGCGCGTGGTGCTGGCCGACGACGACCCGGCCGTGCGCCAGGTCGTGGGGGAGCTGCTGCGCGAGAGCGGCGCGAGCGTCGTAGAGGCCGGCGACGGCGAGGCGGCGTTAGCGGCCGTCGCCCGCCAGCGGCCGGACCTGCTGATCCTCGACCTGCGGATGCCCAAGCGCGATGGGCTCGACGTGCTGCGCACGCTGCGGGCGGCCCCCGCCACCCGCGACCTCCCCGTCCTCCTCCTCACCGTAAACGAAGACGCCACCCGCGACAGCTTCGCCGCCGGCGCCAGCGACTACATGATCAAGCCGTTCACCCAGGCGCAGATCCGCTCGCGCCTCGAGCGCTGGCTCCTCCGCGCGCGGTCCGCGAACGGGAAGCGGTAGTAGTCAATCCTCGCTGTACCCACTCACTCGGCATCAGTCATGGCTCGAGCTCGTCCAGGACGAGGACACGCAGTTCGCTCACGCGCTGCAGCCGCCGATCGTTAGTTAGGAACGCCTGGCAGCCTTCCTCGAGCGCAACCGCGAGTTGGAGAGCATCGGGTAAGCGTAGCTGATAGCGGGCTCGCAACTCCGCCGCGCGCTCGGCGGCCACCTCGTCGACAGCTTTGGTATCGACATGCTCTGAGCGCAGGAGCAGTTCGCGGTACTCGTTCTGAAGCGGGATATCGCCTACAGCCAGCGGACGAACCAGTGCCTCACTGAGTGTGACGACTGACGTGCGCGCGGCCACATCTCCGTTACCGATCCGCTGGAAGACCTCACGCACGAGCAGGCCATAGTGAGGATGCGCCTCGACGAAGTACACGACCGGCGCGGTATCGAGTCCCAGATCGGTTACGCCGCGAAGCGCGTCGGCGAGCTTCACCACGTCCGCTCGTCCCACTCGTCCCGCAGTTTGTTTACGAACTCCTGTGCGTCACTGCCATCCCAGCTTCGTCGCCCAACGCCATAGAACTCCATGACGTTGTGCCTGCGGGGTGCAGGCGTCGTTCCCTCCGCGACCAGCTCTGCTGCGATCCTGGCCAATAGCCGCAGCCGCTGCTCGGCGGGCAGCGAACGGATGTATCGTTCATAGATGTCGTCGACCGCGATTGCCGTCATGTGTCTCACCCCAGTGGTGCCGACCGTATGTCCTGACCACTAGATTGCTCCGTGATGCTGCGCTGCATCCTACCAATCGGCCCCGAACGCGCAATCGTGAATTACCAGTGGCCAAGAGGCGGGAGCCCCCGGCCTTGCGGGCCGGGGGCTCCACGGATGCTCTCGGTTCGGCCTAGCTGAAGCGCTCGAAGAGCGAGTCCATTAGCTTGGGCAGGTCGGCCGGGGTGCCGCTCTTGCGCTCCTCGAGGAGCTGGTCGTAGCTCGGGCCCTCGCGCTGGTAGAGGACGCCGAGGTAGCGCGGCTCGGTGCTGGCGGCGATGCGCAGCGAGGCGTCGAAGTTGCTCCGGTCGTGGTCGGCCGGCAGTGGCGCGACCTCCTCGCGGTAGGTCTTGAAAGTGTTCACCTTGTTGAAGGTCGGACAGGGGCTATACACGTCGATGATCGCCAGGCCCGAGTGCTCGATGCCCGCCAGCATGAGCTGGGCGAGGTCCTTCGGCTGGCCGGAGAAGCCGCGCGCCACGAAGCTGGCGCCGCAGGCCATCGCCAGCAGCAGCGGGTTCACCGGCGCCTCGAGCGTACCCTTCGGCGACGCCTTGGTCACGTAGCCCGTCTGGGCCGTCGGCGAGGCCTGGCCCTTGGTGAGCCCATAGGTCTGGTTGTCCATGATGACGTAGGTGACGTTGAGGTTGCGCCGCGCGGCGTGCATGAAGTGGCCGCCGCCGATGGCGAACGCGTCGCCGTCCCCGCCCATCACGAGCACGTTCAGCTCGGGTCGCGCCAGCTTCACGCCCGTGGCGATCGGCATGGCCCGCCCGTGTACGCCGTGGAAGCCGTAAGTCGAGACGAAGAAGGGTAGGCGGCTCGAGCAGCCGATGCCGGAGACGAGCACCACGTCCTTGGGATCGTAGTTCTTCTCGCGCATGGCGTTGTAGAGGGCGTTGAGCACACCGAAGTCGCCGCAGCCGGGGCACCAGGTGGGCTTCTCGTCGCTCTTGTAATCGTCAACGGTTCGGGTCAGGGTGATGGGTTCAGCCATCGTCTGCCACCTCTGTTTCAAAGGGAGCCAGGCTCCCGGCATAAGCTGGGCCCCGGCGGTGCTCAGCGGACTCCCGCGGCCGCCATCTTGCGGATGGCGGCCAGGATCTCGCGGACGCGGAACGCTTCCCCGGCGTAGACGTTGATCCGGCCGAAGGTGCGTCCGAAATGGGCGTTCAGGATCTGGGCGTACTGGCCCGTGTAGTTTACCTCGGCGACCAGCACCTCGCGCTTGCCGCGCAGGAACGGCTCGATCTGCTGATGGGCCACCGGCCAGAGCAGCTTCGGCGCCATGCCGGCCACTTTGATCCCCTCGGCCTCCGCCAGGCGGATCGCCTCCTGCACCGGCCCGGCCGACGAGCCCCAGGTGATGATCCCCACCTCGGCGCTCTGGTCGCCCCAGTACTCCGCCTCGGGCGCGTCGTTGGGCACGGCGGCGAACTTGCGCATCCGCTTCTCGGTCATGTCGCGCTTGGTCTCGGGATCGTAGCGCGGCCGCCCATCCTCGTTGTGCTCCAGGCCCGTCGCCACGTACTGGCCGCCGGCCTGGCCCGGGCTGCTCATCGGCGAGATGCCGCTCTCGTTTAGGGCGTAGCGGAGGAAGTAGCCCTCGTGGGGCGGCACCTGCCCGTTGCCGTTCGGCGGCGTAAAGGCCAGCCGCTCGATGCGCGGGATGCGGTTCGGGTCGGGCCGCGGGATGCTCTCCGTGCGCACGGCCAAGACGGTATCGTGCAGCAAGATGGCCGGCATCTGGTACTTGTCGGCCAGGTTGAAGGCGTTCTGGATCTGGTAGAAGCAGTCCTCGACCGAAGTCGGCGCGATGACGATGCGCTGGATCTCGCCGTGGCCGCCGTAGACCGCCAACCAGAGATCGCCCTGCTCGTGGCGCGTCGGCATGCCCGTCGAGGGGCCAGCGCGCTGCGCATCGACCAGCACGCACGGCAGCTCGGCCATCGCGCCCAGTCCCAGCGCCTCGACCATCAGGCTCACACCCGGGCCGGACGTCGACGTCATCGCCCGCTTGCCGGCGAAGGAGGCGCCGAGCACCATGTTGATCGAGGCGATCTCGTCTTCGGCCTGCACGACGGTGCCGCCCACCTTCGGCAGCTCGCCGGCCAGGAACTCCATGATGTCGCTGGCCGGCGTGATCGGGTAGCCGGCGAAGAAGCCGACCCCGGCCGCCAGCGCGCCCAGACTAACCGCCTGGTTGCCCGAGACCACGATGCGGTGCGCGTCGGGCGTCCCGCGCTCGACCGCGAACAGGTCGGGATTGAAGTCCGGCGAGGAAGTGATGTGCTCGCGCACGTAGTCGAGCCCGGCCTGCAGCGCGGCGAGGTTCTTGCCGAGGATGTCCTGGCCGCGGCCGCCGAAGCGCTGCTGGAGCAGCTTCTGCAGGTACTCCTCGGGCATCCCGAACAGCGCGGCGAGCACGCCGACCGCCACCACGTTCTTGCCCAGCTCGAACTTGAGCTGCGTGCGCGCGATCTCGCTCATCGGGACCGCGTACTGCTGCACGCGGTTGGTGCTGGCGGGCGGCTTGGCCTGGGCGGGATCGTAGATCAACAGCCCGCCCTCGCGCAGCTCGCCGATACTCATGTCGTAGGCTTCCTGGTTGAAGGCCAGGAGCAGGTCCAGCTCGTCGCCGCGGGAGTGGAACTGCTGGCTGCCGATGCGGAGCTGGAAGAGGGAGTAGCCGCCCTTGATCTCGGCGGGTGGGCTGAAGTCGGTAAGCACCCGGTAGCCGGCCCGAGCGGCGCCCTGCACCAGGAGCTGGCCCGTGCTGAGGACGCCTTCGCCCGCCTCGCCGGCCACGCGGATCACCAGGTCGGTCTTTGGCATCATCGCCTCCCTCAGTGCTCGTTCCTGGCCGGCGGGGACGGCTGGACATAGCGTAGTCCCGCTACGCCGTGGTAGAGGACAGGAACAGACACGCTAGCTACTGGGGCGTGGCTCGCGGTGCTGGCAGCGTGCCGTCCGGGACGCGCCCGGACCCACTTT
>Ga0070741_10020525_pt1 | contig 10401 bp, 9 predicted proteins | sample Coa_R1_4_FD_66440 | JGI IMG/M metagenome (GOLD analysis project Ga0070741, IMG submission 66440) | Surface soil microbial communities from Centralia Pennsylvania, which are recovering from an underground coalmine fire - Coalmine... | ecosystem: Environmental > Terrestrial > Soil > Unclassified ... | reverse complement strand
TCGTTCGAGGCCGTAGACGAGAACGCCAGCGTCAACTACAGCCCGAACAGCCTTTCCCAGTTCAACGCACTGGCACAGCTGGCCCAGATGGGCCTGGTCCCCAATACCAGCTCGATCGCGGTTCCGCCATTCGTTAAGGTTCCATTCCATGATTACCTGGCGCTGCAGCGCTTCGACTGGTCACAGTCGGAGAAGTCGCATTGGTTCCTGCGCGCGGCCATCGATAACTACACGACGCAGAACGGGCTGGTGCAACAGGGGACGCTGCCCTCAACCGGCGCCACCGAGCATTCCAACTACCAGAGTGCGGTGCTGAGCAATCAGTACAGCTTCAGTCCGACCTGGCTGGGATCGTTCGTCTTCGACGCCAGCTATTTGCACCTGAACGCCGCACGCAATCAGTACCAGGGCTTCGCGCTGGCCTTCCCGTTCAGCTCTACCTCGAAGACCATCTCCGGATTCGAAACCTACGGCGACCAGCAGTTTGTTACGCCCATCACGGCCTTTCCCGTTGTCCGCAACCAGGAGAAGTATCAGTTCAAATACGACATCAGCCACTCTTCCGGCACGCACGCTCCTAAGTTAGGGATCGATTTCATTCATGAGCCGGTGTTGAGCGGCGCGCTTCCCGGCGAGGCTGAGACGCTGTACGTGCTGACGCAGGACCCAACGTACTATCTGACCAACCCGACGCAGTTTACCGACGAGCTGAACTGCACGGGACAATTTGCGGGCCCCAACTGTCAGACAACTTCCACCCCCGCCGGCAATGGGAGCTTCAACCAGAACGTGCAGCGGCTGGGCCTCTATGCGATGGATTCCTGGCGAGTGACGCCAAACCTCACCGTGAACTACGGCATGCGGTGGGACACTACGTTCGGCTTGTTCCAGGCAACCAGCGTCAGCCAGAACTTCAATGCCGCGGTGCAAACCATTCGCGGCCTCGACCTTCCGCTGGCCACCGGCGTGCCACACGATTACCGCCATGCCTTCGCGCCGCGCCTGGGGATCGCCTGGTCGCCGGACCGGGTGGAAGATCTGGTGGTGCGGGCGGGCATCGGACTTTACTACAACGATCTCGCGCAGAATGGCTGGGTGGAGGCGTTTCAGGCGGTAAACACGCCTTCGGCCTTTCAGCCGTGTGTCGTCACTAGCGGCGTGCCGAGCGCAGGATGCCTGCCGGGCTCGGCTTTCGGTGGCACCGGCAGCGTCATCGATCCCAACTACCACACGCCGTATTCCTTACACGCCAGCGGCGGCGTGCAGTACGCCTTTGGCCCCAGCAGGAAATGGGTGATCACCGACGACTTCATCCTCGAGCAGGGATTGCACGGCTATCGCCGCTACAACTACATCGCGGGATCCACGCTGTCGTCGCCTCTGTTCGCGCCCGATCCGGCCACGCAGATGAACAACGTGCCGGACATCTCGGTATTCAAGTCGGACAACCGGTCCAGCTACAAAGCGATGGTTGTACACCTGCAAGGCAATGTTTCGCACCGCTTCAACCTGACCGCAAACTATGTTCTCTCGAGCGCGAAGACCTGGGGCTGCGTGCTGGGTGAGTTGTGGGACTATGTCAACGGGGTGTGCAATCCGCTGAATCCGTTCGCGCCGGGCGATTACGGGCCGTCGGGGGAAGACGTGCTCAGCCGGTTTACTCTGGGCGGCATTGTTTACGTGCCGGGCGGCTTTGAGTTGACTACGCTGATCCAGGCCGAGAGCGCCCGGCCCATTACGCTTACCACTCCGGCGGACGTCAATGGCCTGGGCGACCCGACCGACGATCGCGCGGTTGTCAACGGCGTGCAGACCACGCTCGACCAGTTCCGCGGCACCCCGTATGTCCAGGTCGATCTGCGGGTGACGCGCCCCATCAAGGTCAAAGAACGCGTGATCGTCTCCCCGTTCGTCGATATGTTTAATCTGTTCAACCGCAGCAACCCGGGAGCGAACTACGTGACCGACATCTCTGCGCTGCCGGTTCCGGTGAACAATCTGTCGAATGTGACCGCGCTCTGCCCCACGCCGGCATGCAATGTACCGGTCACCAACCCTAATCAGTTGCTGGTGCCCGCCGGCGCCTTGGGAGACTTCTTCGGGCCGGGAACGACGGTGGGCATTCCATTCGCGGCACAACTGGGTGTGCGAGTGACGTTCTAGCCGAGCCAAGAGGTTTTCACCACGGGAGCACGGAATTCACGGACAAACACTAAATAAGATTCCGTGGATTCTATGCTTCCGTGCTGAAACTCCGTTATGCGACGGAATAGAAAAGCCGGCCCGCGAGAGGGTCGGCTCTCTTCGGTATTACTGCGGATTTACTTCTTCAGGCTGGCAACATAGGTCGCAATAGCGGTCGTCTGGTCGGCGCTCAGGCCGGCAACGCCCTTGCCATGCGGAGCCTTCTTGCCGGCTGCGCCGTTGGTCAGCAGATCGGCGATCTGCTTTTCCGACAACGTGGTCTTCTGCAGCGAGGGGCCAACCTTGCCTTCGCCCGCGGCGCCGTGGCATGCGGCACACTTGGTCTTGTAGAGGGTAGCTCCGTCTTCGGCCCAGCCCAGGCAGGAGAACACCGCCAGCGCGGCCAGAATCGTAACAAAACGCTTCATGAGAATCGCTCCTTAAATATGAATTAGCCTGCTCAACGAGAACCGCCCTTAGCCATCCGGGTGGTTTGTCGTCCTGCAACATGTGCAGTGCGAGCTGCATTCACACCTGTTGGTCCGGGAGCGAAGGCGCCCGCCTCGCGATTTCATTGTCACTCTTCGAACGGCCGAGCGATTGTGATCGTGATCACCGCGCACCGTGTTCGATGTTGATAGCTTGAAGTAGTTGGGCTGCGATCGGCATTGCCCGAAGGAGCGTAGAACCGGAGAATGAGGTCCTCGCTGGCGATCATCGTGGGAAGCGTGCTGATTGGTTTAGTCGCCGGCCTGGGCTGCTATACCTTCATCTACGCCAAAGGCTACTCGTACCTCACCAACAATCCCGCCGCGTGCACCAACTGCCACGTGATGCAGGCGGAATACGATGCCTGGGTAAAGTCGAGCCATCGCGCCGCGGCCACCTGCAACGATTGCCACACCCCGCACAACCTCGTCGGGAAATATGCGGTGAAGGCCAACAACGGCTTCTGGCATTCGTTCTACTTCACCACCGGACGATATCCCGACAACGTCGAGATCACGCGCTTCGATCATCAGGTTACGGAGAACGCCTGCCGCCGCTGTCACGAAAACATTACTTCTGCGATTGACGGCAACGTGGTGCACGGTCGCGCCGAAGGCATTGAGTGCACGCGCTGCCACAGCTCCGTCGGCCACTCCGAGGCGGCAGCCTCGACGAACCATCCCGTACTTGCCTGGAGTCATCATGATCAACCCAAGTGATCGCGAGGCTGGGCCCTCGCGCCGGATCATCTTCACCATCGCAGCCCTGGCGGCCATTACCACCGTTGCCTTGACCGCGCTGCTGGTCAATATCTTCGAGCACAAGCAGGAAGCGAAGAACCCGTTCTATCGCGTGGTCGAGCTGAACGACACGATCGACGACCCGGCGGTGTGGGCCAAGAATTTTCCGCTGCAATACGACCTGTACCAGCGCACGGTTGACCAGCAGCGCACGAAATACGGCGGCAGCGAGGCCATGCCGCACTCGCCCACTGAGGGCGATCCGCGCTCGGTGATCGCGCGCTCCAAGCTCCAGGAAGATCCGCGGCTGAAGGAAATCTGGGCCGGTTATGCCTTTTCCATCGACTACCGCGAGCGGCGCGGCCACGCCTACATGCTCGACGACCAGACCTTTACCGAGCGCCAGAAGGCCAGCCCGCCGGCCATGTGCATCAACTGCCACGCCTCGCTGGTCACAACATTTCTGCGCCTGGGTGACGGCGACCTGACGAAGGGCTTCAACACCATCAGCGACACCCACATGACGTACAAGCAGATTCGCCAGACGGTGAAGCATCCGGTGGCGTGCATCGATTGTCACGATCCCAAGACCATGCAGCTGCGGATCACGCGTCCGGCCTTCATCGAGGGAATTCGCGCGTTGAAAGCATCACAGGGCATCCAGAACTATGACGTGAATACCATGGCGACGCGGCAGGAGATGCGGTCTTATGTCTGCGGCCAATGCCACGTCACCTACTACTTCCAGCCGCCTAACAAACGCCTGACGTTCCCATGGGCAAAGGGGCTGAAGGTGGAAGACATTATTGCCGTCGAAGACGAAGCCAAGGTCAACGAGTGGACGCATCCCGAAAGCGGCGCGCAGCTGATCAAGCCGCGTCATCCCGAATTCGAGATGTGGAACCAGGGCGTGCACGCGCGCTCCGGCGTCACCTGCGCCGACTGTCACATGCCCTACATGCGCCAGGGCGGTCTGAAGATCAGCGATCACCAGATCAATAGCCCTTTGTTGAAGATCAACCGCTCCTGCCAGACCTGCCATCATTTCCCGGAGGAAGAGCTGAAGGCGCGCGTCGAAGACATTCAGGACCGCTTCTTCAACCTGCGCAACACAGCACTGGACGCGCTGGTAGATCTGATTAACGACATCAAGGACCAGAAGGCCAAGGGTGCAACCGACGCCCAGCTGGCACAGGCGCGCGCGTATCAGCGCAAAGGCCAGTTCATGATCGACTTCGTGATGTCGGAGAACTCCATGGGCTTCCATGCCCCGCAGGAGGCGACGCGGATACTGGGCGATGCAATCAACTATTGCCGGCTGGGACAGCTGAGCCTGCACGGCGGTCCGCAGCCCAGCCACAATCCGCCGAACATCGAGAACGTGGCGGCGTCGCCGGGTCCCGCGGGCGCGCCGGCTAAGCAGGCGAAGAAGTCAGGGGTTGCGACCGTAGCAACGGTCACGATGCGGTAACGCCAGGGGTCAGTTGCTGGCTGTTTGAGCCCGCAGGGCGACACAACCGTAGCGCAGGACGTGAATCCTGGGTACGCCGAATATAAGCAAAGCGAGCCGGCTTCAGCCGGCGACACACTTTTCTTGCACAAAGAAGGTGTCGCCGCCTGAAGCCGGCTCAAATGACTTGCGACTCCTAACCCAGGACTCACGTCCTGGGCTACGATTGTGTCGCCCTGCGGGCTACACCGTCACCGGCTGCTTCACCGGTACCGGCGTCAGCCACCCGAAGCGGTCTTCCACGATCCCGTTCACAATGCTGTAGAACTCCTTGCGCACGGTCTTCGTGATCGGTCCGGCGATGCCGTGGCCGACGGTAATCTTGTCGACCGAGCGGATGGGCGTAATCTCGGCGGCGGTGCCGCTGAAGAACAGCTCATCGCAGATGTAGAGCATCTCGCGCGGAATGATCTGCTCGACAACCGGAATGCCCAGTTCATGCGCGATGTGCAGCACCGAGTTGCGGGTGATCCCCGGCAGCACGCTGTTGCCCAGCGGCGGGGTGTAGATGCGGTCCTTGTGCACCAGGAAGACGTTCTCGCCTGAGCCCTCGCTGACATAGCCGTTGACGTCAAGCGCGATGCCCTCGGCATAGCCGTTCACGATGGCTTCCATCTTGATGAGCTGCGAGTTCATGTAATTCGCGCCGGCCTTGGCCATGGTCGGCATGGTGTTTGGGGCCAGACGGTTCCACGACGAGACGCAGACATCGACGCCATCGTCGGAATCGGGGCTGCCCAAATATTTGCCCCAATCGTAGTTGGCGATGTAGACCTCGGTGGGCGAATTAAAAGGATTGACGCCAACCTGCCCATAGCCACGCAGCACGATGGGCCGGATGTAGCAGGGCGCGACTTTGTTGGCGCCGACCAGCTCCACCGCGCCCTGGCACAGCTCGTCGAGCGAGTAGTCCATATCGATGCGATAGACCTTGCACGACTGAATGAGTCGAAGCATGTGGTCACGCAGCCGGAAGATGCCGGGACCGTGGGACGTCTGGTAGCACCGGATACCCTCGAATACCGAAGAGCCGTAGTTGACCACGTGCGACATCACGTGGATCTTGGCGTCGTCCCAGGGAATCAGGTTGCCATTGTGCCAAACGTACTCGCTCGCTTTAATCGCCATGCCGAAGCTCCTTACGCAGAGAGGAGTGATACAGAATTGCTATGCTGCCGGGCCGAAGAAATCCGAAGCAGGTGGCGTACTCGTCCAGAACACGCTGCCGTGATGGGTGGAGTGGGAGCATCCGCGATGCAGCTTAACCGGAAATTATATCCGAGCCGCGCAAGGCCCGGAGCGGCGGTTTTCCACCGAGTCCGTCCCCTGTGACCAGGCCCACCAGAATGGATGCGTGCCGCGGCCAGGAGGGTACGAAAATCGGGCGGAAATCGGTAGCCGAGGTGAGTTGCGGCACTTGGCGCTTTGGCACATGGCAAGCCAGCGGCCGCATCCTTGGGGTCCTGTTTCGGCCAGGTCCAACTGCCAAGTGCCAACTGCGAATTGCGACCGCACGCCTTCTGTAAACTGGCTCTGTGACCGGCGAACACACCCTTCGTCACGCGCAGCTGCAGCGTGGCATCGACCTCGAATACCTGACGTTGGGGTGGAACCTCATCGAGGGCGTGGTGGCGGTCGCCAGCGGGGCAATCTCCGGCAGCGTGGCCCTGGTGGGCTTTGGCATCGATTCCTTCATTGAGATGGGATCGGGCGGCATTCTGCTGTGGCGGCTGCACTCGGAGAGGCGCGGCGCCAATGCCGCAGACGTTGAGCGGCGAGCATTGCGGCTGGTGGGAGCCGGCTTTCTGCTGCTTGGGGCTTATGTCGCGATCGAGTCGCTCAGGAGTCTTGTGCGGCGCGAGGCCCCGGAGCACAGCCTGGCCGGAATCTGCATCGCCGTGCTGTCTCTGGTGGTCATGCCGTGGCTGGCCCGCCAGAAGCGGGCGGCCGCTGGAAAGCTAAACAGCGGCGCCTTGCACGCCGACTCGCGGCAGACCTCGTTATGCGCCTATCTCTCCGCAATCCTCCTCGCCGGGCTGCTGTTGAACGCCATGCTGGGCTGGTGGTGGGCCGATCCCGCAGCGGGGCTTCTGATGGTCCCGCTGATCGCATACGAGGGCATCGAGGCGTTGAAGGGGAAGACCTGCTGCGAGTGTTAGTCGCTTGCTGCTGCCGTGTAACCCGCCGGTCGCATCCTGGGAGCCCGCACTTTGCGCTGCCCAACTCGGTGGTTCTGCTTGTGCTCCAGGCCCCAGTGGCACATCAGCTCCAGGACCGGCGACAGTGACTCCCCATAGGGCGTGATGGAATACTCGACTCGCGGAGGAACTTCGGCGTAAACCGTGCGCGAGATCAGCCCGTCACGCTCCAGCTGTCGAAGCTGCGAGGTCAGCACCTTCTGAGTAGCATTCGGCAGCAGCCGACGGAGCTCGTTGAACCGGCGTACGCGCTTGCGCAGATGCCACAGCAGGACGCACTTCCACTTACCACCAATCACTTCGAGGGTGTATTCCACGGGACATTCGCCGGTTTCTTTCACGAAACTACCTCACCTGAAGGTGCGTACTTGTGCGCAGGGCCTATCCCACCTATTTTGGACTGGTTCGAAATAATTGCAAACTGAGCAATAACCTGGATAGTGGGTCAGTTTGGAATTTGTAGCGGTGGAAGAGCCGGGCTGCAGTCCGGCGAAACCACGGGCCATCGAAGGCGGCTTTAGCCGCGGCGACCGGGGCTAAAGCCCAGTTCGCTCGTCGTCCTGTCGGCACGGCTGAAGCCGTGCCCTTCCACCGCTCAGATTTCAAACTGCCCCACTACCATAACCTGGTGAAGGAGGCTGGCAGCAATCATGAAGTACGGAGTTTTGGGAACGGGAATGGTTGGGCAGGCACTGGCGACGAAGCTGGCGGAGCTCGGGCACGAAGTTTGTATGGGCGCGCGCACTTCGGATCACAAGGACGCCAAGGCCTGGCTCCAGCGCGTGAAGGGGAAAGGGAAGACGGGTACTTTTGCCGACACGGCGAAGTTTGGGGAAGTCATCCTGAACTGTACGCAAGGGGAGTATTCGGTTGAAGCGCTGCGAAGCATCGACGCGAGTGACCTCGCGGGCAAGGTGCTGATCGATGTGGCCAATCCCCTTGATATGTCGCAAAAACCGCCGACCCTCACCATCTGCAATACCGACTCGCTCGGCGAGAGCCTCCAGCGCGCCTTCCCAACGGCGAAAGTAGTTAAGGCGCTGAACACGGTCAATTGCGAGGTCATGGTGGACCCGAAGCGGGTGCCGGGAGAGCACGACCTGTTTATCTGCGGTAATGACGACGGCGCAAAGGATTGCGTGAAGGCACTGCTCCGCGAGTTTGGCTGGCACTCGATCATCGACATGGGAGACATCACGAACGCGCGCGCGACTGAGCAGCTGCTGCCGATATGGATTCGGCTGTTCATGATGTTCGGCTCGGCGGACTTCAATTTCAAAGTAGTCAGGGCCGGCTAAGAAGCGGCTGCAAGACGGGCCAAGCCGGTTGCAGCGCTCCGCCTGGGGGGCGGGGTACCGTTGCCGACAACTGTCAACCACGAGTGGGCGCCTGCTAATTGCGAATTGCTGCTGTATAATCCGCGCAATCCGACAAGGAGAATGTGATTGCGCGGCGTGCCTCGCTGGACAGCGGTGGTGGCGGTGCTGGCGGTTGCGGCGACGGTGTGCGCGTTTACCGTGCATCGCGCGATCGCGCCCGCCGAGCTGGTCGTGCAACTGGAGCAGTCAACCCTTCCGGCAGACGGTTTTTCGGCGACCGAACTGAGTGTCCACTCTTCGAACGGCCGCGAGCTGCGCGGCCTGCACATCGACCTCGAGACTCCGCACCGGCTTGCCCTTGAATCGCTCCGTGTCAGTTCAGACCGGGCAACCGCGACGCTGCAGACGGGCGTCATGGCTGGCGAGGCGAAGGTGCGCATCACGGCGCCCGGCCTCGCGGCGCGCGAAGTTGCACTGCAAACTACGCCGGACTTCGGCGACGCGGTCGGTGACGGCACCCCCGACTTTCTGCGGCTGCACGATCCCGCCGACCGGGAGGCCTTTCGCCGGTGGTTCACGCTGCTGGCTGAGTCGCAATACTACCTCCACCACGTCGCGACGACTGCGGGCGCGCTTCCACTCCAATCACCGCAAAACCGGCGATGGTTGGGGGTCCCGGCACAGGGCACGGCGGACCGCGGCGCGAATGCCGCGCCCGAGATCGTCGATTGTGCCGCGCTGTTGCGCTTCGCCTATCGCGAGGCGCTGCGCGAGCACGATGCCGCGTGGTCGCAAGCGATGGCCTTGCCCGCGCCGGTCACTGCGGGAGACATTCGTCAGTACCAGTATCCCTACACGCCTCTCGGAGCGGCAATCTTCCGCGTGCGCGACGGAGGCTTCGTCGGCGATGATCTGCAGGACGGCGCGTTCGCGGAATTTGCCGACGCCGAGACGCTTTGGCGGCGCAACACCTTTTCCATGGGACGAAGCCTGAGCCGGGCGCGTCCGGGCGACCTGCTGTTCTTTCGCCAGGACGGCGGCAGGATGCCGTTCCACGCGATGATCTTCCTGGGCCGCAGTCAGCTTGAGCCGGGCAGCGAGCAGTTCGTCGTGTATCACACCGGCCCGTCTGGAGGCTCGACAGGCGAGATCAAGCGGCTGTCGATTACGGAGCTCGCAAACTATCCCGACGCGCGCTGGCGGCCGATCGCCTCGAATCCCGCGTTCCTCGGCGTCTACCGCTGGAACATTTTGCGAGGCGCGGAATGAGCCCGTTTGGCAAACAAAACGCGGGTGCCCGATCCGTTCGCTGTCGTTTGCCGGCCCATCAATACAAGGGTGCCGCACGACGCGAACCTAAAGGTTCGCTCTACCTAAGCGCTGAACGTGCTGCCAGACGCGAAGTTGAAGGTTCACTCTGCCTAAGCGGTGAAGATGCCGCGAGACGCAAACCCAAAAGTTCGCACTGCCGGATCGACCGGAAGCGCACACGACTTTCTCTCGCCCTCGTCCTTTTCCTCATCCTGCAGCTTTTGTGCGTGCCGGTCTTCGGTCAGGACTCGGAGCCCGCCTCCTGGTTCTCCCTCACCAGCCAGCGCACCTTCATGCCCGGCGAGAAGCCGGAAATTGCCGTCAACGCGCACAACGTTAAGCAGCTGGAGTTTCGCGTCTATCGCGTGAAAGACCCGGTGAAGTTTTTCAGCCAGATGCAGGAGCTGCACAACTTCGGCGGGCAGGCGCCGGCGCTGCCGAAGCAGGCGCACACCTGGCTGGAAAAGTTCCATCGCTGGAAGCACCGCATCTGGGCGTGGTTCCGCGATTTCGTTCGCGCGCAGTTCTCCCCCGACTCGCGCCACGCGATTCGCCTGTGGCGCATGGGCGAAGGCGAGCAGCCGAAGGGGCCGAAGGCCGCAGGATTCGCGCAGATCCCCATTCTCAATCAGCAGCAGGTCGTCTCGGTG
>Ga0070741_10020524_pt1 | contig 10401 bp, 11 predicted proteins | sample Coa_R1_4_FD_66440 | JGI IMG/M metagenome (GOLD analysis project Ga0070741, IMG submission 66440) | Surface soil microbial communities from Centralia Pennsylvania, which are recovering from an underground coalmine fire - Coalmine... | ecosystem: Environmental > Terrestrial > Soil > Unclassified ... | reverse complement strand
CTTGAGGCTGAGCACGAGCACGACCGGCATGACGAACGCGCCGAGGACCTTCAGGCCCGATTGCCGCTCGACCATCATCTCGAGGAGCACGACGACCCACACGGCGACGGACACGGCGTTCGATAGCGTCCCGAGCGGCGGACGCCCGGTCTCGACCGCCACCACGACGAGAGCGACCGTGTGCGCGGCCCATCCTGTCGCCGTCGCCAGCGCGGCCAGACGGTGGACGACTTCCTGGCGCTGGACGAGGTAGGCCAGCGCCAGGCCGGTGGCGCAAGCGTAGGCGACGACGGCGGCGTTCAGGAGATACGCGTGCATATTCTCAAAAAGTCAAATCCACCGCGAGTTTACCACAATCCCGATGCGCTGAGCGGGATCAGAACGCGAGAAGATCGAGCAGCGCGGACACGGGCTTTCGGTAGCCTTCGCGCCGCGCGACCACGTCGAGATGCGGCGTCGCCCAGTCTTCGAGCAGCGGCGGGCCGCCGTTCCACCGCTCCCGCCGATCGAGCTCTTTCAGGTAACCGCGACAGCTCCGACAACCCGAGACGACGTAGCCCTCGTCGGCGCCTTCGGCCTTCAGCCGATAGAGCGGGCCGGTGCCTTCCGCGTCGCACAGCGGACAGCGCAGCCGCGCGAACGTCCAGGCGCCGCCACAGAAGTGGCACGCCAGGCGACGGTGGCCGCCCTCGATCACATCGATGAATCCGGGCGGCGCGCCGCAGAACGGGCACACGCCACGCGTCCATTCCTGGGCCTCGAGATGTGCGCGTGCGCCGGTCAGCCACGCGTCCAGATACGGCCGGAGCGTCGTGCACGCGAGCCAGCTCACCACCTCGGGCGCGAGACCGCTGGCGTCGGTGGCGGGGGCACCGATGACGGCCGCCCGGGGCAGCAGCGCGGCCGCGTCCACCGCCCCCGCGTCCCAGGCATCCGCGAGCCGCTGCAGCGCGGGCGCGCGCGCGGCATCCAGCCGAGCGAGCTGTTCCATCGCCGCGCCGAGCGCGTCCTCGACGTCGGCGGCGTCGAGCGGTGGGGGAAACGCATCGGTGAGCGGCGCGCCGCGTCGCCAGGACGCCGCACACTCGGCGGCGCTCCACCGGCGCTCGGCCAGCGAGTCAGCCGCCTCCGCCCAGCGCGCGAGAACGTCGCCGTACGGCGCCAGGCTCGCCGCCAGCGGCCGGCGGCGCTCGAGCATCTCGCCCCACGCCGCCCGAAGATCGAGCGTCACTCAGCCATGCTGGGACATCACGACCACGTAGCGGAGCACGAACCCGCCCACCAGCACGAGCACCGCGGACACGACGCCGAGCGCGCGAACCCGACGACCGCCGAAGCTGAGGAGAAGCGGCACGATCAGCCCGAGCCCGACCAGACCTCCCCAGAACAGCGGCGCGAAATGCCCGCTCGTGATCGGGTGCGCGGCGGAGCCGAGCAGGGCGACGAACGCGGCCAGCACGACGAGCTCGATGATCATCGAATAGCGGTCGGCGCGCTCGATCTTGTGCCACCCGTCGCCGACGCCCGTTCGCGTCAGGAACATCACCAGGGCCACCGCCGCCATGCCCGTCGACGCGCCCGAGGCCAGGAAGAGGGCGCCCATCAGGCGCGCGTCGCTCCAGAACGGCAGCGCGGTGTTGCTGAGCAGGACGCCGGTGTAGCTGGCGAGGAAGAACCCGAACAGCATGCCGAGGAGGCCGATCCGCCGGCGCAGCACCGCCGTCGACTCGGACGTGGAGAAGCTCAGCACCGAGGACACGAAGGTGAAGGCCCCGAAGATTCCGACCGCCCACGCGCCGACCGACATCGGATCCCAGAACTTCAGCACGCGCATCATGTTCAGGAAGCGCGACGGAACACCGAGGTCGATGATGAGCAGCACACCACAGACGGCGACCAGCGGCAGCGAGAGCAGGTAGCCGACGCGCGCCACCGCCCGGTCGCGGTGGCTGCCGAAATTGTCGGCGATGGCCGCCGTGAAGTACGAGCCGCCCGCGATCCCGCCCAGGAAGAAGTACAGGACGATCGACATCTCCCAGCCCGGCGCCTTCAGCATCACGCGTCCTCCCTTCCACCGCGCTCGCGGAACGCCAGCAGCGCCCCCAGGCCAACGACGACCGCGGAGCCGATCGACAGCAGCGAGTCCACGACGACATTGCGCTGGGGAACCTTCGGATCGTCGGGAAGGTTGTACGTCGCCGGCTTCGCCAGCAGCAGGAAGAACGCGTTCAGCCCGCCCAGGAAGCCTTTCGAGTCCGCGCCGTACAGCTGGGCGTCCTTGAACCCCATGGCGCGCAGCGTCTCGACGCGTTTCTCGGCCTTGGCCACGAGCTCGTCGCGGAATCCGAACTGGATCGACTCCGTCGGGCACGCCTTGGCGCACGCCGGTCCGAGTCCATTGTGGATGCGATCGTTACAGAACGTGCATTTTCGCGCCGTCCCCGTCTGCGTGTTGAACGAGACGACACCGAACGGGCACGAGGACACGCAGTAGCGACAGCCGTTGCAAACGTCCTGGTTGATGTCCACCGTCCCGTACTCGGTGCGGTAGATGGCGCCGGTCGGGCAGGCCTCGAGACAGCCGGCCTGCGCGCAGTGCTTGCAGACGTCGGACATGAGCAGCCACGCCAGATCCCCGTTCGGCTTGGGCTCCTCGATGAAGCGCACGAGTCGGAAGGTCTTGTCCGTGAAGTGGGCGTGGTTCTGGTAGCCGCCCGTCCACTCCGGCTGCTCGAGCCCGAGCTCGTTCCACTGCTTGCAGGCGACCTGGCACGCGCGGCAGCCGATGCACAGCGACGTGTCCGTGAACATCGCGAGCGTGCGCGCCATGGCTACACCACCCCCTTCTTCACGTTGCAGACGAAGGCTTTCGTCTCCTGGATGTAGACGTTGGGATCGCCGACGGTTGCCGAGAGGTCGTTGGTGATGTCGCCCATGCTCCCGGGCAGCTCGGGAACGCCCTTCCAGCCCCAGTGCCACGGCACGCCGATCTGGTGGACCGTCTTGCCGTCGATGAGGAAGGGTTTGATCCGGTGCGTCACCATCGCCGTCAGATGCACCTTGCCGCGCGGGCTGGTGACCGTGACTTTTTCGCCGTTCTCGATGCCGAGCTCCCTGGCCAGCTCGTGACTGATCTCGGCGAAGTGCGCGTAATGCAGCTCGGCGAGCATGGGCAGGTAGCGCGACATGACGCCGGACAGATGGTGCTCCGTGAGCCGGTAGGTGGTGATCACGTACGGGTAGTCGCGCGAGCCGACCGGCGCCAGCTCGTTCTTCTGATCCGCCACCTTCCAGATCTTCGCGACCGGATTGCTCTGCTGCCGGGAGAGCAGGTTCTTCGTGGGCGACTCCACCGGCTCGTAGTGCTCCGGGAACGGCCCGTCGTTGAGCGGCCCGAACAGCCCGCCCACGAGGTCCGCGCGCATGATGAACGGCTTGTCGCCGTTCTTCGCGTCCGGCGCCAGAAACGCGTTGAAGTCGGGAACGTCGAGGCCGACCCACTTCCCGGGCTTGTCCTCGGGCTTCTGCCCCGGCGCCGCGGGATCCCACCAGATCAGCTTCTTCCGCTCGCTCCACGGCTTGCCGTTGAGGTCGGCGGCGGCGCGGTTGTAGAGGATGCGGCGGTTGGCCGGCCACGCGAAGCCCCAGCCGTGCGCCAGGTAATCATTGGCCTCGGCCGGCTTGCGCCCGGCCGCGCGGTTCACGAGCTTGCCGTCCGTCTCGACGGTGACGCCCGTGTAGATCCAGCAGCCGGAGGCCGTCTTGCCGTCGTCGGTCAGGTGCGCGAACGACGCGATGGCCTGCCCCTTCTTGTAGACGACCTTGCCGTCCTTGTCGGTGATGTCCTCGGTCGCGAAGCCGTTGATCTCCTTCAGGACCTGCACCATCTCGGGATGGTCGGGCTTCTCGCCGTACGTGAAGCTCGCGGCGAGGAAACCGCGGTCCCGGTCCTTCTTCGAGCCGGCGTACATCTTCTGCAGCCGGTGGCCCAGCGTGCAGAAGAACTGCGCGTCGGTCTGCACGTCGCCGGGCGGCGTCACCGCCTGCTCGTGCCACTGGATCAGGCGCATGGTATTGGTGAGACTGCCGTCCTTCTCCGCCGCCGGCGCCGCTGGAATGTAGAAGACCTCCGTCTTCACGTCCTTCGGATCCGTGCCGGGCGCCTTCCACATCTCGGCCGTCTCGGTGAGGAAGATGTCGACGACCACGAGCCAGTCGAGCCGTTGCATGGCCGCCCGCGCCAGCTTGGCGTTCGGCCCGCCCACGGCGGGGTTCTGGCCGTCCGCGAGGAAGCCCTTGATGGTGCCGGCGTACATGTCCGCGAAGATGTGCTGGTGGCTGTAGGCGTCGGCCGAGGCGCGCTTGGGCAGCCACTGATAGCCGTACTCGTTGCCGGCCGTCGCCGCGTCACCGTAGAACGCCTTCAGCAGACTGACCATGAACTTCGGCTTGTTGACCCAGAAGCCGCCCTTCGGCGTCTCCTTCTCGAGGTAGGTCTTGAGATCCGGATGCGCGTCACGCAGCGGCATCGCGAGATAGCCGGGCAGCTCGTGGTAGAGCAGCTCCAGATCCGTCGCCCCCTGCACGTTGGCGTGGCCGCGGAGCGCGACGATGCCGCCGCCGGGGCGGCCGATGTTGCCGAGCAGCAGCTGCAGCATGCACAGCGCGCGGATGTTCTCCACGCCGTTGGTGTGCTGGGTGAGGTTCAGCGCATAGGTCACCGTCCCCGTCTTGTCGGGGCCCGAGGTGGAGCAGAACAGCCGGGCAACCTCCTCGAACTTCGCGCGCGGGATGCCGCACACGCGCTCGACCATCTCCGGCGTGTAGCGGCTGTAGTGCCGCCGCAGGAGCTGGAACACCGTGTTCGGGTCCTTCAGCGTGGGATCCCGCTTCGGGTTGCCCTCGCCGTCGAGCTGGTATTTCCAGCTGCCGCGGTCGTACGACTTCTTCGTCTCGTCCCAGCCCGTGAAAAGCCCGGCCAGGTCCGTGGCCGTCTTGAAGGCCGGATCGATCAGAAACGGCGCGTTGGTGTAGTGGACGACGTAGTCCTTGAAGTAGAGGTTCTGTTCCATCGCGTAGCGCATGAGGCCGCCGAAGAACGCGATGTTGGTGCCCGAGCGCAGCGGCACGTGGATGTCGGCGGCGGCGCTGGTCCGCGTGTAGCGCGGATCGACGTGGATGATCTTCGCTCCGCGCTCCTTGGCCTTCATCACCCACTGGAAGCCCACCGGGTGGTTCTCGGCCATGTTCGACGTGATCATGATGACATCCGTGTTCTGGATGTCGATCAGGTTCGTCGTCATCGCTCCCCGACCGAACGTGGTCCCCAAAGCTGGGACCGTGGCGCTGTGTCAGACCCTGGCCTGGTGCTCGTGATAGACGATGCCGAGCGTCCGGTTCAGCTTCGACAGGAGATAGCATTCCTCGTTGTCGATGCAGGCCGAGCCGAGCGAGGCGATCGCGTCCAGCCGGTTCACCACGACGTCCTTGCCGTCCTTGTCCTTCTCCTTCTCGATGAAATACCGCTCGCGCGTGTCGTAGTAACGCTTGGCGATCTCGTCGTACATCCACGCGATCGGCTTCTCTTCCCAGTGGTCCGAGCCCGGCGCGCGGTACAGCGCCTTCGTGGGTCGTAGCGGGTTGTTCGACAGCTGGATGGTCGCCGCGCCCTTCGGACAGAGCCGTCCCAGCGTGTGCGGCGTGTCCGGGTTGCCCTCGATGTCGATGATCCGGTTGTCCTTGGCGTAGATGAGCTGACCGCAGCCCACCGCGCAGTACGGACACACGCCGGCGAAGGCCTTCGCCTCCTTGATCTTGAGTGACACGGCCGCCGCCTGCACCGGCGCCAGGTCCACGCCGCCGCCGAGGGCGGCGCCGGTCGCGGTGGCGCCTCCGTACTTCATGAAGTCACGACGGGACAAGCTCATGGCGTTCCTCCCCGACGGCCGACTGCGCCGTGATCTGGCGTGACGACGAGCGTTCGGCTCACCACTCCGGACTGGATAGTTCGTCCCAGACGCGACGCACCACGACGATGCGCTGCGGCCGCAGCGCGTGTCCTTCGAGGCGCACGATGTCGCCGGCATTGAGCCGGCTGAGATCGGCGTGCGTGCCCTCGTCGCTGACCACGAGCGTCTGCTCCGAGCAGGACAGATCGGTGCACGTCTCGGCAGCGCTTTTGATCCGCACGGTCCCGGAAGATCGATCGACGGACACGACGATGTGGCGATCCTGCTGCAGCGATGTCGTGAAGCCCATCAGCCTGCCTCCCTCGCCCCTGAGGCGGCCTGGAAAGGCCGGTGAGGCTGAACGGAACTTTAGTAGCGGTCAGACCACGAAGTCAAGTTTGCACGTCCGACAACTCCTTAATCTTGTGAAATTTTCCACTCCGCGCCGGCGTCCCCTGTGTCCACGGGAGCATACCGGTTGCGGCACTCGTCCAGGAGCGCGGTGGCGGTCGCCCGGTCTCCGGCCTGGAGGCACTCGACGATCCGGCGGCGGGTGTCCAGGCCGACGATCGGCGCATCGGCCACGGGGTTGTAGAGCTTACCCAGCTCGCGGAGGATGCCGTTCACGCGATGCGTGTCGTCGAGGTACGCGGCCGCCTCGCGGAAGAGATCGAGCGCGTAGTCGTCGCGCTTGTTGCGGCCCTTGTCCTTGCCGCCGAAGCGTCGCTTGAAGGCGCGCTCGGCGGCGGACTCGACCGGGTCGTCGGCGCTCATGGCCGCACGCTCAGCGGCTCCAGCGCGAGCCCGCTTCCGGCGTAGAGGTTCAGCGCGTCCGGCCGCACGTAGCCGCACACCGTCACGTTCAGCTGCTCGGCGAGGGCAACCGCCATCTCCGTGGGCGAGGTCCGGGAGGCGACGACGGGCACGCCCATCCGCACGGCCTTCAGCAGCATCTCGGACGAGATCCGCCCGGTCGATAACAAGATGCGGTCCACCGTGTCGATGCCCTCCAGCAGGGCGTGGCCCTTCAGCTTGTCGACGGCGTTGTGCCGGCCGACATCCTCGGCCACGAGCAACAGGCGCTCGCCGTCGAAGAGCGCGGCGCCGTGGATGCCGCGCGAGCGACGGTAGTGCTGGGCCGCCTGGAACAGCTGCTTCATCCCGTCCGCGAGCTGCCCGGCGGACACGGTGACCGCGGAGTGCAAGCTCGGGAACAATCGGTGATCGATGCGGAACGTGATCCCGCCGCCACAGCCGGAGGTGAGGATTCGCTCGCTCGGCAGCGTGACCGGCCCGCCGAGGGTGACGTCGGCCCGACCGTCGACGGCGGACACCTCGAGGGCCACGATGTCGGCGCGGCCGGCGATGACCTTCTCCATCCACAGATAGCCGATGACGAGCGCCTCGAGATCGATCGGAGAGCACAGGAGGGTCAGGAACTTCTCGCCGTTGACGTACACGGTGAGCGGCTGCTCGCGGACGACCTCGCCGACGACTTCGCTGCTCCGACCGCCGCGGACGCTGAGATACGTGCGCATCGAACTCCGCCCGTATTCTAGCCCGGGTAACGGACGCGGACCAACACGAGGCCCTGCGCCGGCGCCGTGGGCCCCGCCTGCGTGCGGTCACGCGCCTGCAGCACGTCGGCGAGCCAGGCAGGCGACCGCGCGCCGCGTCCCACCTCCACCAGGCTGCCCACGATGTTGCGCACCATGTGGTGGAGGAAGCGGTCGGCGGAGATCAGCACCGCAACACGCGTGCGGCGGCGCATGACGTGCAGACCGCGGACGCGGCACACGGGAGTCGCCTCGCGGCCGGGCGCGGCACAGAACGCGCTGAAGTCGTGCGCGCCGCACAGCACCGCCGCCGCCGCCCGCATGGCCGGGACGTCCAGCGGCGCTGCGACGTGCCAGGCGACACGGCGCCACAACGGCATCGCCACCCGAGCATTGTCGATGACATAGGCGTAGCGCTTGCCGGCGGCGCTGCGTCGGGCGTCGAAGCCGGCCGGCGCCTCCGCGACGTGGCGCACGCGGATGGCGGCGGGCAGCGCGGCGTTCAGCGCGCCCTGCACCGCGTTCGCGTCGAGCTCGCGACGCGCGAGCGAGAGCGACGCCACCTGCCCGAGGGCGTGGACACCGGCGTCGGTGCGACTCGCGCCCACGATCCGGGCGTCGTCGCCGAGGAATCGGCGCGCCGCCTCCAGCAGCGCGCCCTGAATGGTCGGCGCGTCGGGCTGGACCTGCCAGCCGTGGAAGTCCGTGCCGTCGTACGCCAGCACCAGGGCGAAGGTGCGCCGGGCGTCTACGGAAACGGGCTGCGTCGGCGTGTCGACCGCGTGGGAACGAACGTCAGCCACACCACCGCCACCAGGAGGAACAGCACGATGCCGACGACGGTGTCCCAGTCGAGGCCGCCGAGGACCGGCGTCTGCTCGCGCAGCCACCGCTCGCGGTCGAAGTCCTTCGGCTCGTAGCCGACCGGGTTGTAGCGGCCGAACGACTCGAGAAGATGCGCGACGCGCGGCACGGCGACATAGGCGACGACGAAGATGGTGAAGGCGACCGCGAGATGGAAGCGACCGTGATACCCGAAGCGTCGATGATAGCGCTGACGCAGCGACACGCTCGCCTACGACTGCAACAGCAGCTCGGCGATCTGCACGGCGTTCGTCGCCGCTCCCTTCCGTAGCTGGTCGCCCACCACCCAGAAGCTCAGACCCCGGGGATGCGAGAGGTCCTCGCGCACGCGGCCCACCCAGCAGTCGTCCTGTCCCTCGACGGCGATCGGCATCGGATAGCGCTGCTCGGCGGGGTCGTCCCAGACCTTGAGCCCGGGGAAGCGGGCAAACAGCTCGCGCGCACGGTCGGCGGTGACCTTCACGTCGGTCTCGGCGTTCACGGCCACCGAGTGACAGGTGAAGACCGGCACCCGCACGGTGGTCGGCGCGATCAAGAGATCCGGCGTCTCGAGGATCTTCCGCGTCTCGTTGACGAGCTTGATCTCCTCGCCCGTATACCCGTCGGGGCGGAACGCGTCGATGGCGGGGATGAGATTGAAAGCGATCTGGTGCGCAAAATGTCTCGGCACCATGGCCTCGCCCCGGGCCCACGCCTGCGTCTGCTGACGCAGGTCCTCGATCCCGGCCACGCCGGCGCCGGAGACGGACTGGTACGAGCTGACGACCACGCGACGCAGGCGCGCGGCGTCGTGCAGCGGCTTGAGCGGCATGACGGTGACGATCGTGGTGCAGTTCGGCGAGGCCACGATGCCGCGATGGTGCTTCGCGGCTTGCGCGTTGATCTCGGGCACCACCAGCGGCACCTGCGGATCCATGCGAAACGCGTTCGACTTGTCCACCACCACCGCGCCGGCCCGCGCGATCATCGGCGAGTACTCCTTCGACTGCGCGGTGCCCGCGGCGCAGATCGCGATGTCGACGCCCTTGAACGCCGCCGCCTCGATGCGCTGGATCCGGACCGCCTCACCCTTGAAGGTGACCGTCTTGCCGACCGACCGCTCCGAGGCGAACGCGCGCAGCTCGCGCACGGGGAACTTCCGTTCCTCGAGGATGCGCAAGGTTGTTCCGCCCGCGGCGCCCGTCGCGCCGACCACCGCCACCGTCACCCCGGCCGCCATCAGCGGTGTCCCTCCATGTCCTTGATCACGTGATCGGCCATCTCTCGCGTCCCCACGCTCTTGCCGCCGGCGACGGCGATGTCCGCCGTGCGGTATCCGGCTTCGAGCACGCGGCGGACGGCCGCCTCGATCCAGCCCGCCGGCTCGCTCATGTTCAGAGAGTACCGCAGCAAGAGGGCGGCGGACAAAATCGCGGCCAGCGGATTGGCGATCCCCCGGCCGGCGATGTCGGGCGCGGTGCCATGCACCGGCTCGTAGAGGCCGAACTGCCGCCCGCCGGCGGCCACCGGCCCCAGCGAGGCGGACGGCAGCATGCCCATCGACCCGGCCAGGATCGCCGCCTCATCCGAGAGGATGTCACCGAAGGTGTTCTCGGTCACGATCGTGTCGAAGTGCGTGGGCTTGTGCACGAGCGCCATGGCGCAGTTGTCCACCAGCACGTGCTCCAGCGCGACGTCCGGATACTCGGCGCCGACACGCGTGACCGTCTCACGCCAGAGCTGCGACACGGTCAGCACGTTGGCCTTGTCGACCGACGCGAGTCGCTTGCGGCGCTTGCGCGCCACGTCGAACCCGACGCGCGCGACGCGCTCGATCTCGGCCGTGGTGTAGACCATGGTGTTCACGCCTCGCTCGCCGCCGCCGGCCAGGCGCTCGCGTCCGCGCGGCTCGCCGAAGTACAGCCCGCCGGTGAGCTCGCGGATGACCATGATGTCGGTGCCCTCGACCACTGATCGCTTGAGCGGCGAGGCGTCCACCAGCATCGGAAAGCACGTGGCGGGGCGGAGGTTCGCGAAGAGGTCCAGCTCCTTTC
>Ga0070741_10020523_pt1 | contig 10401 bp, 8 predicted proteins | sample Coa_R1_4_FD_66440 | JGI IMG/M metagenome (GOLD analysis project Ga0070741, IMG submission 66440) | Surface soil microbial communities from Centralia Pennsylvania, which are recovering from an underground coalmine fire - Coalmine... | ecosystem: Environmental > Terrestrial > Soil > Unclassified ... | reverse complement strand
CGAGATCCGTCCGGAAGACACGCAGTTCGAGAGCCACGGCATCAAGGTGCTCGTCGATCCGAAGAGCCTGCCGTATCTCGACGGCACCGAGCTCGACTTCGCGCGCGAGGGCCTGCAGGAAGGCTTCAAGTTCAACAACCCGAATGTCAAAGATGCCTGCGGCTGCGGGGAATCCTTCAACGTCTGACGGTTCATAGCTTCACCCGCGGCGCGGGCGGCTGCCGGCTCCGGACACGGCAATGATCGACTTCTCGCGCAATCACTTCGAGCTTTTCGGCGTCCCGGCGCAGTTTCGCATCGACGAGCTGGCGCTCGAGCGCGCGTATCGCGCACTCCAGAGCGAAGTGCATCCGGACAGGCACGCGAGCGCGAGCGATGCCGATCGGCGCATGTCGCTGCAGGCGTCGGCACGCGTCAACGAGGGCTATCGCACGCTGCGCGATCCGGTGCTTCGCGCCGAGTATCTCCTGTCGCTGCAGGGGCTGGACGTGAAGGACGAGACCGACACGGCGCTCCCGTTCGATTTCCTGGAGACGGCGCTGGAGCGACGCGAAGCGGTGTCCGACGCCGCCGCCGCCGGCGACGAGCGCGCACTCGAGATCATGCTGCACGAGGTGCGCAAGGAATCGGGCGAGCGCGAGCGCGAGCTCGAGCGCCTGCTGGATGCCGAGCACGCGTGGGAAACGGCGCACGAGAAGGTGCGCGAGCTCAAATTCCTGACCAAGCTCGCGCAGGACATCGACGCCGCGATCGCGCAGGCGGAAACCTGATGGCACTGCTGCAGATCTCCGAGCCCGACGAGTCGCCCGCACCGCACGAGCGCAAGCTTGCAGTGGGCATCGACCTCGGCACGACGAATTCGCTCGTGGCCACCGTGCGTCATGGCATTCCGGTCGTGCTGCCGGACGAGCAGGGGCGACCGCTGCTGCCCTCGATCGTGCGCTACTGCGCAGACGGCGCGGTGCACGTCGGCTACGAAGCGCAAGCCGAGCAGGCGCGCGATCCGCAGAACAGCGTCGTTTCGGTGAAGCGGTTCATGGGTCGCGGTCTCGCCGATCTTTCCGACGATCGCCGCTTTCCCTACCGCTTCATCGACGAGCCCGGCATGCTCAAGCTTGCCACGCGCGCCGGCGTCAAAAGTCCGGTGGAAGTTTCCGCCGAGATCCTGCGCGTGTTGCGTGAGCGCGCCGAAGCGAGCCTCGGCGGCGCGCTCGCGGGCGCAGTCGTGACCGTGCCTGCGTACTTCGACGACGCGCAACGGCAGGCGACCAAAGACGCGGCGACTCTCGCCGGTTTGCCCGTGCTGCGACTGCTGAACGAGCCGACCGCGGCCGCGATCGCCTACGGCCTCGACAATGCCGCCGAAGGCACGTATGCCGTTTACGACCTCGGCGGCGGCACCTTCGACATCTCGATCCTCAAGCTCTCCCGTGGCGTGTTCGAGGTGCTCGCGACGAACGGCGATTCCGCTCTCGGCGGTGATGACTTCGATCATCGCGTCTATTGCTGGATGATCGAGAGCGCCGGGATTCCGCCGCATTCGCCGGAAGACACTCGCCTGCTGATGCTCAAGGCGCGCGAAGCGAAGGAGAACCTGACCCAGCATCGAACGACACCAATTGTCGCCACGCTGTCGACCGGCTTCGAGGTCGATCTCACGCTCACGAGCGAGATCTTGACCGACATCACCCGCACCCTGGTCACCAAGACGCTCACGCCGGTCAAGCGCGCGCTGCGCGATGCCGCCCTCGCGCCGGGCGATATCAAGGGTGTGGTGATGGTGGGCGGTGCGACGCGCATGCCGCAGATCCAGAAGGCGGTCGGCGAATATTTCGGCCAGCCGCCGCTGACCAACTTGAATCCCGATCAGGTCGTTGCGCTGGGTGCGGCCATCCAGGCGAACGTGCTGGCGGGCAACCGCCCGACTGGCGAGGACTGGCTGTTGCTCGATGTCATTCCCTTGTCGCTCGGGCTCGAGACCATGGGTGGGCTCGTCGAGAAGATCATCCCGCGCAATTCCACCATTCCCGTCGCGCGCGCGCAGGACTTCACCACGTTCAAGGACGGCCAGACGGCGATGGCGATCCACGTGGTGCAGGGCGAGCGCGAGAAGGTGTCGGATTGCCGCTCGCTGGCGCGCTTCGAGCTGCGCGGCATTCCGCCGATGGTCGCGGGCGCCGCGCGCATCCGTGTGCACTTCCAGGTCGACGCCGATGGATTGTTGGCCGTGTCCGCGCGCGAGCAGACCTCCGGCGTGGAGGCATCGGTGACGGTGAAGCCGAGCTACGGCTTGTCCGATTCCGAGATTGCACGCATGCTGCAGGAATCGTTTGCGCATGCGGGTGAGGACATGGAAGCACGCGCACTCGCCGAAGCGCAGGTCGAAGCCGACATGCTGATCGCGGCGACGCGTCACGCGCTCGAGCAGGATCGCGACCTGCTCTCGCCCGAGGAGCACGCGAACGTGACGCGCGTGGTCGAAGAGCTCGTCGGCGCGCGGGCGGGAAGCGATCGTCGTGCGCTCGCGGCGGCGACCCAGGCGCTCAACGCAGCGACGACCGAGTTCGCCGCGCGCCGCATGAACCGTGGCGTGCAGCGTGCGCTCACCGGGCGCCGCGTCGACGCACTGACCTGATGCGGAAACGAAAGCCATGACCGAGCTCGTGGTGCTGCCACATCCCGAGATCTGCCCCGAAGGCAAGACATTCGACGCGACGCCGGGCGTGTCGATCTGCGACAACCTGCTCGATCACGGTGTGGAGATCGAGCACGCGTGCGAGAAATCGTGCGCCTGCACGACCTGTCACGTGATCGTGCGCGAAGGCTTCGGCTCGCTCAATCCATCGGAAGAGGACGAGGACGATCTCCTCGATCGCGCGTGGGGCTTGACGCCCGTGTCGCGCCTGTCGTGCCAGGCGAAGGTGGGGGATGACAAGCTGGTGATCGAGATCCCGCGCTACACGATCAACTACGCGAAGGAGCGGCGCTGACGGCCGTCGCGTTACGTGCTCAGGAGGATGTCATGAAGTGGACCGATTCCCGCGACATCGCGATCAAGCTCTCCGAGACCTATCCCGATTGTGACCCGCGCACCGTCAACTTCGTCGACCTGCACGGCTGGGTGTGCAATCTTCCCGGCTTCAGCGACGATCCCAAGCGCAGCGGCGAGAAGATCCTCGAGGCGATCCAGATGGCCTGGATCGAGGAGAGCGACTGAGCGAGGCGGCCGCAGGCCAGGCGGCAAGACTGCACAGGCCGCGACTGAGCGAGCCTCAGGCGAACAGATTCAGCACCGCATCGAGCCCGCAGTGATTGATCGCATACGTCGTATGCGCCCGGACGACGGGCTTGGCATGATAGGCGATCGACACATCGGCCGCCTTGAGCATCGGCACGTCGTTGGCGCCGTCGCCGATCGCGATGGCGAGCTGGTCCGGGCCGACCCAAAGCTCACGTAACGTCTCGAGGCGCGCCGCCTTGGCGGCTGCATCGACGATGGGCCCGACGATGCGGCCGGTGAGCTTGCCGTCGACGATCTCCAGCACGTTGGAGATCGTCTCGTCCAAACCGAGGCGATCGCGCAAACGATCGGTGAAGAACGTGAATCCGCCGGAGACGAGGAGCGTCTTCGCACCGACGGCCTTGAAGCCCTGCAGCATGCGCTCGGCCCCCGGCGAGAGCCGCAGGCGCTCCTCGTACACGCGCCGCAGCGACTCGACCGGCAGGCCTTCCAGCAGCGCGACTCTTCGAGTGAGGCTCGCCGCGAAATCGATCTCGCCGCGCATCGCACTCTCGGTGATCGCGGCCACCTGCGGCTTGATCCCGAGCATGTCGGCGATCTCGTCGATGCACTCGATCGTGATCAGCGTCGAGTCCATGTCCATGGCGACGAGGCGCACACGGTCGCGGCGCAGATCCGCGGGCACGAACGCGTAGTCGAAGCCCGCCTCGATGCACGCCCGCGCGACGGCATCGTCGGCAGTCACATCGATCAGCCGAAACGCCTGCTGCCCGCCACCGTCGAGCACGCGCATGCCGCGTGCGCCGGCGAGATCCGCGATGTCGGCGATCTCGTGATTGCCGATCTCGGGTGCCTGGACGACGAGATCCACGTGATATGTGAGCGCCTGCGCTTCAGGCACGGGGATGCACGCGGCTCGCGCATTCGCTCGCGCGCTGCCGTGCTTCGGCGACATCGCGGCCGTTGGCGAGTGCGACACCCATGCGCCGGCGCTTGTACGCCTCCGGCTTGCCGAACAGACGCACGTTCGAGCGCGGCACCTCGAGCGCGTGGGCCACGTCTTCGTAGCGAATGCCGCGTCCCTCGATCCCCCCCTGGATCACGGCCGAGGCGCCAGGCTCGCGCAGCGAGACGTCCACCGGCAACCGCAGCATCGCGCGCGCATGCAGCTCGAACGCGCTTTGCACCTGCGTGCAGAGCGTCACGAGCGCGGTGTCGGGGGGACGCGGAGCGACGTCCGAGAGCCACACGTCGTCGTTGCGCACGAAGAGCTCCACGTCGAACACGCCGCGTCCACCGAGCTCGTCGGTGATGCGGGTTGCGATCTCCTCCGCACGCGCTCGCGCAGCGTCGCTGATCTCCTGGGGTTGCCACGACTCGACGTAATCGCCTCCAGAGCCGCGATGCCCGATCGGGTCGCAGCATTGCGTCGCGATGCTGCCGTCGGGCCGCTCCGAGCGCACGACGAGCAGCGTCATCTCGTAATCGAATTCGATGAACTGCTCGACCAGGATGCGGCTGCCGCGCACGCGTGCGGAGCTTTCCGCGTATTGCCACGCCGCGGCGATCTCCGATTTATCGCGCACGACGGTCTGCCCCTTGCCGGACCACGACAGGACCGGCTTGACGATGGCGGGATAGCCGATGCCCGGTTCGCTCCTCCTGCCTTCGATGGCACGCTCGAGGTCCGGCAGCGTATCGGCGACGCGATACGGCACGGTCGGCAGTTGCAGTGTCTCCGCCGCGAGGCGGCGCGTCGTTTCGCGATTGGCCGTCAACCGCACGGCGCGCGCATTCGGAATCACCTCGGCGATACGATCGCGCTCGACGGACATGAGCGCGTCCACCGCAAGGCCCTCGATCTCGGGCACGACGATTTGCGGGCGCTCCTGTTCGATGAGGCGGCGCAGCGCCGCTGCATCGGACAGCGCGATCACGTGCGCGCGATGCGCCACCTGGTGCCCGGGTGCGTTGGCGTAGCGGTCCACCGCGACCACCTCGATGCCGAGGCGCTGCAGCTCGATGATCATCTCCTTGCCGAGCTCGCCGCTGCCGAGCAGCATCACGCGCGTGGCGCTCGGCGACAGGGGTGTTCCGATATGCATGGGACTGCGCTCAGTAGCGTGCGCGCGACGACTTGCGCGGGCGCGGCTGCGGCATGTCGCGTACCGACTCATGGGTGTCGCCGGCCGGTGCTGCGTTCTCGGCGAGGCTGAAGTCGATCCGCGTCGTATCGAGGTCGACGCGCGCAACGGTAACGCGCACGCGGCCCGCGAGCTGGTAGACCCGTCCGCTGCGCTCGCCGATCAGGGCATGGCGCGTGGATTCGAAATGGAAGTAATCGCGACCGAGCTCGGTGATGTGCACGAGGCCATCGATGTTGAGGCCGTCCAGCGTGACGAAAATGCCGAATCCGGTGACGCCGCTGATCGTGCCGTCGAAGGTCTCACCGACCTTGTCGCGCATGAAGTAGCACTTGAGCCAGTTCTCGACGTCGCGGGTCGCTTCGTCGGCGCGGCGCTCGGTCATGGAGCAGTGCGCGCCGAGCTCATCCCAGGACGCGCCCTGCGGCTGGTAGCGCCTGCCGTCGAGCACGGCCTTCACGGCCCGATGCACCAGCAGGTCCGGGTAGCGGCGGATGGGCGAGGTGAAGTGCGCATAGGCAGCATACGCAAGACCGAAGTGACCAACGTTCTCGGGCCGGTACTGCGCCTGCTGCAGCGAGCGCAGCAGCACCGTTTGCAGCAGCGCGAAGTCGGGGCGCGGACGGATGCGCTCCAGGAGCTCGGCGTAATCGGAGGCCGTGGGGTCGTCGCCACCGCCGAGCGAAAGCCCGCTCGTGCCCAGGAAATCCCGCAACGCGGCGAGCTTCTCGGGCGTCGGCCCTTCGTGCACGCGGTACAGCGCAGGATGCTGATTCTTGGTGAGGTATTCCGCCGTGCAGACATTCGCCGCCAGCATGCATTCCTCGATGATGCGGTGCGCCTCGTTGCGCATGACCGGCACGATGCGCACGATCTTGCCGTGCACGTCGAATTCGAGCTGCATCTCGACCGTGTCGAAATCGATGGCGCCGCGCTCGACGCGCGACTTCGCGAGCGCGCCATAGACCGCGTACAGATTCTGGAGATGCGGCATGAGCGCGTTCGCCTCGTCCGGCACCGGCTCGTTGCGTTCGCGCGCGGAGAGCCAGTTCCACACCTTGGTGTAGGTGAGGCGCGCCCGCGAGTGCATCACGCCGCGATGGAACTTGTAGCGGCGAATGAGGCCCTGCGCGGTGACTTCCATGTCGCACACCATGCACAGGCGATCGACGTCGGGCTTGAGCGAGCAAAGCTCGTTCGAGAGCGCCTCCGGCAGCATCGGGATCACCCGGCGCGGGAAATACACCGACGTGCCGCGCTCGCGAGCATCGATGTCGATGGGGTCGCCGTCGCGCACGTAATGCGAGACATCGGCGATCGCCACCACCAGGCGGAAGCCCTTGCCCTTGCGTTCGCAATACACGGCGTCGTCGAAGTCGCGTGCCGTCTCGCCGTCGATGGTGACGAGCGCGAGCTCGCGCAGATCGACGCGCCCTTCGATGTCCTCCTCGCTGACTTCGGTCGGCAACTGCTTCGCCGCGCGCTTGGCCGCCTTCGAGAACTCGAACGGCAGGTCGTGCTTGCGCAGCGCGATCTCGATCTCCATGCCGGGATCGGTCACGTTGCCCAGCACCTCGACGACCCGGCCGATCGGCTCGTGCTGCGGCGAGGGCTGTTGCACGATCTCGACCACCACCACTTCGCCCGGCTTGGCCTTGCCGCGTGCGTCGGGCGGCACGAGCAGATCCTGGTTGATGCGCCGGTTCTCGGCGACCACGAACCACACTCCGTGCTCCTCGTGCAGGCGCCCCACGACCTGTGTGTTGTGGCGCTCGAGCACGTCGACGATCTCGCCCTCCGGCCGGCCGCGTGCGTCGACCCCGACCACGCGCGCCGTCGCGCGATCGCCGTGCAGCAGCTTGTGCATCTCCTTGGCCGAGAGAAAGAGATCGGCGCTACCGTTGTCGGGACGCAGGAAGCCGTAGCCGTCGGGATGGCCTTGCACGGTGCCCGTGACGAGATGGAGCTTCGCGGCCGCGCAAAGCTCGCCCTTGCGATTGACGAGCACCTGGCCTTCGCGCTCCATCGCGGCGAGTCGCGCCGCGAACGCCTTGCGCGCGCTCTTGTCGACGCGCAGCTCGCGCACGAGCTCCTCTGCCGTCATCGGCGTGCCTTGCAATGCGTCGAGCACCGCGGTGCGCGACGGAACGAGCTCGGGGTCGACCTCGTCGCGCGGCGCCTTGCGGGCCTCGCCGGCGCGGCGAAATCGGATGTCCGCTTCGGGCGCGGCGCGGTGCTGCCCGTGAGCAGTGTCTGAGGTCCGTCGGGTGCTGCGCTTTTTTGACAAGAAAGGGCCCAAAAACGTAAAATTATCGGTCCGATTGCCCAGATGGCGGAATTGGTAGACGCACTAGGTTCAGGTCCTAGCGGTGGCAACACTGTGGAGGTTCGAGTCCTCTTCTGGGCACCAATTCATCGATCCTGCTGATCCGGCGTGTTTGTCACGCAGGGCAGGGAGCCGAAGGCCCGCAGCGCGCTGCGGGCTTTTTCTTTGGCCAGCTGACATTGCGGCAGTTCCTGGCTTTCAGCGGCCGGGGCGCTGCAGCAGACGCGTGAGCGCCCGCACATCCGGCAGGGTGTCGATGCGCCAGACGAGGTCCAGCACCTCGTCGGTCGACTTTCGGTCGAGCCCGCCCCACGCCGCGCACTGGCGGAATTTTTCCGAGAGCTCCGCGTCGCTCATGGGGTTGGCAGGGCTGCCCTTGCCGAAGTCGGCCGAGCCGCGGATGACCCGGCCATCGTCGAGCTCGATGTCGATGATCGTGGTCATCTTGTCGAACCCCGCTGCTTCGGCCTCGGGGTGCACACCGAACTCGACGCGCTGGAGCAGCGCCTGCACGTCCGGACGATTCACGACCTCGTCGGTGAATTGCTCGAGTCCCGCCTTGCGCTCGAGGAGCAGGATCGCCATGCAGAATTCCATGCTGAACTTCGCCTGCAGCTCGTTTTTTGGACGATGGTGAATGAGCGCGTTCGGCATGTTGTGATTGGTGCCCACCGCGACACGCTTCACCCGCTCCGGCCTGATGTCGTGGCGCTGAATGAGATCGAGCATCGCGCCCATGCCGGGATGGGTCAGCGATCCGGAGGGATGCGGCTTGATCGACACGCCCGGAAACGCGAACGTCCACGGATTACCCAGCTTGCCATCGATCATCTCGGCGCTGAATCCACCACCGGCCGCGCGGAAAAACCCGCGGTCGGCTTCGAGTGCGATCGGCGATGCGGTGTAGCCGAGGGCGGCAAGCTCGGCGGCCACCGTGCCGCTTTCCGCCGCGCGCCCGGCATGGAACGGCTTGGTCATGGTGCCGAAGTTCTCGCGCAGCCCTGCGGCCTGGCTCGCGCCGATGCTGAGCGCGCGGCGGGTCGTGGGCACATCGAGCCCCAGGAGCCTGGCTGATCCCGCCGCGGAACCAATCGCGCCACACGTCGCGGTGGAATGGAAGCCGTGCTGGTAATGACGCGGCAGGATCGCCTCCGCGATCTTGCATTCGACCTCGACTCCGATCTGGTACGCCGTCATGACGTCGCGTCCGCTGCGCTCATCGCGCTCGCCCAGCGCGAGCACCGGAGGCAATGCAGGCGCGGTGGGGTGCGTCAGCAGGCCGTACACGCGGTCCCTGGCGATGGCGAGCTGCGTGTCGTCGTAATCGTCGGCATGGATCGAGACGCCGTTCGCGAAGGCAGCGAAGCGCGCCGGCAGCCGAAGATCGGAGCCGATCACGGTGCTGCCCTCCGGCACGGCGATGCCCAGCGAGCGCAGGTATTTGCGCGCGATGGTTCCGGTTTCCGATGCGGCCCCGGCGAGCGCGAGGCCGATGCCGTCGAGCACCGAGCGCTTACCGAGATGCGCGACATCGGCCGGAATGTCCTCTGCGCGCGTATGGACGATGAATTGCGCAACGTACTCGGTGAGCGAATGCTGTTCGTTCACGGCGCTTTGGGGGGCGGACGGCTGCGGGTTGGCTGACAAGTGGGTCTCCGTTGACTGCATTCAGGCCGTGATCGCGGCGCGCTCTTGCGCAGCATGCTTGCGACTGGCGGCGAGGCGTGCAGCGAGACGGATCGCCTGCTCGAGTGCGCCGGTATTCGCCTTGCCCTTCCCGACGATGTCGAACGCCGTGCCGTGCGCGGGCGTGGTGAACACGGTGTTCAGGCCTGCAGTCACGGTCACGCCGCGGTTGAAGCCCCGCAGCTTGGTCGCGATCTGGCCCTGGTCGTGATACATCGTGAGCACGCCGTCGAACTCGCCGGCGAGCGCCTTGAGGAACACGGTGTCCGCCGGAAACGGGCCGCGGCACGCGATGCCTCTTGCCGCCGCGCGCGCCACGGCTGGCGCGATCACGTCGATCTCATCGCGTCCGAACAGGCCGTTCTCGCCACCGTGCGGATTCAGTGCCGCGACGGCGATGCGCGGTGAGGCGTAACCTGCGCCGCGCATGGTTTCATGCGCAAGCGCCAACGCCTGCTCGATGCGCTCACCCGTGATCTGCTCGAGGGCCGTGCGCAAGGCAACGTGCGAGGTGACGCGCGACATCCACAGGCCGTCCAGCACGTTCATCTCGCTGAAGTAGCCGCGGTGCGCAGGCTCCGCCGCACGACCGAGCGAAGGTGGAGCATTCGATTTTATGTTCTCGAGGTGCGCGAACAGCTGATGCTCGTCGTTGAAGCGCCAGCCGCCGGCGTGCAGCGCGGCCTTGTTGAGGGGCGCGAAGGTGATGCCGTCGATGTCGCCGGTGAGCGCGAGGTCGATCATCACCGCCAGGGTCTCGCCTACGAGGCGCCCGGATTCCGCCGACACCTTGCCCCGCTCGAGCGATGCGGCATCCGTGTTGGCGAGATCGATCACCGGAATCTCGGATCGCGACCAGTCGATTGCGCCGGCGCTCGAATACGCCGCACAGCGCAGCGTTACATCTGCGTCGTGCTCGCCCATCGCCAGCACGCGGCGATCGCCGATCACGACCAGCCGCGCCGCGTCGCGCATGCGGCCGTCGGAAAGAATGCGCGCGCATT
>Ga0070741_10020522_pt1 | contig 10402 bp, 6 predicted proteins | sample Coa_R1_4_FD_66440 | JGI IMG/M metagenome (GOLD analysis project Ga0070741, IMG submission 66440) | Surface soil microbial communities from Centralia Pennsylvania, which are recovering from an underground coalmine fire - Coalmine... | ecosystem: Environmental > Terrestrial > Soil > Unclassified ... | reverse complement strand
CCACGAAGCCCAGAAGTCGAGGTAAACCACGTGCCCACGCAGCGCTTCGAGATCCACCTTCTGCTCTGGCTCCGCCGTCGCGATACAAGACAAAATACAGACGAGCGCGCAAAGCCCCGAACGCGCCTTCCGATACCGTCCCGCCACTACGCCCAGCTCCATGTGTGCTCCGGGAAGTTACTTTACACTGCAAAGTAACGGGCCCGCAAGGCGCTGTTGCGGCATGATCTTGCGCTTATGCTAACATCTGTCTTGCGAAATCGATGGGGCGAGGGGAGTGCAGCAAGGCTCAGAGGACGATCGAGAGAAAAACTCGACAGACAATGCGGGTGCGGATTCACCAGAGAAATCGCACGAGCGCACCAGGCGCTGGTCCCTCGGCGCCAGGTCCAGGCGCCTCTTTCTCCAGGTAGGCCTGCCCTGGAGCGCAGCGCTGCTGGTGGGCTTGGTTTCCGTGTTGTATGCCAAGTGGAGCAGCGAAGCCTCCGCGGCTTTCCTGGGTTGGATCTCTGGCCGCCCCTGGCTTGCATTCATCATCACGCCGGCCCTGACCGTTGTCGCTCTATTCCTGACCCGGCGATGGTTCACGGGCAGCGAGGGCAGCGGCATTCCGCAGGTGATTACGGCGCTGCATGCGCGGCGCGCGGAAGAAGAAGACACGCTGATGCGACGCCTGTTCGGACTGCGCGTTGTCGTCGGGAAAATCGGTATTTCGCTGATCGGTCTTCTGGGCGGCCTTACGATCGGTCGCGAGGGACCGACAGTGCACATCGGCGCGGCAATCATGGCGGAGTTCCGCCGCTTCTACCCGCATCGCCACCCGCAACTCGAGCGCCGTCTGCTGTTGGCCGGGGCGGCCGCGGGATTATCCGCCGCGTTCAATACCCCGCTCGCGGGAATCATCTTCGCCATTGAGGAGCTGGCGCGGAACTTCGAAAGCCGGACCAACGGCACCATGATTACGGCGGTAGTCTTCTCCGGGCTGACTTCGCTCGCGCTCGCAGGCAACTACCTGTACTTCGGCCAGATCAACGTGCCAGCGAACCTGGGCTTCGCTTTCGCTCTGCCCGTTGTGCTGTCGGCAGCACTCACCGGGCTCCTCGGTACGGCGTTCAACCTGGCACTCTTGCGGTGGCGAATGTGGATGCCGGGCTGGCTGATCGCGCTCCGCGCACGCAGGCCGCTGGTTTATGCCCTGGCCGTCGGGATGGTCGTCGCGGCGCTCGGTTTTGGCACCCATGGTGAGACCTGGGGGAGCGGCTACGACCAGGCACGTGATCTCATGACGGGTGCGGCGCCGCATTCGGCCAGTTACGCGTTCACCAAGTGGCTCGCCATGGTGGCGACCTACATGATCGGCATTCCGGGAGGACTCTTCTCGCCGTCCCTGTCGATCGGCGCGGGGGTCGCGCAGTGGGTGCACGCGGCGTTCGCTTGGGCGCCGATGTCCGCAGTTATCGCACTGTGCATGACGGGGTATCTCGCAGCGGTGACACAGTCGCCTATAACATCCTTCGTCATTGTGCTGGAAATGACCAACGGTAACAGCATGGTGATTCCGATGATGGCAACGGCGCTCGTGGCCGCGCGCATCTCGGCCTTCTTCACGCCGCCCCTCTACGAGGCTCTCGCCAGGAGCAACTATTTCCACGTGGCATCCCTGCCTGCCGGGGACTTTCTGCAAAAGAAACCGGTGCCGCCTCCCGGGGCGTGAGAACTTCCTCATGCGGTCGGGTACCCGGGTACGACTTCACGAGCCGCTGACCTCCACCACGTGTGCCGATCCCTCGGTCATGCTCCCAATGACCGCCGCCCCCTCGAACCCACCGCGCTCGAATAGCCTCAATACCTCCGGCATGGTGTCCACGCTACAGGCCACCAACAATCCGCCGGAGGTCTGCGGATCACACAACAGCGCCTGCTGTGCGGTCGTCACCTCCGGCGCCAGTCGAACCTCGTCACCGTAGGAGGCCCAATTTCGCGCCGAAGCGCCGGTCACCAGTCCGGATTCCGCCAGGGCAAGCACGCCTTGCAACAACGGCACTCGAGGCATGCTCACCCGCGCACTCAACTTCGCGCCGCGACACATCTCCAGGAGATGCCCGAGAAGTCCAAATCCCGTCACGTCTGTCATAGCGTGTACGCCAGCGAGCCCGGCAAGCTCGGCGCCGGGCCGATTCAAACGCGTGGTAACATCGATCATGCGGCGATATCCAGCGGAGTCGAGTTGGTCTTTCTTCAACGCTGCGGACAAAATGCCCACTCCCAGCGGCTTGCCGAGCACCAGCACATCGCCTGCGCGGGCGGCGGAATTCCGCTTCACCTGATCCGGATGAACGGTCCCGAGCGCCACCAGGCCATAAATCGGCTCGACCGAATCAATACTGTGGCCTCCGGCAATGGGAATCTCCGCCTGCGCGCAGATCGACTCTCCGCCGCGCAGAATCTCCCGGATCACCTCCGGCGCCAGGACCTTGATGGGCATTCCAACAAGGGCAAGGGCCAGGATGGGCGTGCCTCCCATGGCATAGACGTCCGACAGGGCATTGGTCGCGGCAATACGCCCAAAGTCGAACGGATCATCGACAATGGGCATGAAGAAATCGGTGGTGGCCACCAGCGCCTGGGTGCTACTGAGGCGATATACAGCCGCGTCGTCCGAAGTCTCGGTGCCCACCAGCAAGGGAGCGAATGCACGCGTGGGTGCGGAGTTCTTCAGCAGCTCGGCCAACACACCCGGCGCAATCTTGCAGCCACAGCCCCCGCCATGGGATAGGGAGGTCAGACGTGGCGCGGACGAAGTGCTCATATCAGGTTCCGAAAAGCTTGCGAGATAATTGCAGCCGTCCAACCAGTCTGGATTGGACGGTAGTCTTGGTTCAGAGTACGCCACGGATACGGTGAATGTCATGAAACGTCGCGATTTCATTTTGTACTTTTCGACCGCAGTTCCGGCCATACCACTTCTCTCCACGGTGTCGCGCGGGAATGCGGTCGACGCCGCTGAGCCGTCGCTGCCAGCCGCCGAAGGCTGGCGAGTCTTCGAAGTCGTCACTTCCGTGGACATTGCCAGCCCGGCGGGTAAGACACTGCTGTGGGTACCGCTACCTTCGAACGCGGTCACCGATTACCAGCGCTTGCTGGACGTGAAATGGGACGCGCCTGGTGCAATGAAGGCGGAAGTTGCCGCGGTGCCTGGATATGACGTGCGCTTACTGCGTGTCGAATGGGCCGATCCCAGTGCCCTGGGCCCCGTATCCGTCAAGACACGAGTGGCGACCCGTGATCGTCAAGTGGATATTTCGGGTACGCCGAAACACCCGCACGGCGCCGCGCGGGAGCCTGAGAGCGTGCTGCAAACATACCTGCGTCCCACGACCCTGATGCCGACCGATGGTATCGTGAGAGACACGGCGCAGAAAATTACCCGCGGTGCCCAGGGCGATGTAGAAAAAGCACGTGCGTTGTATGAGTGGGTGGTGGAACACACCAACCGCGATCCGAAGGTCGCCGGGTGCGGCCTGGGGGATATCGCCTCCATGTTGAAATCGGGTTATCTCGGTGGGAAGTGTGCTGACCTGAACGGTTTGTTCGTGGCCATGTGCCGCTCGCTGGGCATTCCCGCACGGGATTCCTATGGAGTCCGGATTGCGGATTCGCGCCTCGGTTTTCAATGCTTGGGAAAAAGCGGTGACATCAGCAAGGGGCAACACTGTCGCGCGGAGTTTTACACGCCGGGCTTCGGATGGGTGCCGGTCGATCCAGCCGATGTGCGCAAACTCGTCCTGGAGGAGCAGGGTGGACTACCCCTGACGAACCCGAAGGTTCAAGCCGCGCGCACCCTGCTTTTCGGCGCCTGGGAGATGAACTGGCTGGTGTATAACCACGGCCATGACGTGGCTTTGCCCGGATCTCGGGGCTTACCGCTTCCTTTCCTGATGTACCCGAATGCGGAGACCGCCGAAGGCCGTCTCGACAGTTTGAATCCCGTCACCTTCCGTTACGAGATTCACTCGCGGCAGGTTGAGCAGGCTTGAGGTGGGCGGGACGCCCCTGTGGGTCGTCCCGACACCGGGCACCGGGCTGTCGCGCCCGGTACCCGATTTAAGCATCACATGAAAAACTGCTCCGATGCGATCTTGTCGTTCTTGACTTCGTAGATGCAGACTTCCTCGAGCTGCATGCGCCCCCGACCCTTCATCGTGACATCCAACGAAAGCGTCATGGCGATCGCGTTGCCAGCCACCAGGGGTTTTGAGGCGGAGCAACTGTGGACTTTCTCCACTCCCGATTCCCACTTGTGACCCTTTTCGATAATGGCCTCGAGGCCCCTGGTTTCCTTCGGGAATTCCCCCGTCGCTTGCGGCTCGATGCTGACCGCGTCATCAGCGAATAGTTCTCTCTGAGCGGCTTCGAACTTACCTTGGTTGCACAGCTCGGCCAGGCGAGTAGCGATCTGTTGTGTAGACATTGCGTGTGCTCCTTGCGCGCGTCAGAGCGCGCGAGTGGAAGTGTCGACCCATCGAACAGGAAGATTCGCGGCACCGGCGCGATTATAGACGAACGACACCAAGGTGGGACTTCAGGCCTTTGCTCAGCCAAAGCATGCTTCAGAGCGTTGCCTTGGTCTTGATGGTGCATCGAACAGCCGCGGGCGCTGCGTCTTTCAGCGTGGTGATCCCCACGCATGATTCGCGTTGGATTTACGCGTGTGATCTGCGCGTGAGATGTGCGCGTGAGATATACGCGTCGGTGGTGACCGTTCGCGACACCGTTGTATGTTGCACGGATCAAAGTTGGATCGCCCCAGCAAGAGAGCATTGCACCCGCACGCGACCCGAGAGACAATACCAACACGCTCATGACGACCCGTATTAAACACAAGGTATGAAGCCAGGCTGGAGGGATGCAATGACAGTACTGAAGCGCGATGATCACTATCACACCTACGCCGACTATCTGACATGGTCCGCCACTTACGGCGATGAGGTGATCGATGGCACTGCCTATGTCAGAGAGCCACCGTCCCCATCACGCTCGCACCAGGAGGTTGTCCTCGAGCTCGGTCACCAGTTGACCGGCGCACTCAAAGGGAAATCCTGCCGCGTATACGTGGCCCCGTTTGACGTCCGCCTGCCCAAGGCCTCAGCACAAGACGATCAGATCGACACCGTAGTGCAGCCCGACGTTTTCATCGTTTGCGACCAGAAGAAAATCGATGCACGCGGTGTGTGCGGTGCGCCCGACTGGATCGCCGAGGTGCTGTCACCGTGGACCGCGAGGCATGACCAGAAGGTCAAACTCCCGGTTTACGAGCGCTCCGGTGTTCGCGAGGTCTGGCTCATAGACCCCATTGAGCGAACACTGATGATTCACCGGCTCGAAGGAGGGCGTTACAGACGCGCAACCCTTCACGAGCTCAAAGGACGAACGCGGATCACTGCTGTTCCCGGCGTTTGCATTGATTGGGATGCGCTGCTCGACGAGCTTTCCTGAAAAGTGCTGCAGGGCTTGCGCTTTACGTCGACCGATCGAGTCTGAAACGACCTGACTCGATAGTCTCGACCACCAGTCGATCTTTCATGTGCCTGATCTTCGGTCGGTAACCCGCGCCGTGAGCCACCAGCTTGTGTGGATCGTGGCCGCCGAGCGCCTCATAGGCCAATTCGACGCTGCCACGAACGTTGGCCGGCAGCGTTACCCGCAGTACCGTCGGCCCGTCCCTGGAATACGACACCCCCACCGCACCCCGAATGGTCGGCACTTGCGCCTCAAACCACTCCAGATCACCTGGCTGCGGGGCAATCCGCACACGGGCCGCCCCAGGCTCAACCACATCGAAACCCACGATGTGGCGTTGTACGATGTTGGCTGGCGCAGTGCCCCAGGCGTGACTGAACGTCGTATTCGGCTTGATCGACGGATCCCACGCCTCCATCGCGATCGTGGCATCCAGATCGTCGATCATATGCAGCCAGGAAAAAGTCTGCCGGCTCCTCATCAGACTGAGAGCCGCGTTCGCCTCACCTCCCCGATAGAGTGCGTCCAGCAGGAACTGCGCACCATAGACGCTGACCCGCATACCTTGCGCCGCAAGCTTCCGGGCAGCGGCCGCCTCCCTGTCTCGAGGCGTGACGCCGAGCGCCAACGGGATGGCGGTCGCGTGTTGTGCGCGGTGATCGGTGTCGCGGCCGTCGGTATAGACCCCTTCCGAGGTCAAGCAGGCGGCGTTCAGTGCGGCGCGCAATCGTCCGGCGAGTTGCGCGAGTCGCCTTTGATCGTCTTTACGGCCCAGAACGCCCGCAATTCTGGACAAGGCGTCCAAGGCTGCGAACTGCCACGAGTTGATGACGGTGTTGACCGAGGTGAAAACGTACCCATCACGATTGGCTGCGGGCCAATCAACGAGGTCGGCGTTGGCCTCGCTGGAATGGCCCGGCCTCTTTTCCACACATCCGTCGCGGTTGAGAGACCCGATGAGCTGGCGCTCCAGCATCAACTCGTAGTCCACCGCGAGTTGCGAGGGATCCGCGGTCATCATGTAATCGCGCCAGGCCATGATCGGAGTCAGCAAGCGGTATTCGCAGGGCCAGGTCGGCCTGCGAACCAGATACGAGGTCGAATACCGGGAAAGCGCGTAGGAACGCTGCACGCTGTATTCGGACAGTTGGCTGATCAGGGCATCGCCTTCGTACGGCTCACGCTCGCGGGTCGGGGTGTCCTGATAGATATCAAAGCGTAGTGCCGCGATGGAGTATCGACACAATTCCCACACTCGGTTGAGATCGGTGTCCGAGCTTCGAAAGGCCGCATCGTCGTCACTCCACGGTAGCCGCAGCATGAGAGCCGTTACGGAGTTTGTGAAGTCAATGTCGGCGGCCGTCAGTAACTCGATCCAGCGGAATGCCCTGTACCCCCAGTGCTCAATGCGTTGCGGTCCCTCTCGAAGGGTCCAGATCTCACGGTATACCTGCTTCGCCCGCAATTCGAAGCGCGTGCCCCCATCGTCTGATCTTTCTTCTCCCAGCCGGACTTCAATGGTCTGTCCGGACCGGCCCTCGACATCGAGGCGCAGGCCGCCGACCAGCTCCCGGCCCATATCCAACAGCCACCGCCCGGCCCCGAGTTTCTGAACCCGGGCGGGTTGGATGAGGTGAAGTGCGAGATTCTGCGTCGCGGCCGGACGCAGTCCCGGTAATGCCGGCCGCTGCGCGGGTATCACCCAACCCTTTCCGACAAAATCCGGCAGAGTCCACCCGATCGGCTCCTCACGCGCGTCGATGAACTCCTGCGGTGCCTCGTAGAAGCCCCCGCCGGTGTATCCCGAAGGCGGTCGCCACTTCGTGCCGCTCCTGACGCTCCAGCGATCCCCCGTACCGATGATCTCGCGGACTCCGTCCTTGTAGACAACGACGATATCCGCCAGAAATGCATGACCCGTAGCGCTGTAGCAGAGAGCTGACACTGCGTTGCGGCCCTGCTTGAGAAGCGTCGAAATCTCCAGGGTGTTGTAACGCGTTTCGCGCGAAGGATCCCACGAGCGCACCGGCCCGACGCCCACGAACTCTCCGTTGACGAACAGCCGGAACACATACTGGCGCGCCTGTTCCGGTGACTCGGCCGTCGCTCGGATCCAGGCCGCCTCGACCTCGCGACTGACGTCGAACTCCGTTCGGGCCAGAAGCCAGTGATCGTCTGCCTCAACGCCGTCTTGTGGTTGCCGGGGAAGCCAGATCGGCACGCCAACCCAGGCGGCGGGCGCCTCGGTAATCAACCGCTGCGGGTCGGACCACTCGGAGGCACGACCGTGCTGGTCCCACACCTGCACCCGCCAGAAATAGGCCGAGTCAGTGGCCAAAGGGTGTCTGATCGCGGGGCCGGTGAGCGATACCGCTGTCGAGTCGCTCGAGGCCACCCGACCGCTATCCCAAGTCAGGTCTGCCTCGTGACCAAGCCTGTCTGAGCTTGTCGCGATCTGCAGCCTGTAGGCGCTTTGACTGGCCGCCTCACCGAGGGCGGGGACGATCCACGAAAATCGCAGGCTCGCAGGCGAGACGCCAAGTCCTCCGGGCAAGAGGTTGACGAGCAGTCCGGAAGGCCGGGCGTGCGCTGGCGAAGCCGCCGCTTTGCCCTCGACCGAGGGGGGTATGGCGGTGGCCACACCGGTCGCGCTGCGCAGTACGTTCCAGGCGACCGCACCTTTCGCCCCGTCGCGCATGAGTTTGAGCACGCGCCGGCGTCGCAGGTCGATTTTCATGATTTTCTCAACGGCAGATTCTGGTTGATGAGCAGGCAAACGCCTGCGCAATGCCCCGATCCAGCGTTTCAAATCAGAACGTCCCGTGCAAGGCTAACGTGAAGGTCCGGCCATCATAATCGACCTCCCGGGGAATCCCCGGTGACACCTGGTACTGAGTACGCACAGCGTCAGTCAGATTGAAAGCGTCGAGAGAGAGGGAGAAGTTGTCGTTGATATGAAACGTGATGGACGAATCGAGCTGCCCCCGCGGGGCCACCAGGGTTTGTCCACCTGTGAACGTAGTACCCCCAATCAACACATATTCGTCACGCCACCCGTAGATGACTCGAACACCCCATTTGGGGGTCTCGTAATAGGTGATCACGTTGACATCATTCTTGGAGACACCGGGCAGGACTGCCGGGAAACCGCCGGGATAGGTGCCGGAAATACGTGACAGGGAGTAGTTGATCTGTCCGCCGAAGTTTTTCCAAAGGCCGGGCAGGAAATCGAGATTTTGCTGAGCCGTGACCTCCAGGCCCGTGTCGGTGATGGTGTTGGGCACATTTTCGTTGCCCGATGCGGTAATGATCGCCGGCTGACCATTCAACAGTATAGTGCTGTAACAGGTCGTGCCGACCAGGGCCAGGTGGCCGAGACCGAGCGCTGTGGCATCGGGCGGGCATAGCGCCGGGCTGGCGCTGGCTAACGGGGCAATCAGGTTATGGATGTACTTCCGGAACACGTCGGCCGCGAACAGTCCGCTCGCGCCGTGGTACCACTCGAGGCCCAGGTCGATATTATCGGCGGAGTAGGGCTTGAGATAATAATTTCCATAGCTGATCGAGTAACCATTGGCGGTTTGGTTCACCGCTGTCGCCGGCGTGAGATTGCGCGGTTGCGGCCGCACAAAAGTCTTGTAGTAGTCAAAGCGTAAAATCAGGTCGTCGCGCAGATTTGCCATCAAGAGCACGGACGGCAATGGCTCGTTATAGGTCTGCTTGTAGGTAAAGGGTAAGTAGGCGATCGAGCCGGAGGAGCTGACCTGCCTGTTTTGCGAATCGATGGTTTCCTGGGTTCTTTCGAAGTGGAAGCCGGCGTTACCGTGTATCGGCACGCCGAAAATATTGAACGACAGATTGGCCATGAGATAGGCCGCATAGATGTCGTTGTGAACCGAGAAATTGTAGAGTGAGTAGCTGGAGTTGGTCGGGTCGTTGATCCATCCGGTGGGTGTGAGGATGGCCCCCGGGGCAACGGTGACCGGCTGGAGCTGCGAAACGGCATAGCCGTAATTCAGACGTTGCCAGCTCGTCAGATAAGAGCCACCCGTTCCGCCGAAAAAACTGCTCGTGAACGGCATGGGAACCAGAAATTGCGAATTGACATTCTGGGCCTGAACGCCTTGCGCGCTGGTGCGGTAGCCGTGCGAGATATAAGTGTCTTTTTCGAAGCGCACACCTGCCTGAATACTACTGAAAATCGAGGTCTCGAGAGTGCGCTGCACGTCGAGCTGTCCCGCATTGAGCTCGTTGGATCCGTATTCGGAGGTGCCTGCGACGATCAGTTGGTTTCCATTTGCGGCGATCTGGGTCGGAGAGTTGCCGGCGCCGCCCCAGGTCCAGGGCCCCGCGGGGGCGACGACCGGGGTCGGCGTGTTCATGCTGAAGGCGTAGTTGTTGATGTTCGAGCCACCTGAATTGAAGGCGCCGGAAATGCCGTTGCCGGAGGCGGTCGGCAATTGGCGCAGGTCGATCTGAGTCTGCACCGAGTTGTTGGTCCCCTTGGAGCTGACGGCCGTGCCGGTCACACGCCACTCATCGGACTTCCACTCGAGGGTCCCGTCCACGTCCCACGCCCGCTCGAGGAGTGGCTCCTCACGAAACGAATCGTTGACCTGGACATTCGAGTAGTTGAAGCTCTGAACGTAATAGTTCCCATCGCCCTGCCTGACAGGCGCTGTGGTCGGAGAAATAATGGCTTTCGTCGAGCGCAGGTCCACCTCCATGAGATCGGTGGAAGCGCTCTGCAGACTGCGGTCTGTATAGAAACCGACCAGGCCGAGTTTGAGCCGATCGGTGGCTTGCCATTCCATACCGCCGGTGAAGGTTTTCAAGTTGCCGTCGTTGTATTTCACGGCTTGACGGTTGTCGGAGGCAAAGA
>Ga0070741_10020521_pt1 | contig 10402 bp, 6 predicted proteins | sample Coa_R1_4_FD_66440 | JGI IMG/M metagenome (GOLD analysis project Ga0070741, IMG submission 66440) | Surface soil microbial communities from Centralia Pennsylvania, which are recovering from an underground coalmine fire - Coalmine... | ecosystem: Environmental > Terrestrial > Soil > Unclassified ... | reverse complement strand
GCATGATGCCAGCGATTGCCGAATTGCGGCGCTTCCGGCTCGAGTGCTGGGGGGTAGGGGGCTCTCGCGTCACCCTCCACGTTGCCGATCCAGACCTCGCGTCCGAAGTTGACTTGGATTTCCTCATCAGCTTTCGTCTCGAGAAACACCGATGCTACTTCGGATCCACCCGCGGTGGCGTAGAAGTCGAGCTCGAGCGTGAAGCTATCGCCGAGAGGATGCGGCACTCGCGGCTGGATCTGGGCGTAGGCACCTTCGGTCAGTGCCAGCACCCCTTCGCTCCCTATTCTCTTCACCGTTCCGACGCCATTGAGGAGCTTCCATTGGGTGGAAAGCTTGCCTTCCTTGGCGTCGCGCAAGTCATCCATAAATAACACCTCCTCTGCCCGAACGACCTCGCCAGCAGGCGCTCGGCCAGGAGGATTGGTTGCCGCTGCGGTATCGACCACCGGGCCGTAGCAGCCCAGCGCTGCCATTATGAGAGTCAACGCGTTTTTCATGCCAAGATGGCGGACGGTGTTCAGAGTTTTACGAGCTCGACACGGCGATTGTTGGCTTTGCCTTCCGGCGTCGTATTGGAGTCGATCGGCTTGGTGGACCCATAGCCTTTCGTGCTGAGCCGCGCGGCGTCGATTCCCTGATCCACGAGGATCTTCTTGACCGCCTCCGCGCGAGCACTCGAGAGCGCCAGGTTTTTGGCCGCATCGCCATCCGCATCCGTGTGGCCACCGATCTCGAGCCGCAACGACGGTGCGCCCTTGAGCGCGGCCACGATCTCGCGGATCGTACCCATCGACTCCGGCTTCACGACCGCCTTACCGACATCGAAGCGGATTCCATGTGTGATGTAACGGCCTTCCTTCGTTAGGCTGTCGATCATGTTCATGCCACCGCCGTTGGCGATGCGGACATTCTTCAGCAGCAGCGGGAATTCATTGCTGGCGACACCTCCGAAGGTCACAGACTCAGCTCGCAGTCCGCCAGCGTCGGGTACGACGAGGACGCGGTATTGATCCACATAACACTTGAGCTGGCCTCCTTTGTAGACCAATGCGGCATGGTGCCACTTGTTCTTGAAGTCATCGGAGTCTCCCGGATACGTAGCAGTCAACTGGACGGTGTCTGCGTACTCGTAGACGACGTCATATCCGAATGTGATATCGGCCTCCTGATCGCCGGACTTGACGAACGCAATCAGTTTCTCGTATCCGCCGGCCTGGGGATAGAAGTCGAACTCAACGGTAAACGGGTCCGCCAGATAGCGTGGACTACGAATCCGAGGTGTCACTTTCGCGTAGTTGCCGTCGGTCAACGCTAGCACCGGCTCCCCTTGCCGGGAGTTGACCACGCCCTGGCCTGCCATCAGCTTCCAATGCGCGGGAAATTCGCCATCGGTGTCGGAGCGGAAATCGTCCTCGAAGACGATCTTGTCGCCTGGGACGAAATCGTAGTTCTGATAGGCCTTGTAGTTGACCGCACCGGCATCGGTGCCACTGCGAGCGGCTGCATTTTGCCCCGCCTTGGTGTCGCCGCCGCTCGCGGCCGCCTCCCCGTTGCGGGCACTACGCGACTCTTGCGAGCTGGACTTGTGGTTGTCCGCCGCTTGCTCGGCTTTGTCCATCGCCTTGTCTGCCGCGCGGTCGGCCGCACGGCCGGCAATTCCCCCCAGAATTCCGGACCAGTCCTGGGCCCCCGCCGGCATGGCGCAACACACGAAAATTCCCGTCACGAGAGCGGCTGCCAACGTACTTCTCACTTCGAAATCTCCCTCAGCACAAGGCAATCCTAGGGATCACCGGTCCGGATAAAGCGCAAAACGCGGACAGAATGGCTCAAACGCCTCGCTCCGGACCGGAAATCAATCTGGCCAAGTTTGTGATTGCGGAAACGAACGCAAAACCGGCTCACGGAATTGTCGAGCTCGGTGCGGAGATATTTCTTTTCCCCTCGAGAGGTCACGGCAGAAGACCTTCGTCACGCCTGCCGTGAGCGTCCTGCGATACGATACGGGCTGCCTTGGCCCATCATTCGTTTCAAAGGACGTGTCCGCTAATCCTTCCTACACCGCGACCGAGCTGTTCTATCGGTGGCGAGCCGGCAATGAAGACGCCCTGAACGAGTTCCTCCCGATGGTTTATGAGGAGCTGCGCCGGGTCGCGCGCCGCCATTTGCAGCGGGAGCGCGCCAACCACACCCTGCAAACCACCGCGCTCATTCACGAAGCCTACTTGCGGCTGGTCGATCAGGGACCGAAGAACGTGCAGAACCGGGCGCACTTCGTCGCGGTGACTTCGATGTTGATGCGGCAGATCCTGGTCGATCACGCCCGAGAGCGGCTCGCGAAAAAACGTAACGGCGGCCGTCGCGTCGAGCTCTCCGAGAATGTAGCCATGGCAAACCCCGCTGAGCCCAGCGCCCAGGAGATCGACGTGTTGGCGATCGATCGTGCCCTCACACGGCTGGCCAGTCTCGATCCGCAACGGGCGCGCATCGTCGAGCTGCGGTATTTCGGCGGCCTCTCGATTCGCGAGACATCCGATGTACTCGGAATCTCCGATGCAACTGTCAAACGCGCGTGGTCGACGGCACGCGCCTGGCTATATCGGGAAATCAAGTCCGAGATCCCTTGAGCGACATATCGCCGCTGAGCCACTGAGGCCGTTTTTTTCGCTTTCTCCGTGACGCTATCGCCACCGGTCGTCGAGACCGGCGCGCGCTGGCCTTCGCTCAATGACCTCGGAGAAGGTAATCATGATACTTGTAAACTTCCGGGCTGCGCGCCGCGCGGTCTCGGGGGGCTCTCGTTTGCAACGCGAGCTGCTGCTCGCGGCGGCGGGCTCGCTCGCACTGCTGTCGTGCCCCGCACAGGCACAACTGGTCGACAATACGCTCGCGCCGAATCTGGCGCGCAGCGGGATCAACAAGTCGCTCGCTGAGGAGATCGGCGCAGGCCGTGGAGATCTCGCGACCCGTGACTCCTCTGTCTTTCTCATCCACCGTGATCCGTTCCGCTCGATCCGCCGTGGACGGCAGCTGTTTCAGCGGAAATTCACGGCTGCCGAAGGTGTGGGTCCGATCGCTGGAGACGGCGGGGGAGATGTCATGACCAACGGGGCCATTGGAGCGGGGCTTTCGGACAGTTGCGCCTCGTGCCACGGACGGCCGCGCGGTTCCGCTGGAACCGGCGGCAACGTGGCAACCCGCCCTGACAGCCGCGATGCGCCGCACCTGTTCGGATTGGGCATCCGGGAGATGCTCGCGGATGAAATGACAGCCGATCTGCGCAACACCCGGGATGCGGCGATCGCCTCAGCCCTGCGCACGGGTAGCAATGTCACCTGGCAACTCGTCGCCAAGGGCATCCGTTTCGGGTACATCACCGCTCACCCGGATGGTTCGGTCGACACCTCCCGTGTGGAGGGCGTTGATCCGGACCTACGTATCAAGCCCTTCTTCGCTGAAGGGAGCACGATCTCCATCCGTGAGTTCATCGTCGGAGCGCTCCACAAGGAGATGGGGCTGGAGGTCAATGATCCGGATCTGCTCCAGGCCAGCCGCGGCGCCCAGGTCACGACACCCGCGGGAATGGTGTTGGACGGTGCCCAGGATCGGATCAGCGCGCCGCCGCCGCCGGATGCGGGCAGCGGTCGATACGAGCTCGATCCGGCGCTGGTCGATCACATGGAGTTTTATCTGCTCAATTACTTCAAACCGGCCGTGGGGCGGCAGACGACTGAAACCGCGTCCGGCCGCCGCCTCTTTCACCAAATCGGCTGCTCACGCTGCCACGTCGAGAACCTGACAATCAATCACGACCGCCGCGTCGCGGATGTCGAGACGGCCTACGATCCCACACGCGGCATCTTCAACCGCCTGTTTGCGACAGCTTCCCTGAAGGTCGCGAGAATCGACGACGGCAGCGGGTTTGCGCCCTTGCAACAACCTTCCGGTCGTCCGTTCCTGGTCAGGCAGATCTACACTGACTTCAAGCGGCACGACCTCGGGCCCAGTTTTCATGAGCGCAACTATGATGGGTCCGAGCAGACCCTATTCCTCACTCGAGCGCTTTGGGGTGTGGGCTCGACCGGACCGTATGGCCATGACGGCCGGAGCATGACCCTCGACGACGTGATCCTACGTCATGGTGGCGAGGCACAATCCGCGCGCGATGCATTCGTCGCCCTGCCGGAATCTGGTTCGCGCGCCTTGCTGAGCTTTCTGGATTCGTTGGTGCTGTTTCCGCCGGACGATACCGCCTCGAACCTCGACCCGGGCAATCCCGCCGCGGTCGGGTTTCCCCAGTCTGGCCACGGCAGTATCAAATTGACCGTGCTGTTCAACGATCCGTCGGATCCGGAATAGCAAAGTCCGCAACACGGGTTGGTAGATCTTGAATCGGTGCCGGGGCGTCGTATCCCCGGCACCGGACCAGACCCTGAACGCATGCCCGCCGACCTCAGTTGCGAGCTCGGCTGATGCGCGCTCAGTTGCCGAGCATCCAGAAGTCATTCAGGCTGCTGTTCAGACCTTCTGAATCGAAGCCGAATCCGCCGAACAGCCGGAGCACTCCAGAGCGGGTATCGAACCAGGCGGCGGCGCCAGCCCGTGCCCCAGGAATGTTGGTGTCCGAAGGGGTGCCCAAGGTACCAAAGACTCCCGCCCCATCCGTAGTGTTCGGTCCAGACATCCACGTCCATTGTCCCACCTTCGGGTCGAACTTCCACAGATCGCTGAAGGTAACGATAGAGGATTGTTTGACGTCGTAGCCGTTTCCGCCTGTCAGCCAGAAATCTCCCGTTGCATCCACCCAGCTCACGGCACCCGAGCGCGCTCCGGGAGTGTTGTTGGGACTGGCAGTCGCAAGCGTTCCGTAGATCGCGCCTGTGTCGATCACCTTGGAGCCACCCATCCAGGTCCACTGGCTCGTAGTCGGATCGTAGGTCCACAGATCCGCCAGACTGCTGAATTGGGCGGTCGCGTCATAACCCTCACCCCCGTAGAGCCACACAGTCCCGGAAGAGTCGGTGGCAACCTGCGCCTTCCAGCGCGCGCCGGGCATGCTGCCCGCGCCAGCGGATCCCTGCGGACCGTACAACCCACTCTCGTTCACATCGTCGGGGCCGCTCATCCAACTCCACTGTCCTGTAGCGGGATCGAACTTCCAGATGTCGTTGAGAATACCGCGGCCGGTCGAGTTGTAGCCCGATCCACCAAATAGCCAGAGCTTGCCGGAACCGTCGACCCAACCAGCCGCTCCGGCGCGCGCGCCGGGTGTATTCGCGGGGCCGGCCTGTCCTTCGATGCCATAGACACCCTGGGCCGCAACGCTCATCGACCCACTCACCCAGGTCCACTGTCCGGAGCTCAGATCAAACTTCCACAGGTCGTTGAGCATGCCGCGGACGCGCGACGAATCTCTGCCATCGCCACCGAACAGCCACAGGTTACCCGCCGCATCCACCCACGACGCGGCTCCCTGCCGGGCGCCCGGAACATTGGCTGCGCCGGGCGTGCCGCGCGTGCCATAAACGCCGCCGGAATCCAGTACGCCCGTGCCGCTGACCCATGTCCAGATCCCTGATGTCGGATCGTAGGTCCATAGATCGTTCAATTGAGATCCACCGGATCCCGCACCGTCGGGCGCCGCACCGCCGAACAGCCACAGCTTTCCGGAGAGGTCGATCCAGGTCGCCGCTTCGGAGCGAGCGCCCGGAATGTTCCCTGGCGCGCCGGCCCCTCGTGTCCCGTAAACACCAGACTGCTCGGCGACATCCGATCCACCTATCCACGTCCACAGGCCGGCAGGACGTGACGTCGAGCAGTTGATCTGCACTGTTGTGATGTTAGCGGCCCCGACGGTGCCACCGCCCCCCGAAACCGCACACGTTTGCCCAATAGGTTGAGTCTGCACGGATACGGAATACGCTACGCCGCTCTTCACGGCAGTAGGAAAGATAAATGAGGTCGCCTGAGACGCTGGCGACACGGTGTCAGTGCCATTTGCGAGCACGAGCCCGCTGGTTGTCAAGCCGCTGATCGTTCCACCGACCGTGTATGTGTTGTCTGTGCAGGCCACTTTGACACTGGTGACAGAGGCGGAGGAGATCGTGCCCGAACCGTTTGAGACAGAGCAGGTCTGCCCTGAGGGCTGCGAGGACACCGTAACGGTGTACGCACTGCCGTTGCCGAGTGCGGTGCTGAAACTGAAACTCCCGGCCGCGGACAACGACAGATCGTTGGAGCCATTGTCTTTTAGGACGAGCGTACCGCTCAAGCCGGTAACGGTACCGCCGACGGTGTAGGTCTGCGGGGTAGCGTTCCGATCGTGATGACAGCCTGCGAGCGCGATAGCGGCGCCGGTCACTGCACACAGACTCGAAAATCTCTGCGCAGCAGAGCGGCGCACGAAAGATTGCATAAAGATCGACCTCTGATGGTTATGTAATGGTGAGGGTCGAAAGACTCCCTGCGTGCGATGCTGGAAGCGCGTCAACGATGTTCGGAGGACGCGAATCAACCCCGGCGCAAGAAAGCGAAATGCGCTGGGAAATCGGCTCAAGGGATCGATGAGCCAGTTATCGGAGAATTTCCGCTTTTGCATTCATCGCGAAACTCATCGCTACATCAGGAGATCTCTCGATGGTTCCACGTTTCGGGTTCGGCTCAGCACTGATCGCCTCCGTGATCGTTGCTTCCGTGCATGCCGCTTCACCCCACGCTGACTCAGCGTCGCCCACACCGCCCGCCGGTTGGCAGGCGCTGCGCGACTACTACGGCCAGTGTGAGATCTCCGTGCCACCGGACTGGCAAGTGACCAAGGGAATTCGCGCCGGAGCGGAGAAGAACGGCACGAAGTACCACCTGGCACTCGCGCCGGCGCTACCGAAGATCAAGCGGGAGTTCGTCGCGCAGCGGGATTCGATGAAGCATCAGTGGAGCACGAGCGCATCGTTCACGATCATCGAAGAGAGCAACACGCGGGCGATCTATCGCTTCGAGAACGCCGGAAGATATCAATGGGAGGTCATCAGCGCCGGAGCGCCAAACTGCATGGCGGCATTGAACAGTGAGCAGCAGAATGATTCCGTGGTGCTGCAGATTGCCCGTTCGCTGCATCACGTGAATTGACAGGCGCCGGATGGTACAGCGGCCACGCCCGATCGCATCCTCCGATGGAGGCCGCCGGGGTGGCGGCCTCACTGGCATGGTGGCGCACGCGCCGTTGCTCAGCGAGACGGAATCGCCAGCCTGAGTTGTGCCTGGTAGCTTCCGTTGCAGCTGGCCGGTTTCCCGCTGATCTCGCCCGACAGCGTGCGAATCGCGTCGGCGGTGTAAGCCTGCGCATCGACAGGGTCGCTGGTGTGACCATTGACACTGGCCTCAATGCGTCCGCTCTTACGGTTGAACGTTCCCGCGAACAACCGTTCGCGATGCATCAAGGGATCATGGATCATGGCAAAGCCGTCTTCGTGCCAGTGACTGCTCTTGTCGGCGTTGCAACCCCGGGTGAAGCTGAGCCGATCACCGGAGCGGTAGTTGACGAACACCGACTCTTTGAGATTCGGTCTCGGCGGCTTGGCCAGGCAGTCCTTGACGGCGGACGACGAGAAGGTCCCCGATTGCGCAACGCCAGCGAGATCCAGCGTGATTTCGTAGTGATCGCGTCCGTCCTGGGTGTAGATATACAACTCGCCCGCGTCCGAATTTCCTCCTCCGGAGCGTTGATCCTCCTTGTACTGATCCTCCCCGGGACGTGGCGGGTTGTGGGAGATGCCGCCTGCGTTGGTACTTTCGGCGCCGCTGGAGCGCACAAAGAGCTTGCCGGCTTTCTTGTTGAAGCTCTCGCTGCCACTGCCGCTCTCGCTGTAGTGAGTCTCCGCGAAGATCTGGTAGCGAACGCCATCGAGCTCGTCCTCATCGCGGCCAGCGAATTTCAGGGTCCAGGTACTCTGGATCGAATACCTCCCGGAATAGCTGACCATCCCATCCTGGTTCTGGTAATGGCAGGACGACTGCGCTTGATACCCATAGTTCCCTGGTGCGTCGGTACAAGCCTTGGCGCCGCGAGCGGTAATCTTCGCATCGACCGCTTGCCCACCGGCGGCGGCAACTCCGTGATGATCCACGATGAGCACCACGTTGGTGAGGTTCTCGTTGGAGCGATCGAGACAGAAGCGCTTCTCGCTGAATCCCGTCCAATCCTCGGCGTACTTGCCCTGATAGGATGGTGTGTCTTTCACGCCGATGGTGACGATCGCCTGCACGTCCACATCTTTCTTGTCCTGCAGCTTGCTCAAGTCGATAACGAGCTGCTTCATATCCCTGTCGGCGGAGCGCTTGGCATCCTCGACCGGCTGCAGCTCGTAATAGCCGACCTGCGTCGGATCGAGCTTCACCGGGATTTCGGCCGGTGCGCGGGAAGAAACCACGGACTTGCTCGTTTGTTGTTTGAGAGGGTTGATGTGCAGACCGAGATCGCGGTATGTGTCGACAGGCTCCGCGTTCCAGTTGTAGAGCGCGAACTGCTTGAAGTCGTGCTGGAAATCGGTGAGATCGCGCATGGCCAGCACCGGATCACCATGCGCGCTGTGTGCGAAGATTTGTCCAACGATGCTCGGGTCGTAGCCTCCCTCGTGGGTCAGGTAATAGAACCACAGATAGGTGGAGTAGGGCCAATATTTCGGCAGCGGGGCGTTCAGCGGACCGGCAATCGCTCCAGCCGTGTTGGCCGTCGACCAGAGATTGCCGCCGACCAGGAGTTGCTTCCATTCGTCGTTGGTCTCCGGAAGGACATAGTCCTCGAACCACGTAGCGGCGGCCTCGCGCAACCAGGGGATCGACGGCGGGAAATTCGCCTGGAAGGCATGGAACAGCTCGTGGGCCAATACCACTTCAATGTATCCGCCGAGGCGTCTGACGTCCACGACGACGACGGCTGGGTGAGCGCACAGGCGGGACTCGCCTGGTTGCTCCCAAGTGACGCCAAGGGTGTCCACCTCGCCGAGACCGGGCCGGAAATCGTGAAACGACTGTGCTGGCAGCTCGATGGCATGCGGAACCGGGTGAGCAAGATTGACCAGATAAATCTCCAGGTAGCCGTCGGGAGACAGATAGGTTTTCTGCGGCGTATCCTCCTTGCCGTCTTTTTTCAGGACGGAGTAATTGTCCGCGGAGCACGGAATGCGGCCGAGCATGGCCTCCTGTGCGCGCTCGTAGACCTCACGGGTCCTCAGGATCGAGATGAGACCCCGTGCGGCGCCCTCCGGATCGTAGTCCTTCCCCACTTTCTCATACCAGACCCGCATGTGATATGGGTCGACGTTGGTGTAGGTATATGGATTTTCGGCGAACCCCAGGCGAGCGAGAAGAAGCCCTGGCAACGCGGCCAGGCATGTCCCCAGAAACGATCTGCGCATGTATGGAGAACCTCGGGCGTGCGCCCATTGACTTCAATCGAGTCTCGCTATGCATAAGCGGAATGCCCGACACAACTGGCTCATCCCAACGGTGGTGATGGCAACTCGACAATGGGTGCAGTAGTGACACCCGAGCGGTGGGCCCAGGTCGCAGCCACTCTGGACGAGGCGATGGCGCTCGCAGCCGCAGAGCGCAAGCACTATCTGCAGCGGGTTAGCGCCGCGGATCCAGAGCTATACCAGGAAGTCGCCTCTCTGCTGGCTGCCGACAAAGAAGCCGGTAGCGCATTTCTGAGCACGCCTGCCGCAACACTCATCGCCGCACCCTCCGCCCACGGCACGATGACGGGAAGACGTATCGGTCCGTATGAGTTGAACGCGGAGCTCGGCAGCGGTGGCATGGGAGAGGTCTACCGGGCGAGGCGTGCCGATCAGGAGTATCAGCACGAGGTCGCCATCAAACTCGTGCGCGCTGGCGGTGACCTATCGTTCGTCGGTAAACGGTTGCGAGCCGAGCGGCAGATCCTCGCGAGCTTCCAGCATCCAAACATTGCACGACTCTTGGATGGCGGTACAACCGAGGAAGGTGTTCCGTACATTGTCATGGAGCTCATCCATGGACGCCCCATAGACGAATACTGCAACGAGCACCGGCTGGAGATTCCCGCGCGACTGAGGTTGTTCATCGAGGTCTGCGCCGCGGTCCAGTATGCGCATGAGCGCATGGTGATCCACCGTGATCTGAAGCCGACAAACATCCTTGTCACGGCGGACGGCGTACCGAAGCTGCTGGATTTCGGTATCGCCAAGGTCCTGGACCCGGGCGCGGCCTCGACCCGCCCGGATCTGACAATCAATGCCCCTCACCTGCTGACGCCGCAATACGCAAGTCCCGAGCAGCTCAGACGTGAACCGGTCACCGCAGCCAGCGATGTGTACGCTCTGGGAGTCATCCTGTATGAGTTGCTCACTGGCAGCCGACCGTA
>Ga0070741_10020520_pt1 | contig 10402 bp, 13 predicted proteins | sample Coa_R1_4_FD_66440 | JGI IMG/M metagenome (GOLD analysis project Ga0070741, IMG submission 66440) | Surface soil microbial communities from Centralia Pennsylvania, which are recovering from an underground coalmine fire - Coalmine... | ecosystem: Environmental > Terrestrial > Soil > Unclassified ... | reverse complement strand
TCCGACCCGAGCTCGATCGCCTCGCCCTCGATCGTGACCGCGCGCGCGCGCAGCACGTTGTGCACGGTCAGCCCGTACTTCACGCAGTGCACGCCGCCCGAGTTCTCGGCGACGTTGCCGCCGATCGAGCACGCGATCTGCGACGAGGGGTCGGGCGCGTAGAACAGGCCGTAGGGCTCCGCGGCCGCGGACACCGCGAGGTTGGTGACGCCGGGCTGCACGCGAGCGACGCGCGCGACCGGGTCGACCGCGAGGATGCGGCGCATCTTCGCGAGCGAGAGCAGCACGCCGTCGCCGCGCGGCAGCGCGCCGCCCGAGAGCCCGGTGCCCGAGCCGCGCGCGACCACGGGCACGCCGAGGTCGCGGCACGCGCGCAGCACGGCGGCCACCTGGTCCTCGTTCTCGGGCAGCGCGACGACCATCGGCGGCTGCCGGTACGCGGACAGTCCGTCGCTCTCGTAGCTCTTCGTGTCCTCGGCGGCGTGGAGCAGCGCCTCGCCCGGCAGGATCGGGCGCAGCCGCGCCACGACCTCGGCCTGGCGCGCGCGATCGATGGCTTGATGCAGGTCGTCGGCGATCATGACGGATTTTCTACCACGGATTGCGGCGCACGGGAACCTCGTGCACCCAGCGCCGCGCCCAGCCGAGCGTGTCCTCGGTCGGCGCGGACGGGACGTACTCGGCGCCGATCCAGCCGCGGTAGCCGAGACGCTCGATGCGCTCGAACAGCGCCGGGAAATCGATCGCGCCGGTGCCCGGCTCGTGCCGGCCGGGATCGTCGGCGACCTGGACGTGGCCGATGCGCCCGTAGGCGGCCTCGAACTCGGGGATGACGTCGCCCTCCATGACGTGCACGTGGAAGACGTCGAACTGGAGCGCGAGGTTCGGCGCGCGGGCCTCGTCGATCAGCGCGAGCGCCTGCGACGGCCGGTTCAGCCAGAACCCGGGGACGGTGCGCGTGTTGATCGGCTCGACCAGCAGCGTCATGCCCTCGCGCGCGAGCTCGGCCGCGGCCCAGCGCGCGTTGGCGACGAAGGTCTCGCGCAGCGCCGCCTCGGGCAGGCCGCGCGGCGCGATCCCCGCGAGGCAGTTCATCTGGCGGCAGCCGAGCGCGCGCGCGTACTCGAGCGCGCGGCCGACGCCGTCGCGGAACTCGCCCGCGCGCGACGGATCGCAGGCGATGCCGCGGTCGCCGCGCTGCGGGTCGCCCGCCGGCAGGTTGATCTGCACGACCTCGACCCGGGCCGCGCGCGCCCGGTCGGCGAGCTCTTCCCGGCTCCAGCCGTAGGGGAACTGGATCTCGACCGCGGCGAAGCCGGCGCGCGCCGCCGCGTCGAAGCGCTCGGGAAACGCGCGCTCCGTGAACAGCATGCTGATGTTGGCGCAGAACCGCGGCATGGCAGGGACTTGCGTATCGACGGAGATGCGGCGGCGAGCATATCACGCCGTTTGCTACCATAGCGGCGCATGAGCTCGCTCGCCGCGCGCCCGGCGCTGACCCGGACGCTGCCCTTCCTGAAGTGGTGGCCCCTGGTCGACCGCAAGACGCTGCGCGCCGACGCGATCGCGGGCTTCGTCGGCGCGCTGGTGGTGCTGCCCCAGGGCGTCGCGTTCGCCACGCTCGCGGGGCTGCCGCCCGAGTACGGCCTGTACGCCTCGATGGTGCCGGTGATCGTCGCCGCGCTGTTCGGCTCGTCGCTGCACGGGATGTCGGGCCCGACGAACCCCGTGTCCCTCATGGTGCTCGCGTCGCTCGCGGGGCTCGCGGTGCCGGGGACGCCTTACTACATCCATCTCGCGCTCACGCTCGCGTTCATGGCGGGGGTGATCATGATCGCGGTCGGGCTGCTGCGCCTCGGGTCGCTGCTGCAGTTCGTGTCGGACACGGTGGTGGTCGGGTTCACCGCCGCGGTGGCGCTGCTCGTGTTCGCGAGCCAGCTGCCCGACTTCCTCGGGATCTCGATTCCGCCGGCCGCGAGCTTCACCGCGCTCGTGCTCTCGACGTTCATCCGCCTGTCGCAGGTCCAGCCCTGGGTGCTCGTCGTCGCCTGCGCGACGCTCGCCGTCGGCGCCGCCGCGCGCGGCTTCTTCCCGCGCCTGCCGCCGATGCTGGTCGCGATGCTCGCGGGCGGGGCGCTCGCCTGGGCGCTGAACGCGTGGCTCGGGCCCGCGCGCACGGGGCTGCGCACGCTCGGGGCGCTGCCCGGTGCGCTGTCGCCGCTTTCCGCGCCCGACGTCTCGCCGCTCACGCTGGGCACGCTGCTCGGCCCGTCGCTCGCGGTCGCCGCCGTGTGCCTGATCCAGGCGTACTCGGTGACGCGCGCGCTCGCGCTGAAATCCGGGCAGCGCGTCGACTACAGCCAGGAGTTCGTCGGCCAGGGCCTCGCGAACGTCTCGGCGAGCTTCTTCTCCGGGATGGCGGTGAGCATGTCGGTGAACCGCTGCATCCTCAATTACGAGAGCGGCGCGCGCACGCCGATGTCGGCGATCGTTTCGGCGCTCGTCCTCGTGTTCGTCCTCGCCGCGATCGGCGGCCTCGCCGCGTACCTGCCCTACGCGGTCGTCGCCGGGATGCTGTTCATCGTCGCCTGGAGCCTGATCGATTTCGCGCGCATCCGCCAGATCGTGCGCACCAGCCGCGGCGAGACCACCGTGCTCGCCGTCACCTTCGTCGCGACGCTGCTCCTCGACATGGAGCTCGCGATCGCGCTCGGCGTGCTGGCCTCGCTCGTCGTTTACCTGCACCGCACCTCGCACCCGATCATGCGCACGCTCGTGCCGGATCCGCGCCATCCGAACCGCAAGATGACCGAGCCCGAGGACGACCTGCGCGAGTGCCCGCAGGCGAAGATCCTGAGGATCGAGGGCTCGATCTGGTTCGGCGCCGTCAGCCACGTCGAGCGCCACTTCGACACCCTGCGCGAGCACGCGCGCTCGCAGGAGCACCTCGTCCTCATGACGAAGAGCGTCAACTTCGTCGACATGGCGGGCGCGGAGCTCCTCGCCGAGGAGGCCGAGCGCCGGCGCGCGATGGGCGGGCGGCTCTACTTCTACAGCCTGCGCCAGCCGGTCGAGGAGCTGCTCCGGCGCGGCGGCTACATGAAGCGGATCGGCGAGGAGAACGTCTTCCGCGGCAAGCGCGAGGCGTTCGCGACGGTGTTCGAGCGCGTCGACCGGAAAGTGTGCGCGACCTGCCGCGCGCGGATCTTCGAGGAGTGCGCGGCGCTGCCGCCGCCCGTAGAGCTGGAGAAGCCGCCGTGAAGCGCGCGGCGCTCGTCCTCGTCTTCCTGCTCGCCGCGTGCGGCGGCGGCTCGCCCAAGCTCTCGAAGCTCCCGGGCGACGCCGTCGTCCTCGCCTTCGGCGACAGCCTGACGTACGGCTACGGCGCCAACCCGAACGAGAGCTACCCCGCGCGCCTCGAGGCGATGATCGGCCGCAAGGTCGTCGCCGCGGGAATCCCGGGCGAGACCACCTCGGGAGGCCTCGCCCGCTTCGCGGCGGTGCTCGAGGAATCGAAGCCCGCGCTCGTCCTCCTGTGCGAAGGCGGCAACGACTTCCTGCAGCACCTCGACGAAAAGGCCGCCGCGGAAAACTTACGGAGCATGATCGGCCTCGCGCGTGCGCAAGGCGCGCAGGTCGTGCTGATCGGCGTGCCGAAGCCCGGCCTGATGCCCTCGACCGCCGCGCTCTACACCGACATCGCGACCGAGATGAAGATCCCCTACGACAACTCGACGCTCGTCAAGATCCTCACCGACAACGAGCTGAAGTCGGACCTGATCCACCCCAATGCGAAGGGGTACGAGAGGATGGCGGAGGGGGTGGCGGCGCTGCTCAAAAAGAGCGGGGCGATCTAGCCCGGATATTCGCCGTGGCTCGGCAGCTTCGAGTCGTCGCAGGACCAGGGCGCGCGCGAATTCTGGAAGATGCGCGCCGTCGGCTTCATGTCCGGGACGTCGTCCAGCGAGCCGGCGGGGACCATCACCGTCTGCAGCTGCGGATTGAAGCGCGGAAGGCGCGCGCCGCAGGTCGAGCAGAACACGTTCGAGAAGCGCTCGGCTTCCGGGACCTTGAACGAGCGGACCCGATCTTCGCCGCTCTCCCATTTGAGATTGCCCTTGACGAACAAGTTCGTCGCGTGGCCCGTGCCGGTCGACTTGCGGCAGCGCGAGCAGTGACAGTGGACGAAGCGCTGCAGCTCGCCGGTGACGGTGTAGCGGACGCCGCGGCAGAGGCAGGAGCCGGTGAGGGTTTGGGTGGGCATGAGGGGTTCCTATCTGAGGAATGCTATTCCAGACTGGCTGCGATATCGCCGACCTCGCTGAAGCAAAGGTTTAGGCTTCACTTTAGACGGGCACCCAATCCGCAGGCAGCCTGTGCTCGGGATACCGAGATGCGAGCTCTTGCTTTTTGCGTCGCTCACGCCAAACGGTTCCGCCGGCGGACCACTCATCATGCTCCTGGGTAAAGTCGGCCCTCAGCCTTGAAGGAACATGGAAGACCGCATCATAGGCAGCGATAACCTCCAAGTGCTGGATCGCCGGGTCGTGCACCTGCGTAGTCTTGACAATTGTTCCGCCCCGCCAAAGCGTCACTTCTAGCGTGCCCACCGGCCATTGAACCAAGGTGGGCTCTTCGGTGAGCTCGCTTCGTATGTTATGTCGTCCCAAGCTGAGCCAGGAACCGCCACGGAGCGCCCTTCCAATGGAGGGGAGCGATACCCCAAAGCGGGACATGATGTGGGAAGACAGCGCATCGGCGACGAGCACCTCCTGACTTCGGAATCGAAAGAAGCCGACCTGTTTATTGAGCGCCACTTGACCGTAGTAGACGAAGGAGTCGCCGCCGTCGATTGCATAGAGCGCGCCTGGCTCGAGATTGGCACGAGCGCGTGGCGCCGCTTGGAATGGCAGAGTCGTTGGCATCGCTGCGCTTGTGAAGCCTGTTTTGGTGAGCGGCGGGCCGCTACGTACATGGGATAAGGGGCGACGCCCGCCCCATCGACCCGAACGCTAGAGAGCACTTTCTCAAGCAGGCGAACCCCAGTAGTAGAGCGTTACACCGGTCAGCACAGTGGCCAACGCGACGACGGCTACAAATTCTCGGTTGTGCGGCACTGCTTGCGACGGCGGGTAGCGGCCAAGCGTTACCGTTCGTAAGACGACCCAGCCACACCAATACAACATAACGAAAACAACATAGAACAATGGTGCGACGACGTGGTCGACAACGAGTCCTACGACGATACGAGCAATCGTTTCAGCTATTGCACCGAGCGCCATCGTGCTCTCTAACGTTCGCGTTGAGCGGCCGCCAAAGGCCGTCCCCTCTCGAACGCGGGGTTAGGCAACATTGATCGGGCCCCCGCCGCCTCGATAGTAAGGCGCGGGCCGGTAGTCAATGAACTTTAGATCGTAGTGGCCGCGCCCGTTTGTGAGTTGCCTTAATACGGTGCTGTAGCCGAAACATTCTGCGACTGGAACCTCGGCCACTATCGTCTTTCCAGTAGGACAATCGTTTACTTTGACGATCAGGCCACGTCGAGAGCTGAGATCGCCCATGACTTCCCCCATCGCGTCTTCAGGCGTCTCAACGGTAGCCGAATAGTAGGGTTCGAGCAGTTCCCCGGCTTCGATGTACTCGACGGCAGGGGCGCCCAGTTGGAGATCCGGGTATTTCCTCTTCAGTTCCTCACACGCTGTCTCTAAGTCTAATTCCGTCATGCCGCGGAGCAAGAGCCCGCTCTCCATTGGTTCGGCACGCACGCCGGGACTACGCGTGACCGCGTCCGCAGCCTCCCGCGCAAACCATAGCTGCGATGGCACGGAGGGTCGGGTCACCAAAACACTAATTGGCAGGTCCACGATGTTGCGCAAGCGTCGGACGCCAACGCGCTGTTAGGCCCCGGGTACACGTGTGCCCTCCCATTTGCTCTTAAACCAATGACGTCATCTATCCAGGACCAAGTCTTGCGACCAGTTGGTCCCTTTCCGATTGTCTATCCTTATAGTACTTCTTCTCGTCGCTGACTTGGACCGAGTCCGACATCCACCAGCAGACTTTGCAGTAGAACAACTCTGCATCCGAAGGGCTCTTCTCCGGATTTTTCAAAACGACATAGCGTACAACCCCACGTTGACCGCATTTGCTGCAAAGGCCGTAGGTCGGGTCTTGCTCCTGAGCTAAGCGGAAAACTTCGGCATCTAAGGAGTGCAGCGCCGACGCTATGTAGTGGAGGCGCGCGCCAATGCCGCTCAACTGCCAGATGACCACAACCATTCCTACACCAAGCAGCAAAACAACCCATCCAAGCGCTGACATAGAGATTCCCCCCCTTTGAATGCGGCGGATGGTAGATGTTAGGTGCCTGGGCTCGCCTTTTGCGCCTAACGTGTGCGTTTTGCCGCGCCGCATGCGCAGCGCAGCAAGCTCAAGGCTTCGGTCAACAACGCGTTGTTAGTGCGCAAGGGCTAAACAGTTAGTCTGGAATCCATATAGAAAGTGGCGCTTGATCGCCCGAAAGTCTCTGGAAGTTCGCGTGACCAATCGCAATTCCAACACTGGTAAGCGTCATGGATCGGAAACTCGAATTGTCTACTACGTCTGCCAAGGTTTCGTAACCTTTCCGAGTTTCGATCAGCTTCTGAATGACCTCTGTGTCCCCTAGCATCTCACTCTTTTGTGCGTTCATAAGCCTATCGACATCAGCTTTTTCCGTTACACCGGCGTTCTCCAACATTTGCTGGAGCAGCCCGGTAGTCACTGATGGAAGCATCTTCTTACCCGTGGTGCTCGCGTCCTGAAACATATGTTGAAGGTTTGGGTACTTATCAGCCAAGTCCTTCATGTTGGTTATGTCAAAGCCCTTGGTGAAGATTCCTGGATATACAGCCTTGAAGATCCCCGCGAGGCTAATCGACATTAGCTCCTGCGTGGCAGCGCCGCTATACACCAAGTGCCGATACAAGCTTTCCGACTTGCTCAGCGACGGTACAAGGGGCGCGATATACGTGTCGAACCACTGACCAAGATGGCCAAGCGTGGTGACGAAGCGGTTCTCCGTATAGCGAAGCAGGAATATCGCTGAAATCGTATTAATTTGCGCCACGGTAAGCCGTGGCACGACGTGCAGTGATTCGGCGAGAACAATATCTCTCAAACTCCGGGGTTCTTGTTTTGTCCGATTTACCAGAAGATCGACAAGTACAGTTGCCAGGTCCTTGTCGCCGGTGCGCGCATAAGCTTTTTGCGCTTCTAGAAGCGCAATTTGGAAATCAGGTCTAGCGGCTTGAGAAACTGCCGACGCATTTTTATCTTTTAGTTCGGTAAGAAAGCGATCGGTGAGTTCTTCGGCTCTTGCGATTGCTGCCTGCTTCGCTGCTGCTGCTAGCTCAACTGCGTTTGCCTTGTAGACGTCAAGCGCAATCTGTCGGGCATCGTCGTACGTAACTCCGACGACGATATTGCCCCCAGCCTGGAGATTTACACTCTTGTCGCCAGACTCTTGCTTCACTTCCGGCTTTTCTCTGTGGTGACTGTGATATCGCGGCCTGCTTGCAGGTTCGTTGATTGAGCGCCCGAAGACTGCCGCAGCTCCACCGATCGCTCCGGCTTTCGAAGGCGGATCCACGCCCAGATCGCCCCCGCCAGCACGGCGCCTATGGCGAAGTAAAGCTTGTACTCATTCAGTACCGACCAGATTGCATCCATTTAAATGCCTCCCTAGCGTTGGGGCCGACGGCGCGGACGCGATGGCCGACCACTCCGCTCGAACGCGTTGTTAGGCAGTACGATTACCACCTAACAGTTTAGCCAGCGCCGGTCGCGTGTACCTTTCCACCGGATCGCTGTCACGGCCGTCTTTTTCGCGGAAATATTCACCCGCGTCAAACGCTTCATATACCGCGTACATCGTTTCCGGTATTTCGTCCCGCTGCAGGGCGAACGCCCACAGCGTGTTCATGATTTCGTCGCCGTCTTCGTAGGTTAGGCGACCCTCAAGAAAGCGCTGTCCGACGTTCACCGCGATCGCGTCAAGGGCCTGCCGGAACTCGAGCCCCGCTGCTTCGGAAAATTGCCGAAATTCTTCATCTTTCGGAAATCGATCGCGAAAGATCTCAGAGATCATCGTGACGTCCATTTTCGTGCTTCCTAATGTTCGCGTTTTTGCCGCGCCATACGCGCAGCGTAGCGAGCCGGAGGCGTCGGACAACAACGCGCTGTTATAGCGATGTTGAGTCATTGCTTAGACGGCTCTCTTATTTGCCATGTCGATAGCAAGTCGGGATCCTCGATCACCTCTCCAGTTTCGTGAAGAGAATACTTCCCGGGTTTGGCAAGCGAGATCGAATCGAGCACCGGCGGCATATTCCAAGATTGCCCTGAGCGGGTGCCGCGCAACGAGATATTGATGCCCTCCGGCGTCGCTGACTCGATTACTCCGTGCAATTGCTGACGGCGCAGCTCCTTGCCTGACTGATCTAGGTAAGTGATCCCAACCAAGATGTACCTGCCGACATACGTGTCCGCAAGAGCCTGGTTGAAATCCGGTCGCGGCTTGTCGCCTCGCCATTCGTACATCGCTCTAACGCCCGAAATCAGCGGCGGGCCGGCGCCGGCTTCGCACAGCACGGCAGCTAACGGCCCGTCCGCTCTGGATTGAGGGGTTAGGAAGCACGCTTATAGAACAGGGCGATCACGGATACGATTAGGGCAAGCACCGAGAGTCCAATTGCGATCCAGCCGCGGACGGTGTTGCCTCTGTTCTTGCGACGGTCGAGCTCAGCCATCCCGAGAATGTAATCCTTAGTTCCTGGCTTCCAGCCAGCGATCCATTCGGCCAATTCGCCATCCGTTTTTCGCCTGAAGTCGGTCATCTAGAGCCGCTCCAAGATTCGTGCTTTCCTAACGTCCGCAGCCAGCCGCGCGCGCTGGCGATGATGGTTGAGCAAGCGCGTCAGTGGTGCGCGCGTCGGCCTGGGCTGCGCTGTTAGGCAGCATTCGAGCGCGCCTCAACTGTCTTAATCACTCTGCGCATGACCGCAACATCGATAGTTGGTATAGCAAGAACGATCAATGTCGGAGTAATGGCGGAGATTGGATCCAAAGGAGATTGGGACCAAATGATCCACAGGAAGAACGCATAGATGAGAACGGATGGCCATGCGATCAGTGCACGAAACTGCGTCTGCTCGGCGGAGGTGGAGACAAGACTTTGGACACCGGTGAAGCCCCAAAAAAGACTTAGGCGTAAACCCAAGGTGTCATGCGAAAGCCTACGGTGAGCAAGATACAGCGGTGCGTGCGCTCGAAGATCGGTTTCCAACCAATCAATCGTCGAGTCTGACTTCAGCGCCAAGTCGCGCTGATAGATTGGAATACCGATCGTGACTAGTGGCCGCAGCCAGAACAGAGATGCAACGAACTGGACCGCAATTCCCGCAAGAACCAAAGGTGCCGCTAGCAGGCCCGTCTGCATAGTGCTGCCTAACGTCCACGGTGAGGGGCGGGCCGCTGGCGGCTCGTCCCTCTCAAACGTGCTGTTAGAGCGCAGCTGGTCACGATGACTACCCCATAAAGTAGATGAGGAGCGCCGCAATTGCCGCCAGGCTAATATAAAGAAGGCTTTGCTTGGCACTCCGTCCCGAAACACCAAACATATCTAGATATCGTTGCTTATCCTCAGAAGTCATATCGCTCGGAAACGGGCCGCTCAGACGTTCAGCCTCCCTTTCCCGTAAGTATGGGTTGTTGCCCAATAGATTCGTTGCACGGAGGAGCACGACAATGAATAGCCCCAATACAATGAGGATCGCCCAGCGGTCCCAAGTCATTTGCTGCGCCCTAACGTCCAATAGTCGGCAATTCCGCCGGTGAGCACGGTACGGTGAGCAAGGTGATCACGTCAACTGTCAATTCCTTCAGGGCCTTACGTAGACGCGGATTCGGCGATGCCTGGATATCCGTCGGAAAACGGGGCAAGGCATTGAATGACAAGGAATCGACACGACGCGCCCTCGCATGGGCGCGGACGATGCAGAACGAGGCGCTCAACGCGCTGCGCGAGTCAGCGCGGGCACGCCGGTCCCGATCAGGCTGTCCCGGGTGACGAGCTCTGCCAACCCCGCCTCATCCATTTTCTCCGTCCCCTTAGGCCGCGTCGGCAGCACCATGTAGCGCATGTCGGCAGTCGAGTCGTGGACCCGGATCTGGACGTCGTCCGGAATCTTCAATCCGAACTCCTCCAGCACTTTCCGCGGCTCGCGCACGGTGCGGCTGCGGTATTCGAGGCTCTTGTACCAGGGCGGCGGCGGACCCAATAGCGTCCTCGGGTAGCACGAGCACAGGGTGCAGACGATGACGTTGTGGATCTTCTCGGTGTTCTCGACGACGACGAGGTGCA
>Ga0070741_10020519_pt1 | contig 10403 bp, 7 predicted proteins | sample Coa_R1_4_FD_66440 | JGI IMG/M metagenome (GOLD analysis project Ga0070741, IMG submission 66440) | Surface soil microbial communities from Centralia Pennsylvania, which are recovering from an underground coalmine fire - Coalmine... | ecosystem: Environmental > Terrestrial > Soil > Unclassified ... | reverse complement strand
GCCACTGCAGCAGGCGCTGCGTGTTGGTGAAGCAGCCCTCCTTCTCGACGTGCGATGCGGCCGGCATCAGGAAGACTTCGGTCTTGATCGACTCCGGCCGCAGTTCGCCGCGCTCCACTTCGGGCGAGTCGTACCAGAAGCTGGCCGTCTCGATTTCGACGAGATCGCGAACGACGAGCCAGTCGAGGTTCGCGAGCGCGCGGCGCTCGAGCCGTGAGTTCGGCGCGCCGACCGCGGGATTCTGGCCGAACACGAACAGCCCTTCGATGCGGCCGTCGTCCATCTCGAGCCAGTAGCCCTGATGCGAATGGTCGCCGGTGATTCTCGGCAGCCAGTCGAACCCGTAGTCGTTCTGCGCCGACGCGGCCTCGCCGTACCACGCTTTCAACAAACTGACGATGTATTTGTCGGTGTTCGCCCACCAGCCGCTCTTCGTGGCGTTCTGCTTGATGTAGTCGGCGAGGGAATGAGTACCCGACTCGAAGTTCGGCATCGGCAGATAGCCGGGCATGATGTCGTACAGCGTCGGGATGTCGGTCGACCCCTGGATCGACGCGTGGCCGCGCAGCGCCATGATGCCGCCGCCGGGACGTCCGATGTTGCCGAGGAGCAGCTGCAGAATCGCCGCGGCGCGGATGATCTGCACGCCGGTCGAGTGCTGCGTCCAGCCCACCGCGTAGCAAATCGCCGCGGTCCGCTCCGGCCCCGACGCCGACGAGTAGGCCTCGACGACACGGAGGAACTGATCGCGCGGCGTTCCGCACAGCCTCTCCACGAGCTCCGGCGTATAGCGCGCGAAGTGCCGCTTCAGCAGCTGATACACGCATCGCGGATGCTGCAGCGTGTCGTCGCGCTCCTTCGCGATCAATTTCGTCGGCTGACCGCCGCGGCTCTTGCCCCACAGGCCGTGAGCGCTGCTTGCGCTCTCCGCGCTGGCCGCACCGTCGGTTTTCATCCCGGCATAGAGCCAGGAATCGGTCACATATTTATGTTGTTCCTCGTCCCAGCCAGAGAAGAGCCCGCCCAGATCCTCCGTGTCCTTGAAGTCCTCGTGGATGATTGCCGCAGCGTTCGTGTAGTGAAGAACGTACTCACGGAACTCTTTGCCGCGCTCCAGAACGTAGTTGATCATCGCGCCGAGGAACACGAGATCGGTGCCCGCGCGAATCGGCACCCACATGTCGGCCATCGCCGACGTCCGCGTGAACCGCGGATCGACGTGGACGACGGTGGCGCCGCGCTCCCGCGCCTGGACGACGAAGCGGAAACCGACCGGATGCTGCTCGGCCATCGACGATCCCATGATCAGGATCGCGTCGGCGTTCGCGAGGTCCTGCTGCGACGTCGTCGCGCCGCCGCGGCCGAAGGAGGTGCCCAGACCGGGCACCGTGGAGCTATGTCATATCCGGGCCTGATTGCTGACCGCGACCATGCCGAGGCCGGCCGCGAACAGCTTCTTGATCAGGTAATTCTCTTCGTTGTCGAGCGTCGCGCCGCCGAGATGCGCGATGGTCTTCACCTGCATCAGCGGTTTGCCGTCGGCGCGTTCGACGAAGCCACGATCGCGCGACGCCCACACGCGGTCGGCGATCATGTCCATCGCCGTCTCGACATCGAGCTCCTGCCATGCGGTCGAATAGGGCGCGCGATATTTTACGGTCGTCAGCCGGTTCGAATGCGTCACGAGCTCGTAGCTCGCCGCGCCCTTGGGGCACAAGTGACCGGCGGAGATCGGCGAATCGGGATCGCCCTCGATCGAGACGAGCGTGTTGTCGCGATGAAACACGAGCTGGCCGCAGCCCACGCCACAGTAGGGACAGATCGAACGCGCCACCGCCGCGCCCGCGTGTCGCGGCTGCAAGTCGCGAGTGCGGTCGCTCATCACCTCGCGACCGTTGCCGTCGCGTCCCTCGGCAATCTGCTGGAGTAGTGGCCATCTCATGCCGGTCTCCTTGCGTCAATCGGCGCGGCCTCGCGCTCGAACGGTACCGAGGCAGGCGGCGTCGGACGCCGCACGATCAACGGCAGCGCGATGGCGACGAGCATGACCGCAGCGACGGTGTAGATCGCCTGATCATAGCGTCCGGTCGTCTGCCGCAGGTGCGCAATCAGAAGCGGCGACGGAATGGCGCCCGCGCCCCACGCGAGAAGAATCCATCCGTAAATGCCGCCCATGAACCGCGATCCGAAGAAGTCCGCCGTGAACGACGGCATGGTTCCGAATCCGCCACCGTAACACAATCCGATCAGCGCGAACGCGGCGCTGAAGAGCGTCAGGTCGGTGAGCCGCGGCAACATGAACAGGATGACGGCCTGAATGATGTAGAGCAGCAGATAGACTCGCGCGCGGCCGATTGAATCCGACACCCATGCCCAGAAGACGCGGCCGGCACCGTTGAAAATCGAGATCAGTCCGACCATGCCCGCCGCCGCGACCGGCGTCATGTGCACGAGCTGCTGCGCCATCGGCGACGCCTGGCTGATGATCATGATGCCCGCCGACACGTTGAGGAACAGCATCGACCAGAGCATCCAGAACTGCGGGGTCCGCATCGCCTCGCCGACCGTGAAATCGTACGTGGTGGCTGCTTTCGCGACAGCGCCTGTCGGCTGCCAGCCGGCCGGTTTCCATCCAGCGGGCGGATTGCAATAAACCTGCGCCGCGGCGACAACCAGAATGAGATACACGACGCCGAGAATGGCGAACGTCGCCGGCACGCCGCGCGCGACGATCGATCGCGCCGCGAACGGGCTCATGATCAGCGCGCCGGCGCCGTAGCCGGCGACCGCGACGCCGGTCATCAACCCGCGCCGATCGGGAAACCACTTCGTGATCGTGGCGACGGGCGTGATGTAGCCCATCCCCATGCCGATTCCGCCGAGCAGTCCGTAGCTGAAATACAGGCCGGCGAGGGAATGCGCCGAGGCGAAATAGCTGGCCAGGAGATAGCTGGCGCCGTAAATGAGACCAGCGACGGTGGCGACCGGACGTGGACCGGCGCGGTCCTGCCACAGCCCGCCGATGATCGTGCCGAGGCCGAGGAATGCGATCGCCAGGGTGAAATTCAGCGACACCTGCGTCAGCGTCCAGCCGGTCATTGCGACCAGCGGCGCGACGAACACGCTCCAACCGTATGCGGCCCCGAGACAGATCTGCATGACGACGGCGGCGATGGCGATGAGCCAGCGGTTGTTCGTCATGCGGGTGCCGTTGCAGAGCTAGAAACGTGAACCGGTCGCCGGACCTGGCTTCGCTGCGTGCAAGCGGAACGCCGAAATCCAACGGCCGAGCCAATCCGCGATTCAGGTAACTCCGTGCCACACTGGGATGTGGCCAGTGCGGGGTCGCTCTTCGACGCGGATCTTCCGCCCGGCTTCCTCTACCGCGACGACTTCATTACGCCGGATGAGGAGGCCGCACTCGCGGAAGAAATTGCGCACGTCGATTTCTCGACGTTCACGATGCGCGGCGTAGTCGCTCGACGTCGCGTCGCGTTTTTCGGACGGTCGTACGACGCGGCCAGCTCACCCGTGCTTCCGTTGCCCGCCTTCCTGCTTCCGCTACGCGAGCGGCTCGCCGGCTGGGCGAAGGTCGATCCGGGCTCGTTCGCGATGGCATTGATCAACGAGTACCAGCCGGGCGCGCCGGTCGGCTGGCATCGCGACGCACCGCAATACGGCATTGTCGCTGGCGTCTCGATCCTCTCGGCGTGCAGGATGAAGTTTCGCCGCTACGCGGCGCCGCGAGCGCACGCCGCGATGAACGGGCCGCGGACCGCGACTCATGAAATCGTTCTCGAGCCGAGGTCCGCGTATTTGATGACCGGCGAAGCGAGGGACGGGTACGAGCATCATGTGCCCCCCGTTCCCGCGCTCCGGTACTCGATCACGTTCCGAACGATCCGCAAGTGACGGCGATGCGCCGCGGCAAACCCGGCGAGCGCTCGTCAGATCACCAGCCGGCGGCGTGACCCTCGCGGCGATGATCCGCCCCGCCCGACAGGACGGCGGTGCGCGGGTAGATCATGACGCCGTCGAGCATTCCGAACGACCCGCTGGGAATGAGGAGTCGGTGGCCCTTTGCCTCGAGCGCTTTTCGGACCGCTTCCGGAAATTCTTTCTCCACCCTGAGATCGGTGCCGGGCAGATACGGAATCGAATTGCCCAGGTACTGCAATACGAATCGCGGGGCGTTGACCGCTTCGTGCGCGTCCATGTTGAAGTCGAGCGCCCGAACGACGACCTGCGTGATGGTCTGCGGAATCGTCCAGCCGCCGGCCGAGCCGAGCGCGAAGTACGGCTCGTTGTGGCGCATGACGATGGTGGGACTCATGACGAAGCGCGGCCGCTGCGACGCCTCGATGTAGTTGACGTCCTGCGGATCGGTGCTGAAGTACGACATGCCGTTGTTGAAGATGACCCCGGTGTCGGGCACCACCATGCCGGCCGGCAGCATCAGCGTCTGCGTGATGGTCACGGCGTTGTGATCCTTGTCGACGACCGTGTGATGCGTCGTGTGCTCGAATGACGGGTTGACCGGCACGCGCTTAGCCGCCGGGTAGAAATGCGCTTTCGACAGATCGATGCGCGCCGCCTGTTCCCTGGCATACGCCTTCGACAACAGCCGGTCGAGCGGAATCTTCGCGTAGGACTTGCCGGTGTTGTAGGCGTCCTCGTCGACGAACGCCAGCTTCAGCGCTTCGGCCACCAGGTGAACGAACTCGGGCGAGTTGTGCTCGAGCGCGCGAACGTCGAACTGCTCCAGAATGTTCAGCGCCTGGAGCACGGTCATCCCTGAACCGCCCGGCGGCTGACTGTAAACGTCGAAGTCGCGGTATGTCGTGTGCAGCGGCGCGGCCCACAGCGCTTTGTAGTCGGCGAAGTCTTTCACGGTCAGCAGGCCGCCGTTCTGCTCGAAGAACGCGGCGAACCGTTTCGCCAGCGCGCCGCCGTAAAACGCCGCCGGCCCGCCCGCCGCGATCGCCCGCAACGTCCTGGCCATGTCGGGCTGCTTCAGAACATCGGCAACGGGCCACGGCGCCCCGTTGCTGAAAAAGATTCCGGCTCCGTAGGAATAGCGGCTGACCGCGGATCCGAACTCGCCGGGACGGAACGGCTGGTTGACCGCCGGCGTCACTGCGAATCCCTTTTCTGCATATTCGATCGCCGGCGCGAGGAGCTGCGGCCATGACATCGTGCCGTACTGATCGTGCAGCGCCGCCCAGCCCGCAAGATTGCCGGGGACCAGCGGAGACACGAAGCTGTCGCGCGCAGGATGCGCCCGGTCCCACAACCGCGCGCCGGCCGTGAACATCTCGGGCTTCGCGGCCGCCGGTGCGGCGCCGATGAAGTCCAGCGAACGGACCTCGTGCTTCTTGGCGTCGTACACCAAGGCATAGCCGCCCACGCCGCCGAGACCCGACATCAACGGTTCCACCACCGCCATCGTCGCGGCCGTGGCGACCGCGGCGTCGAAGGCATTCCCCCCCTGCTGAAGAATCCGCAAGCCGACCTGCGCCGCCATCGGCGCCGAGGTGACGACCATGCCGTTGACTGCCATCACCTGACCGCGGCCCGGCGCGGTCGCCACGACGATCATTCCCGCGAGCAGGCCGAGCAGCACTCTCATTCCGACGTTCTGTGCGCGCATGTTCATCCTCGTGATTTCAAATCGACGCGCCTTCGGCGCGCCACGACATGATCGGCGGCGATCCTTCGAGCCTGGTCCGCTCGAGCACCGGACGCTCATCGGAGGACCATTTCAGGACGCGATGAGCGATTCGATAAGCCAGCGGCCCTCCGTCGGCGCCCGTGGCTCGCTCGATCGGGCGCGGAATGCAGACGAATTCGACTTCGACGGCCGCGGCGTCGGCGCGAACGACGGCGTAGCCGTGACCGCCCGCATCGGCGAACCACAGATGCGGCGCGACATCGGGATTACGTACGGCGAGCGCATCGGTCACGCTGCGCGTCTGCTGCAGCGTCGCTGCGGCCCGAACGCCGTGCATCGACGAGATGTTCAGCGCGGACTGCGCCTGCGCCGCGGGATCGGCGTCGTAGAGATAAATCGATCGAAACGGATGGTCGCGGGCAATCGCATACTTCGCCGCCTCCGCCAGGCCCGGGGCCGAGACCGATCCGACGACGAATTCGGCGCTGACCGGGACAAAAGACTTCGGTGGAAGACGGACCGACAGGAGACCCGAAAGAAACGCGTGCCGGTCGCCCGCGATGTTGATCAAGCCGGTGATGTTCGCGTCGCGCAGGTGCTCGAGAATCTCGTTGCGCTCGCTGACGTAACCCGACCAGTCGTCGCTGCCGAATTGCGCGTAACCCGTCGACGGCCAGTTCGCCTTCTCGCTCGGAAGATTCTGCAGATCGATCCGCCAGTTCAGCATCGCGACCGAATTCGCCCACAGCTTCCATGTCGTTTTCGATTGGCGCAGCCGGTCGAGGAACCACGCTTTCTGCCGGCGCCCGAGCATCGATTGCGCCGGCGAATGCAGGCGCGGATTCGGAATCCGGCCGCCGCCGAATGAGATCGTCTCGGGAGCCCCGCCCGGGTAGGTCTTCCCCGCGTCGAGAATTTCGATGACGTCCTGGGGGATGAAGAACGGGAACGCCGGCGAGCGAAACCGAACGAAGTCGGCGCGATCGGCAATCGGCTCCGATCGAAACGACCGGTTGTCGGTAATCACCAGGTCGACGTGTTTCCCCCATCGCAGTGCGCGATAGACGATCAGGCTGTCGATCGCCGCGACGTTCGCTGGGTCCAGCCCGAGGCCGTCTGCGTCAAACCGCTCGATCGGCGCGTCGTGAACTGCCGGCGCGACGAACCGGTCGCCGCGGGTCCGTGCGGCTTGCTCGACGCGCGCGGGCTGATACTCGAACCACGCCTGATTCGCGAAGACCTTCCGGCGTTGTGCCGGCCGCGATTCGCCGCCGAAACTTTGCTGCGCCTGCCACCCCTTCCACGAGAACTCGTGATTGTCCCAGACGCAGACGAACGGCCAGCGCGCCTTCGCGTCCTGCAGGTCCGGATCCGACAGGTACGCTCGATACAGGCTTCGGTAGTCCTCGAGGGTGGCTGGCACGTGGAAATCGGTGATCTTCTCGCCGGTCGGATACCGGACGATGTCGCGGAGGCGGCGATCGTACATGCCCTGCGGCCGATCCTCCGGGTACCACACGACTTCGTAGACGAAATCGCCGAGATGAAGAACGAATTCGATTTGATCGGCGAAGGCGCGGGCGGTGTCTTCGAAGATCATCCGTCGGTAGGCGTTGCACGCGCCCTGCGTGACGTTCTGACAGCTCACGAACGCGAAACGAATCGGCCGCTCATCACCTGGCGCGGGTGCGGTGCGCGTCCGCCCGATTCGGCTGCCGAAGCCTGCTGAATCCACGAAGCGATACCAGTATTCGGTCGAGGGCTGCAGTCCCGCCGCGAGAACTCGACAGGTCCAGTCGTTCTCCGCCGACAACTTCGCGGTGGCCGTTGCGACGATTTCGTTGAACTCGGAGTCGCGGGCGACCTCGACGACCAGCCGGCTCGCGGCACGATCGGTGGGCGGACGTCTCGTCCACACGAGCACGCTGTTCGGATGCGGGTCGGCGGATGCGACCCCCTGAGGAAAACAGTCGCGGCGTTCGCGCCACGGTCTGCGGCTCGACGCCGCGGACACGAACCCGGGAGCCCACGCGAGAGCGGCGCCGAGCGCCCCGGCTCTGCGGAGCGCTTCGCGCCGCGTGAGGAGGTGGCGCATCGCGAGTTTTTACCAGATTCGATCGTAAACAGCCAGCGTGCAGACTTGGCTTTCGGTTCAGCGAATGACGCTGAGCACCGAAATGGGATGGATTTCCATCCAGCCGTGAATCTTGTCGTAGACGTACGGGCCGGTCACCTGGACGTGGGTACCGTTCGGCGGAATCGCGATCGTGCCGGTATACCCACGGCACGCGGATGCGGCGGAAGGATCGATGATCTTCGTCTGGCAGATGGCTTCGGTCTGCAGATGTCCGCTCAGGTTCGACATGTTGCCCGCATTTAGCAGGCTCGTATACGGCGGGTCGACGGCAAGCCGCACGTCCACATCGCCATCGTCGTTCGTGTGCTGATCGGTGATCGTGCCCGTCACGGTCCGGCAGCCGTCGTAAACCTGCAGGCGGCTCGGATCGTAGATGTGGCTCCAGAGCGCGGCGTTGCACTGCGGCGCAGGCGAGGGCGGCGGCGCCGTCGACGTCATCGAGAAATCGAAGCGCAGGTCGCCGGTTAATCCAATCGGATTGCTGGCGGTCGCATACCCGGCCTTGCGCGCCTCGAGCGAGAAACTGCCGGCACGCAACCCGCCGAAGCTGTAATACCCGTTTCCATCCGTCGTCGTCGATCGTCCGGCGTTGATCCCGTCGAGAACGCTAACCGCCGCGCCGTCGACGGGCGCATGCGACGACGTCTCGCTGACGACGCCAAGGAGCGTGAAAGCCGCCGCGCCGATCGTCACGTGCATCGTCCCGGTGACGCTCTGGTAGGTGGCGCGAATATCACTGTCGCCGGCGCCGACGCCTGCGACGACGCCGGTCGACGACACGGTCGCGACGGCAGCGGTCGTGGACTGCCAGTTCGCCGCGCTCGTGACGTTCTGCGTCGTGCCGTTCAGGAAATTGGCCGTCGCCGTGAACTGCGACGACGCGCCGATCGCGGGCGGCGCGCCCGTGATGGAAATGGATGCAGGGCTCGATGTCGCGCTCGGGGTCGTCGACGATCCGCTGCCGCACGCGAGCGACACCGTGGTGAGCAGAACGGCGGTCGCGATGGCTCCAACGAAGCGTCCGGCGATCGACGAACGACCCGCGGTCACATTTTCATTGTGCCGCGATCGCGACGCCGCTCAAATAAAGCGTTTATAGAATTCGCAACGTCAGCCTTGCCAGCTGGACCATGTGTGCGGTCAACTGCACGAGCGATCCTACGGATTCAGATCGCGGACCGGACGAACCTCGACACTTCCTTCACGTGCTGGAGGAATCTTCGCGGCGATTTGGATCGCGTCATTCAGATCGCGCGCATCGATCAGGTAGAAGCCGGCCAGCTGTTCCTTCGTTTCTGCGAACGGGCCGTCGGTGACTGACGTCTTCCCGTTTCGCACCCGCACGGTCGTCGCCGTCTCGATCGGCTGGAGCGCTTCCGCCGAGAGGAGCAATCCGCTTTTTCGCAGCCCGGCGCCGCACGCGGCGCATTCACGGTCTGGAACGGCGTGCAGCTTGTCCGACTCGAGATAGACCAGGCACAGATACTTCATACGATTCTCCACGGTTCGCCGCGATGATGATTCCGGACGGTCGCATCCCTGGCTAGTCGATCAGGCAGCGACGAAATCGACAGGGACGAGGCGGCGCCCTATATCAACGTCGGTTTTCAAGCTCTGCCAGCCGTTTTTCGAGGAACCGCCGCTCCGGTTCCTGCCGGGTCAGCTGGAGCGCCCGTTCGAATGCCTGGCGCGCGTCGGCGGTGCGACCAAGCCGCCGGCACAGCTCCGCCCTCGCGGCGTGCGCGAGACGGTAGTCGGCCAGATCTCCGCGCGCAAGGATCGCGTCGATCAGCCGCAGCCCCTCGGCGGGGCCGTCGCGCATGGCGACGGCCACGGCTCGATTCAGCTCGATGACCGGAGAGCCGTCCAGGCGCAGCAGCGCATCATACAGGCCGACGATTTCGGTCCAGTCGGTTGCGGCCGGCGTCAGCGCCTCGGCGTGAACGGCGGCGATTGCCGCCTGGAGCGCGTACGGCCCGATTCGTCGCGACGAGAACGCACGCTCCACGAGCTCTGTGCCTTCTTTGATCTGGGTCCGGTCCCACAGCGACCGGTCCTGATCGTCGAGAAGAATCAGCTCGCCGGCGGGGGAGGTCCGCGCAAGGCGACGCGATTCGTGCAGGAGCATGAGCGCGAGCAGCCCCATCGCTTCGGGCTCGGGAAGCAGCTCGACGAGAAGACGTCCGAGCCGAATCGCCTCCGCCGACAAATCGTGCCGCGTCAGCGCGGCGCCCGAAGAAGCCGCGTAGCCTTCGTTGAAAACCAGATAGATGACGCGCAGCACGGCATCGAGCCGCTCCGGCAATTCCGCGGGAGTGGGGACCTGATACGGAATCCGCGCGTCACGGATTTTCGCCTTCGCACGCACGATGCGCTGCGCGAGCGTCGGCGCCGGCGTGAGAAACGCGTTCGCGATTTCCTCGGTCGTCAATCCGCACACTTCGCGAAGCGTCAGGGCGACCTGCGCGTCGGCCGACAGCGCCGGATGGCAACAGGTGAAGATGAGCCGCAGCCTGTCGTCCTCGACGCTTTCCGGATCGGCCCACGCCGCGGGATCTTCAACGGCGACTTCGCTGTTGACTTCGTCGAGCGGGT
>Ga0070741_10020518_pt1 | contig 10403 bp, 13 predicted proteins | sample Coa_R1_4_FD_66440 | JGI IMG/M metagenome (GOLD analysis project Ga0070741, IMG submission 66440) | Surface soil microbial communities from Centralia Pennsylvania, which are recovering from an underground coalmine fire - Coalmine... | ecosystem: Environmental > Terrestrial > Soil > Unclassified ... | reverse complement strand
GGGGCATCAGCGCCGGGCTCTCGATCGTGGCGAAGTGGCTCCGCGTGCGGTTGCGGATCTTCGCCGGCGTGTGCCTCTGGCGGGAGCCCGCGCCCGAGGAGCGGCAGGTGCGGGCGGAGATCCGCGGCGGCACGCTGGCCTTCGGCGAGCACGTCCCGCCGGCGCCGGAACCCCGGCCGGCCGCGCAGCCAGGGTCGGCCCCGGGTGAGCCGGAGAGGGGGGCGTGATGGGTCGCTTGCGCGTCGCCCCCTCCACGGTCAAGGCCGCGTGCCGGTTCGTGGCGGAACACCACCGCCACAACCGGCCCCCGCAGGGCGGGCTCTTCGCCTGTGCGGTCGTGCGGGGGGGCAGACGGTAGGGGTGGCGATCGCCGGGCGGCCGGTGAGCCGGCTCCTCGACGACGGGGCGACGGTCGAGGTGACGCGGGTGTGCACGACCGGCGAGCCCAACGCCTGCAGCATGCTCTACGGGGCACTCTGCCGGGCCGCGGCGGCGCTGGGCTACTCCCGTGTGGTGACCTACATGCTCGCGGAGGAGCCGGGCACGAGCGTCCGGGCGGCGGGGTTCGCCTTCGCCGCGAGGGTCGAGCCGGCGGAGTCGTGGAGCCGCCCGTCCCGCAAGCGGGCCGACGCGGGCGGGCGGCCGGCCGGGGCGAAGGTGCGGTGGGTCCGGGACCTTCGGGGGAAGTGATGTGGACCGCCTGGCGTGGCTCAAGGAGCGGCAGACGGGGATCGGGTCGAGTGACGCCCCGAACCTGGTCGGCGTAGGTTTCCGCGCCGCGGCCGACGTGTACCGCTCGAAGGTCGAGCCGGCGGCCGACGACCGGGCGCCGCTCCTGGACCTCGGGACGGCCCTGGAGCCGTTCGTCGCGTCCCGGTACGCGGAGGTGATGGGCGTCGAACTCGCCGCCCCCGCGGCCGTCCGGCGGCACCCGGACCGGCCGTGGCAGCTCGCCAACGTCGACCGGTTCCGCGACGACGACGTGCCGGTCGAGCTGAAGACGGTGGCCGGGTTCGGCGAGGCGTGGGGCGAGCCGGGCTCCGACGAGATCCCGCCCGGCTACCGCGTCCAGGTCCAGCACCAGATGGGCGTGGTCGGCGCCGCGTGGTGCGACGTCGCCGCCCTGTGCCGGATCACCGGCGAGCTGCGGGTCTACCGCGTCGCGTTCGACGCCGGCCTCTACGCCTGGCTCACGGCGGTCGAGGAGCGGTTCTGGCGGATGGTGGAGGGCCGGACGCCGCCGGGCCCGGGGTGGGAGGCGGAGTTCGCCCCGGCCGCCGAGCGGCTGCTGACCGTCCCCGGGTCGGTGGTGGACCTCGGCCCGGACGCCGCCCGCCTGCTCGACCGGCGGAAGGCCCTGGCGGACATCCGCGACGAGGCGGGGGCGGAGTACGACCGCCTGACCGCCCAGGTCCGGGCCGCGATGGGCACGGCCGAGAGGGCGACGGCCGGGCCGTGGACCGTGAAGGTGGTGGCCGTGAAGGAGCACGTGGTGAAGGAGCACACGAAGGCGGCCTCGAGTTACATCCGCTGCACTCTTGCGAAGGGGAAGTGATGGCACCCGCGACCGCGCCGCCGGCCAAGGCGGCGCCCAGGGGCGAACTCGCCCTCGACTACAACCGACCGCCGGCCGACGGCGTCAACGGCCTGCGGCGGCTGGCCGACCCGCTCATGGGCCAGATCAAGGCGGCGATGCCGGCCTTCCTGGCGAAGAACGCCGAGCAGATGGTCCGCTGCCTGATGACCGAGTGCCAGAAGACGCCGGCGCTGCTGGACTGCGCCCCCAAGTCGCTCTTCGGCGGGGTCATCCAGGCGGCCCAGCTCGGCCTCACGCTCGGCGGCCCGATGGGCCAGGCGTACCTGATCCCGTTCAAGGGGCAGGCCCAGCTCGTGGTGGGCTACAAGGGGTACATCGCGCTGGCCCACCGGTCCGGCCGGGTGCGGCGGATCACGCCCCGCGTCGTCCGCGAGGGCGACGTCTTCGAGGTCCTCTACGGCAACGGCCAGCGGCTCGTCCACCGCCCCGACGTCATGGCGGCCGGCGGTAGCCTTGGCAAGCCGGTGGGCTACTACGCGGTGATCGAACTCGACAACGGCGGGGAGGACTTCGAGTTCCGGACCGTCGCCGAGATGGAGGCGCACCGCGACCGGTACGCCCTGTCGAAGAACGGCCCGTGGAAGACCAACTTCGACGAGATGGCCCTGAAGACCTGTATCCGAATCCTGGCGAAGCGGATGCCGCTCTCCGACGAGTGGGCGACGGCGGCCGGGCTCGACGACCTGGCCGAGCGGGAGGAGCCGCAGGGGCTCTCGCAGGTGTTCCACGGGGCCGTCGCCATCGAGGCCGACCCGGCGGCCGACCTCCGCGACCGGCTCGACCAGGCGAAGCGGGGCGACGTCGAGGTGGACGCCGACGGCGTGCCGATCGGGCCGCCGGCGGACGCGGGCAAGAACTGACGGGCGCCGCGCGGAGCGACCGATGGCCGGCGACTGGATCAAGATGCGGAAGGACCTCCCGACCGACCCCGGCGTGATCCGCATATCCGCCGCGACCGGCCTGGACCCGTTCGCCGTCGCCGGCCGGCTCCTGGTCGTCTGGGCGTGGGCCGACACGCACGCGGACTGTCACGGTCGCGTCACGCTCGTGTCACGCGCGTGGCTCGACACGCTGTCACAGCACGCCGGGTTCGCCGACGCGATGGCCTCCGCCGGGTGGCTCGTGATCGACGCCGACGGGGTGACCTTCCCCCGGTTCGAGCGGCACATGGGGGCGAACGCGAAGGCCCGGGCGATGGCGGCGGGGCGGCAGCAACGGTCTCGCGCCGCACGGACTTCCGGCGGCCGCGCGAAGCCCGCCCCCGAGGCGGAGCGCGGTCACGCCGCCGTCACGCCGCCGTCACGCCCCGGCCGTGACGAAACCGTGACCAGAGAAGAGAAGAGAAGAGAAGAGAAGAAGAATACAGAAGACCCCCCAAAGCCCCCCTTCGACTCGCCGGCCTTCGCCGCCGCGTGGGCCGACTGGCAGCGGCACCGGGCCGAGAAGAAGGCCCCGCTGACGCCCACGAGCGTCAGCCGGCAGTTCAAGCTCCTGGCCGGACTCGGCGAGGCGGCGGCCGTCGCGGCGATCGAGGAGTCGATCCGCAACGGCTGGACCGGCCTCTTCGAGCCGAAGGGGACCGGGCCGCCGCGCAAGGGCGGCTACCAGAGCCACGACGACCGCGTGATGGGGCAGGTCGAGGACGCCCTCTTCGACCCCGACTGACGCCCCGACCGACCCCACGACCCGCACCGCGAGTGACACCATGAGCGACCTGGCGAAGCGGCCGGAAACGGCCCCCGCGACGACCGACGGCCCCGATGGCGACCGGCCGAAGAACCCCCTGCGGCAACTGCCCAGGGAGTGGCGGGCCCCGGTGGGCTTCTTCTTCGCCTGCTACTCCGACGTGCTCAAGGGCACGACCGGGCTCGTCGCGCGGCTGCGGCTGTGGATCAAGGAGGACGGGCTGACGCTCTCCGAGGCGACCGCGATCTTGAAGCACCTGCTCGCCCCCGAGCAGTGCGCCCGGTTCCAGTTCGCCGGGCAGCTCCTCGCCGAACTGGCGCGGCTCGTCGCCGAGGCGGGCCGCCGCCGGCGGCGGGACGAGCGGATCGCCCGGGAGCGGGCCCAGGCGGCGGAGTTCGCCGGCCGGCCGCAGTCCGAGCGGGTCCGGCGGGCGATTGACGGCATCGGGCGGCCGGACTGACGGGGCGTGAGTGACACCGCGGTGACACACCGCAGCGACGACCGGATCGACGACCATGACCGCGACCGACCACCTGATCCTCGCCGCCTACCTCGCGGCGCTCGCCCTCGCCGGGGGGCTCTTCCTCCTGGGCTGCCGCCGCCGCGCCGCCGACTGCCGGGCGCTCGCGGGCGAGTGCCGGCGGCTCGCCAGGGCCGCCGGGTCGTCGGCCGACGACGCCCACATCGACGCCGACGAAGCGTGGGTGTGGGCGAAGGTCGCGCGGGTCCACTTGCGAAAGGTGCTCGCCGCCGCCGAGGCGGGCGAGGCGCTGCCCGTGCGGCCGGGCTCCGCCGAAGGCGGGACGGCGGGCCCCGAGGCGGTCGGGCCGCCGCGCGAGACGATCCCGCACCCGTACCTCGTGAAGGCGGCGGCCGACGCGACGCCCGCGGACCCGACCCCGCCGAAGGCGCCGAGGGACAAGAGCGACCCCCCGGCCGCGGCGAGGCCGCCGCGGGGGCGGAGGTGAGGGTGCTCGTGTCCGGCGGCACCCGGACGGTCGAGCGCTACGCGGCGACCCGCTACCGCGGCCGGCTCGGCGTGCTCCTGACGCCGGCCGCGGGGAACTCGGCGGACTTCGCCCTGCGGCTCGGGCTGCCGTGGGCGGCCGACAACGCCGCGTTCAGCGGGTTCGACGAGGCGGCGTTCGTCCGGCTGCTGGATCGTATCAACGGCAAGCCGGGGTGCCTGTGGGTCGCCTGCCCGGACGTGGTGTGCGACGCACGGGCGACCCTCGACCTCTTCGGCCGGTGGGAGCCGGTCGTGCGGGCGCGGGGGGCACCGGTCGCGCTGGTCGCGCAGAACGGGCTCACCGCCGACCAAGTGCCGTGGGAGCGGGTGGACTGCCTCTTCGTCGGCGGCGACGACCCGTTCAAGGACGGGCCCGAGGGCCGCGGGCTGGCCCGGGCGGCGCGGGACCGCGGGAAGGCGGTCCACGTCGGGAGGGTGAACAGCGAGCGGCGGCTGGCGCTCTACGCGGGGCTCGCCGACAGCTTCGACGGGACCGGGGTGAGTATCGCCCCGGACACGAACCTGCCCAAGGTGCTCCGGTGGATCGGCCGGACCGAGCACCGGCACAACCACCCGGCCCTCTTCGAGTGAGGTCGTCATGGGGTTCCTGAAGGGCGGCGTCAGCTTCCGCCGCTTCCGCGTCCAGGGCCCGAAGCCGCGGACGTTCGGCGGCGAGCACCTCGACCGGCTGCGGGAGTTCGCGCTCGGGCGGACCCGGCCGCCTTCCGAACGCCTCGACGGGTGGGCGGCCGGCACGCACATCCGCGACGCCGACTTCACCGAACTCAAGAACGTCTACCCCGACCACCTGCTCTGGGACTTCTGGAGCGAGTCGAACAGGCTGCCGGCCGACCGCCTGAAGGCGTACTACGAGGCGGACCTGAAGGCGCTCTCCCGGGACAACCCCAGCGGCTACCCGTCCGCCCGGCAGAAGCGGGAGGCGAGGGAGAGTTCGCGCGACCGGCTCGAACTCGAAGCCCGCGACGGCCGGTACAAGAAGTGGCAACTGAAGGCGTGCCTGTGGGACGCGGCCGACAACGCGGTCTACTTCGCCGGCAGCGCCACCGCGGCGGACCGATTCACCCGGCTCTTCGCCGACACCTTCGGCGCGAACCTCCTCGCCCAGCAGGCGCTCGCCGGCGACCTCGCGCCGGTGACGGCCGGCACGCTCGCACTGGCCCTCCACGCCGAGGCGAAGCACGAGCAGCTCAGCGCCTTCGTGCCCGACCGCGGCCCGGCCGAGCGGCCGGCGTGGTGCCCGCTCGACGACCGGCCCGACTGGCTCGGCAACGAGTTCCTCCTGTGGCTCTGGTTCCACGCGGACGTCCACGGCGACACCCTCAAACTCCCCGACGGGACCGAGGCGACCTTCATGTTCGCCGGCGGCATCAAGGTCGAGGACCCGCGGGGACAGTCCGGCCGGGGAACCCTCAACTCCGAGAGTGCCGTCCGGCTCCCCGAGGCGAGGGCGGCGGTCAAGGCCGGCAAACTGCCCCGCAAGGCGGCGCTGACGGTGGTGCGCCACGGCGAGCAATTCACCTGCGTGCTCGACGCCGAGACGCTCGCGGTCACCCAGGGGAAGCTGCCGCCCGCCGACGAGTCGGTGCAGAGCGGCCGCGACCGCGACGTCGCGCGGCTGCAGTCGGTCCGGGACCTGGCCGTGCTGGTGGACCAGATGTACGCCGCGTTCCTCGCGCGGCGGATTTCGGGCTACTGGTCGGGCGAGCTGAAGGAAATGCAGGGCTGGCTGAAGGGCGGCCGGGTCCGCGACGCCGCGTAAAGGCGAAGCCAGTCAACCGACCTTGCGCCCGGTGCGGCCGGGCGCGACAACGGCGGCGGGTGAACGACACGCGCGGAGGAGGCCGGTGGCGAACGCGACCTCGATCGAGTGGACGGACTTCACGAGCAACCCGCTCAAGTACCGCGACCGCGCGACGGGCCGGGACGTGTGGGCGTGCGTGAAGCACTCGCCCGGCTGCGCCCACTGCTACAGCGAGGCCCTCGCCCGGCGGTACGGCCGCGGCGGGCCGTTCACCCGGGCCGCGACCGAGCAGGTCGAGCCGTACCTGGACGACCAGGAGTTGCGGCGGCTGCTCGCCCAGAAGAAGCTCGCCGGCAAGCGTGTGTTCGTCGGCGACATGACCGACGTGTTCGGCGACTGGGTGCCGGACGCCCTGCTCGACGGGCTGTTCGCGGTGCTGGCCCTGCGGCAGGACGTGACGTTCCAGGTCCTCACCAAGCGGGCCGACCGCATGCGGGCGTACACGGCCCGGCTGGCCGCCGGGATCGGCCCGCTGGAGGCGGCGGCCCGGGCGATGGGGCGGACGTTCAAGTTCACCGGCCTCGACGGCCGCGAGTACAGCACCTGTCCGTGGCCGCTGCCCAACGTCTGGCTCGGCGTCTCCGTCGAGGACCAGACCCGGGCCGACGAGCGAATCCCCCACCTGCTCGACACCCCCGCGGCGGTCCGGTACCTCTCCTGCGAGCCGCTGCTGGGGCCGCTGGTGCTCAACACCGACGAAACGGTGTTCTACTGCAACGGCTGCGGCCGGGTGACCGCCGGCCGGGACGGCGACTGCGCGGCCTGCGGCGACTGCCGCACCCGCGAGCGGTGCTACCTCGACTACCTCGACTGGGTGGTCGCCGGCGGCGAGTCGGGCGGCGGCGCCCGGCCCTGCAAGGTGGCCTGGCTCCGGTCCCTCCGCGACCAGTGCGCCGCGTTCCGCGTGGCGTTCTTCTGCAAGCAGCTCGGCAGCCGTCCCGAGGGCGACGACTTCGCGCCGGCCGCGGCCGACCCGGCGACGGGCCTGACGACGCTGGAGGTGCGGCAGGTGCTGACCGTCCGCGACCGCAAGGGTGGCGACCCGGCCGAGTGGCCGCACGACCTGCGCGTGCGGCAGTTCCCCGAACCCCGGAGGCGTTGACCGTGCCCCATCGCATCCAGCGGAAGCGCGTCAAGGGGTGGCGGATGCCGCCGGGCGCCGTGTACGTCGGCCGTCCGACGAAGTGGGGTAACCCGTGCACGGTCGAGAACCTCTCCGTCATCCTGCTCGGCAAGGACCCCGCGACCGGCCGCCAGACGTTCGGGGGCCGGTCGCCGACCGCTGAGGACGTGGTGAAGTGGTTCCGCGAGGCCGCGGAGTCGCCCGAGGTCAACCTCGGCTGGTCGCTCGACGAACTGCGGGCCGCGCTCCGCGGCAAGGACCTCGCGTGCTGGTGCCCGCTGGGGGCGCCGTGCCACGCCGACGTCCTCCTGGAACTCGCCAACGCGGAGTAGCGATGGGCATCCCCGAGAACCACCCGGCGATCGCCCAGGCGCGGGCGAAGGGGCTGATCCGCGACGAGGGCTCGCCGGCTTCACCGCCGCCCACCCTCCGCGAGCGGAAGCGGGCCGCGGCCGCGGTTGACTTCGCCGCGGCGGTGTCGGCCGCCGTCGAACTGCCCCCGCCGCCGTCGGTGAACAACCTGTTCGTCACCCGGGGCAGGCGGCGGTTCAAGTCGCCGGCCTACCGCGACTGGCTCGCGGGGGCGGTGAAGGACCTGCGGGCCCTCGGGGCGGTCCGGCCGCCGGTGATGGTCCGGGCGAGCGTGTGCGGGGCGGTGAACGAGGCCCGCGACCCGGACAACTTCTGGAAGCCGATCCTGGACGCCGCGGTCGCCGCCGGGGTGATCCCGGGCGACAGCTTCCGCGTCGTCCGCCGGCTGGAGTTGTCGCGGGGCGACGCCGGCGGCCCGCCGCGGGTCGTGGTCGAGTTCCTCGACGTGGAGGGCTGACATGCTGGCGCTGCTGACCCGGGTGCTCGACCGCCTCTTCCGCCGCGAAGAGATCAACGGGGCGGGCCGGTGCCCGACCTACCTGTACCGCTGGACCCTCCTGCGGCTGCGCCGCCTGGGCGTCGCGGTCTACCTCCACCGGTTCGTCGGGGAGGACTGGTCCAAGGACCTGCACGACCACCCGAAGCGGTTCGTCTCGGTCGGCCTGTACGGGGGCTACGTCGAGGAGACGCCCAAGGGGACGCGGACCTACCGGGCCCCGTGGCTGCGGAGCTTCCCGGCGACCCACACCCACCGGCTCACCCTCGGGCCGTTCCGCGAGTGCTGGACGCTGGTGATCGTCTTCGCGGCGGTCCGGCCGTGGGGGTTCTGGCACGGCGGCCGGTGGGTCCACTGGAAGGAGTACGTGACCGGCTCCGAGTCACACCTGGCCGACCGGCGGGCGGTCTGCGCGGGGGTCGCGGGCGGTGACCGGCCGGCCGACGCGGCGTGAGCGAACGCAACTGACGCGAACGGAGGGGTGAGGGTGGACACGGACGAGCTGATCGTGGACAGCTTCGCGGGCGGCGGCGGGGCGTCGCTCGGGATCAGCCAGGCCCTCGGCCGGTGCCCCGACGTGGCGATCAACCACGACCCGGCGGCGATCGAGATGCACCGGGCCAACCACCCGGCGACCCGGCACTACACCGAGGACGTCTGGAAGGTCGCCCCGCGGAAGGTGACCGGCGGCCGGCCGGTGGGACTCCTGTGGGCCAGCCCCGACTGCAAGCACTTCAGCCGGGCGAAGGGGAGTAAGCCGGTCGAGAAGTCGATCCGCTCGCTCGCCTGGGTGGTCGCCCGGTGGGCCGAGCAGTGCGCCCCGCGGGTCGTCATCCTCGAAAACGTCCGCGAGTTCGAGGAGTGGGGCCCGCTCGTCCCCCGGTGGGAGTGCCGCTCCTGCCGGTGGCGGGGGACCGAGGGGCAGGCGACCCTGGCCCGCCGCGGCCGCCGGGCGTGCCCGCGGTGCGAGTCGCGGCAGCTCGCCGAGAGCCGGTGCGACCGGACGGGCAAGCCGGTCCTGGTCCCCGACCCGGCCCGCAAGGGGCTCACGTTCCGCCGGTTCGTCGGGCGGCTGCGGAACCTCGGGTACGCCGTCGAGTGGCGGACCTTGAACGCGGCCGACTACGGCGCCCCGACCCACCGCCGGCGGCTGTTCCTGATCGCCCGCAACGACGGCGAGCCGATCGTCTGGCCGGAGCCGACCCACGCCGACCCGAAGAAGATCGCCGCCGCGGCGGGGAGCCTCTTCCCCCTCGACCTGGCGGCGTGGCGGACGGCCGCGGAGTGCATCGACTGGTCGGTCCCGTGCCCGTCGATCTTCACCCGCAAGAAGCCGCTGGTCGAGAAGACGCTGCGGCGGATCGCGCTCGGCGTGAAGCGGTACGTGCTGGACAACCCCCGTCCGTTCCTCGTCCGCTACAACTCGGAGACCTCCGACGGCGACACCCGCTCCCACGACCTGGCCGATCCACTCCCGACGGCACCGACGCAGAACCGGTTCGGCCTCGTGGTGCCGGTGCTCGCCGACATGCAGCGGGAGAACCGCGGCCGCGGGGTGGACGAGCCGCTCGGCACGGTGACCACCCAGGGCAACCGGTTCAACGTGGTCGCGCCGGTCGTCGTGCGGACCGACATGCACAAGAGCAACGCCGGCTGCGCCTACGGGCCCGGCGAGCCCCTGCGGACCGTCACGTCGGGCGGCGGGTTCGGCGTGGTGAGTCCGGTCGTCGTGCCCGTCACGCACGCGGGCGAGCGCCGCGGCCACGGCCCCGAGGAGCCGCTGCCCACGGTGACCGGGGCCAACCGCGGGGAACTCGCGTTCGTCGCCCCGACCCTCGTGCAGACCGGTTACGGCGAGCGGGACGGGCAGGCCCCGCGGACGCTCGACCTCGGCAAGCCGATGGGCACGGTGGTCGGCGGGGCGTGCAAGCAGGCCCTGGTCGCCGCCTTCCTCGCCAAGCACTTCGGCGGCGTGGTCGGCGTGCCCGCGGACACCCCGCTGCCGACCACGACCGCCCGCGGCACACAGAATCAGGTCGTCGCGGCGAACCTCGTCCGGTTCAACCACGACGACGCCGGCGTTCCGGTCGACGGGCCGATGCCCACGCAGACCACCAGCAACCACGCGGCGCTCGTGTACTCGTTCCTCACCAAATACTTCGGCACCGGGGGCCAGTGGGCGTGCCCGGCCGACCCCCTGCCGACGGCCACCGGCAAGGCCCGCTTCGGGCTGGTGACCGTCGACGTGGACGGCCAGACCTACGTGGTCGTGGACATCGGGATGCGGATGCTCAAGCC
>Ga0070741_10020517_pt1 | contig 10403 bp, 7 predicted proteins | sample Coa_R1_4_FD_66440 | JGI IMG/M metagenome (GOLD analysis project Ga0070741, IMG submission 66440) | Surface soil microbial communities from Centralia Pennsylvania, which are recovering from an underground coalmine fire - Coalmine... | ecosystem: Environmental > Terrestrial > Soil > Unclassified ... | reverse complement strand
CTAAAGCTTGGGGAATGTCGAGCTGCGCAAGCTCGGCTCCCCACGACAGCAAGAACGCCGCGCCAAAAATGGCAATGCCCGACGAGAGCGCTTCCCAATGCGATTCAAGATGCAGTCCCGAAAAGTGCATGATCAACCATTGCAACGGCAGTATCGAGGCACACACGATAGGCAGCCAACGCTTCATCATCCCCTCACAACCCGTATTCCTTCAGAACATGCGGCCTGTTTGTCCACCCTTTGGATACCTTCACAAATAACTCGAGGAACACCTTGTAGCCGAAGAACGCCTCAAGCCGGAACCGCGCGGCCTGCCCGATCTGTTTGAGGCGCGCGCCGCGTTCGCCGATGATGATCGCCCGCTGTGAGGATCGTTCCACAGTAATCAGTGCGCGGATAAACAGTACACGTTTCTCCGGTTTCTCAGTAAACTCTTCGATCAGCACCGCGGTCGAGTACGGCACTTCCCGTTGCGTCTGCAAAAATACCTGTTCGCGGATCATTTCCTGCGCCAGCACTCGTTCGCTCTGGTCAGTCAGTTCGTCATCAGGATACAACGCCGGCCCAGCCGGCAGCGCGGCGATGATCGTGGACATGAGCTCGCCAAGGTTCTCTTCGGTCAGTGCACTCACGGGTACGACCTCTCGTCCGGGCAGGAGCGTCACCAACTGTTCAAGCACAGGCAAGAGGCGTGACTTCGCCACCCGGTCGATTTTGTTGAGCGCAACAATCGCCGGAAGTTGTCCCTCCCCCAAGCGTCGTGCAATCTCCCGGTCCGCCGGGGTAATCCCGCGTTCGACGTCAATCACCAACACAACAACATCGGTTTCCCCCATCGCATTGACCGCCACCTCGACCATACGCCGGTTGAGTAACGAGCCGGCGTGCGTATGGATGCCCGGCGTGTCCACGAACACCAGCTGAGCCTGGGGTAGGGTTTTAATGCCCAGCAAACGTGTCCGCGTGGTTTGCGGTTTGGGGCTGACGATCGCCAGTTTGCTGCCAACTAAGGCATTCAGCAGTGTTGATTTGCCGACGTTCGGCCGTCCGACGAGCGCGACAAAGCCGCAGCGGAACTGCGCCGTAGTCGTCGGCAATAGGGCCGATGAGGAAGAAGAGCGACGTGCCACAACTCACACAGTGGGCGCAGAGGGGAACACAATTTTAATCACACGCCGTCGCCCAACTTGGAGGATCACTTCGCCGTTTGCCGCCACTTGCAAGTCTTGATCCGAGATCGTTACACCGCCGAGTCGTACCCCACCCTGTTGAATCGACCGCCGCGCTTCACTAGTTGATTTGACAAGGCCGGTCGTACGTAGGAGATGGCAGATCCACACACTTTGTTCTTCCCCCGTCCAGGCAAAAGTCTCGATCTCGGCGGGTAATTCACGGCGCTGAAACCGCTGGGCAAAGTCCTCAGCCGCACCGGCAGCGGCGGCTTCGTCGTGAAAACGCGTGACCAACTCATTCGCCAATTGTTTTTTGGCTTCCAGCGGATGCACCTTTCCGTCGCGGATTTCTTGCAGCCGGGTCAGATCCACCGTACTCAGTAACTCGTAGTAGCGGTGCATTAAGCTGTCGGAAATCGACATCACCTTGCCGTACATCTCGTTCGGCGGGTCGGTAATCCCGATAGAGTTAGCGAGCGACTTGCTCATCTTCTGCACCCCGTCAGTGCCTTCCAGTAACGGGGTCGTCAGGATCACTTGCGGTTCTTGCCCGTAGGTCCGTTGCAACTCGCGGCCCACCAGCAAATTGAAGCGCTGGTCAGTGCCACCAAGCTCCACGTCCGCACGAAGCGCGACAGAATCGTACCCTTGCACGAGCGGATAGAGGAGCTCGTGCACGTGGATGGGAATGTTCTCTTTGAAACGTTTGGAAAAATCGTCGCGTTCCAGTAACCGCGCCACGGTGTATTGGCTACACAGGCGAATCATGTCAGACGACGACATGGGCCCCATCCACTCGGAATTGAAGCGAATCTCGGTCTTGGCCGGATCAAGAATTTTGAACGCCTGTTTCGTATAGGTCTCCGCGTTGGCTTTGACCTGATCGGGCGTCAGCGGTTTACGGGTTTCCGACCGGCCCGTCGGGTCGCCAATCATGGCGGTAAAATCACCCACCAAGAAAATAACCGTGTGACCGAGCTGCTGAAACTGGCGTAACTTATTCATCACCACAGTATGACCGAGGTGCAGATCCGGGGCTGACGGGTCGAGTCCCAATTTCACTCGCAACGGCCGCCCGGTTTGCAGCTTCCGCTTGAGTTCTTCGAGCGGAATAATGTCCACCGCACCGCGCTGGATTTCACGCAACTGAGCATCTACGGGCAATGACATGTTTCACCCAGAGAGGAAAAGGGAAAATGACGAAGTGGGAAACGGGATAAGGGAGAATGGGTAAGGGAGAAAGGCAGAAACACGTGAGGACAGGCTCTCTCCGTGTTCCACTGCTTCCTTTATCCTTTTCCCCTTACCCTTTATCCTCTTCCCACTCCCCTTTTTACCCTTTTCCCCATTCACCCCTTTCCCTTTTTGTACTGCCTATCTCGCAAACTCCGTCGAGCGCGTTTCACGAATGACCGTGACTCTAATCTGTCCCGGATACGTCACTTCACTCTCGATACGTTTGGCGACTTCACGCGCGAGCACCGACGCTTCACCGTCAGTGACAGAACTCGGGTTCACCATGATCCGCACTTCCCGCCCCGCTTGTAAGGCAAACGATTTCTCCACCCCGGAGAAGGAGTTACTAATCTGCTCCAGAGCTTCTAAGCGACGCACGTAGCTTTCGAGAACTTCGCGCCGGGCGCCGGGGCGAGCACCGGAGAGCGCGTCGGCAGCATCGACCAGCGGCGCCAGTACCGTCTCGGCCTTTACTTCTTCATGATGAGCGGCAATCGCGTTGACGATCTTTGCCGATTCGCCATATTTGCGGGCGACTTCACCGCCGATGATGGCGTGCGAGCCCTCAATCTCGTGCGACACCGCTTTACCGATGTCATGCAGCAACCCGGCCCGCCGGGCCTGTTTTTCGTTGAGCCCCAATTCGGCGGCCATAATGCCGCAGATATACGCGGTCTCGATCGAATGCATCAGCACGTTCTGACCATAGCTGTAACGATACTTGAGCATGCCCACCAGCTTAATGATCTCAGGGTGGAGGCCGTGCACACCGAGTTCGAGCACTGCACGCTGCCCGGCTTCGCGCACCGATTCCTCGACCTCCTGCTCGGCTTTTTTGACCACCTCTTCGATGCGACCGGGATGAATACGACCGTCGGAAATCAGCCGCTCAAGGGCGACTCGCGCAATTTCCCGCCGAATCGGACTGTGACTGGAGATCAACACCGCTTCCGGCGTGTCATCGACGATGAGATCGACGCCAGTCGCGGCTTCAATCGCACGGATATTCCGTCCTTCACGCCCGATAATGCGCCCCTTCATGTCGTCGCTCGGCAAGTGAATAGAGTACGCCGTACGCTCGGAGACGAACTCTCCGGCCAGGCGTTCCACCGCCACACTGACAATTTTTTTGGCCCGCCGCTCAGCTTCTTCGCGGGCTTCCTCTTCGATTGTCATAATTTGACGGGCGGCGTCACGACGGGCATCGTCGACCATCTGTTCTGTCAATTTCCGTGCCGCCTCGTCACGCGTCATGCCGGAGATTTTTTCCAGTTGAGTTCGTGTGTCTTCGATCAAGCGCCCGAAGTGTTCTTCTTGCTGCCGAACCTCCTCCTCTCTTTTCTTCAGCCCTTGATCACGGCGAGTTAACTCGCCCTCACGCCCCTCAAGTATCTCCGCTTTTTTGTCGAGCACCTCTTCTCGACTTTGCAATCGTTTCTCAAGTTGCTGGACGTCTCGTTTGCGGTCGCGCGCCTCTCGTTCAGATTCGGTTTTTGCTTGTAGGATTACCTCTTTGGCTTGGACTTCGGCTTCTTTCTTTAGAACTATTCCTTCCTTTTTTGCCTCCTCAATAATTAGTTTTGCCGTTTCTTCGGCTGACGTAAGCGTTTGTTGCTGCCACTGGCGCTGTAGGTATAAGAACGCCCCAACACCACCAGCCCCAATCATCGTTCCCACGATGAGGGACAGTAATGAATCCATGTCCACCGACCTCCTTCTGGAATGTAGGTTAGGAGCGCATTGACATCGTCTATGTTTCAAAAAGGCTAGTCTGCTGTCCTCCTTAATATATCCCTAGTATCAATAACAATTTTTTAGCAAAGAGAAACTGGCGCGGATAGATGGTCAACGTTTTCTGTCGCATATCATCATGAAATCATATCATACGAAGTGGCGGACTATCTCAGAGAGTGAACTCGTTACTTTGCCCTTGTAATTTGAGGGGTAAGATTTCGTCATGCCCGCGCAACCTGTCCCAGGCCCTACCGGGACTGTCCCCGGTTCCTGCAGGGGAGTGGGCAGCGAGGGAAAAAGAGATAGAGACAGCGATAGGGAGGAGTGGGGCTGGCTCTATCTCTCCTCGCTGTCTGGTCTTGCTCGGATTCCGGGTCTTGCGGTGTTCGCCCGGAATGACAGAAGAAGTCGTCTTCGCCATTCTGGCGCAAGCTGGAATCCAGTAGGCGTGGCTAGGCGTTTTGTTTCTGAGTAGAAACGACGGTGACCCATACACTCCGTCCGCAGATGAGGCTGCTTTACGCCCCTCACAATGACACAGGTCTATTAAGGAATCCCTGTCTTTAGGAGATGGGGGAGATGGGTAAGGATATTGCAGCAGAGTCCTACCGGGAGGGAGTTTGGACGATTATTCTTGCGTGGCCCGCAGCGGCGAGAACGGAGGTTTTGTTGGTTCCATTACTTCTAGCGTTTTTATTCGGTCAAGCTTTTCGCACTGTTCCAGCCGTGACAGTAACTGCTCGGATATAAGTTCTAATTTATCGCGTTCTTCACGGTCCCTTTTTTGTGCTTTGAGATATTCGTCTGCGATACTGAGCGCAGCCATGATGGCGACACGCAGTAGACTGGGAGGGTTGGTTTCGGTTTTTTTCTTGTCGTAACGATTCATGCACTGGTTGACAAAATTCGCCAGTTCTACAACATGTTTCTCGTCGTCCTCACTCGCCACGTTGAAGGTCTCTCCCAAGATTTTAACTTCGACCAGCGTCTTCATCTCTCCACCTCAACTTTTTATTGAAGATCAAGACCTTCAAAGCGACTGAGAATCTTCTCTAAAATGGCACGCATTTCTACTCGTTCGCGCTCGTATTGCCGTAGCCGTTCGACTAAGACGGCGTTTTCCTGATCCCGCTCATGAAGGCGGGCAAGCAGCGTAGCCTTCTCGTTACGCACGGCTTCATGGCGAGACAGGAAGCCGTTCAGTTTCTCCTCAAGAAGTTTAAGATTTTCTAGTACCATGCCTTAATAACGTAAAGCAACAGGTGAGGTGGAGTGTAGTAAGCCAGCTTTTCCCTGTCAAGTGTCACACCTGCCCCTCCGAGAGCGAAAAGAGAGCGTCGATAAAGTTTTCTGGCGAAAAGTCCTGTAAATCTTCTTCTTTTTCTCCCAAACCAACACAGCGAATGGGAACCTTCAACTGCTCAACGACCGAGAACGCCATCCCACCTTTCGCTGATCCGTCCATTTTCGCCAGAATGACCCCGGTCAGAGACGAGATTTGCTGAAACGAGTTCGCTTGGCTAAGCGCGTTCTGGCCGGTAGAGGCATCAAGTACAAGTAACACTTCATGTGGTGCGCCAGGAAGTTCACGCGCAATTACTCGGTGCACCTTCTTTAACTCTTCCATCAATGGTGCCTTGGTATGTAGGCGTCCCGCCGTGTCAATAATGACCACATCCACACTTCTAGCGATGGCAGCACGAATACCATCAAACGCGACCGCTGCCGGTGACGCTCCACTCTGATGTTTGATGAGTTCGAGATTGAGGCGATGCGCCCACGCTTCGAGTTGTTCGATCGCCGCCGCGCGAAACGTATCTGCCGCAACCAGGAGGACTCTCTTTCCTTCGCGACGAAAGCGACTGGCGAGTTTGGCAATCGAGGTCGTCTTCCCTACCCCATTCACTCCGATCATCAAAATAACCCAGGGCCGCGTTTTCCCAACTAACGGCGGGTTTGGTTGCTGTTGTAACACAGCTAACATCTCATCTTTGAGATACGAGTGTAATGCGCTCGCTTCGGTAGGTTTCTCCTTACGGCACCGTTCTCGGAGTCGCTCGATGAGCCTCGTGGTCGTCGGCACCCCGACATCCGCACCAAGCAAGGCTTCTTCAAGCTCACCAAAGATCTCTTCACTAAACGGACGTCCACGGAACAGTTGCCCTAACGGGGTCGTCAGTACGCGCCGCAAACGCGCGAGCCCACGGCGCCACACGCTCTGAGTGCCCTCAGGCGTCAATTCTTCTTTCACAGGCTGTTCGTCGGTAGCGGCAGGCTCCTCTGGTACAGCGGTCACCGACAACAGCTCTTCGCTGGGTTGGGGTTCTGCCTGCGGAACGTCCTCCGCAGCGATATCGGGGACTTTTTTACGACGAAACCAGTTAGCCATTACGCCATACTCACCGCGACAATCGTGGACACACCGGGCTCCTGCATCGTCACGCCATAGAGCGTGCTCGCCGCTTCCATCGTCCGCTTATTATGGGTCACAAGGATAATCTGCGTGGTTTCACTCATCTCACGAATGAGCTGATTAAAACGACCGACATTGGCGTCGTCCAAAGGCGCGTCGACTTCATCCAACACGCAGAACGGACTCGGACGAATGAGGAACAAGGCAAAGGTAAAACTCAGCGCCGCAAGCGCCTTCTCACCACCGGAGAGGAGCTGCAGCGAACGCAGCCGCTTCCCCGGCGGCTGCACCGCAATCTCGACGCCACTCTCGGCGAGGTTCTCAGTATCAGTGAGTTCCACCTGAGCCTTTCCCCCTTCCACGAGTCGCGTATAGACTTCACTAAACTTGGCGTTCACCAACTCAAAGGTCTCGCGGAAGCGTTCGCGCGACTCACGGTTCAGTTTCGAGATAGTACTTTGCAGGTCTCGCAAGGACCGCTGCAGGTCCGCCTCCTGCGTCTTGAGGAACGTATAGCGCTCTTCCTCTTGTACCAGCTCGGCCGCAGCGCCCGGATTTACTTCTCCCAAACGAGTAATTTTTTCGCGAATCTCTTGCCGCCGCGTTTCAGCTTCTGCGAGCGGGCACGGCAGTTCAAGATGTTGCTCGACTATCTCGGCCAGTATCACCTCGTAGCGTTCACGCACTGTCGCTTCGAGGTGTTCGCGCGCCACCCGCTTCTCGGCATTGCCGACTTCGACCTGAGTTTTTTCGTCTTGTAATAACGACCGGGTAATACGCTGTTGTTCAAGGTGCGACTCATGGTCGCGCGCCCGCTCGCGCAACTGCGCACAGGTCTGCTGCTTGGCGGCAACCGCATCTGCCATCTCGGCAAGATCAGCCTCGTTTTGCGCGATCAGCTCCACTAGTTCTGTCATGTTCGCATGAATACGTTCGATCTCGGCCTTCGCCGTGAGAATCTCAGACTCGCAATTCGCGTGCCGATCGGCAAGTTCACGTTCGCGATCCTGTGCGCGCGTTCGTTGCAGACGCAGGCTCTCCAACCGCTCTCGCCGTTCGGCGACCCGCACCCGCAGCTCGTCACCATGAGTGCGGTGCTGTTCGAGCGCGACTTTCGCTTGCGCCACTTCTTCCTGCGCCGAGGCTAACATCGCCTCGCACTCTTGCCGGTGCGCTTTACTCTCGGCCTCCTGGCCCTGGCGCTGGGAGATTTCCTGGGTCAATGTTTGCATCTCACCGTCGAGCGTCTGACGCTCGTAGTTCACGCTTTCGTATTTATCGAGTAGCCGCCGCCGCTCCCCTTCTAAGCGCCCTTCTTCACGGTGGAGCACTTCACTCTCTTTCCCCAATGTCCGCGCCTCAGCTTCCAATAACGCAATTTCGCCTTCGATTTCCTGCTGTTTGCGCTTCATCTCCTGGCGCTGTTGCACCAGATCGTTGACCAAGAGTTCCTGTCCGCGGCTTTGTTCCGCGAGATCGCGGATTTCGCGGCGCCGCTGGAGCAGGGCTTGTTCTGCCGAGCCTTCGCTCCCACCACTCACGACTCCCTGTGAGGTAATAACTTCGCCGTCGCGGGTAACGAACGTTTGGTTCTTTCCGTTCCGCTGCCATAATTGCATACCGGCGCGTAAATCAGACACCAATACTGCATCACCCAACAGCGATTCAGCTACACCGCGGTAGCGATCATCAACCTGAACCAGGTCGAGGAGCGGTGAGGTCCCTTCACCGACGGTACGTACACCAAGCTCAGAGCTGTGTCTGTTGAGGTCATGACCATTCCCATTCCCGTTGTGCGCGTAGCCGTTCTTGCCGCGCGGCGTCAGCGGGATGAAACTACCGCGCCCAGTCTGGGTTGTGCGCAAGTATTCAACCGCACTCAGACCCGCTTCAACATCCGACACCATGACGTATTCAAGTTTATCGCGTAGCACCGCCGCCACCGCACGTTCGTATTCCTGCGGCACCTCGACCATCTGCGCCACGACGCCGCAAATCCCCTGCCCCGCCTCGGCGTTGCCGGCTTCCGCCATAATGGCGCGCACACCTTGTGAATAGTGGTCGTAACCTTGCTCTAACTCCTCTAACGCCGCTAGACGGGCGCGCAGTTCTGCCTGTCTCGCCCAGGCACTGGTCAATTCTCCCTCAAGTTGTTCACTAGCCGAGACCGTTTCGCGCAATCCACCAGTCTTCTCCTCGCGTTGCCGCTGGCCGAAGGTCAAGCGTTCTTGCAAGGCAATTGCGCGCGCTTGTGCAGTTGCGAGCTGTTGTTCGGTCTCCGCCCGGAGCAGCCCCACACGCTCAGTTTCGCGCGCCAAGGTCTGCAAGCGCTGCTCAACCTCAGAGGCGCGCCGCCGTGCATACGCCAAGGCATTTTGCACCTGGGCCTCTTGCTTCAGGATATCGACAATCTCTGTTTTGATCTCCTCGGCTTTCGCCTCGCGTTGCTGCACATCACCTTGCAGTGCGGTCATTTCCTGATCATAGGAACGGAGCGTGTCGTCGTCTTGCCGTAAGAATTGTTGGAGTTCGGCCGCGCGCGCATCGAGATCGGCAATTTCTTCGGTCACCCCCTGCCGCTTTTCGACTAACCCGATAATCTCTTCTTCGGCGGCCGTCACCCGCGTCGCCGCGCGTTGCTCTTGTTGGCCTAAGAATTGTTTTTTCTGTTCGCCCTGGCGGAGCGAACTCTCACACACATGCCGACGCTCCTCTAACTCACGGAGTGCCGCTTCTTCTCGACCAAGCTCATCCACCGTGGCCGCGCGCGTGACTTGTAGCTGCCGGGTTTCCTGCGCGATCCGCTCCTCATGTGACAACAAGTCTTCACGTCGTTTCTCCAGGGCAATTAACTCCTCTGAGAGCGAACGATAGGAACGACAAATCAGCGCGAGGTCCAACGCCTTGAATTCATCTTGCAAGGTACGATACTGCTCGGCTTTTTTCGCTTGCCGACGTAACGACCCCAGTTGGCGGTCCATCTCGTGTAGCAGGTCGAGCACACGGGCCAGGTTTTCCTGCGTGCGCTCCATCTTCCGTTCGGCCACCAACCGCCGACTACGGAACAAGCTGACACCAGCCGCCTCCTCGACCAGCGAGCGGATTTCTTCCGGCCTGGCGTTGATCAGATGATCAACGCGCCCTTGCTCGATGATGGAATAGGCTTTGGTTCCCGCGCCCGTGCCCAGAAAGAATTCGACAATATCACGCAACCGACAGGGCACTTTATTAATCAGATACTCAGATTCGCCAGAGCGGAAATAGCGGCGTGACACCATCAGTTCGGTCCAGTTGGTGCCGACCAGACCACCATTTTCGTTGATCAACGGATCGGTCGCATCGTTCTCAAGAACGAGATTGACCTCCGCCATCCCCATGGGCGCGCTTCCCTCATTACCGGCAAAGATAATATCACTCATCTCCGAGCCACGCAGATGCTTCGGGCTCTGTTCGCCGAGCACCCAACGCAGCGCGTCGATCACGTTCGACTTGCCGCACCCATTCGGCCCGACAATCGACGTGATGCCTGGCGGGAACGTTAACGCCGTCTTGCTTCTGAAGGATTTAAAGCCGAGCAGCTCCAGCTGCTTAATCCGCATCTTCCCCACAACGCCTCCAATCCCCACCCACTCCTTTGTTGCTAAAGGGGGGAAATCCCAAGGGATAAGGACTCTTCATTCGGACCACCACTATATATTGTGGAGTCAAGAAAATCTACCGCTCAAGCAGTTCGGTATTCCAATAGGCGGCATCCACCGCATTCAAGTACGGCAGCCACTCGCGATAACGGCGGAAGCTAAAGGTCTCCAACATGAACGGTGTCCACTCGGGCCGTACGGGTTTGCGAA
>Ga0070741_10020516_pt1 | contig 10403 bp, 7 predicted proteins | sample Coa_R1_4_FD_66440 | JGI IMG/M metagenome (GOLD analysis project Ga0070741, IMG submission 66440) | Surface soil microbial communities from Centralia Pennsylvania, which are recovering from an underground coalmine fire - Coalmine... | ecosystem: Environmental > Terrestrial > Soil > Unclassified ... | reverse complement strand
GTACGGCGGCGAGGACTCGCCGGACGACATCTCCCGCGGCCTGTTCGCGGGCGAGGTGGGCGTCCCGCGGCTGCTCAAGCTCTTCGACAAGTACGGGCTGAAGACGACCTGGTTCATCCCGGGGCACTCGATCGAGACGTTCCCGGAGGAGACGAAGATGGTCGTCGACGCCGGGCACGAGATCGGCATGCACGGCTACTCGCACGAGAACCCGATCGCCATGACGCCCGAGCAGGAGGAGGCGGTCCTCCTCAAGTGCATCTCGCTGATCGAGCAGGCCTGCGGCCGCCGGCCGACCGGCTACGTCGCGCCTTGGTGGGAGTTCTCGAACGTCACGAACGAGCTGCTCCTGAAGCACGGGATCAAGTACGACCACAGCCTGATGCACAAGGACTTCCATCCGTACTACGTCCGCGTCGGCGACTCGTGGACGAAGATCGACTACTCGAAGGCGCCCGAGGAGTGGATGAAGCCGCTCGTCCGCGGCGAGGAGACCGACCTGGTCGAGATCCCGGCGAGCTGGTACCTCGACGACCTGCCGCCGATGATGTTCATCAAGGGCGCCCCGAACAGCCACGGCTTCGTCAACCCGCGGCACCTCGAGGAGATCTGGCGCGACCAGTTCGACTACATCTACCGCGAGGAGGACTACGCCGTCTTCGGGATGACGATCCACCCCGACGTCAGCGGCCGCCCGCAGGTGATCCTGATGCTCGAGAGGATCATCGAGCACATCAACTCGCACGAGGGCGTCCGCTGGGCGACCTTCGACGAGATCGCCGACGACTTCAAGCGCCGCTCGCCGCGGCAGGCCTGAGGGCCGGCGCGAGCGACAACGGCTGTCCTACTTCGCGCGCTCGGCGAGACCGCCGGCCCCGCCGAGGCCGACCGCCTCGCCGAGCTCCTCCGCCGCCTGCTGCTGCGGCGTGGAGCGAAAACGAAGCCGGACCGTGACCACGACCAGCGCCAGCAGGAGGAGGAGCAGCGTGACCGCGGTCGTCCCGGCGCCGAGCGCATACAGGTTCGGAAGGATCGGCCGGCTCGAGGGCCACGTGCCGATCAGGATCGGCAGCGGCTGCGCCTCGTAGCCGTTCTGGAGCAGGATCGTCCGGTCGAAGTCGTTCCACGTCAGGGTGAAGCCGAACAGGAAGCTGCCGAAGATCCCGGTCCAGACGAGCGGCAGCGTCACCTCGCGGAAGGTCGTCGCCGCGTTCGCGCCCAGGTCGCGCGCCGCCTCCTCGATATGGCGGTCGTACCGGTTCCAGACCGCGAGCATGACGAGAAAGGAGAACGGGATCCCCCACACGACGTTCGCGCCGAGCGCGGTCTCCCACAGGTTCGGGGTCTTGCCCATGAACTTCCAGAGCAGCTGGTTGCCGAGCCCGACGAGGAACGCCGGCGTCATCAGGGCGAGCATGATCACGTAGAAGGCGACGACGTCGCTCTTGAACCGCCAGCGGCGGCGGAACGCCATCGAGAGCGAGAAGCCGAGGACGGCGACGATGCCGCCGGCGACGAGGCTCAGCCAGAGCGACTGACGGCCGGAGGCACTGACGTCGTCCGAGACCGTGTTCGGCACGTTCGAGTCGAACAGCGTCTTCCACCAGTCGAGGCTGACCGGGCCGCGGAAGGGGAAAGTCAGCTGCCCGTACGAGCCCTGGAACGAGAGGATCGCCATCAGGATGATCGGGATGTACAGGAAGATCAGGAAGAGGACGAAGTAGCCGCCCAGGCCCCACTTCGCCCAGTCGCGGCGCTGCTTGACCTTCCGCCGAACGACGACGTCCTGGGTGCGCTCCATCGCCGGCGCGGCCGCGGTCACAGCTCCTCCCGCAGGTTGGCGAACCGGGTGATCACCCAGACGCCGAACATCAGCACGATCACGAGCAGGACGGCCGCCGCAGCGCCGCTCGGGTAGTCGGGGACGTCGACCCGCGACTTGACGATCGTCCCGACCGAAGTGATGTTCCCGCCGCCGATCGTGTTCACCGTCCCGTAGTCGCCCATGGTCAGCACGAAGATGAAGATCGAGCCGATCACGACCCCGGGCATCGTCTGCGGCAGGATCACCTCTAGGAACATGCGCCACCAGTTGCCGCCCAGGTCACGGGCCGCCTCGATCGCGGATCGGTCGACCTGGGCCAGCGTGAAGAAGAGCGGCGTGATCATGAACAGGATGTAGAGCTGGATCATCGCCAGCCGCACCGAGAGCAGCGAGAAGCCGAACTGCTGCACCGGATGCGAGACGAGGTGGAGCTTGATCAGCACCTGGTTCAGCGCGCCCTCGCTCCCCATCAGGGGGAACGTCCACGCGATCGCGCGGGTGAGGAAGCTCGTCCAGAACGGGGCGAGGGCGACGATGAAGAGCACGATCTGCATGCGCAGGCTCTGCACCTTCAGCGCGAGGAAGTAGGCGACGGGAAAGCCCAGCACGAGGCAGGCGCCGACGGCGATCAGTGACGTCTCGAACGTCGTCAGCATGTTGTTCCAGTAGGTCGAGTCGTGGAAGAGGTTGGCGTAGTTCGCGGTCGTCCAGACCCGGTCGAACCCGCCTGCGGCGTCGCTGCGCGTCCAGAAGCTGACGAGCACGATCACGACGAGCGGCGCGAGCAGGTAGAAGCCGAGGTAGAGGAACCCGGGCGCCGCCAGGCCGGTCGTCAGCCAGCCACCCGATCGACCGCCGCGCACCCCCTCCCCCTGCGCGCCCTCCGCCTTCGGCGGGCGCTGCTCCAGGATCGCCTCGGCTTCCTCGACCTCCTCGATCGCCAGTCTGGTCGTCTCGTCGCCGCGCGGAGGCTCAGACGTCGAGGAGCTGGGCATCCTCCTCCTTCCACGAGATCCGGATCCGGTCACCCTCGCGGCCGCGGAGCAGCGGGTAGTGCTCGGCGGTGACCTTGGCGAGCATCCGCTCGCCGCCCGTGACCAGGTGGAGCTTGACGAGGTCGCCGAGGAACTCGACGAAGACGATCTCGCACTCGGCCGAGTTGACCCCGCCCGGAGCGGTCCCGTTCGCGTCGACCTGCACGGCGGCGGCCCGGACCGCGACCATCGCCGGGTCGCCGACCGAGCGTCGCGGCCCCGACGCCTTGACGCTCACCTGGACCTGCTGGTCGTCCTCGACCAGCACGCGGTCGCCGGTCACCTCGACGACACGGCCGCGGATGATGTTGTTGTCGCCCATGAACCTGGCCACGAGCTCCGTCGCCGGCCGGGTCGCTATCGTCAACGGATCGGCGACCTGCTGGATGCGGGCGTCGTTCATGACGACGATCCGGTCGGCCATCGACAGGGCCTCTTCCTGGTTGTGCGTCACGTGGATGAACATCAGTCCGAGCTGCCGCTGCAGGTTGCGCAGCTCCACGCGCATCCGCAGCTGCAACAACCGGTCCAGGTCACCGAGCGGCTCGTCGAGCAGCAGCGCTTTCGGCTTCGTCACGAGTACGCGTGCGAGGGCGACCCGCTGCTGCTGACCGCCGGAGAGCGCTCGCGGCTTGCGGTCGGCGAGGGAGGCGAGGCCGACCATCTCCAGCGCCTCGAACGCCTGCCGCCGCCGTTCGTCCTTCTCGACCCCGTGCATCTTCAGGCCGAACTCGACGTTTGCGAGCACCGTGCGGTGCGGGAAGAGCGCGAAGTGCTGGAAGACCGTCGTCGTCGGTCGCTTGTGGGGCGGCAGGTCGACGAGCGACTCGCCGTCGAGCCTTATGTCACCCTCGGTCGGCGACTCGTGCCCTCCGATCATCCGCAGGGTGGTCGTCTTGCCGCATCCGGACGGACCTAGGAGGACCACGTACTCGCCGTGGTCGATGTGCAGGTTGACGTCGTCCACGGCGACCGTCCCGCCGGCGAAGACCTTCGTCAGGCCGACGAGGTCGAGCCCGGACTGGACGGACGGAGAGGGGGCGGCGGTCGCCGCCCCCTCCGATTGCGAAACGACCGGTTCAGCCATACGGCTAGGCCAGGAAGTCGTTCACCGTCTTGACGAGGTACGAGCTCTCCCGTGGATACGAGTTCCACGAGATGTACTTGCAGCAGCGCTGCTGAAGCGAGCCGCCCTCGCGCCGCTCGCCCTTCTTGATGTCGCCGACCTTCCCGGTGATACCAGGCAGGTCGCGCGGGGCGGCCTTGCCGTTGTACCAGTAGTCGTACTCGGCCGCCGAGAACCCGGCCTTCTTCCCCGCAGCGGAGTTGATCCACGGGAGCAGCTTCTGGCCGTTGGCGATGTAGTAGCCCTGGCGCATGATCACCGCGCCGAGGTACCCGCGGTAGTTCCAGTTGAGGTAGTCGTAGCAGGCCTGGAGCTTGGCCGGGTCGGTGACCTTCGACGAGATGCCCTCTGCGCTGCACCAGCCGCGGAAGCCCTCCGGCGGTGCGGCGAAGAGGATGTTGATCCCGGCGGCCTTGACCAGCGCGACGGCCGGCGACCACATCGACTCGATCACGACCTCCTTCGAGACCATGAAGTTGACCGAGTCGGTGAAGGCCGACCAGAACGCCCGGAACTGGCCCTGCTTCTTGTACTTCGACATGATCTTGAACAGACGGTCGATCTCGCTACGCGTCGGGTTCCCGTTGTCCTTGATCTTGAGCAGGCCGAGCGCGCCGACGGCTGCCGCCGCGTCCTGGGCCATGATCCCAGGGTCGCGGAGGAGCGAGACGCGCCCCTTCCACTTGGTATTGAGCAGCTCGGCCCAGGAGACCTGGTTCGGCCGCTTCTTGATCACGTCGGCGTTGTAGCCCATCGAGTCGGCGTTGAAGTGCGCGGCCGGCCCCACGATCCAGCGAGGCTGCGGCTTGCCGCCGATCGCCTTTCCGTTCTCGCCGATCCAGCGGATGATCTCCTTGTTGCTCGCCGGGCCGTTGCTGTACGCCGGCAGACCGGTCGACCCGTCCGGATCGACGAATGTGGTCCGGAACGGAGCGTTTCCCTGCCCGTACGTGCAGCGCGCGGAGGCCGGGTTCAGCTTGCCGTGCGTGAACAGCTTGTACTGGGAGTTCCAGTTCGGGAGCTTGCGCGTGTCGACCGGCTGCAGGCCGCCGGAGGGCCACACGAGGAGCGACTGGTAGTTGTAGCCACCGAAGACGTCGAAGGTGTCCGGCGAGGTGATCGCGATCTGCGGCTGCTTCTCGGACGGCGCGAGGATCGGCTTGACCGTGAAGCCGAGGTCCTTCGAGGCCTGCTTGGCGATGTCGGGCACGGGGAACTCGACGCCCAGCGTCAGGACACGCAGGGTGCCCGTGAACTTCCCGTTCGCGTCGACCTCGCTGGTGGCGCCGCGGGCCGCCGCGGCCGGCCCGGCAAGCGCCCCGAGACCGCCGAGCGCCGCCGCGCCGACGCCGCCCTTGACGAGCAGGTCACGGCGCGTGAGGCCCTTTTCCTCCCGCTTCGACGCCCGATGGGCCTCCGAGAGGTCGCTGTGACCCAAGTCCTCCCCTTCGGCGAGGGCCTGGGAGAACTCGAACGGGTCGTACTCGTACTCCTCACTCATCTACCAACTCTCCTTTCCCCTCGCCGGCCTCGAGGACGGCCTCGCAGGGTCCCCGGCCGCATCGGGACGTGCTGTTCGAGCCGGGTGACGGTGCGGCTGACAGATGCCCTTGTATACAACCGCGGGTAGCGCGAGTCAACTGCTCCCCTCGGCATCGCAGTGGGCGTTCGCGTACCCCGACCGGAACGGGCGCACGTGGCCGGTTTCCGGGTCGTAGGCGTGACGCCAGACGCAGCCCGTGTCGTTGGTGAGCAGATGGATCGACACCGAGGTCTCCGCGGAGGTCGTCCGCACGCGGTGGATGTCGTCCCGGGGCGGGACGAGCACGTAGAAATCGCCCGGCACGAGCGCCCGCTGCTCCACGAGCCTGAGGCCGCCGTCCTCGTGGACGTAGATCTCCTCGTCCTGGTTGCCGCGGTAGAGGCCGACGAGCCCCCAGGCCAGATGGTCGTGAACCGGCGTCGCCGAGCCGGACGGCACCACGAGCGAGAAGAGGGAGAGCGATCCGTCCGCCGACCGGTAGAGCAGCCACTGGCCGATTCCGCCGCCCATGCCGCTGTCCGGAACGGCCTCGGCGAACCGCTCGGGCAGCCAGGACTGATCCGCGAGCAGCCGGGCGAACCGCGGGCGGATCGCGTCGCAGGCAGCGAGCGGCGAGTCGGAGCCCTCGATCGCCGAGCGGACGTCGGCGACGAACTCCCTCACGACCTCGGTGTCGAGGACGAACTCGTCGTTCATCCGCCGGAAGTCTGACATTCAGTTGAAGTCGGTGCAGGGAGAGGCGTACATTCGCCCGATGAGCGCATACCCGCACCTGTTCAGCCCGCTCCGGATCGGCGGCGTCACCGTCCGCAACCGGATCATGCAGACCGCGCACGTCAAGCTGTTCGCCCGCGACGGGGTCGACTCGCAGCGCAACGTCGACTACCAGGCTGCGCGCGCGAGGGGCGGCGCCGGGCTCCTGATCACCGGCAACCGCGTCGTCCACCCGACGTCGACGACGGGCTTCCCTCGCGTCGCCTGGGCGTACCTCCCGGATGCGCTCGAGGCCGACCGCCGCCTGACCGCGGCCGTGCACGAGCACGGGGCGGTCATCTTCGCCCAGCTCAACCACTTCGGCGTGAACGCCTCGAGCGACTCGGCCGACGACCTGCGGGTGCTCTGGGGCCCGTCGGCCGTCAAGTCGCCGGCCTACGGCGAGACGCCGAAGCCGATGGAGGTCGAGGACATCCGCGAGGTGGTCGAGTGGTGGGGCCGGAGCGCCGAGCTCACCCGCGAGGGCGGCTTCGACGGCACCGAGGTGCACATCTCGCACAGCTACCTGCTGCACCAGTTCCTCTCGCCGCTCTACAACAAGCGGACGGACGAGTACGGCGGCTCGTTCGAGAACCGCCTGCGCTTCGCGCGCGAGGTGATCGCCGAGGTCCGGGCGCGCGCCGGCGCCGACTGGGTCGTCGGCGTCCGGATCAGCCTGAGCGACTTCATCCCGGGAGCGCTCGACGTCGCCGACGCCGTGCGCGTCGCCACGACCCTGCACGCCGACGGGCAGATCGACTACGTCAACGTCACCGCGGCGGGCTACCACAACATCCACCGGGCGATCGAGCCCTCGGACGAGCCGGACGGCTACCTCGTCGACCTGACCGCGCAGGTCAAGGCGGCCGTGCCCGAGCTGCCCGTCTTCACGGTCGGCGGGATCAAGGATCCCGCGCTGGCCGAGGCGATCCTGGCCGCCGGGAAGGCGGACATGGTCGCGATGACGCGGGCCCAGATCGCCGACCCCGAGTTCGCGAACAAGGTGCGGCAAGGCCGGGAGGACGAGCTCGTCCACTGCATCCGGGGCAACCAGGGCTGCATCGGCAGGGTGTTCAAGGGCCTGCCGATCGCCTGCACGGTCAACCCGGCGGCCGGGCGCGAGGGCCGGCTCGGCGCGCTGCCGGCCGCCGACGCGCCCGCCTCGTGGCTCGTCGCGGGTGCCGGGCCGGCGGGGCTGAAGGCAGCGGTCACGCTCGCCGAGCGCGGCCATCGGGTCACGCTCGTCGAGCGGGCCGATCGGGTCGGCGGCCAGGTGAACCTGATCCTCCGCACCCCGGGCCGCGAGGAGTTCCGCTGGGCGGTCGCCGATCTCGAGCGCCGGCTGGAGAAGCTCGGCGCCGACGTCCGGCTCGGAACCGAGGCGACGCCGGCGCTCGTCGAGGAGCTCGCGCCCGACGGAGTGGTCGTCGCCACGGGCGCGGTCGCGAGCCGAACGGGCTTCTCGAGCGTCAACCCGCTGGTCGACAGGCTCCCCGGCGCCGACCAGGAGAACGTGCTGACCGCGTGGGACGTCCTCGCCGCCGACGGGCCGGCCGGTCGGCGCGTGGTCGTGCTCGACGACGACGGCAGCCGCGCGGTCGCGGGCGTCTGCGAGGTCCTGCTCGACGGCGGGAGCGACGTCGAGCTCGTCAGCCGCTGGACCGCGCTCTTCCCGGGCACGCTGACCACGCTCGACATGCCGCACCTGTACGCCCGGCTGCTCGGCAAGGGCCTCGTCTACCGGCTGAACACCTGGGCGAGCGCGATCGAGGGCAACCGGGTGACGACGTTCAACCTCTACACCGGCGCGGCGGAGACGATCGAGGGCGTCGACACGGTCGTGCTCGCGACCGGCCCGACGGCGGACGAGAGCCTCTACCTCGCGCTCAAGGGACGCGTGCAGAACCTGCACCGGATCGGCGACTGCGTCGCGCCGCGGAAGCTCGACCACGCGATCTACGAGGGGTACCTGGCAGGCCTCGAGCGCTGGTCGGCGGAGGAGCGCTACGTCTACGAGGGCGAGCTCGAGCGCTGGGAGGAGGCCGAGATCCCGGTCGGCGCGTAGTCGAGCGCCGCCGCGACCGCGCGGCGAAGCAGGGGATACGCACAGGCCGCGACCGCGATCCCCCAGAGGAGCTTGACCCACGCCTGCGGGACGGCGTAGTAGACGCCCACGCCGGCGGCGACCGCCAGCACGGCGGCGGCGTTGACGCCCCGCGTGTAGCGGTAGGCGCCGTCGCTGTCGAACAGCGCCGCCGGCTCGAGCCGCATGCGCTTCGCGACGACGTAGTCGGCGAGCACGACGCCGGCGAGCGGAGCGCCGACGTTGCCGAGGTGGTTGATCCAGGTCTGCGCCTCCTCGATGAAGCTCGGCCACGCCGCGAGGCCGACGGCCGCGGCGGCTGCGAGCAGCGTGGCGCGCAGGCGCCCGAGCGTCGGGACGGTGTTCGCCAGCGAGAGCCCCGCCGTGTAGGCGTTGGTCACGTTCGCGGCGATCCCCTGGACGACGATCGCGGCGACGAGCAGGACGAGGATCGCGTCGACGCTCGTCAGGGCGGAGACGGCGACGAACGGGTTCAGCTCGCCCGTGGCCGCTGCCGCCCAGGCGCCGATGAAGGTGGTCAGGAGCACCGCGAGGGTCGCCGACGCGAACAGGCCCACGCGGGCGTCCCACCGGCTCGGCGTGTAGCGCGTGAAGTCGGCCATGCTCGGCACGAGCGTCAGGGACGAGCCGGCCATCACGGTCACGTAGGTCGCGAAGCCGGTCCAGGTCAGGTGCTGGTCGGGCGAGTGGAAGACGCGGCCGGCTCCGAAGCGGGGATCGCCGGTGTTCGCGTACAGCGCGAGGAGGACGCCGGTGAAGGCGAGCGAGACCGGCAGGATGACCCGCAGCACGAAGCGCATCACGTCGAAGCCGAGCACGGCGAGCGTCGCGTGGAAGACGGCCAGGGCGAGCGCGACCGGGACGAGCGGCGGCTTGCCGCCGCCCAGGGCGACGACGACCGCCTGGATCCCGAGCGACCCGGCCAGCGCCTGGGCCGCGAACCAGTACGTCGAGGCGATCAGCCGGTACGGCGAGCTGAGCAGGCGGGCGCCCCAGAACCCGAGCGTCGCGCGCATCGCCACCTGGCCCGGGACGCCGTAGTCGACGCCCGGCTGGGCGAAGAGGACGAGCAGGCCGTACGCCAGCGCCTGGCCGACGATCGCCGACGCGACCGCCCACCACAGCGGCAGACCGCCGTCGACGACCGCGAGCGCCCCGAGCACGTACATGACCGGGTTGAGGAAGAACGTGAAGTTGATCGCGAACAGGTCCCGCCAGCCGACCGTCCGCAGCTCCGCGGGGACCGGTTCGGCGCCGTAGGTCTCGACTGCCGGCATCAGCGTGCGGGAACCCCTTTCTCGCCAGGACCGATCTCGGCTACCCGGCGCTCGAGGCGTGCCTGCGGAAGAAGTCGATCACGACCCGGTTGTGCTCCTCGGTGTTGTCGAAGATCGTCGAGTGGTTCGACCCGCGGATCACGTGCTTCTCCGCGCCTTTGATCCCGGCGTAGATCGCCTCCTGGCCGGCGCCGTCCGGGCCCTGGTCCCACGGCGTCATCAGGTCCTCGTCGCCGCCGAGGACGAGCGCGGGCGAGGTGATCTTCGGCAGCCAGCAGCGGATGTCCATGTCGCACATCGCCTGGCAGGCGGCGGTGAAGACCTCGATCCGGTTCGAGTCGCGGAGGATCTGCTGGATCGTGTCGATCGCGGCGACGCCCTCGGGCGTCTCCAGGAACGCCTTCGAGAGCGCCTGCCAGGCGATCAGCTCGGCGAGCAGCCGGCTGCCCGGGCCGTCGGGGTCGAGGCGGGCGATGTCGATCCAGTTCTTGAAGATCAGCCGCCCGGCCATGCCCAGCTTCGCGGCGGCGCAGTTGATCACGACCGAGGTCGTCCGCTCCGGGTACTTGCCGGCGAAGACGATCGCGATCATCCCGCCCATCGACGTCCCGTGCACGTGCGCCGCCGGGAGCTCCAGCGCGTCGAGCAGGCCGGCGACGTCGTCGGCCCACACCTCCATGTCGTAGTCCTGCACGGGGCGGTCCGACTGCCCGTAGCCGCGCAGGTCGAAGTCGATCACGC
>Ga0070741_10020515_pt1 | contig 10404 bp, 8 predicted proteins | sample Coa_R1_4_FD_66440 | JGI IMG/M metagenome (GOLD analysis project Ga0070741, IMG submission 66440) | Surface soil microbial communities from Centralia Pennsylvania, which are recovering from an underground coalmine fire - Coalmine... | ecosystem: Environmental > Terrestrial > Soil > Unclassified ... | reverse complement strand
CCGTCCGGCAGTCGCGAGAAGCGGCGGCGCGAATCGTTTCGCGCGTGTTTCGCCGCATTCTCGCAGTCGGTTGGCCGCAGGCCCTCCAGACGGGTACGTTCTGGACCCGGCCAAGAAGCTACTTCTCCCGGATGCGGCGGCAGATCTCGTGCAGGACGCCTTCCAGATCGCCGGAGGCCGTTTTGAATGCATCGGCGTCTACGGTCAGGGGCGCGCCGAGAACGACGAGCGGCGCGCCGTACTTCGGGCAGGCGATGGCCTGCTCGATGCTCAGCCCGCCGACCGCCTGCACCGGCACGGAGACGGCCTGGACGACCGCCGCCAACTGATCGAGCGGGCTGGGCATCCGCCCCCCATACCGCGCCTGCACCTCCGGGTCGCGCCGTTCGTCATAGCCGATGTGGTGGATGACATAGTCGCAGCCGAGGTCTTCCAACGCCTTCGCGCCCGCGACCATGTCCGGGCAGCCCAGATTGTCGCCCATCACCTGAATGCCGTAGTCTTTCCCGGCCTTGACGACCTGCTTGATGGTGGCCGGATGCGCCCGCGCCATGACGACGACGTGGGTCGCGCCCGCCTTCGCCATCATCTCGGCCTCCAGATACCCGCCGTCCATCGTCTTCAGGTCGGCGACGATGGGCGTATTGGGGAAGGCTTCCCGCAGGGCGCGCACGCCATGCAGCCCCTCGGCCAGAATGAGCGGGGTTCCCGCTTCCAGCCAGTCCACTCCGGCGCGCATGGCGATGGCCGCCGTTTCCAGAGCCTCTTCCTTGCTGGTCAGGTCGAGCGAAATCTGTACGATAGGTTCCAAACTGTTCTCTCCTGGGCGCTAAGGCCGTATTTTGCAGGGACAGTCTAACACTCTGTCCGCCCGTTGTCAAGCGGGAAAGAGGGCGTGGAAAAAAGCCGCCTGTCCGCACGATTTAGGGTATTGCGTTTGGGGAAAGTCTATGTTATTATAGCCCCGACACCGGTGTTTTTGCGAGTTTGGCCGCTTGCTTGGCAACAACGACTCACTCTGCGCGTTTGCGTCGGTCTTCGGAGGCACGCAGGGGTTCCCCGCCCCCGAAACGGCGCTGCGCCTACTCTCTTTTCTGCGTACCTTTACCAAACGCGACGCGGGAAGGCCCTCCGCCATAACGCCGGGGGATGAAAGCGTCGCCATCGCAACCGCGAAGCCCCGTGCCTTTAGGCAGGGGAGTAGTCACCAGACGTTATCCGCCGGTTCCCGCACCATGGGATCGCCAGCGCTTTGCGAGGCGAGGAGAAAGGCACCAGACACGACGACAGACCGAGAACGGAGACTGCCGCGCCTCTCTCAGACAGGCGCGCACAAGATCGAGAAAAGGAGAGTACCCATGCCCTATTCCGTCAAAAGCAAGAAGACCGGCACAACGTATTATCTGCACTCTCGTGAGACGGACTCCCGCGGCGGCAAGCGCCGACTCTATTTCTTCGCCAAAGAGATCGGGGAGGGCGCGCTGGATCAACTTCCGCCGGGGTATACTGTCACGGAAAGTCCCAAAACCGGCCTGCCTCTCACGAAGCGAGCCAGTTGACATGAACGCCGCACAGAACGGCCATTCCCCTGACGCCGACCTCGTGGTGCTGGGCTACTGCGTTCACTGTCGCAGCCGCCGCCCGATGCAGGGGGCTATCCAGGTATGTAACCGGCGCGGTGGCCGCGACTTGAAAGGCCACTGCGCCGTGTGCGGCAAGTCTATGTACCGTCTGGGCGGATGGGATTCCGTAGCCGCCGCCGCGCAAGATGCGCAAGCGACGGCGGTCGTCAAGACCATCGTGACTCCGCCCGTTGTCCAGAATCCTGTCGGTGAGTGAAACTTTTCCGGTTTCAGACCGATCTTTATAGGTAGTTCTAACCTGGCAAGAAAGGCGAGGATTCCCTGCGTGAGCGGGGGTGAACCGGGGAAGAGTACGCGGCGCTATGTCCCAGAGAGGGAGGGCAAGGTGGGAGCCTCCTGACCGATGCGCCGCCGAACGTCGCCCCGGAGCCGCGATGCTGAAAACGAAGGCGAGGCAGGGAACCAGGATTCTGCGTCTGCCTTCCTGAATAGGTATCGCCGGGTACGCCCGTTAGCGCGTTCGAGCGCCTGCTGTGCGCGGCCCATTGCGGCGCGTGCGCAGGAATGAAGGTGGTACCGCGCGAGTTTTACACGCCCGCGTCCTTCCGAAATGGGAAGGACGCGGGCTTTTTAGTTTGGCCCCCTCTCCCTATTCCTGGAGAGGGGGCGAGAAAGAGGGACAACACAGATGACAATGGAACTGGCGAAAGCCTATGAACCAAAAGCGGTGGAAGACAAATGGTATGCGTTCTGGAAGGAGCGCGGCTATTTCCATGCCGAACCCGACCCGAACAAGGAACCCTACTCCATCACCATTCCGCCGCCCAACATCACCGGCAGCCTGCACATGGGCCACGCCCTCAACAACACGATCCTGGACGCGATGACGCGCTGGCATCGGATGCGCGGCTTCTGCACGCTCTGCCTGCCCGGAACCGACCATGCGGGCATCGCGACGCAGGCGGTGGTCGAAAGAGAACTGGCAAAAGAGGGCGTGACCCGCCAGCAGTTGGGCCGCGAGAAGTTCGTGGAGAAGTGCTGGGAGTGGCGGGAGCAGTACGGCACGCGCATCTATCATCAGTTCGAGCGGCTCGGCTGCTCCTACGACTGGGAGCGGGTGCGCTTCACCATGGATCCCTCCTATGTGGACGCCATCATGGAGGAGTTCCGCAGCTGGTACGAGCGCGGCCTGATCTATCGCGGCACGCGCGTGGTGAACTGGGACGTGAAGTTCCAGTCCGCCGTGTCCGACATCGAGGTGCTGACGGAGACGCGGCAGGGCAAGCTCTACCACTTCCGCTATCCCTTCGCGGACGGCAGCGGCTTTGTGACCATCGCGACGACGCGCCCGGAAACCATGCTCGGCGATACGGCGGTGGCCGCCAACCCCGCAGACGAACGCTACCGGCCGCTCTTCGGGAAGAGGCTGAAACTGCCCCTGACGGATCGGGAGATCCCGCTGATTGCGGACGACTACGCCAGGCCGGAGTTCGGCTCCGGCGCGGTGAAGGTGACGCCCGCCCACGACCTGAACGACTTCGAGGCGGGCCTGCGCCACAACCTGCCGCAGATCGTGGTCATCGGCAAGGACGGCAGGATGACCGAGGCTGCCGGGCCGGACTACGCCGGGCTGGATCGCTACGAGGCGCGCAAAAAGGTGCTGGCGGACATGGAGGCGCTGGGGCTGCTGGAGAAGACCGAGGACTACGCCATCCAGACGCCCATCTCCGACCGTTCCAAAGAGGTGATCGAGCCGCTGCTGTCCGAGCAGTGGTTCGTGGACATGAACGCGCTGGCGCAGCCCGCCATCGAGATCGTGCAGCAGGAGAAGATCCGCTTCATCCCGGAGCGGTACAAGGCCATCTACCTGCACTGGATGGAGAACATCCGGCCCTGGTGCATCAGCCGCCAACTCTGGTGGGGCCATCGCATCCCGGTCTGGTGGACGGACGATCCGAACGCGACCGGCGGCAGGGAAGAGGCGGGCGGCAAGCGGCACGCCTTCGCGCGCAGCCGGGAGGAGGCGGTGGCCGCGCTCGGCACCGAAAACGTGTGGCAGGACGAGGACGTGCTGGACACCTGGTTCTCGTCGGCGCTCTGGCCGCACGCCACGCTCGGCTGGCCGCACGAGACGGCGGATCTGAACTACTTCTATCCGACCAATCTGCTCTCGACCGCGCAGGAGATTCTCTACCTCTGGGTGGCGCGCATGATCATGACCGGGCTGGACTTTATCAAACGTCCGGCCAGCGAGACGGAAGAGTGGCAAGGTCTGCTGGAACCGGACGGCAAGACGCGGGCCATTCTGCCGTTCCGCGACGTGTATATCCACGCGACCGTGCTGGACGAACACGGCCAGCGCATGAGCAAGAGCAAGGGCAACGGCATTGATCCGATTGACCTGATTGACCAGTTCGGCGCGGATGCGACCCGCTTCTCGCTGATGCAGCAGGCGGGCAAGAACCAGGACATCCGGTTCAGCGCGCACCGCACCGAGGACGCGCGCAACTTCTGCAACAAGCTCTGGAACGCCTCGCGCTTCGTGCTGATGAACCTGGATGAGACCGTGACGGGAACACTGCCGCCGCGTGAGCAGCTTGCGGTGGCCGACCGGTGGATTCTGTCGCGCCTGAACGCGACTATCGAGACGGTGAACGCCGCGCTCTCCACGTATGACATGGACGACGCGACGCGCGCGCTCTATCAGTTCCTCTGGAACGACTTCTGCGACTGGTACGTGGAACTGGCGAAGCCGCGCCTGCGCGCGGAGGGGCAGGAGAGGGCGACGGCGCAGAATACCCTCGCCTTTGTGCTGGAGACGACGCTGCGCCTGCTCCATCCCATCACGCCGTTTATCACCGAGGAGATATGGCAGGCATTGCCGCATCGGGGCGAGAGCCTGATTCTCGCGCCCTATCCGCAGCCGGAACCGGCCTGGAGCGACCCGGAGGCGGAGGCGGCGATGGCGCTGACCATCGAGACGACACGCGCCCTGCGCAACCTGCGGGCCGAACTCGGCATCGCGCCCGGAGCGCGCCTGACAGCCGCCGCCCTGCCGACGACGGCGACAGCCCGCGCCGCCCTGACGGCAAATGCCGACCTGATCGCGAACCTGGCCCGCCTGGAAACGCTGAAGCTGGTGGAAGCCGCGCCTTCAGCGAAAACGGGCAGATGGGTCGGAACGCCGATTGAGGGAGCTGAGGTGTTCCTGGAGATCGGGGATGCGCTGGACATCGGCAAGGAGATCGAGCGCATAGATAAGGAACTGGCGGCGGTCGCGAAGCAGATCGAGCGTTCGGAGGGAATGCTGAACAATCCCAACTTCGTGCAGCGCGCCAACCCGGAGAAGGTCGAGGAGGAGCGCCGCCGCCTCGCCGACTGGCAGGAGAAGCGCGCGAAGCTGGAGGAGCGGCGCAGGCTGTTCGCGGGGTAGGAGCAACCAAGCATAAAGCGGCGGGGAAATCAGGTTCCCCGCCGCCTAAGCGCAGCTTTGCACTCCGAAATTACGACAACATCGTGGAGGAAACCACACGGCGCAAGTAGCCCGGCGGTTTACCCCATTCTCTCAAACTAAGCCTGGCTGACCGCCAATTCCCGCTCTTCGGTGGCAGCGTAGCCCAGTTCCGTGAGAATGTCGTCTGGATCGGTTTCCAGAAGTTCCGCCACAGCGCGAATGAAATCCAGTGAAGGCCCTTCGGCTGGAGTGTTCTCCGCGCTTTGCCACTCCGTCTGATTCGTTTCCATGGTTCAACCTCACGCGCGTTCTCGTAACAGGCACGCCATCGTCCTGTCCGGTTGTTTCGCAAACACAGCAAAGTATATCACAGTTGGTGGGAACTGGTCAAGTGACTCGCCGCGAGAATCTTTCCATATTTTTGGCGCGAAAGCCCCCAGTTTTTCCTACCTTATTTTCGCCGGAAAAGGCGCGGATTTGGATAGGGCGGGCGCAACAAATCCCGGTAAGCCTGACTGTCCGACTAGCAGAGCCTTTATGGAAAATTTGTGTCAGTATACGTTGCGAACGCACCTGGCACATTCACGTTCTTGCGGCGTACTGCGGCGTCACAACGGACGCCGTATCCGGTCTGTTTTCCGAAACGGACAGACCTTTGCGAGTTCGAGTAGGCACGGAAGCAGACTCATCCATACATCCTAATCTCACCTCTTCGCGCCCTCGTCGGAGGACGACAGCGCGAGAACGATCCTTTCGTTCGGGGCGGGGCAGGTTACTTCTCTAGAGGCTGCTCCGCCCTGTTTTCTTTCTCCACGCCCCGACGATCTGCTTCCTCGCCCCGGCCCTGCTGCGCCATGCGGTTGAACGCCCAGCGCCTAGCGCCCGCTTCCTCCCGCTTTCCGGCCATACTGCACGATGCTGACCTGCGCCGCCAGCGTCCCGGCGATATGCCGAAACGCCTCGGCCTGCTCCGAATCGGGCGCCAGCAGCAGGGCAGGCGTGCCAGAGTCGCCGCCTTCGCAGATGCGCGGGTCAAGCGGGACACGGCCCAGGAACGGCACGCCGAACCGCTCCGCCGCGCGCTCCGCGCCGCCCGTGCCGAACACCGAGCCGCTCATATTCTCCACGATGCCCAGAATCGGGATCGTCCGGCCCGTACTCTGTTCCAGAGTACGGAACATCATCACGCTTTTGTTTCCGATGTCCTGCGCCACCTGCTGCGGGGTCATCACGACGACCACGCCGCTCAGGGGAACCATCTGGGCCAAAGACATCGGCACGTCACCGGTTCCGGGCGGCAGGTCTACGATCAGATAGTCCAGGTCGCCCCAGACGACATCGCTGAAAAGCTGGTGGAGGGCTTTGCCGAGCATTGGGCCGCGCCAGACGATGGCCTGATTCTCGTCTATGAAGAAGCCCATGGAGATGACCAGCACGCCATGCGCCGCGATAGGCACGATCTTGGGGCCGTCAGGAGTCTCGGTCATCAGGGGCTTTTTGCGAATGCCCATCAGCAGCGGGATCGTCGGGCCGTAGACATCGGCATCCAGCAGGCCGACCTTCGCGCCGGTCAGCGCCAGCGCAGCGGCCAGGTTCGCGCTGACTGTGCTTTTGCCGACGCCTCCTTTGCCGCTGGCGACTGCGATGACATGGCGCACGCCGGGAATGAGTTCCTGCGGGCTGGTCTCGCGCCCGCGCACCTGGGCAGTCATCTCGACGGCGACCTGCGTGACGCCCGGCAGCCCGGCGACCGCCTGCTGCGCCTGCGCCTTGAGCTGATCTTTGACGGGGCAGGCGGGCGTCGTCAACTCGATCTTGAACGCGACATTGCCATCGCAAATCTTGATATCTTTCACGAACCCCAGCGTCACGATGTCCCGGCGCAGGTCCGGGTCTTCGATGCCGCGCAGGGCGTCCAGCACTTGTGTCTCGGTCACAGCGGCCATACGGCGTTTCTCCTCGGTCTGTAGGCGCAGCCTCTCTGCGGCTGGCTTTCCCGGCCTTATTGTACCTGCCTCTCTGCGGCGAGTCAATTTGCCGGTCAAAAGTTTAGCCAGGCTAAACATTGTGCGGTCGGTCAAAAGAGGGGACAGGGGCCTGCGTCAAGAATAGTAGGCCATGCCGACATTTCGATGGAACCGCCTCTTGGTTCTGACAGGCTTTCTGATGGTAGGGCTGATAGCGGGATGCGCGCCAAAGGCCGTTCCATCCCGCCCCGCTCCCGTAACGCCTGCGCCCGCAAGCCCGCCGGCGGCGTCCCCGACGTCTCCCGCTCCGGCGCTCTCTGCGCTGGAACGCGAGGCCAGAGCCAGGCCGAACGACGCGAAGGCGCTAGCGCGGTACGGTTCGGCGCTGGCGGAGGCCGGGGAGACCGGCGCGGGCATCGCGCGGCTGCGGCGGGCCGTCGCGCTCGACCCGAAGCTGACGGCTGCCTGGCACAATCTCGGCCTGTCGGCGGAGCGGCAGGGCTGGCTCGATGCCGCTGCCGACGCCTATGCGCGCGTGGTCGCCCTGAAGCCGGATCATGCCGGAGAGTGGATCAAGCTCGGCTACGTTCTGATCCAACTCGGTCGCTTCCCGGAGGCCGAGAAAGCCTTTCGCCGCGCCGCCGCGCTCCAGCCGAACGCCTCCGAACCCCTGGTCGCGCTTGCCAGTTCCTACTATGCCGACTTCCAGTTCGAGCAGGCGATGGCGGCGCTGAAGCGCGCCGCTGCTGTCAATCCGCGCTCTGCCGCCGCGCACGCCAACCAGGCGGCGATCCTGCTCGAACTCGGCAGGCGCGCGGAGGCGGAACAGGCGATCCGGGCGGCGCTTGCCATCGAGCCGGAGTCGCCCCGTCATCTGCTGACCCTGGGGCATATTCTGGCGCTCTCGCCCCAACCGGCGCAGCAGGCGGAAGCGAAAGCCACGCTGGAACGCGCGCTCTCCCTCGGCCGGAAAGAGGGGCCGACGCCGCTGGGCGCGGCGGGAGAGGCCGAAGCCTGCTACTTTTTGGGCGTGCTGGCACGACAGGCCGGGAAGCGCGATGAAGCCATCGCCTACTGGCGGCGGGCGCAGGCGCTCGATCCGGCGCGGCCCGAGACGCTGCTGGCGCTGGGACAGGCGCTGCAGAGCCGGGGCGGGGCGGAGGCGGCGGAAGGCCGAAAGCTGATCGAGGCGTATCGGCGCGCGCAAGGGCTGCGGGACAAGGCGCGGGAACTTCAGCAGAAGGCGGAGACGCACCCTGACGACGGCGTAGCGCGGCGGCGCTACGGGCAACTGCTGCGGGAACAGGGCAGCCTGGCACAGGCCGTATGGCAGTTGCGGGAGGCCGTGCGGCTGCGCCCTAACGATGCGATGGCCCGCCGCGCGCTGGCCGATGCCCTGAAACAGCAGGGCCGCAATGAGGAGGCGTTTCGCGTTGGGCGTTAGGTAGTTGGCGTTCAGGCGTTGAAGGGCAGAAAGGAGTTTGCGGCGAAGTTGCGGAGCATTCCGAGTTTTGTCATCTGGTTTCTGAGCGGCAGTCTGATGCTTATGGGAGGGCCGGGGCGGCTCCACGCGCCTGCGGAGCCGCCCGCGCCTGCATCCGGCCCGCGCGTCCTCCGCGTCGAGAATCGCGGGCTGCTCTTCACCGACAACCAGGCGGGAGTCAGCGGCGTGGACGGCGGCTACTCGCTGCCTCTTGGCGCGCAGACTCTCTGGCTGTTCGGCGATACCTTCTTACTGCATCCGACCGCGCCGGAACGACCCTACGTCGGCGGCGTGAGCAACTGCGCCCTGCTCGTCCCGCGCGGCAGGGGAACGGAGCCGCTGCGCCGCTACGCTTTCCTGACGGATGCGAAGACCGGCCTGGCCCGCCCGGTGATCCCCAATGCAGCAGGAGAAGGCACGGAGACCCGCCTCTGGCCTGCCGGGGGCTGGTACGACGCGGCGCATCGCCGTGCCTATCTCTACTACTCTATCAACAGGACGACGGGCGGCGGCCCGTTCGATTTTCGCGTGGAGGGGATGGGGCTGGCCTGCGCCGATGTCTCTCGCCCCGCCGCCTTGCAGTTCACCCGCCTGAAGACGCGCCGGGGCAGTACGCTCTGGTGGCCGGGAGGAGGAACCGATCCGATCTTCGGCGCGGCGGTGATCACCGATGCGCCCGGCGACATGCTCTACATCGTGGGCGTGCAGGAGCGCGGCGGACGCAAGTTCGGCAAGATGGCGCGCGTGCGCAAGGAACGCCTCGCCGATCTGGACGCTTACGAGTATTTCGCCGGTTCGCCGACCGCGCCCCGATGGAGCAAGCGTCTGGCGGAGGCTGCCGATGTCGAGGGGCTGACCGCCTTCCCCAACGAGCTTTCCGTCGCCTACAATCCCTATCTGGGCGGCTATCTCGCCGTGCATTCCGTCCTGATTTCCCAGCGCGCCCGCCTCAGCCTGGCCTCGCAGCCCTGGGGGCCGTACCGGCCTATCGCGGAGATAGGGACGCCCCACCTGGCCTATGCAGACGCCTTCTGCTACGCTGGCAAGGAGCATCCCGAACTGGCCGAACAGAAGGGGAAGGTCCTCTATATCACCTATGTGGACAGCCGGAGATACTGGCTCTCTCTGCTCAAGGTGACGCTTGGCCCCCCACCTTAGTCAGGGTGGGGGCTTATTGCCGGAGGGGCATCACGATGCACTGCGTCTCCAGCCGCCAGGCGCGCGGCGACTTGCCGTACTGACGGCGGAACCGGCGGTAGAAGTAGGAGAGGTTGTCGAAACCACAGTCTATGGCGATGTCAATGATGTTTGCGGAGGTGGTCGCCAGCAGCCGCGCGGCCTGCCGCAGACGCAGTTCGTTCAGAAACTCGGTCGGGGTCTGGCCGGAGCAGGCTTTGAGCGTGCGCGTCAGGTGCGCCTGGCTGACGCCGCTGACTTCCACGAAACGCGCCAGCCCCCCGCGCAGGTTCTCCTCGTCGTGCATTGCGCGGCAGGCATGAGAGAGCCACGCCGGGCCGCGCTCGTCCGGGTCGGCAGTCTCCGGCTCGGTCGGCAGCAGAAACTCCAGCATGGCCGACCAGAACCGGCACAACTCCTGCCGCGCTGGTCGCCCCTGCGGCGCCTGCTGAAAGGCGTGCAGGATGCGCCCGAAGATAGCGGCGCACTCCTGTCGCCGCTCAGAGGGGACGCGCAGTGTGGGCGGCGGGGTCATGGCGGCCTTCACCAATCCTGTTTCCTCCAGTCCCGCCAGCGCGCAGTAACGATTCCAGGGATCGGCAGGAAAGGCGACATTGATCAGGTGAAAGGTCTTGCCGGAGATGGCATGGCAGTCTTCCGGGCGGATCAGCACCAGGTCACCCGCCGCCAGCGCGGTCGTCCGCTCGTTGATGATGTGGGTGGCCGTCCCTTCCAGCAGAT
>Ga0070741_10020514_pt1 | contig 10404 bp, 8 predicted proteins | sample Coa_R1_4_FD_66440 | JGI IMG/M metagenome (GOLD analysis project Ga0070741, IMG submission 66440) | Surface soil microbial communities from Centralia Pennsylvania, which are recovering from an underground coalmine fire - Coalmine... | ecosystem: Environmental > Terrestrial > Soil > Unclassified ... | reverse complement strand
TGATCATCTCCAACTGCGTGATCAATCTTTCGGCGGACAAGCCGCGGGTCCTGCGCGAGGCCTTTCGCGTGTTGAAACCCGGCGGGCGGTTCGCGGTGTCGGATGTGATCCGCCGCGGTGTGGTGCCCGACGACAAAGAGTCGTGGACCGCGTGCGTCGCCGGGGCGCTGGAAGAGGAGGAATACCGATCGTATCTGGCTGCCGCGGGATTCGAGTCGATCGACATCGATTCGACGCGCGAACTCGGCGTCGTCGCCAGCGCGTTCATCCGTGCCGTGAAGCCGTAGGGCAGGGCCCGACCCCACGCGGTACGATTCGCGGATGGATCTCGCCGCCATCCGCGCCCAGTTCCCCGCGCTCTCGCGCATCCACAACGGACTTCCGGTCGCGTACTTCGACGCCCCCGGCGGAACGCAAGTGCCTCGCTCGGTGGCCGAGGCGATGACCGGCTACCTCTATCATCACAACGCGAACACGCACTGGGCTTATCCGACGAGCGAAGAAACCGACGCCATCATCGCCGCCGCGCGCTCGGCCGCCGCGCGATTCCTCGGCGGCACCGCGGACGAGATCGTCTTCGGCGCGAACATGACCTCGCTGACGATGCATCTCGCCCGCGCGCTCGGGCGCACCTGGAGCCGCGGCGACGAGGTCATCGTCACCGATCTCGATCACCACGCCAACGTCGCGCCGTGGCGCGCGCTGGAACGCGATTTCGGGATCGTCGTCCGCTCGGCGCGCATCATCCGCGACACCTGCCAGGTCGACATGGAGCACCTGGCGAGCCTCGCCGGTCCGAAGACGCGCCTGATCGCCGTCGGCGGCGCGTCGAACGCGATCGGCACGATCAACGACCTCGCGCGCGTGCGGGAGATCGCGCGTTCCGCCGGCGCGCTCTTCTTCGTTGATGCTGTGCATCTCGCACCGCATGAGCCGATCGACGTGCAGACGATCGGCTGCGATTTCCTCGCGGTCTCCGCGTACAAGTTTTACGGACCGCACATCGGGATCCTCTTCGGGCGCAAGACCCTGCTCGAGTCGCTGCCGTTTCCGAGACTCGATCCGGCGCCCGACACGGCACCGGAGCGAGCGGAGACCGGAACGCAGAATCAGGAAGGAATCGCCGGCGTGACGGCCGCGGTGGAATTCATGGAAAGCGCCGGCAAGCCGGCGCACTCGGAAGGCCGCTTATGGAGCGGATTGAAGGCGATCAGGGGAGTTCGCGTCTACGGCCCGCCACCCCCGCTGCCGAGAACGCCCACCGTCGCCTTCACCGTCGATGGCCTGACCTCGGAGGCGGTCGCGCGCGCGCTCGCCGCGCGCGCCATCTTCGCCAGTCACGGCGATTTCTATGCCCAGACACTGATCCGCGAACTCGGCGTCGAGGGCGTCGTGCGCGCCGGATGCGCGGTCTACACCACCGACGAGGAAATCGAACGGCTTCTCACCGCGGTGGCGGATCTCAGATCAGGCCGGTAATGATGTACAAGTCGGAGAGAAACCGCCGGTAACCGTAGGCGTAGGTCTGGCCATCCGGCGCGATGTGCACGGGAAAGATGTCCAGGATGCCGGCGGGATCCATGGGATGGATCGTATGCCACGGAGTTCGCACCTCGCTGTCGATGGCCGCGCGCTCGATGGTCACGCTGATGCGCCCGCGCCGGTAGACCCAGAGAGCGGAGTCATCGGGAGTGAACCCGATCGGAAGATCGCCAGGCGTGCAACTCGGAACCGGCCGGAAATCGCCGCCCTGCACCGAAAACAGCAGCACCCGATCATCCGGGCCCATGGCCACCGCTTTCGTGCCGTCGTTCGACAGAAGAACAGGCCACCCGACGACCTGAGGCGAGATCTGGCGTGGCGGCACGCTGCCGTCGATGGCGATTTCGAACAGGTGATGCGGCTGACCGGTCTGGCGACCGAGGGCCAGGATGCGGCGATTGTCCGGAAAGAGCTGGCAGGCGAGGACCTTTTCCACGCTGTGCAGCGGAATCATTCGCGGCTGTCCCGCCCCGACCGGTAGCAGTTCGAGTCCTTTTGGCGTTTCGGCGACGATCCACTGGCCGTCGGCCGAGAACGGCCGGCCGCGCCCGTGGCCTTCGCCGATGTGCACGGCCGGGCTGCCGTCGACCGGGCGAACGTACATCGTGCTGCGGCCACGAACCGCGGCCGCCTGCTCGGTCAGCAGCAGGAGCTTGCCGTCGTTGCTGATGTCGCTCAGCCACGACCAGTCGAACCATGACAGGTTCTTCTCCTGCGGATCTCCGACGTGTCCGGCGGCAACCTCGCGGCGACCGTTCTCGGAACCGACGAGCACGCGGCCGTCGGGGCTGATGTCATGGAGTGAACAGCGTCCCGGGATGGGCAACACGTTGCGCTGCCTGCCCGACATGTTGAGCGCGAGGATGTCACGCCCCGAGCCGCTGCCGGTGTCGGCACTGATCCAGATCTCGTCGCCTTTCGGCGTCCAAGCGAGGCCGCCGGTGCTGGGCCACTCCCGCTCCGAGCGAAGAAGTTCTTTTCCCTGACGGTCGATGACGATGACCGATCCGGCATCATCGCCCCACAGCGGATGATGGACGAAGGCGATCCGATCGCCGGCCGGCGACGGGCGCGCGTCGCTGATCCAGTAGGGGGTTTCGTAGAGAACCGTCCCGATGGGGAACTCGATGCGAAACAAGCCGCCGACCGAACGGGTGATGAGCAACTCCTTTGTGCCGGGCATCCACGACGCGTCCTGCACGTCATCGCACACCAGTCGCGGCGCGGTTCCCCCGAGCGGAGTTCGAGCGAGCGTCCCCGAGGTGACGTAGCCGGCGACATAGCGGCGTCCGATGGAGAGCGCCAGTTCGCCACTCGGCGAGACGGCAAGGACGTCTGCGCTCGGCAGGCCGAGGGGGCGTGCTTCAGGACTGGCGGGATGGGAGGCAAACACTTCCAGCGGCAGGTCTTCCCACGCGGCGCCGTAGAGGATCGAGCCGTCGGGCGAGAAACAGGCGCTCATGACGAACCCCCGCCGGTACGTCAGCCGGGCGTAGGAGACCTCTTTTCGCGTTTCCCTCCTGCTTTTTTTCGCGCGAGCGCGGACCGCGGAAGTCTCGCTCGCGCCGGAGATGGCGTCGAGCGCGAAGGCCACATCCTTTGCGGACTCGAACCGTCGCGATGGATTCTTCTCCAGTGCGTGTTCCAGAAGACGCGTCAACACAGGAGGGATGGTCTCGTCCTTCAACGGCTGAGGGTCATCGTGCAGGATGGCGTTCATCGTCTCCACCGACGACTGGCGGTGGAACGGCTGCGCGCCGCTGATCATCTCGTACAACACGATGCCGAGCGAGAAGATGTCGGATCGGTGATCGATCGCCGTGCCGCGCACCTGTTCGGGTGACATGTAGCCCGCGGTGCCGACGACCATTCCCGGGCTGGTCCCGTGGCGCTCGGTCTCCGCGTGGCTTTTCGCCGCATCGGCGATCGACAGCTTCGCCAGGCCGAAGTCGAGGAGTTTGATCCGGTCGTCGCGGGTGACGAAGATATTCTCCGGCTTCAGATCGCGATGGACGACTCCCTTCTCATGCGCGGCGGCGAGCCCGTTGGCGATCTGCACGGCGTAATCGAGGACCTTGCGCAGCGGCAGCCGTCCGGCCTGCAGCGCATCGCGGAGCGTCGACCCTTCCAGGAGTTCGGAAACGATGAACGGACTCTCGTCGTGTCTTCCGAAATCGAAAATGACCAGAAGATTCGGGTGGTTGAGCGTTCCTGTCGCGCGCGCCTCCTGTTCGAATCGGCGCAGGCGGTCGGCGTCGCCCGCCAGTGAGGCCGGAAGAACCTTGATGGCAACGTCGCGGCCGATGCGCGGGTCCCGCGCGCGGTAGACCTCGCCCATACCGCCGGCGCCGATCGTGGAGACAATCTCGTAAGGACCGAGTCGTGAACCGGCGGCAATCGACATTCAGGTGGCGATGCTCAGGCCGGTCTCGGTCAGAGACTCCGGGCGCCGGTCGATGCCGGTGACGATCCACTCGCCGCCGCGGCGCTCGATGTCGATGACCACCGACTTCCAACCCTTCGCGTTCGGTGTGTTCTCGGAATGGCGGATGCGCATCCCGCTCCATCGTTCGGGAGGGATCCCGCGGTCGCGCAGCCAACCTTCGGCGCGTTCGAAAACCTCGGGCGGATCGGTATGGTCACACGGCATGGTGACATGATAGCGCGCCATGCCGATCGCCATCACGCGGGCCGTCAGTCCGACGATCGCCCGGTGCGAGCTGAGCTTTCTTGACCGCGTGCCAATCGATGTCGCGCGTGCCACGGCGCAGCACGAGGCCTACGAACGCTGCCTCGAATCCCTCGGCTGCACGGTCGTGCACGCGGAACCCGCGCCAGACCTGCCGGACGCGGTATTCGTCGAGGATGTGGCGGTTGTGCTCGACGAGGTGGCCATCATCACGCGACCCGGTGCCGAGTCGCGGCGGCCGGAGACCGAGGGCATCGCCGCGGTGCTGCAGCGGCATCGGAACGTCCGCGGGATCGAGGCGCCTGCGACGCTCGATGGCGGCGACGTCCTGCGCATCGGCCGGACGATTTACGTCGGGCGCTCGCTTCGAACGAATGATGACGGCATCGAGGAACTCGGCGCGATCGCCGCGGAGTTCGGCTACGTCATCGCGCCTGTTGCGTTTCGCGGCTGCCTGCACCTGAAATCGGCCGTCACACAGGCGGGTGATCGCCTGTTGCTGGTCAATCCGGAATGGATCGATGTCCGGCAGTTCCGCGGCTTTGAGGCGATGCCGATCGACCCGTCGGAACCGTTCGCCGCAAACATCCTGCGAATCGGCGGCGCGCTTCTGCACGGCGCTTCGTATCCGCGCACGCGGCGGCGACTGGAAGATCGTAGACTCCGAGTCGAAACCGTCGACCTGTCGGAGTTTGAGAAAGCCGAGGGCGGCGTCACCTGCTGCTCGATCCTGATGGGGTCAGGTCTTTGATCCTTGATTTTCTACAGCTTGTAGTCCACGGTGCGTAGAAAATCAAGGATCAAAGACCTGACCCCACGGCGTCGGCGATCTCGCCGATCGACACGGGGCGGTGCAAAAGGGTGGCCCAGGGGAAATCGCCGAGCCAGTCGGGCGCCGGGTGCGAGACGATCCCGATGACCGGCACGCCGGCCTTGAAGAGCAATTCGACCTCGCGGCGCGCCACGCCGCGCAGCTCGATGACCGCGAGGTTGGGGAAGCGCCAGGAGATGGTCTCCAAGGCGTCGTCGACGCTGAGGTAGCCGACGGCATCGAAGCCGCGCTCGATCAGCTCGGCGCGCAGGTAGGCCCGTGGCCACTGCTCGGCGTCGATGATCCAGACGACCGGAGGCTTCTGCGACACTTTCGTCACCACGTCTGACCCGATGGGCATATAGGATGACTCGCCGGTCATGAGTGCACGTCAGGTCCCGCGCACGCTGTGGCAATCCTACAAGCGCCAGAGCATTCAAGAGGCGGTCGTCCGTCTGATGTGCCGCGAGGGGCTGAAGAGCGTCACCATGGAGCGTGTGGCGCAGGAAGTGGGGATCGCCAAGGGGACGGTCTACCTCCACTACGCCGACAAACAGGAGCTGCTCGAGGCGGTCAAGGAATCGGCGATCGCGCCGCTGATGGCGCGCATCGAGGAGATCTTCCACGGCGACGGCACCGCGGAGAAGAAACTTCGGGCCTGTGCGCTGCGCTACCTTTCATATTTCGACGAACACCGCGACCTGTTTCGCATTCTTCTGTTCGAACGCGAAGTGACGCGGGCGAAGGGAAGCCGCAGCGACCGCTACCGGCGCCTGGTCCACGAGACCTCGCGCGTCATCGCCGACGGCATCCGGGCCGGGGCGTTCCGCGATGTCGATCCGCCCAACGTCGCGGCGATGTTCGTCGATTCGGAATACGCGGTGATGAATCAGAGGCTGCTGAACGAGAAACCGGCGCCCGTCGAGGACGACGCGGAACTGATCGCCGGGGTATTCCTCCAGGGATTGGAGAAACGGAAGAAGTGAAACGGTTCGTCATTTTGCTGATCATTCCGCTCGCTGCATGCACGACGGCACGCGATCCCGGCGTCAGCGATGCGCCGAAGAGCGCCTGGACGCCACCGGCCTCGGCGGTTCCTCCGCCCATCCCCAAACCGCAGCCCTCCGACCTCGGTGCGCTCAGCATGCCGCGGGCGGTCGATCTCGCCCTGGAGAACAATCCCGCCACACGCGAGGCGTGGTTGCAGGCTCGGACGGCCGAGGCGATCGCCGGCAGCCGCCGGTCGGCCTACTACCCGGAGCTCGACCTCAACGCGTCGTGGACGCGGACCCATCAGGCGACGCAGGGCGGACGATCGATCTTCAACAGCACGACCTTCGGCCCGTCGCTGGTGCTGACGTGGTTGTTGTTCGATTTCGGCGGCCGCGAGGCGCAGGTCGAACAGGCGCGGCAGGCGCTGATTGCCGCCGACTTCATGCACAACCAGCAGATCCAGAACGTCATCCTGCAGACCGAGCAGGCGTACTACGGATTTCTCAACGTCAAGGCGCTGGTCGACGCGCAGAGCGCGACGATCCGCGAGCGGCAGGCCAGTCTCGACGCCGCCGAGGAGCGACACCGCGCCGGAGTGGCGACGATCGCGGACGTGCTGCAGGCGCGGACAGCATTGTCGCAGGCACAACTGATCTATGAGACGCTGCAGCAGAACCTGCGCATCTTCGAAGGGACCCTGGCCACCGCGATGGGCCTCCCGGTGACCACGAAGTTCGACATCGGAACACTGCCGGCCGACGTGCCCACCGAGGAGGTGACCACCGCGGTCGACGCGCTGATCGCGCAGGCCGAGGCGCGGCGGCCCGATTTTGCGGCCGCCCGGGCCCAGGTGGCGCAGGCGGAAGCCCGAGTGCGTGAAGTGCGCGCGCAGGGGCTCCCGACCTTCGGCCTAACCGGCACCGCCAGCCGGACCACATTTCGCGGGGTGACCAGCGCGAGCGCGTCGCCCTACTCCTTTGGAATCTCGATGCGCTTTCCGCTCTTGACAGGATGGCGGACGCAGTACGATCTGAAGACAGCGAAGGTCGAGGCCGACCTCGCCCGCGAGCAGGCCCGCGGGTTCCAGCAGCAGGTCGATTTACAGGTCTGGACCAGCTATTACGGACTTTCAACGGCCTCGCAACGGGTTCGTACCAGTCGTGACCTCCTCAGCAGTGCGCAACAGGCGGCAGAGGTAGCGACGAACCGTTACCGTAGCGGAGTGGGCAATATTCTCGATGTCCTGACCGCCGAGGCGGCTCTGGAGAACGCGAGGGCGGAGGAAGTGCAGGCGCGCGCCGACTGGTTCATCGCGGTGGCGCAACTGGCGCACGACACGGGAGGGCTCGAGCCGGTGGCGGAGGAGACGAAGTGAAGGCAGAGGGCAGAAGGCAGAAGGCAGAACAGTTGGCGGTCACCATCGTCGTGGGCGTTCTGCTTCTCGGCTGCTCCGGATCGAAACAGGCGCAGCATGAGGAGAACGTGCCGGTGACCGTCGCGGTCGCCGCGAAGAAGAACGTTCCGCTGCAGATCCGGACCATCGGCAACGTGCAGCCGATCTCCACGGTTGCGGTGCGGCCGCTGGTTTCCGGCGAGCTGACCGCGGTCCTCTTCCATGAAGGGGACGAGGTGCGGAAGGGGCAGGCGCTGTTCACCATCGACGCGCGCCCGTATCAATCCGCGCTGTCGCAGGCGGAGGCGAATCTGGCCCGCGACGAGGCGCAACTGCGCAACGCGCAACAGGAGGCCGCGCGCTACGCTGATCTGGTCAAGAAGGACTACGTCACCAAGGAGGACTACGACAACCGCGTGGCCGCGGCCGACGCGGCGAAGGCGGTCGTTGCGGCCGACCGCGCCGCGGTGGAGAACGCGCGCCTGCAACTCGCGTACTGCGACATCCGTTCCCCGATCGACGGGCGCACGGGCAGTCTCATGGTGCACGCCGGTAACGTCGTTCATCCCGGCGATGCGAACCCGATGGTGACCATCAATCAGGTGGCGCCGGTTTCCGTGCAGTTTGCCATCCCGGAGTCGCAGCTCGCGCAACTCCGGTCGCGTGGCGGGATCGCGGTGCCGGTCAGCGCCGCCCCGCAGGGCGGCGGCGCAGCGATCGCCTCGGGGCGCTTGTCGTTCATCGACAACGCCGTCGACACGGCCACCGGCACGATCATCCTGAAGGCGCTTTTTCCGAACCAGAACCGCGCGCTCTGGCCGGGGCAGTTCGTCACCGTGGCCATGACCCTCGAGGAGCGGCCCAATGCTGTTGTCGTTCCGTCACAGGCGGTGCAGACTGGACAGCGTGGTGAATATGTGTACGTTGTGAAGCAGGACCGTTCGGTGGAAATGCGGCCCGTGCGAGTCTCGGAATCGGTCGACCAGCAGAGCATCATCGCCAGCGGCGTGCAGCCCGGAGAGACGGTGGTGACTGACGGCCAGATCCGGCTGACACCGAAGAGTCACGTGGAAGTGAAGAATGCGTTGTAGGAAAGGTCCCGCGTCCCGCGTCCCGCGTCCTGCGTTTTCACAGCGCGCGGGACTCAGGGCGCGGGACACAGGACATTCATGAGTATTGCGGCGATCTTCATTCGAAGGCCGGTCATGACCACGCTGGTCATGCTGGCGATTCTGCTGTTCGGCATCATGGCCTACCGCCAGTTGTCGGTCAGTGATCTGCCGAACGTCGACTTTCCGACCATCAACGTGAACGCCTCGCTGCCGGGGGCAAGCCCGGAGACGATGGCGGCGGCAGTGGCAACGCCGCTGGAGCGGCAGTTCTCCACCATCGCCGGGCTCGACTCGATGACCTCGGCCAGCTACCTCGGATCGACCTCGATTACGCTGCAGTTCGATCTGAATCGCAACATCGACGCCGCGGCGCAGGACGTCGCCTCGGCCATCGCCGCCGCGGGCCGGCAACTCCCGCCGAACATGCCCGCCCCGCCGTCGTACCGGAAGGTCAACCCCGCCGACTCGCCGGTCTTCTTCCTGGCGCTGACCTCCGACACCATGCCGCTGTATCAGCTCGACGAATACGGCGAGACGATGATGGCCCAGCGGATCTCCATGGTCCCGGGCGTGGCGCAGGTCTCCGTCTATGGATCGCAGAAGTACGCCGTGCGCATCCAGCTCGATCCGCGACAACTCGCCTCGCGCGGCATCGGGATCGACGAGGTCGACGATGCGGTGCGGAACAGCAACGTGAACCTTCCGACCGGCGTCATGAACGGCCAGTACACGGCCTACACGGTGCAGGCCAACGGTCAACTGTTCCGAGCCCGCGACTACCGGCCGATCACCGTCGCCTATCGGAACGGGCGTCCGGTGCGCCTCGAGGAACTCGGCAGAGTTCTGGATGACGTGGAGAACAACCAGACCGCCGCCTGGTTCCGCGACAAGCGCGGCCTGATTCTGGCCATCCAGAAGCAGCCCGGGACGAACACCGTCGAGGTGGCTGATTCGATCCGCCGCCTGCTTCCGACGTTTCGCAAGGAGCTGCCGGCATCGGTCAACCTCGACATCCATCGCGACCGGGCGGAATCGATCCGTGACTCGGTGCGCGACGTGAAGTTCACGCTTCTGCTGACGCTCTGCCTCGTGGTGCTGGTGATCTTCCTGTTCCTGCGCAACGTCTCGGCGACGGTCATTCCCAGCCTGGCTCTTCCGCTGTCGGTCGTGGGGACTTTCTCCGTGATGTACCTGATGAACTACTCGCTCGACAACCTCTCGCTGATGGCGCTGACGCTGTCGGTGGGGTTCGTGGTCGACGATGCCATCGTCATGCTGGAGAACATCCACCGGCACATGGAGATGGGCAAACCGGCGCTGCAGGCGGCGTTCGACGGCTCGAAAGAGGTCGGATTCACGATCGTGTCGATGACCCTCTCGCTGGCCGCCGTCTTCATCCCGGTCCTGTTCATGGGGGGCATTCTGGGCCGGCTGTTCCATGAATTCGCGGTCACCATCGGCGCGGCGATCCTGGTGTCGGGATTCGTCTCTTTGACTCTGACGCCGCTGCTGGCGAGCCGCTTCCTCCGCCCGCCGAAGGAAGAGCATCACGGCAGGCTCTATCAGAAGTCGGAGAAGATGTTCGATGCCACGCGGGCGTTCTACGAGCGCGGGCTGCGCTGGGTGATGCATCACCGCGCCAAGACCATGGCCGCATCGCTGGTCCTGCTGGCGGCGACGGTATGGCTGTTCATGGTCGTTCCGAAGGGGTTCATCCCCAGCGAAGACCAGGGACAGATCTTCATCAACATCGAGGCGGCGCAGGGGATCGGATTCGACGACCTGGTGCGCCACCAGCTCGCGGCGGCGGACATCGTCATGCGCGAGCCGGGCGTGGCCACGTTCTTCTCCAGTTGCGGCTCGC
>Ga0070741_10020513_pt1 | contig 10404 bp, 2 predicted proteins | sample Coa_R1_4_FD_66440 | JGI IMG/M metagenome (GOLD analysis project Ga0070741, IMG submission 66440) | Surface soil microbial communities from Centralia Pennsylvania, which are recovering from an underground coalmine fire - Coalmine... | ecosystem: Environmental > Terrestrial > Soil > Unclassified ... | reverse complement strand
GGCTCATGGCTTCGGCGAGCTTCTCGGCCTTCACTGCCGCAGCGACGTCGCCGGCGGCCTTCGCGTGCTCCGCCTCGACGCGCGCCTGCTCGGCGACCGCAAGCGTCGGCGACGGCACCGCGGCCAGCGAGGGCTTCACCGCCGCCGCGTGCGCCTCGACCAGGTTCGCCATGAACTGCTCGCGCTCGTTGGGCGCCCACGGCACCTGCTGCAGCGATACGTTCATGCGCTTGAGCAGGGACGGCAGCAAGGCCACGAGCCGCTTGCGATCCTCCCCGCTCTTCTTGGGCTGCACGCTCCACACGAGATCGTCCAGAGTCGCGAGACGCTGGGCCCAGGTGTCGCTCTCCTCGCCCTCCTCGAGGTAGGTGCGCTCCATCGCGCGCGTCCAGTTGTTGCGCAGGAACGTGGCGAGGAAGTTCGGCAGCTGGTGCGCCTCGACGCGCTTCTCGATCTCGGTGCGCACCACGGAAGTCGCGACCGCACGGCGATCGCGCTCGTGCACTTCCTCGGCCGACGACTGGATGTTGAGCTCGGCGGCCTTTTCTTCCTGGTCGAGGAAATTCGTGAGCTGGGTGCGCAGCTCCTCGAATATCGCGAGATCGTCGGTGAAGCCGTCGAGAATGCGATGGACGATCTCGTCGATCTTGCGATAGAGCGGATCCTCGTTGCCCATCGCCGGCGACCAGCCCAGGCCCGCCTGCGCGAGCTCGTTCACCAGCAGGCGCGACGGATGCGTCTTCTTGGCGAAGAACGCGCCGTCGAGCATGGCGGCCTTGAGCACCGGGATCTGCAGCCGCGCGAGCAGCGCCTTGATGCCGTCGGGAAGATCCTTGGTCTCGAAGATGAAATCGAACAGCATCGCGACCAGCTCGATCGTCATCGACTCGAGCTGATTGACGCGCTGGCCGATGGCGGACTGCTGCAGGTCGCGCAGCACGTTGTGCTTGCCCTCGGGCACGCCCGAGAACTGGATCGGGCCGCCGCCCAGGTCGAAGCCGGTCTCGCCGTGCTGCAGGCGTGTCAGGCCTTCGCCCAGCTCGGGCGTGACGATGATCGGCGGACCGGGCACGTAGCCGGCTGGCGTGGTGGGCAACGGGCCGGCCGGCAGATAGTGATGCGCGATCGCGTTGGCCATCGCGCGCAGATCCGGCGGGGGCGTATTGGGCGGCATCAGGCCCGGCATGCCCGGCGGCACCGACGGCAGCGGACCCGCACCGGGAGCGCCGAACATGCGCTTGAAGAGCGACATGATGTCGACTTCGGCACCCGCCGGCGGCATCGTGGGGGCGGTCGGAATGGGCTCGCGCACGCCGGCGGCACCCGCGGCGGGCAGGCGCGCGCCGATGCCGGAGCGATTGATGATGCGCGCACGGCCGGTCGGCACGACATGCAATGCCACGAGGTGCTGATTGATGTCGGCGTAGATATCGTTGATCGTCGACAGCGCGGCCTGGTTGAGCTCCTTCAGGATCGCGAACTTGACGCGCTCACCGCCCTTGACCGAGTTGAGCGCCTGGGCGAAGGCTTCGACGATGGTGGTCGGCGCGAGCGGATTGGCCTTGGTCGAGAGCTCGGGATCCCCGAGCAGATGGCCCATGGCGCGGTTGAGGGTCTGCAGCTCCTCGTAGCAGAGGTTCTCGACCCCGCGCACGATATTGCCGGTGATGACGGACTCCTCCATGTCCCTGGTGGCGACCAGCGCAAGGTTCGATGCATCGACCGCGGAAAAGTCCGCCTTCTGCTCTTCCTTGCCGCTGATGCGATCATCGACCCGCCGCCGCAGGTTCTGCTCGAATGCGGCCATGAGGTCCGCGCGCTCCGACAGCAGCGCCTGGCGCGCGTCGAGAAACATCGTCTGCTCCTCGCGCACGTCGGTGTTGGCGGCGCGATCCATGAGCATCGCGGAAACGGCGTCCAGCATGCCCGACATGGCGACCATGAGCCGGTGCACGGCCCGATCGCGACACTCGGCGAGGATCCGCGAGCTCTCTTGCGGAGGCGGTTTCCGGGTCGGGAGGTCGGTGGTCGAAGTCGGATTCAACGCACGGCCGTCAAAGGACGCAAAAGTGCAAACTTACTGTAGCACGCGCCCATTGCAAGCGCCAACGCGCGGGGCGTCCACCGATCAGCGGCCGATCTCCGCCCACGCCTTTTCCACACGCTTATATGACACCGGCAAGGGTGTCTTGAGCTCCTGGGCGAAAAGCGATACCGAAAGCTCCTCCAGCAGCCACCGGAACTCGGCCAGCGCCGGCTCCTGGCGCTTCGCCTCGCGGTTCTTCTCGACGCGCTCGAGATAACGCTGCCACCACGCGGCGACGTTGCCCGCGTGGCGGGCGTCGCGCGCGGGATTCTCGGCGAATTTCGCCACCCGCCGCTCGAGGGCTTCCAGATAGCGCGGCACGTGATTGAGGTGATTCCAAGGCGTGCCGGAGAAAAAACCCGGGTACACGAGCCCATCCCGGCGCGCCCGGATTTCCGCGGCAAACGCCGGGGCACGCCCCGCGATGGTCGCAACACGTTGATTCAGCGCCTGATACCGCGTAGCGATCGCGGCGAGCAGCCGGAACGCCGATTCGGCCACGGCCGGCAGGCGCGTACGGGCGCGCTTGACTTGTTCCGTAAATGCCTTTTCGCTACGCGGCAATGGATCCTCGCCGACGAAGGCGCGATCGCAGATCGCATCGAGCGCCTCCGCGAGCAGCTTGTCCGCGCCGACGGCGGGTTTCAAGGCGAGCACGGTGGAGGCGAATCCCGGCGGCCCCTTTTCGTAGCGCGCGAGCGCATCGGCGAGCGCGATGCGAATGAGACGCACGACGCCGGCGCGGGTGGCGGACTGCGCGGCCTCGGCGGTGTCGAGCAGCGTGATCGCGACGCTGTCGCCCTCGTCCACCAGGGCGGGAAATCCCGTGACGCGTTGACTGCCCTTGCGCCGCGTGATGCTCTCGGGCAGCTCCCCGAAATCCCACTTGCGCAAGCCCCGCTTCTCCATCGCGGGACCGCTTTCCGCGAACGACAGCTGCGCGGCTTCGCCCAGGCTCCCCCGCAACGCCGCGAGGTCTCGCCCCTGCGCGAGCTCGCGGCCCGCGTCGTCCACCACGCGAATGTTCATCACGAGATGCGGAGGAAGCTCGATGTGGTCCCACACGTCGGCCGGTGGCGCGTCACCGAGACGGGCACGGACGTACGCGCGCAATGCTGCGGGCAAGGCCTCGTCCTGCGACGGCTCCGTCTGCAGGAAGGCGGTCACCACGTCGGGCAACGGAATGAGACGATTGCGCCAGGCCTTGGGCAGCGCTCTCAGATAGAACGTCACCTTTTCGCGCACGAGGCCCGGCACGAGCCAGGTGAGGCGCGCGGCATCGATCTGATTGAGCAGCGGCAAGGGAACGGTGATGGTCAGCCCGTCGAGCGGGTGACCGGGCGCAAAGCGATACTTGAGCGCGAGCCTGGTGCCGGCCATCGCCAGCGCATCGGGAAACCATTCGGCGGTGACATTGGCGGCGTCGTGACGCATCACGTCCCGACGCGTCATGAAGAGGAGGCGCGGGTTCTCGCGCTCGGCTGCGCCGCGCCAATGCTCGAAGCTCGCGAGCGAATGGATCTGCGCCGGCAGGCGCGCGTCGTAGAACGCGGCCATGCTCTCGTCGTCGACGAGCACGTCCTGTCGCCGCGCCTTTTGCTCGAGCTCCTGCACTTCGGCGATGAGGTGTCGATTGTGCGCGAGGAACGCGCCCCGGCTCTTGAGCGTGCCAGGCACCAATGCCTCGCGAATGAACACTTCGCGCGCGACCGCGGGATCGATGCGGCCATAGCTCACGCGCCGGCGCGGCACGAGGGTGAGGCCGTACAGCTGCACCCGTTCGCTCGCGACGACCTCGCCGCGATCATCGTCCCAGTGCGGCTCGAAATAGTCGCGCGTGACGCGATCGCCAGCGACTGTTTCGACCCATTCCGGCTCGATCCGCGCGGCGCACCGCGCGAAGAGGCGCGAGGTCTCCACGAGCTCGGCGGCGAGCGTCCATCGCGGCGGCTTTTTCACGAGTCCCGACCCGGGATGAAGGTAGAACCGCAGCCCGCGCACGCCGAGATAGCCATCGCCGTCTTCGCTGCGCTGGCCGATGTTGGACAGCAATCCGGTGAGGAGCGACTGATGCACGAGCTGATAGCGCGCGGCATCGATCTTCGGCGGCAGCGCATCGCTCCATTTCCAGCCCTGCTCGCGAATCTCGGTCGCGAGCTGCGCATGCACGTCGCGCCATTCGCGCAGGCGCAGCCAGGACACGAACTGCGCGCGACAGGCATCCACCAGCGCGCGATGCGACTGCTTTTTCGCGAGCTCCGCCGCGAAGAATTCCCACAGCGCAAGAAGCGACAGGAAATCCGAGCGCTCGTCGCGAAAGCGCAGATGCGCCTGGTCGGCGGCCTGCTGCTTCTCCAGGGGACGATCGCGTGGATCGGGCACGGACAGCGCACTCGCGATCACCAGCACCTCGGCAAGGCAGCCGCGCTCGCGCGCTTCCAGGATCATGCGTGCCACGCGCGCATCCACCGGCAGGCGCGCAAGCTCGCGGCCGAGCGGGGTGAGCATGCGATCGGTTGCGACGGCACCGAGCTCCTGCAACAGCTGGTAGCCATCGGCGATCGCGCGCGGCAGCGGCGGCTCGAGAAACGGGAAGTCCTCGACCCGCCCGAGCTCGAGCGATCCCATGCGCAGGATCACCGACGCGAGCGAGGAGCGCAGGATCTCGGGATCGGTGTAGAGCGGTCGCGATGCGAAGTCCTCTTCGGAGTAAAGGCGCACGCAGATCCCCTCGGCCACGCGCCCGCAGCGGCCTGCGCGCTGATTGGCCGCGGCCTGCGAGATCTTCTCGATCTGCAGCAGCGTGGTCTTGTTGCGCACCGAGTAGCGCTTGATGCGCGCGACACCGGTGTCGATCACGTAACGAATGCCCGGCACCGTGAGCGATGTTTCGGCGACATTGGTCGCGAGCACGATGCGGCGGCCGCGCCCGGGCGCGAACACGCGCTGCTGCTCGGCGACGGTCAAGCGCGCGAACAAGGGCAGGATCTCGACCTCGCGCGCATACGGTCGGCGGGCGAGGCTCTTGCGCAACAGCTCCTGCGTTTCACGGATCTCGCGCTCGCCCGGCAGGAAGACCAGCATGTCGCCCGCGCGCTCCCGCCAGAGCTCCTCGGCCGCGGCGACCACGGCGTCCTCCATCTCTTCCTCGTCGTCACCCTCCTCGTCCGAGCGCAGTGCGCGATACCGCACCTCGACCGGATAAAGTCGCCCGGAAACCTCGATCACCGGCGCCGGCACGCGTTTGCCATCGATCTCCTGTGCGAAGTGCTCGGCGAAGCGCTGCGCATCGATCGTCGCCGAAGTGATGATCACCTTGAGCTCGGGACGCTTCGGCAGCAGCTGATGCAGATAGCCGAGCAGGAAATCGATGTTGAGACTGCGCTCGTGCGCCTCGTCGACGATGATCGTGTCGTACGCGCGCAGCATGCGGTCGCCCTGGGTCTCGGCGAGCAGGATGCCGTCGGTCATGAGCTTCACGAACGCGTCGGGGCTCGTCTGCTCGGTGAAGCGCACCTTGTATCCGACGAGATCGCCGAGCTCGGAGCCGAGCTCCTGCGCGATGCGCGTCGCGACCGCGCGCGCCGCGATGCGCCGGGGCTGGGTATGACCGATGAGGCCATGCTCGCCGCGCCCGATGTCGAGACAGATCTTCGGCAGCTGTGTGGTCTTGCCCGAGCCGGTGGCGCCGGCGACGATCACCACGGGATTCGCACGGATCGCATCGCCGATCTCGCGGGCGTGACGCGACACCGGCAGCTCCTCGGGATACGTGATCGCCGGCCGGCGCAATGCGCGTTGCGCGCGGCGCTCGACCGAACGGGCGAAGCTCTGCCGTGAATGCGAACGCCGCGCCGTCATTCCGCGACGGCGGGCGCTTCGACCTTATCGATCACCGGCGCGACGACGCCGCGTCCCAGGTATCGCGTCACCGCAACGGCGATGGCGAATGCGACCACACCTGCCACCACTGCGTAGACGTAGCTCATCACGGTCGCGTTGCGCGCGGCGCTTTCGATGAGTCCCAGCACGATCCCCGTGGTCATGTAGGCCGGGACCGTGCGCAAGTCGAAGCGCAGCACGCCATAGACGATGACGATCGCCGCGGCGCCGGTGATGGCACCGCTGATCAACGCCGCCAGCGGCCGTGCCGTGCCGACGAGCGCCACCGCCGTGAGGATCAGCAGCAGCACGCCTGCGGCAAGCCACAGGTGCCTGTGCCACGACTGCGTCACCCGCTCCAGCCATGCCAGCACGAACATCGCTCCACCGATGGCGCCCAGCGCACCGGTGCCGACGAGCACTGCGCCGAGCAGCGGGATCGCCTTGGCTTCGAGCGCATACGAGGGCCAGATGGGCGAGGTCTGGGGCGCGAGCGCCGACAGCGCGGCCTCGAATCCCGCCACGATCAGCGCCGCGCTCATGCCCGCGAACCACGGCGGCCAGCGTCCCGCGAAGACATGGCGTGCATGCTGCATCGCGCTCCACGCTCCGATCGAGGTCATGAGGGCCACGATCAGCGATGCGAGAATCGCCCCGATCGCGCCGGCGAGGATCGACAGTCCCGCCTGCGTGACGATGGGTTCGGAGGTGGAGAGGTTCATCGCCATCTGCGGCCAGTTGTTCGCGAGCGTGGCGAGCGCCACGACGAACGACAGCAACGCCACGATCCGCAACGCATGCCGGTCGTAGCGGCCGCGCATCCATTGCCGCGCCGCGAACACGAGACCCGCGACGAGGATGAGACCGGCGACGGCCGTGAGGGCAAGCTTCACGAACGTGAACTGGCTTTCGCGCTCGCGCTGCGTGCGGTTCCACGCCTCCGGAATGAATACGTAGCGCCCGGCATTCACAAGCTCGGCGCCGCCGATGACCACCTGATAGCGCGCCTCGCCGCCCTGGTCGATCTTGAGGTCTGGATCGGCGAACTCGAAAGTCCAGTCGCGACGCGCCGGCTGCTGCGTCTGCTCGGCGGTGACGAGGCGCAGCTTCGAAGGGTCGGCATCGAGCTGCTCTTTGACCACCCGCTGCGCGATGGCGAGCGCGGCCTCGCGGTCGAGCGTTGCGCCGGGCTTCGCCTCGGGCAGCACGTGCCGCACCTGGCGCACCTTGCCCGAATCGTAGACGGTGACGCGCCATTCTTCCGCCCGCGCCGCAACGTCGCCTTCGAACCGCGCGAATCGCACTTCCCACAACGGCGGCGCGAGCACGTTGCCGATGAGCTGCGCGTAGGTGTCCGGTCCTGCCTCGCGCCACACGAAGTCGTGCCAGTCGGACTGCGGTGCGTCGTCGGGCGCGAGGCGTACGCGCGCAAAGCGGCGCCACTCCGAGCCCAGCGTCACGCCGCGTGCATGCAGCGCTTCTTCCGCGACGTTGATCGCCTGCGCGCGGGTGATGGGAAGTGTCGGCACGTCCGACGCGAACCGGGTCGTGAAACCCCACAACACGAGACCGGCGAGTGCCAGGCCCGGCAGCGCAACGTGCAGCCGCTCGATCCAGCGCGGTGTCGGCTTCGCGGGTGCGATCACGTGCGGCGCCTCGTCGGCGGGTTTAACCACGCGCCATGCGCCATTGCGCAAGGCATCGGGAAGCTCGTGCCATGCTCCCGCGCGAAAGCGTTGCACGAGCACGATGGCGAGTGGCACCAATCCGGCGGCGATAACGAGCGCGCGCTGCAGATTCGCGCCGGGCGCGTCGACCAGGAACACCGGAATCGACATGAGCGCGAGGTCGAACGTGGCGTGCAGCAGGACCGTGACGAGCAGGCCGAAGCGCAGGAAGATCAGCGCCCAGATGAGCGATGGAATGAACAGCTCGACCAGGCGCGAGTACGCCGGGAACCCGGGATAGTTCGCGTGCGCCCCGCCGAACACCAGCGCCTGGACGACCGCGGCGATGCCGACGGCGAGCCCCGCGCGTCCGAAGCGCGCGCCGATGATGGCGGCGAGCGACAGCGGCACCGCGCGAAACAGCGATTCCTCCATGAAGCCGGCCTGCAGCGACATCGCAATCGGTGAAAGCGCGGGCACTGCGCTCCCCAGGATGTTCGGATCGGTCAGCGCTTCGGAGGGCTGCCACCAGCCCAGCCAGCGATTGGTCGCGTAATAGAAGAGCGCGATGAACGCGAGCTCGAGCGCGACGAACACCTGGCCCCCGACGGTGCGGCCCAGCACCTGCGGTGTCGCCGCGGCCTCGCGCGTCCACAGCTTCCAGAGCTGCGGATGATGCGGAAAGGCGCGGCGCGACAGGCTTTCCGCGGCCATGAACACCAGCCCGTAGGCAAGCCCGCCGCCGAGAAAGATCAGCACCGCCCCGCCGATCTGCTTCAACCAGAACGACGCGAGCGGCTCGGCGGTGTCGTAGCCGAACCACGCGCCCGGCACGCCGGCCAGGGATGCAGCGCCCATGAGGCCACCGACCACGAGACCCGCGCGCAACGCCGGGCGCCACAGCAGCCAGTGCTCGCGCAGGAGCCACAGCACCGCAAGCACGCAGCCACCCAGTCCATACAGCAGGCCGGCGGCAAGGCTCGCCACCCCGGCGATGGTGTTGTTGGTCGAGCGCAGCTCCTCGTAGCGGCGCTCGAAGGCCTGCGGAATGAACGCGAAATGAGTGACCTCGTTCAGGCGATTGCCGGCGACGCCAAGGCGCACGCGAAACCGCGCCTCACCCGCGTGCGCATCCGTGCGCTCGTAGACGAAGCTGTGGTCCATGCGGCCGTTCGGGCGGCGCTGCTGGGTTTCCTCTAGCGGGCGGTAATGCGCGAAGTCGATGTTCCAGTGCGCGGCCGCTTCGCTCTCGGCGATGTGCCGCGCCGCGTCGGACGACAGCGCAAGACCGCCGGCATCGGCCGGCGCCCACGTCTCCGGCAGCTTGAGCGCGAAGCCATACGGTGTGCCATCGGGGCGAAACCGGATCAGCGATTCCGTGATCTCGCCGGGCGCAAACAGACGCACGTCCCACCAATACGGCGCATAGGCGTTGCCGGCGATCAGTTGCGCGAAGGCGCGCTTGCCGCCGCCTTCGAGCTCGACGTAGTTCTGCGTCTCGTCGTCGTGCGAGAAGCGCACGGCGGTACGCGCGCCCGCCGGCGCGAGATCGCGCTCGCCGGCGATGCGCTTCGCGGCATTCACCGCATCGTGGCGCGCGAGCTTGATGTCGAGGCTGACGATGGGAATCGCCTCCGGGAAAAGCCGCCATGCCGCGACCAGCGCGACACACGCCAGCGCGATGTAGACCCACCAGAATGCGGGCCGGCGCGTGAGGGCCGTCATGGGCGGCGTAGTGCGTTCATGCGAGGCATTCGATCACGCCCGAGGCGTCGAGCTCTGCGAGACGCGCCTCGTCGATCCCGAGCCGCTCCTGCAGCACGCGCGCGGTGTGCTCGCCGAGAAGCGGCGGCGCACGATCGTACTCGAGGGTTGTCGCCGAAAGCTTGAGCGGCGTGATCACCTGGGGCACGGTGCCGGCAAGAGGATGCGCAAGATCGACGCGCATCCCGCGCGCGGCAAGCTGCGGATCGGCGAAGACCTGGTCGAGGCGGTTGATCGGACCGCAGGGCACTGCCTCGGGCTCGAGCGCGTCCAGCCATTCGCGCTGGGTGCGCGTGCGCATGACCTCGGCGACCATGGGTACCAGGATCTCGCGATTGCGCACGCGATCGACGTTCTTCGCATAGCGCGGATCACGCGCCCATTCGGGGCGGCCCGCGATCGCGCAGAACTTCGCGAACTGGCCGTCGTTGCCGACGGCGAGAATGATGTGCCCGTCCGCGCACGCGAACACCTGGTAGGGCACGATGTTCTGGTGCGCGTTGCCCGCGCGTCCCGGCGGCACGCCGGACACGAGGTAATTCATGTCCATGACCGCCATCATCGCGACCATCGTGTCGAACAGACAGGCATCGATGTACTGGCCGCGCCCGGAAATCTCGCGGTGCGCGATCGCCGACACGATGGCGGTCGATGCGTACATGCCGGTCATGAGATCGGAGATGGCGATGCCCGCCTTCTGCGGTCCGCCGCCCGGAAGCTCGTCGCGCTCGCCCGTGACGCTCATGAATCCGCCCAGGCCCTGGATCATGAAGTCGTAGCCCGCGCGCGGGGCATAGGGCCCGTACTGGCCGAAGCCGGTGATCGAGCAATACACGATGCGCTCGTTCATCGCCGAGATGGAAGCGTAGTCGAGGCCGTATTTGGCAAGGCCACCCACCTTGTAGTTCTCGACCAGGGCATCGCTTTGTCGCGCCAGCGCGAGCACGAGGTCGCGACCCTCGGGTCGAGTGAAGTCGATCGCAACCGACAGCTTGCCGCGGTTGC
>Ga0070741_10020512_pt1 | contig 10404 bp, 11 predicted proteins | sample Coa_R1_4_FD_66440 | JGI IMG/M metagenome (GOLD analysis project Ga0070741, IMG submission 66440) | Surface soil microbial communities from Centralia Pennsylvania, which are recovering from an underground coalmine fire - Coalmine... | ecosystem: Environmental > Terrestrial > Soil > Unclassified ... | reverse complement strand
GAGGGCGAACCCACAGCCCCCTGGTGCCGTACAGCGCCCGGTAGACAACCAGACTCTCTTCGGTCTCGGAGTGGGTCGCGGTGCCGAGCACCTCGTAGTACTGGCCTTTGTAGTGTCGATATTTTCCGGGTCGGACATCGGTCATTTCGCTGGGTATCCGTAGTGGCGTGCTGTAACCGATTTATACCCTAATTTGCGCCCCTAGGAGGCTTCCGCGGCAGCCCGGCACCTGGCGGCGACTTGCTCGAGCAGATCCTGCAGCTGAGCTGCATCCCGCCAGTGTCCGTTAGCCATGTATTCCTCCGTGTGGGCGACCATCAACTGGCCCGCTGCCAGTTGGCGCTCGAGGCCGACCCGACTGACTCCATGGCCGATCATGGGTAACCCATACTCGCGACCAGCGTCGATCAGGGCCTGGAAACATTCGGCAGAAGATTGTCATAGACCTTGATGAAGTCATAACCGTTGGTCCTGGCGAGCTGAACGGCTGCACGCGCCTCAGCGGGAGTAGTGACGAAGAGGTTGGCGTATTCGGGTGAGCCATCCACCATGAAACCCGCGTAAATATGGGATGACGTTCACGTGTGTGAATAGCGTTACCGTGGCGGAAGTAGCGCTGCCCGTTTCGCTGTAGGCGGTTCCGGAAAGCAGGAAGCAAACCAGCGCGGCAGTAATGGCTTTCACTCGTATCACAGCGAAGATCCTTGGTGCAATACGGGCGTAGATGCGTGGGTCTGTGAAAAGGTTTATAGGCGGATCGGAATTTGCAATATCATCAGCGGTCGGACGCGAGAGGCACATATGATGACTTCAAACAGGTGGCCGCGGCTGGTGCTCGGAGGTGTATTGATACTCCACGCTCTGGGTGCGAACGCCGCTGAACGCAAGCCGGTCTGCGCTCCGGTCACCAAGGCGCAAGACGAGGTCACCGCCGTGCTGCGCACGCTGTTTGCCGCGGCACGCGCGGACGACCTACCGGGTTTTCGCGCGATGACGACCCCTGATTTCTACGCTTACGACAATGGCGCCGAATTTGCCGGGGACGCGCTGATGAAACTGATTCAGCAACTCCACGCGGCGGGCAAGAAATTCGAGTGGAATGTGACTGAGCCCCGGGTCCACGTCTCGTGCAATCTGGCGTGGATCACCTACGTGAATCGAGGCGCCGTGGCGGACGCGTCAGGACGTCAGGAAGTGACCTGGCTCGAGTCTGCAAATCTCGAGTACTCGGATGGGCAGTGGCGTATCCATTTCCTGCATTCTTCCCGGGTGCCGAAGGCACCCCCTCAGTAACCGGTCGACGGTACCAACGGCTTCACCGGATCGTCAGGGGCGCGAATCTGCTCAGGGTGGCGGAAGGCGCGGTAGAACCCAAGTGCCGAGCCCCAGTCATGCACTACCAGTGTCACGTTGGAAGTGAGCTGGAGGGCCTCGAACCACGCATCGAGGTAGCGCGCGTGATCGACAAATCTATACGCTCCGGAAGGTGAAGCCCCTGACTGTCTCATGCCGACGCGCTGACGCGCCTATGCCGGGAATTGCGACTTCATCCAGCCGACAAAGTGACTCTCCCCGGCATCCTTGGTCCACAAGAGCCAATAGCTGTTCGGACCTTCGACCGTCCACGGATAGGGAGCCAGCAGTGCCCCTTGGCTCGTAAGTTCCGCAAACAGGACCGGCGACAGCAGGGCTACGCCAACGCCTTGCAGGGCGGCCTGGGCCTCCAGCTCATAGTTGGGAAATCGAGTCGCGACGAACCGGGGTTTGGCATTCACAACTCCGGCGAGCGCGAACCATGTGGGCCAACGTGGGTCCGGAATGAGGGGTAGCTGCAGCAACTTTCTGACTGTCGGCTGTGCTCCTTTGGGCAGCCATTTGGGGCTGAGCATGGGCGTGCCTTGCTCCGCGAGGAGTTTGACTCCTTCATACTCGGGCCATGGACCTCTCCCGCTTCGAATCGCTACGTCAAAAGTGCCCGCGGGCGACAACGACTGGACTGCATCCAGGGCAATTGCGTCAGCGCCGGCGAGCAGTTGGTAACCCGCCAGGCGGGGCACCAGCCAACGTGCCGCAAATGTAGGCGCGCAAGTCACTCTCAGCGGGTGTTTGATGCGACGACAATCATCGATTGCGGATCGCATCAGGGACAACGCATGCTCGAGTCGCTGACCGAGCACCCTCGCGCGATCGGTGGTGATCAATTGAGGGCCATGGCGCTGGAACAGCTTGACGCCGATCCGGGCCTCGAGCGCGCGTATCCGTTGGCTCACCGCCGTCGGTGAGATTCCGAGCTCGTCCGCCGCGCGTGAAAAGTTTCCATGTCGGACGCAGACCGCGAGCACGCGTAGCGAGTCCAGGGGGGGCAGAGAGTTGCGCATGCGTTATTTGAAGCTGGGGTTCAAATCAACGTCAAGAATTATCGTTATGGGGCTCCAGCGGGGCTGGATACACTGCCTGCATCACGTAACGGGTGAGAGGATGTCAGACATGTCAAAACATCGGATTGGAGCGGTCGCGGCCTCCAGGACCCTGGTTGCAGCGCTTTGTGCTGCCTGTTGTTTCGCGGCCTCCGACGCGGTGCCCGCCGAAACTTCGAGTGAGGTGTTGCCTCCCGGGTATTCGGTCTCCCGTACCGGGGACATGCACGATTTCGACTACTTTGTCGGCGGATGGGTCACCCGGCAGAAGCGCTTGAAGTCCCGCGGTGTCGGCAGTTCCGATTGGGAGGAGTTTGCTGCGACCGAGTGCCTGTCGCTCTACCTGGGCGGGATGGCCACCGTGGACGAGCTCTACATGCCTGGCAGGAATACGGCGGGGCTGACGCTACGTACTTTTGACGTTGCTAAACGGCAGTGGTCGATCTACTGGGTAAGTAGTGTCACGGGTCAACTCGACCCGGTGCCGGTGGTGGGTGGATTTCAGGGGAGCCACGGCGAGTTCTATGCCCCCGACGAGGACAACCACCGTCCGGTGAAAGTGCGTTATGTGTGGGACAAGATCGACCATGACCACGCGCGTTGGCAACAGGCGTTTTCCTATGACAACCACACCTGGGAGACGAATTGGATTGCGGACTTCACGCGTGCGGATGCCGCAAAGACCTGCGAGAACGGACGGCCCAGACGCTAGTCCGCGTGGTGCCCGCCAGTAATGCGGTGTAAAAAAGTACGAGCGGCGACAGATTTGTGACGTGCGGACAGGCCAGGCTCTCCCGTGCGCATCTACTGATGGCGTTCGTGCGCGTGTGCTGATCGCGTGCGAGACGCAACGCAGTCCGATCGACTGCTACCCGAACGACGTGAGTTGAAGCGAGCGCTCGCTGTAGGGGTGGAACTCGAACCGTAACAGTGCATTTCTTCTTGCAACTCAGAACCGAGCCTGCAATAACAGGGACTGGGAGATCAGGGGAGAGAAGACTAATGATCCGTTGGAGTATTTCTGCGCTCGTTTCATCCGTACTACTTTTAATCTGCTCGTCGAGTGTGGCCCAGGCCACGATCACGTACACACTCACGAAGATCGGCACCAATGATTCCACCACCTCGACTTTCGTCATTGGATTGAATGACGAAGGTAATCTCGGCTTGACGGTCAGCTCGGGTAACAACACCGGCGTATATTTGTGGCATCACGGTCAGATGACCAATATCGGTGGGCTGACCCCGTCCGCCACCTTTGTGGAAGGGGGCGCCCTGAACGACCTGGTTCAGGTGGCGGCAAGCTCATTGAGCCCGACGACGAAAAATTTCGCCGGCTTTGTCTGGCAGTCAGGCCATGCCAGGGAGTTGCCTTCGCCAGCAAATTCCACGGCGGTATTCGCCTCAGAGATCAATCTGTTCGGCGAGGTCGCCGGGCAGGCATTCGATCAGAACTTTGTCTCGCATGCGGTCATGTGGAACCACGGTCAGGCCACCATCCTCCCCGAAATTCCTGACTCCCAATTCACCCAGCCGATTGCCATCAACCTGCAAGGCGAGATCGTCGGCGTCTGCTACGACGTCAATGACTCGCCCAGTACCGTGATCTGGCGTAAGGGGGTACTGACCATGGCGCTGACGGGCACGATGCCGAATGGCCTGAACGACGTCGGCCAGATTGTGGGATTCGCCAACGGCGCACCCTTCATTTGGGAGGCGAAAACGATGACGGTACTGCCGTTGATCGGCACGGGCGGCGAAGGCTCGGCGCAGTCCATCAACGACTGGGGGCAGATCGTAGGCTCCGAGACGACCTCGGCCGGGGTCACCGAGGCGGTGATGTGGCAGGGATCGGGCAACTCTGTCGTCAATCTCAACACCCTGATCTCGAAAAGCGATCCGTTGCGGCCTTACGTGACGCTGGCCGAAGGCACGAAGATCAACAACCTGGGACAGATCGTCGCCACGGGCAACGATTCACGGATTCCGGGCTTCCAACAGTATTACCTGCTGACGCCGCACCTCTAGGCATTCGATCCGGTTTCGGATCACCTCTTTTTCCAACGTCTGGCACGTGACTCGGGGTCTGCAAAGGACCCCGACGCGTGCCATACTGCCCGCCGTGAGACTCGTGCAGCCGGGTCCGGAAAGGGGCTCTGGTCAAGGAGGATTGGGCTGTGCCTGGCAGGAGTGCCACTTCGGTACATAGGCCTGTGTCCGCAGGGCGGCGGCTCATGTTGAGTGTGGCGTTCTCGTTCCTGCTGCTCCAGGCGACCACCACGCCGGCGAGAGAGTCCGGGAGCTGTCCGCCAAAGCCGCTCGCCTCCATTTCACTGACGGTTGAGGGTCCGGTTCTGGTTCCGGTCACTCTGCAAGGTCAATCCGCATGGATGATTCTGCAGACCGAGGCCAGCGTGACCTTGATCTACTCGAGCGCCGCCGCCGCTCTGCACCTGTCGATGCGGAACATCGAGAAAAACAACTTCGATTTCCGACTCGGCGGCCGGCGGGTGACCCAATTGGTGTCGTTCGAGCCGCTGGCCATCGGCGCGTTGGCCGTCTCGCGTACCGACTTCATGGTCGATCCGTTTCCCCACGACAACCAGATGTATGCCGGGCGAATGGTGGCCGGCTCTCTGGCGATGGATCTGCTCTGGCCGTACGACGTGGAGCTCGATTTATCACACAAGAAGCTGGTGTTGTACGCGGCAAACTCCTGCGGCGGGCGGGCAGTGTACTGGACCCATCACTACGGGCGGATGCCAATGAGCTTCACCGCTATCGGCAATGTTTATTTCACCGCCGAGATCGACGGCAAAAAGCTCGAGACCAGCATCGCAACCTCGACAGAGAGTTCGGTGATGAGTGTTGACGTGAGCCGCAAGCTGCTGTTGGAGGAAGGCGATCCATTCTCTCCTGCCGGGTCCATCACCAGGATCCTCAAGTTGGCCTCCGGCGACCTGGTCATTCCCCAGACCATTCAACTGATCAGTCCGCCCGAGGGGTGTACCCTCGGCATGTCTGGAAATTCCGAGGGTGCGCTGGGGTACAGCGGCTGCTATGGCCGTTATCCGCTGGTCCTGGGCCGCGAAGTCCTGCGCAAGCTCCATCTCTACTTCGCGAGCCGGGAAAGGCTCATTTACTTCACCCCCGCCGAGGTTCAATAGCCACTGTCCGCGCTACCGGGTGCGGGCTGGGACACTGTTGCTCTGTATTGCAGAGTACATTGCATTTATGAAATTTACAGGTAAGATGCGCCTCGTAGCTTTGTAATACAGAGTACTCTGCAATGAATAGAGCAGCAGTGATTCCCAGGGTTCGCGAGCGGATCGCACCGTTTGATATGCGCACCGCTCCGGTATTGCCTCCCAAGCGGCCGGGGGCCGTGATGCGAGCGCGGAGCGCGCTATTGATCAATCCCTTTTATCCCAAGGATCCTCGGGCCAGTTACGGCAAGCACGTGCTCACACCAACACTGGCCCTCACCAGTATCGCTGGAGCGACGCCGCCGCATTGGCAGGTGAGTTACTGGGACGAGAACCTGCTTCAAGGGCCGCCGCCTCGTGAGCCGCTGCCGGAAGTCGTGGGCATTTCTGTCCACCTGACATTTGCCAGGCGCGCCTATGCGCTTGCCGACTGGTATCGCAGCCAGGGCTGCCGGGTCATTCTGGGTGGGTTGCATGTTTTGTCCTGCCCGGAGGAAGCGCTCGAGCATGCCGATGCCATTGCAGTCGGCGATGGAGTCCAGCTTTGGCCGCGGATTCTGGACGATGTGGAGCGGGGCTGCCTGCTCCCCCGGTATGAGGCGGACTTCTCGAGGCCTTACGCCGCCGATCCTCCGGCACGCCGCTCGATCCTGCCTCGGCAATCGTTTCTGACGACCAGCAGTGTCATTGCAACCCGCGGCTGCCACAACCGCTGCGGCTTCTGTTATCTCTCGACCGACGGCCTGCACATGCCTTACAGGATGCGCCAGGTCCAGCAGGTGGTGGACGAGATTGTCGCGGACCAACAGCCCTACACGGTTTTCATCGACAACAATCTGGGATCGCGTCCGGCCTATCTACGAGCCTTGTGTGAGGCTCTGCAGCCGTTGGAAATCATATGGAGCGCAGCAGTCACCATTGACGTGACGGATGATCCCTCCCTGGTGCGTGAGATGGCGCTGGCGGGCTGCACCGGAGTTTTTGTCGGTTTCGAATCACTCAACGGCGGAAACCTGGCCGATTCCCACAAGCGGACTCCGGCGCCCGAGGACTACGCACGCCGTGTCGAGGTGTTCCATCGGTACGGGATCCAGGTGAATGGAAGCTTCGTCCTGGGCTTCGATCACGACCGGCCAGACGTGTTTGAGCGGACGGTCCGCTGGATCGAGGCGAATCGCCTGGAGTGCGCGACTTTCCACATCCTGACGCCTTATCCCGGAACTCCCCTGTTCCGGCAGATGCAAGCGCAGGGGCGCATTCTGCACCGTGACTGGGACCGCTATGACACGGGACACGTGGTGTTTCAACCCAAGCACATGAGTGTCGACGATCTCGATCGTGGCTACGCCTGGTGTTATGACACCCTGTTCTCCCACCGTTCCATCTGGCGCCGCCGGCCCGTGGACTCCAGAGCCGTGCCGGCCTATCTGGCCATGAGCTACCTCTACAAGCGATCCAATCACTTCTGGCATCTGTTGATCCGGCACCGCCTGACGGCACGGGTGTGGCGCCCGCTGATCGAGCACTCGCGCCGCCGGCATTTGAAATTGCGCGAGCGCATCCGCAAGCGCGATGACGGGGGAGTCAGGGCCAGTCAATTTGTCAGCGCAGGAGTGTGAGTCATGTCGAGTCACGCCGAAGGGGCCGCATCGAGCGGGTCTTACCGCGGGAAACGAGCATTGGATGTTCTCGCGGCCGGCACTGCATGCGCGATGTTCACGCCCGCCGCCGTGGCCGTCGCTGTAGCGAGCTGGTTGGATGATCGCGGGCCGCCCCTGTTTCTACAAACCCGCGTGGGCCGCGGACGCGAGCCCTTCACCATTTTCAAATTTCGAAGCATGCGCGATAGCCAGGTCTCGCGCGTCGGCCAATGGCTCCGACGAACAGGCGTCGACGAGCTGCCGCAGTTCGTGAATGTCTGTCGGGGCGAGATGAGCGTTGTGGGTCCACGACCCCTGACCGACGCTGACTTGCGGCGCTTGGGATGGACGGATGCGCGTACCGACTGGCGATTCTCAACCAAGCCGGGGATTACAGGCCTGTCGCAGCTCTTCGGGGGCCGCGGAGCTCGGGCCAGTCTGCGGCTGGACCGGTTGTATTTGCGGCGCCAGAGCCTGTCGTTGGACGTGCAACTCATAGCTCTGTCATTTGCGGCCAACGTCGTAGGGAAGCGAACCCTACGCAGACTGGTGCGGGCAGCCCGCGCCAAGAGCTGACTCAACGCGGCTGCGGCGTCAACACCGGGGTGGTAAAGTCGGGTAATGGCCCACCTGCTCAACGAACGCTTCCCGCGCTCGAATCGCTATCACCCCGACTGGGTCATCGCTCGGGGCAGTGGTGGCGCCAACGCGCTGTGGCTCACGGAGTGGCTTGCCGAGGCGCTCGACCTGAAGCCCGGGATGAAGGTGCTCGACCTCGGGTGTGGCCGCGCCATGTCCTCCGTTTTCCTGCGACGTGAGTTTGGAGTGGAGGTATGGGCCACGGATCTGTGGTTCAGCGCTGCTGACAACTTACAGTGCATCCGCGACGCGGGGGTTTCTGACGGCGTTTATCCTATCCACGCGGAAGCGCATGCATTGCCATTCGCCGTTGGTTTCTTCGATGCCATCGTGTCGATCGATTCCTTTCACTACTATGGCACCGATGACACCTACGCTCATTACATCGCGCGCTTTCTCGAGCCGGGCGGTGTTATTGCGATGGCGAGCGCAGGCCTGACGCGAGAATTCGAAGGCGAAGTTCCTCCATCCTTGCGCGGTTGGTGGGAGCCGAACATGGCTTCCCTGCATACCCATGCCTGGTGGGAGCGCCATTGGTGGCGAAGCAGCATCCTCGAGGTGACCTGCGCGGATTCGCTACCCGATGCGTGGAAACTGTGGTTGGAGTGGCAGAAGACGTTGGCCCCTGACAACCGCGCTGAAATCGAGGCCCTTGAAAGAGATCAGGGTGCCAACCTGACTTACGTACGCGCCGTCGCACGGCGGCGTCCCGACATTGTGCTTGCTGAGCCCATTGGGTCGATCCCGGCCAACTACCTGCGTCATCCGCTGTTACGAGATGACTCCTGAGCGATGGGTCGCCCGTTATCTGTCGACCCGGTCAGTTGTCATCCTCGCCGCTGCGCAGGGTGACGGGTACGTGAATCTTTTTTCCGTCGCGCCACACCGTGAGTTGTACGGCTTCTCCTGCTTTGTGATCGTCCAGGAGCGCGAGTAAGCGCGCTACGCTGTCCACCTCTTTGCCATCCAACGCGATAATCACGTCGCCGGGATAAATGGTGTTTCTCCGGCCGACACGCGCCCCTTTGAGTCCGGCCTGGTCCGCGGGACCGCCTGGCTTGACCCGCATGATGGCAGCTCCCGTGACGCCGAGCTGGCGCGCGATGGTCCGGCTCAGGGTCTCGTTGGTCTGAACCCCGAGACTGGGGGAGGCGTAATAGCCCTTCGCGATCAGCTCGGGCACCACGCGGTTGACCATATCGACGGGGACGGCGAATCCAACACCGGCGCTGGCCCCGGAGGGACTGTAGATGGCCGTATTCATGCCGATGAGGCGGCCGGCGCTGTCGAGCAGGGGGCCTCCGGAGTTGCCGGGATTGATGGCGGCATCCGTTTGCACCAGGTGTTGGATGAGGACGCCGTTCTCACCCGTGAGCGAGCGATCCAGTGCCGAGACGATTCCTGTCGTCAATGTCCAGTCCAGTCCGAAGGGGTTGCCGATGGCATACACCTTCTGCCCGACCTGCAGATCGTGGCTGGTGCCGATGGGAATGGGCAACGCGGACCTGGCGGGGATCTGAACCTGCAGTACCGCGATGTCGTGGGTTTTACTCAGCCCCACCAACGTGGCCGGGTAGTCCTTACCATCCGAGAGGCGCACAGTCGCCTCGGCGGCTCCGGCAACGACGTGGAGATTGGTGACAATGTGGCCCGCCGTATCCCACATGAAGCCCGAGCCGGTGCCGTACGGTACGGTCTGCACGTTCAGTGTCCAATAATCCATGACACGCTCGCTGGTGGAGATGTAGACCACCGAGCCTTTCGCGGCTTCGAAAACCGCGATGTTGCTTTTCTCTTCGGGAGTCAACGGTCCGCGTGGCGTAACCGGGCGGGGCGCCGCATCCGCAGGACTCGTTACCGTTAAATTCGTCAGAACGACGCAGCCTAGTACCAGCAGCACCCAGCTGCGCTTTTTGATCAGCGACATCTCTCTTCCTATTCAACCGGGACGCACTCCCGGACTCTCGACTACGCCGACGCCCGGCGTTTCTGCTCCTGGCGCAAACAGCCTGGTTTCCTCGGCCAGCGCTCGAGCGACACTCGGCCGCTGGATCAGCCGGCGGTACCAGGCGTTGACTTCGGGCCACTCGGAGAGCTCGATGCCGGCGTACGGGCTCCAGTTGAGCACGGTGACCAGGTAGGCATCCGCCACGGTGAAGTTCCGGAGTAGAAAGCCGCGGCCGCGCAACTGTCCGTCCAGGTGACGCATGCGCAAGGGTAATTTCTCGCGGGCGAACGCCTTGGCGCCGTCATTGCTGCTGCGTTGGAGCAAGGGAATGTACGTGGCCTTGTGCAACTCCGTGCTGATGAAATTCAACCATTGTAACAGCCGATACCGTTCCAACCCATTCTGGGGCGCCAGTTCGGACTGTGGATAACGGTCGGCCACATATTGCAATACTACCGGGTTTTCGGCGATGAGCTCGCCGTCGTCGGTACGGATCGCCGGCACCTGGCCCATGGGGTTCACCGCGTAGTAGTCGCTGCCGTCCGACAGTAGCC
>Ga0070741_10020509_pt1 | contig 10405 bp, 8 predicted proteins | sample Coa_R1_4_FD_66440 | JGI IMG/M metagenome (GOLD analysis project Ga0070741, IMG submission 66440) | Surface soil microbial communities from Centralia Pennsylvania, which are recovering from an underground coalmine fire - Coalmine... | ecosystem: Environmental > Terrestrial > Soil > Unclassified ... | reverse complement strand
CGTTCCCGTGGGCTTCGGCTACGGCACCCGGACGACGGCGCGGCGGCTGAGCAGGAACGTGTCGCCGAGCCGCGGGTCGTCGAGCCAGTTCGCCCCGACGGCGACCCGGTACGACCAGGTGCCGGGGCCCGGGCGCTCGTCGGCCGCCGTCGAGCGCGTCCGCAGCCGGAGCAGCCCTGCGTAGACGCACGTGTCCGCCCCGCCGTGGCCGGGGCAGATGACGTCCTTCGTCCCGCGCAGGCGGAGCACGCGGTAGAAGACGCGGGTCGAATGCGTGTCCATGGCGTTCCAGCGTAGGTGGACGGCGCCGTTCGACACGTCCGCCCGCAGCCCGACGCCGCCGTCGACGGGGACGGCGATCTGGTGGACGATGACGACGCGCGCGCCCCCGCGCACCGGCCGGAGCGCGGCCGAGGCGACCAGCGGGACGAGGCTGAAGAGGACGGCGGCGGCGATGAGGACGCGTCGCGAGGGGATGCGCGGCGGCGGCGCCGGGAAACGCGCGGCGAGCGCCGGGCCGAGCCGGGGCACGAGTACGGGGAGCGAGGCGGTCATGACGACGAGCGGCGGCACGGCGGGGACCAGCAGCCGGAAGAAGGACCCGCTGTCCACCGAGGAAACGGCGTCAGAGCCCTTGATGACGAAGTACAGCCAGAACCAGGCCGACAGCGACAGCGCGAGCGCCGGCGCACGGCGGGCCACGGCGAGTGCGCCCGCGAAGGGCAGGAACTGCAGCAGTCGCAGGCTGAAGAAGACCTCGCCGAGGCCGTCGAGGTTGTTCTGGAGGTGCGACCAGTCGAGCTGGAGGTACTTGTGGTACGGCGTCAGGATCGAGCCGGCCGGCGCCGGGCCGAGGGCGAGCCGCTGCGGCTCGTAGGCGTTGGTGAACGCGGGCAGGTAGCCGTAGCCCCGGTACTTCCACAGCGCGAGCGCGCCGAGCGCCGGCAGCGCCGCGAGGACGAAGGCCGCGAGCTCGCGCCAGCGCCGGCCGGCGAGGAGGAGGACGACCGGCGCCGCGAGGAAGATGAGGTTGGACGCCTTCGTCAGCAGCGCCAGCCCGGCGACGAGGCCGGCCAGCAGCCCCCACTCGACCCGCCGCGACTGGTACGTCCGCACCATGCAGGCACCGGCGGCGAGCAGGCAGACGACGCTCGGGAAGTCGCCCATCGCCGTCAGGCCGAGCGGGTGCGGCAGGAACTGGTCGACGTACTTGTCGTGGTAGCGCTGGACGAAGAACGGCACGGCAAGGAACGGCCCCACCACCCAGGCCGCAGCCGCCAGGTAGCCGATCGCCCGCCCGGCGATGCGCGCCGCGATGTCGTACACGCAGAAGAGCGCGACCGGCGCCAGCACGAGCGTCTGCACGAGGACGGCGGCGGGCAGGCCGGCGACGAAGCTTGGCCCTGCGACGAGCGCGAAGGGGGCGAGCAGGAGCGACCAGGCGGGCGAGATGAGCGTCTTCGGGATGAGACCGTGCCCGGCCAGCCAGCTCGTCGTCCAGTACCAGATCTGGTCGCCGCCCTGGTAGAAGAGCCAGCCGTTGTGGTGCACGGCGAGCGCGAGCGCCGCGGTGGCCAGCCACTCGACGGCAAGGAGCGGCAGGAGCACCCGCCACGGCTCGCGCACCGGGACGCGCTCCCACGCGCGCACGAGCGCGGCCCAGGCGCGGCCCGCCTCGGCGGGGACGGCCGTGTCGGCTCCGGCCCTCACGCCGCCGCGCGCGCGTGCTGGCGATACCAGGCGACCGTGCGCTCGATGCCCTCGCGCAGCGGCGTACGCGCCTCCCACCCGAAGAGCGCTCTGGCGCGCGAGGCGTCGAGCGAGCGGCGCGGCTGCCCGTTCGGCATGGACGTGTCCCAGCGGATCTCGCCCTCGAAGCCGGTCACGTCCGCGACGAGCTCGGCCAGCTCGCGGATCGAGATCTCCCGGCCGCTGCCGAGGTTGACGGGCTCCGGCCCGTCGTAGCGCTCGGCGGCGAGCACGAGCCCCTCCGCGCAATCCTCGACGTAGAGGAACTCGCGCGTCGGCGAGCCGTCGCCCCACAGGACGACCTCGCCGGGCGAGGTCAGCATCTTGCGCACGAGTGCCGGGATCACGTGCGAGGTGTCGAGGTCGAAGTTGTCCCGCGGCCCGTACAGGTTCGTCGGCAGCAGGAAGATCGCGTCCAGGCCGTACTGCGCCCGGTAGGCCTGCGCGCCGACCAGCATCGCCTTCTTCGCCACGCCGTAGGGCGCGTTCGTCTCCTCCGGGTAGCCGTTCCACAGGTCCTCCTCGCGGAACGGCACGGGCGTGTGCTTCGGGTATGCGCACACGGTGCCCGCGATGACGAGCTTTCCCAACCGGTGCAGGCGCGCCTGCTCGAGCACGTTCGCGCCCATGACGAGGTTGGCGTACCAGTAGCGCCCCGGGTTTGCCCGGTTCGCGCCGATCCCGCCCACCTCGGCGGCGAGGTGGAAGGCGAGCTCCGGCTGGGTGTCCGCGAACAGCCGCGCCGCGTGCTCCTGCCGCGTCAGGTCGTAGTCGGCCCGGCGCGCGGCGACGACGTCGTGGCCGTCTGCCCGCAGGCGCTCGACGAGGTGCGAGCCGAGGAACCCGCCGCCGCCCGTGACGAGGATCCTCACGCCGCCGGCGCCGCCTTCCGCGCGCGCGCGGTCCAGTCCACCCGGCCGAGCCAGCGGTCGCGGTGCTCGGCGTACCAGGCGATCGTGCGCGCGACGCCCTCCTCCCACGACACCTTCGGCGCCCACCCCGTCTCGCGCGCCAGCTTGTCGTAGCCGACGCGGAGCGCCATCACCTCGCTCGCGCCCGGGCGGAAGCGCTCGGGGGTGGAGACGATCTGCCGCCCGGCCGGCCAGTAGCCGAGCTGCTCGCCGACGCGGAGGATCAGCTCGGCCCAGTCGCGCATGGAGATGTTCTCGCCCTGCCCGTACACGTAGACGTCGCCCGGGATCCCCTGCGCAGCGACGGTGAGGTGGCCGCGGACGCCGTCCGTGCAGAAGCAGAAGTCGCGCATCGGCTCGAGCTGACCGAGCTCGACCCGCTCGCGCACGAGCGCCTGGGTGATGATCGTGCCGGTGACGAAGCGCGGGTTCTGGCGCGGCCCGTAGTTGTTGAACATGCGCGTGACCACGCCCGGGACGCCGAAGGCGTCGTGGTAGTTCATGGTCAGGAAGTCGGCGGCGACCTTGGACGTCGCGTACACCGACTTCGGGTTGAGCGGCGAGCGCTCGTGGAAGACGACGCCGCCGTCCGCGTCGAAGTCGTGGTGGTGCGAGACGGCCTCGTGCACGTTCCCGTACTCCTCCGAGGTGCCGGCCGTGTCGAACTTCTCCAGCTCGAGGCCGTGGTCGACGATCGACTGCAGCAGGTTGAGCGTGCCGACGACGTTCGTGATCGTCGTCTCGTACGGGCGGTGCCACGACTCGCCGACGTGCGCCTGCGCGCCGAGGTGAAAGACGTACGGCCGGTCCGGGGCGGCGGCCAGCTCCCTGACGAGGTAGTCGATCGACGTGCGGTCGGTCAGGTCGGCGAACTTGACCGCGATGCGGTCGCGCAGGTGGCCGATGTTGTTCAGCGCGCCGCTCGAGGTGGCGCGCACGAAGGCGCGCACGTTCGCACCGAGCTCGACGAGCGCTTCGGTCAGATGCGATCCCATGAACCCGTCGGCGCCGGTGACGAGGACGGTGCGACCGGCGTAGGCGTCGCCGAGCTCACGCCGCAGATCGGCGATCGCCGTCTCTGTCCAGACAGTGTCGCTCGCCGGCGGCTGCGTCTCGCTCATCGGCGCGAAGAGTAACGAGCACGTGTTCGGAACGTTCGAACGCGCCTTCCGGCGGCGGTGCGGTCGGCGTCCCGCGGCGGTTGCCTGCGTAGAGTGCGAGCATGCGCGGCTGGTGGCGCTTCTACCGCACGAGCGTCGGGCTCGGTCTGCGGCATCTGGCGCGGCACGGATACCTGCGCGAGGCCGTCGTCCGCGTCGTCTGCCCGCTCGACCCGAGCCGCTACCTCGAGCTGCCCGAGACGCTGCGGGAGCTGGCCGCCCGCCCGGGCGACCGCGTCCTCGACCTGGCGAGCCCGAAGCTCCTCGCCGTCGTGCTCGGCCGTGCTGGCGTCCGGGTCGTCTCGGTCGACGCGCTCGAGCGCGAGGTCGAGACCTGGCGCTCGCTCGCGGCCGGCGAGGCCAACGTCGAGCTCCTCGTCGCCGACGGCCGCGCCCTGCCCTTCGCGGACGCGTCCTTCGACCACGCCTACAGCGTGTCCGTGCTCGAGCACATCGCCGAGCCGGGCGACGAGCAGGCGCTGCGCGAGCTCGCGCGCGTGACGAAGCCCGGCGGCCGCGTCGTCGTCACGCTGCCCTACGCGGAGCGCTCTCGCGAGGACTGGCGCGACGAGCCGGTCTACGCCGACCACGGGGGAAGCGGAGGGCGCTACTTCTTCCAGCGCTGGTACGACCGCGCCCGGGTCGAGCGGCTGGCCGCGGCCGCGCCGGCACTCGAGCTCGTGTCGACGAGCGTCAGCCGGCTGCGCCCGAACCTGAACGCGCTGTACACGCGCACCTTTCCCCTGCTCCTGCCGCTCGGGCCGTTGTTCGGCGTGCTCGCCCGCCGCCGAGAGGGCCCGGGTGGAGACGTCGTCAGGCTCACCTTCCGTCGCGCCTAGCAAGACCGGCGAACGAAGGTTCCGCTCGGCTGGGGCCCGCGGCGGGCCGGGCCGTGGCCGTCAGGCCTCGCCGGCGAGGTCGCGGTAGACGGCCTCGTGCGCGCGGGCGCACGCCTCCCAGCTGAACTCGCCTGCGCGGGCGAGGCCGCGGCGCACGTACGGCTCCGGGTCGGCGAGGACGGCCTCGATCGCCCTCGCCGCGTCCTCCGCCGAGCGCGGGTCGAACAGCGCCGCCGCGCCGCCGCACACCTCGGGCAGCGACGCGGCGTTCGAGCACGCGACCGGGCAGCCGCAGGCCATCGCCTCGAGCGGGGGCAAGCCGAAGCCCTCGTACAGGCTGGGGAAGACGAGCGCCGACGCCCGCTGGTAGAGGCGAACGAGCTCCTCCCAGGAGACGCGGCCGCGGCTCTCGACCCCCGCCGGGAGCGCCGCCGGATCGTGCCCCGTCCCGGTGAGCACGAGCCGCAGCTCGGGGCGCCGCTCGCGCACGAGCGCGAGCGCCTCGAACAGTCGCCGGTGGTTCTTGTGCGGCCAGCGGTTCGCCGGGTACAGCAGGAACGGCTCGCGCGGCTGCCCGCCGGGACGCAGGCGCTCGTGGTCGACCCCGAGGTGAATCGTGCGCACGCGCTCGGGCGCGAGCCGGTAGCGCTCGACGAGCGTGCCTCGCGCGTGCTCGGAGATGGCGATCACGAGACGGCTCGCGCGGATCGTCCGGCCGTAGACGAGCCGCCGGTAGGCGAGCTCCGCCTTCGAGAAGAACTGCGGGCAGAGCTCGTGCTGGAGGTCGTGCACCGTCGTCGCCGCGGGCGGGTACGTGACGGGCGGGATCATCACGCTGAGCGGGAAGTGGATCGCGTCGAGCCGCGCCTCGCCGAAGAGGCGGCGGATGCGCCCGGGCGCGGCCGAGGCGAGCGCCATGGCGAGGAGCCGCCCGGCCGTGCCGGTGGCGGCGCGGTACTCGGGGACGGAGACCGAGGGGAGCCCGTCGGCGGCGTCCGGGGCCACCCTCGGGCAGAAGGCGAGGTAGTCGAGCTCGCCGACGCGCGAGAGGGCGCGGGCGAGCTCGCGCGCGTACGTCTCGGAGCCGCCGACGACTCCCGGCACGAGGGTGAGCAGGCTCAGCCCGATGCGCATCGCACGAGCTTAGGCAGGCGGGCCTCCGCCGGGCGCGGCTATGATTGCCAGATGCCCGGGGGTGCCGAAGAAACCCCTGCGTCTGCAGGGATTTCGCTCCCGTCCGAGGCCGAGGTCGACGAGCTGTTCGCCCGGCTCCAGCAGGAGCTCGCGGGCGCTGGCGCCGGGGCGGGGACACCCGCGCGTGTGCTCTGGCGGGGTCAGGCGGAGCGCGCCTGGAGCGTCTCCGCCGAGCGGCCGCTCGTCCGCCGCCCGGGGCCGAGGGGCCTCGCAGCATACGCAGTCAAGCGGGCGCTGAGGCCGTTCCTGCGCTGGTACGTCGAGCCGCTCGCCGCCGAGCAGCGGGTGTTCAACGACGCGCTCCTCAAGCTCGTCGACGACCTGTTCGAGGCGGCCGACCGCTCGGCCTCACGGGGCGAGGCGGCGGCGCGCGCGCTCGCCGAGCTGGAGGAGCGGCTCGCGCGCCTCGAGCGTCGCCGGGCGGAGACCGGCACATCCGCTCGTCTCCTACCGCAGACGGTGGCCGCGCAGCCGGCGGCCGCCGCCTTCCCCGACTACTTCGCCTTCGAGTCGCGGATGCGCGGCTCGACCGCCAGCATCCGCGAGCGCCAGCGCGTCTACGTCGACGACCTGCGCGAGGCCGCTCCCGTCCTCGACCTCGGCTGCGGCCGCGGCGAGCTGCTGCTGCTGCTGCGCGAGGCGGGGGTGGAGGCTCGCGGCGTCGACGCCGACCGGGACATGGTCGCCTACGCGCGCGGTGAGGGCCTCGACGTCGAGCAGGCCGACGCGATCGCGCACCTCGAGAGCCTCGCCGACGCCTCGCTCGGCGGCGTCTTCGCCGGCCAGCTCGTCGAGCACCTGCCGCCGCCGGCGCTCCTCCGGCTGCTCCAGCTCGCCGCCGTAAAGCTGCGCCCAGGCGGGCTGCTCGTCGCCGAGACGATCAACCCGCTCTCGCCGCTTGCGCTGCGCAGCTACTACGCCGACCTCACCCACGCCCAGCCGCTCGTGCCGGAGACGCTGGAGCTGCTCGCGCGGCAGGCCGGCTTCCGCACCGTGGAGACGCGGTTCCTGAACGAGCCGGAGAAGCTGACCGTGCCCGACGACCCGGTCGTCGCCGCGAACGTCCGCCGCCTGAACGAGCTCCTCTTCGCCCCGCTCGACTACGCCATCCTCGCGCGCACGTGACCGACGCCCGCCCGCACCGGCACGCATCCGGCACGGTCGCGTCAGCCACCTGCGACGGGTTGCGCGGTACGCTCGCCGCGTGGGTCGGGGAGGTGGGGTCCTCCCGATGTCGACGCGTCAACAAGGTCCGCGCGGGCACGAGACGGGCGATCGCCGCACGGCCGGGAGCCGGCCGGCGCGGGCCCAGGCTGCACGCGGCGGCGCGCCCGCGGCAACGAGGCCGCCGGCGGCGTGCAGCCGTCGCGCGGCTCCGCGACACTTCGGGACAGTGAGATCCGCCGACAGCTCGCCCCGGTGAGAATCGCCGTCTGCAGGCCCCAGGTCCCGTTCGTCCGGGGAGGCGCCGAGATCTTCGTGGACGAGCTCGTTCGGCGGCTGCGCGCGCGAGGGCACGAGGCCGAGGCCGTCGCCGTGCCCTTCAAGTGGTATCCGGGGGCACGCGTGCTCACGCAGGCGTTCGTCTGGCGCCTGCTCGACCTGAGCGAGGCGGACGGGAGGCCGATCGACCTCGTCGTCGCCACGAAGTTCCCCTCCTACTGCGTCCGCCATCCCAACAAGGTCGTCTGGCTGCTGCACCAGTTCCGCCAGGCCTACGAGCTCGACCGCACCCCGCTCGGGCAGTTCTCGGAGTCGGCGGAGGACCGCGCCATGCGCCGGCGGGTCGAGCGGCTCGACGCGGTCGCGCTCGGCGAGGCGCGCAAGCTGTTCGCCACCTCGCGCAACGTGGCCGAGCGGCTGCGCCGCTCCGTCGGTCTCGAGGCGGAGGTGCTGCCGCACCCGCCCCAGGAGCTCCCCTACCGCTGCGACGGCTACGGCGACTTCCTCCTCTCCGTCGGCAGGCTCGACCGGGCCAAGCGGATCGACTTGCTCATCGAGGCGGCGGCCCGCCGTCGTCTCGAGGTCGTGGTCGCGGGCGAGGGGCCCGACCGTGAGCGGCTGGAGCGGCTGGCGAACGGCCGTGTCCGCTTCGCCGGTCGCGTCTCCGAACAGGAGCTCGCCGACCTGTACGCGCGCTGCCGCGCCGTCTTCTACGCACCGGTCGACGAGGATTTCGGCATGGTCCCCTTCGAGGCGTTCCTCGCTGAGAAGCCGGTCGTGACGACGACGGACGCGGGCGGGCCGCTCGAGGTCGTGCGCGACCGCGAGACGGGCCGCGTCGTCGAGCCGACCGTCGACGCGGTCGCGGCCGCCCTCGCCATCGACGAGGAGGACGCGCGCGCCTGGGGGCGGGCGGGGAGGGCGATCGCCGAGCAGGTGACCTGGGACCGCGCGCTCGACAGGCTGCTCGCGTGAAGGTCGCCTACCACAGCCCGCTGCCCCCTTCGCGCTCGGGGATCGCCGACTACAGCGCGCTGCTCGTACCGGAGCTCGCGAAGCGGGTCGAGGTCGAGCTGGTGCGGCCGGGCCGCTTCCGCCGCGCGCCCCGCGCCGACGTCTTCCTCTACCACGTCGGCAACGACCCGCAGGCGCACGGCTGGATCGTCGACCGCCTCGAGCGCCGTCCGGGCGTCGTCGTCCTGCACGAGTTCGTCCTCCACCACCTGGTCGCCGGGCGCACGCTGGCGCGCGGCGACGCACGCGGCTACCTCGACGCGATGGAGCGGGAGCACGGGCTCGCCGGTCGCCTGCTCGCGCACGGGGTGCTGGACAACCGCATCCCGCCGCTGTGGGAGACGCGTCCCGAGCAGTTCCCGCTCGCCGGGGACGTGCTGCGCCGGGCGCAGGGGCTGATCGTCCACTCGGCGTTCGTGGCGGAGCGGGCGCGCGCGAGCGGGTACGCCGGACCGATCTGGCGGATCCCGCATCCCGCCTGGCCTTTCCCCGGGGCCGCCCCCGCCCCTGTACGCGGACAGCCGCTCCTCGGCTGCTTCGGACACTTGAACGAGAGCAAGCGCATCCCGCAGCTGCTGGCAGCGTTCTCGCGCCTGCGGGCACGCCGTCCGGGTGCCCGCCTGCTGCTCGTCGGCGCGCTGTCCGAGCGGCTCGCGCGCCTCGACGTCCCGGACGGCGTCGTCCGCGAGGACTACGTCGAGGAACGGCGCCTGTGGTCGCTGATGGCGGCCTGCGACGCGATCGTCTCGCTCCGCACGCCAACCATGGGCGAGACGTCCGGCTCGGCGATCCGTGCTCTCTCGCTCGGAAAGCCGCTCGTCGTCTCCGACGTCGGCTGGTTCGCCGAGCTCCCGAACGAGGTCGCCCTCCGCGTTCCGGTCGACGAGCACGAGGCGGCACGGCTCGAGGAGGCGCTCGAGCTGCTCGCCGCCGACGCGCCCCGGCGCGAGTCGATGGGCGCGGCCGCGCGGGCGCTCGCCGAGCGCGAGCACGCGCTTGCCACCGTCGCCGACCGCTACGCGGCTGCGCTGGAAGAAGCGGCGGGCGGGGCCGCCGTGCGCGACGCCGTCCTCGCCGAGGTCGCCCAGGCGGCGGCGGAGGTGGGCATCGGCGCGGGCGACGAGGCAGCGTCCGAGCTCGCCGCGCGCCTGGGCGAGGTCGCCCTCGGAGCGGCCTTCACCGTGCCCGAGGAAGGCTCGCCCCGAAGGTGACGCGTGGCCGTTGAGGCCGCGGTGCGCCAGCGCGACCGGGCCGGCTCGGCCGTCCGCGCCGTCCCCGTGTGGGCATGGCTCGCCGGCCTCGTCGTCCTCTCGACCGGCATCCGCTATGCGCTCGGGCGGCACGCGGTCGCGCCCTGGATCATGGTCGACGAGCTCATCTACTCGGAGCTCGCGAAGAGCTTCGCGGCCGGCGGCCACTTCCTCGTCCGCGACCACTCCGCGGGAGCCTACGGCTACGTCTACCCGATCCTGATCTCGCCTGCCTGGGCGGCCTTCCGGGCGGTGCCGGACGCGTATGCGGCCGCAAAGGGGATCAACTCGCTCGTCATGTCGCTGGCTGCGGTGCCGGCCTACTTCCTCGCGCGCCGGGTGCTCGGGCCGTGGCTGTCGCTGGCGGCGGCCGCGCTCGCCGTCGCCGTCCCGTCCATGGTGTACACGGCCACGCTGATGACGGAGAACGCCTTCTACCCGATCTTCCTGACGGCCATGCTCGCCTTCGTGCTCTGGCTCGAGCAGCCGAGCCCGGTGAGGACGTGCCTGCTCGTGGGCGTCTGCCTGGTCGCGTTCCTGACGAGGGCGGAGGCGGTCGCCTTCCTACCGGCGGTGCTGACGGCGCCGGTGCTGCTTTCCGGGAGCGCCGGCCTCCGCCGCTACCGGCCGATGTACTGGCTCGCGGCCGCCGGCGTGGCCGGCGTCGTCGCCGTCCAGCTCGCGCGCGGCGCCTCCGTGTACGGCGTCTTCGGCGCCTACCGCGCCGCCGGCTCCTCCCACTACTCCGCCGGCGAGGTGGCGCGCTGGTTCCTCTACCACGTGTCCGAGCTCGACCTCTCGCTCGGCGTCTTCCCGTTCGCCGCGCTCGTCCTGCTCGGGCTCAG
>Ga0070741_10020508_pt1 | contig 10406 bp, 8 predicted proteins | sample Coa_R1_4_FD_66440 | JGI IMG/M metagenome (GOLD analysis project Ga0070741, IMG submission 66440) | Surface soil microbial communities from Centralia Pennsylvania, which are recovering from an underground coalmine fire - Coalmine... | ecosystem: Environmental > Terrestrial > Soil > Unclassified ... | reverse complement strand
GGCCCTGGTGCAGAGTGGACTCGCTGAAACCGTAGCGGTATCCGGAACGGCACTTGGACCTGCACAACTAAAAGCTCTGCGCAATTTTGTGCCTGAGGTCTATCTCTTTTTCGATGGAGACGAGGCCGGCAGAAAAGCCGCGACCCGTGCATTTCCGTTATGTGTCGAAGCTGAACTGCGTGGTCGTGGTGTGTTTCTGCCGCAAGGGGAAGACCCGGATACGTTTGTACGCAAATATGGCCCAGACAAACTCCGTGACTTGATCGAGCGAGCCGAGCCGTTGGAAGCTTTCTATTTTGCGCGGCATGCGCCGCCGCCGGGAGCGACAGTGTTTCAGCGCGCCCGAGCCGCCCGTGAAGCAATGGGCATACTGAAATCGATGACTGATGTGGTCGCTCGTGGAGCACTGTTGACTGAGATCGCACAACGCTTTGGGGTTAGTGAAGAGGAATTACGACGAACGGCGACGACGCCGGATTCGACTCGCTCAGGCCCAGCAGGGCCGAGGACACCAGCGGTCCCTGGGCGGCGTGAACCCACAAACCCACTCATCGCCGCAGAGACTGAACTACTGCAACTTATGTTGGTTGATCGTGAGGCCGCTATGCGCGTTGCTCAGGAGGGAATTATTCCTGCGTTCCGGCAATGGGCGCATGTGGCGACAGAAGTGGTGTCGGCCTGGCAACAGAGTGGTACTCTTGATCTTGGTGATTTTCTCGGGCGCTTGCCAAAAGAGGTGGCAGGGCGCGTCACGCAACTCTACGCTACAACAGAACGGGACGGCGAGGCGACGGCGCGTCAGCAACTCCTTCTTGATTGTATTGCCAAAATTCGTAACGCTCATCTGAGAACCGAACGCGAGCGCCTGAGGCAAGAACTACGAGAGGCGGAACGCAGCGGCAATGAAGAGGAATTACGTGCTCGGCTGCAACACCTGCAACGGCGCGGTGGGTAGGAATAGGAAAACACAGGCCGCTGTGATATGTACACTCTTTTGGAAAGGAGCATGAGGGCCCATAGCTCAGTGGTTAGAGCTGCCGGCTTGAGGCGACACATCAAAAAGGTCGCCAAGGGCTGCTTGTGGAGTAATCTTCAAGTGATACCTGTCAAACTCGGGGAAGCCTACGTCGCAAGATATGGTAATCCCGAGCCAAGCCTCAGGAGTGAGGAAGGTGTAGAGACTAGACGGCAGGCACCCCGTCGGGGTGAAGGGATAGTCCAGCCCACAAATCCGCGAGGAGCAGCGAAAGCTGTAGTGGGATGCATAACCGGCTGGTCCCAGGTTCGAATCCTGGTGGGCCCATCCTTGAAATGGGTGTTCCGTCGCCCGTGGCCTAAACCCAGAGGACGAAAGGAGGTCTTCGTTGTCCACACCGATCGATCTGCTAGCAGCTCTGCAAGAAATTGATCAACGTTTACGTCAAAAAGAACTCTCGCTTCAAGAGCTCCGGCAGCAGATTTCTGCTATTGCGAGCGCGGTCGACTCCAAGCAACACGAGGCTGATGCCCAACGACTGCGTCTCACTGAACTCGAATCCCGCCATCGTGAGGTTGAACTCCAACTCAAAGAAGAAGAAGGCAAGATCAAAGAAAAGCGTGTTCGCCAGAACCGCATTCGTAACGAACGGGAACTCATGGCCGTACGTCGTGAGATTGAGTTAATGAAAGAGGCGAACGAAAAGATCGAAGAAGAAGGGATTCGTCTCCTCGAGCAGATTGAGCAAGAAAAGTCGCACCTGACACAAACCCAAAGCGAGATCGAGGAACTCAAGGGCAAAATGGCGGAGGAGGCGCGTCGCGTCGAGACACAGATCGTTAGCCTCGAAAGCGAGGCACAACAGGAGCGCACCGAGCGAGAGAAATTTGCTCGCGAGATCGACGCCGATCTCTGTGCACGCTATGAGCGTATTTTTGCTAAACGTGGTGGTGTCGTCGTGGTCGAGATCCGGTCTGACACCTGTCAGGGCTGCTATATGCGCATTCCGCCTCATATGAGTAACCAGATTCGCAGTAGCGCCCAGGTACAGGCGACCACGATTTTTCATTGCCCACATTGTGGACGGATGCTCCACTGGCGCCAAGCTCCAGAAGGAGAGTCGGCCGTCTAAACAAGAAGTGAGAGAAGACTAAACGGTCGCGTGCCGCGGCGGTACGAGGAAAGTCCGGACTCCACGGGGCGGGGTGGCTGCTAACGGCAGCTCGTCGCGAGGCGAGGAAAGTGCCACAGAAAAGAGACCGCGCGGGGAGTGGGCCATGCCCACTCCCCGCGTAAGGGTGAAAAGGTGAGGTAAGAGCTCACCAGATTCTTTGGAGACAAAGAATGTTGGGTAAACCCCACTCGGAGCAAGACCAAACAGGAGGGAGCCTGATCGTAGGCAAAAGTGCCCCGCTTTCCCCTCCGGGTTCGGTCGCTTGAGCATCCCGGTAACGGTATGCCCAGATGAATGACCGTTGTCTCTTCCTGTTACGAAGAGAAACAGAATCCGGCTTACCGATCTTCTCTCACGCCTATTGTTCTGCCATTCGCACCGGCGCGAGTTTGGAGGAGTATACGCATGCACGATCAACGTTCCTGTGGGGGGCGATTTTTGTTGAAGTCCCGTAGTTTCGGCCTCGTCGCGGTTCGCCGTCGGTATTTGCGGGTTTGGCGAGGAGTCTCTCTCTTTATCGTGCTTCAGTGGATATTGAGTCCGCCCCCTTCTATTGCGGCAGATTCCGACAAGAGAATGTCCCCTTCCGCCCGTGAATCCGCAGAACCGGCGGGCGACGAGGGCGGCGGGCAAGTGCTGACGCTGGAGGAGGCGTATCGTCTCGCCCTGGGGAACGAGGAGCAGGTTAAAATCGCCGAACATGAACTTGCGAAAGCTCAGCTCCTGCCCTGGCGGGCGGTGACGCTCCTCACACCGCGTGCGGAGATCGACGGAACATACACCCGCAATAAAAGCGAAATCGCTTTCGTGCCCCAGACAGACGGGGCCGGCGGTGGAAGTAATGGAGGTACAACGCCGAGCTCATTTGGCGGCACCACATCGGTCATTCGTCCGCTGGAAAGTTGGCAAGGGAACTTCGTCGTTACCCAACCGATCTTTCAACCGTCGTTCTTGCCCGCCTGGCGACTGGGGAAAGAGGCGGTCAACCAGACGGCACAGCGCTACGGATTCACTGTTCGTGAAGTCCTCTTCGGCGTGGCGCGTGCCTATTACGACGTCTTGCGGTCGCGTGAACAGGTGCGTGTGGCGGAAGACACACTGCGCTTGACCAAAGACGAACTGAAACAAGCCCAAGCGCGCTTCCGTGTCGGTGAGGTAACGAAGACCGACGTTTTACGAGCCGAGGTCGAAGTAGCCCGCTCTGAACGTACGGTTGTCGCCAACCGAAACGCGCTCCAACTCACACGGGCGACGCTGGCGCGGGCGGTCGGCGTCCCCGAACCGGTTCGTATCATTGAACCCACACCGCCGGTGTCCCGGGGCGAGCGCTATGAACGCCTCCTCGAGCAAGCGTTCATAAACCGTCAGGATTTGCGCGCGCAAGCGGCGGCCGTCGAGGTCGCACGTGAACGTAAGAACCAAGTCCTCGCGCGGTACTTTCCGAGCATTAACACTCAATGGAACTATCCCCGCCTCGATTCACCGACGTTTGCCAACCGCGACAAATTCTGGGTCCTGACCCTCAACTTTCAGGTGCCGCTCTTCGACGGCGGTGTCCGCGAGTTGGACTTGCAGGAACAAAATGAAAATCTCTCGCAAGCGGAACTGCAATTCGCACAACTCAAGAAGAACGTGGGCATCGAAGTGCGGCGAGCGCTACTCGATGTCGAGACGTTAGAGGCGACACTGGAGACACTAAAGAAAGAAGTGTTACTGGCGCAGGAGAATCACCGCATTACCTCGAAACAGTACGGCGTCGGCTTAGCGACCAGCCTCGACGTCAACACCGCCCTCAACTCCTTGACCCAAGTGCGGACGCAACTCATTGATCAAACCTACGCCTATCAAGTGGCGCTCTTGGCCCTCGATCAGGCCGTCGGCCTGTTCGCGCAAGAGTATATTCCTCAGCGGTGAGCGCCGTTGACTAAGGTAATAAACTCTTCGCGTGTGGCTTGATTGGTGCGAAAAGTACCTAACATCGCACTGGTGGTGACAACCGAGTTTTGCTTCTCGACGCCGCGCATGCGCATGCACAAGTGCTCGGCCCGCACGATGACGCCAACGCCGCGCGGGTCGAGCTCTTCCATGACCGTGTTGGCGAGTTGGGTAGTTAAGCGTTCCTGTACTTGGAGCCGACGGGAAAACACTTCGACTAAACGGGCGACCTTACTCAGGCCGACAATCCGCCGCTTGGGAAGATAAGCCACGTGCGCGCGGCCATAAAACGGCAGCAAGTGGTGCTCACACAGCGAGAAGAAGTCGATGTCCTTCACCAGGACCATTTCCTGATAATCTTCGGTGAACATCGCCTGATTGATGACGGCCTTGGGATCTTCAGCGTAACCTTTGGTCAGATACGCGTACGCCCGCGCCACTCGGCTCGGCGTTTTGACTAAGCCCTCTCGATCCGGGTCCTCGCCGATGTACTCAAGGATCTGTCGGACCTGGTCTTCGATCCCGTTGGGTACTTCGGACGCTTTCTTCAGTGCCACGACCTTGCCGTTGCGGGCACGCTCTTGTCCCTCACGTGTACTCTTCATGGACTCTCTTTCTCCTCCGCACGAATATGTTTGCTATATAGCGAGCGCAGTCGGGTACGAAAACCGGGGTAGGTTACATGCGAAAGACTCCCACTTTGTGCTCAGGAATCGGCGCGTTCAGTGACATAGCAATGCCGAGCCCTAACACGTCGCGGGTTTCGCGCGGGTCGAGAATCCCGTCATCCCACAGCCGCGCCGTGGAATAATACGGGCTCCCTTCTTCTTCGTACTTCGCTAGGGTTGGTGCGGTAAACGCCTTTTGTTCGTCCGGCGTCATTGACTGTCCGCGTTCTTTGAGTTGTTGCAGTTTGACCGTTAAGAGGACGCCCGCGGCTTGCTCACCGCCCATCACCGAGATACGTGAGTTTGGCCACATGAACAACAGCCGTGGCGAGTACGAGCGACCACACATGCCGTAATTACCCGCGCCGTTGGACGCGCCGATGATCACGGTGAACTTCGGCACTTGTGCGTTGGCCACGGCATGCACCATTTTTGCGCCATCTTTGGCGATGCCGCCCTGCTCGTATTTCTTGCCGACCATAAAGCCGGTGATGTTCTGCAGAAAGATCAGTGGGATTTTGCGCTGGCTACACAGTTCAATAAAATGTGTCCCTTTTAATGCGGATTCGGAGAATAGCACTCCGTTATTGGCGACAATGCCGACCAGGTAGCCGTGAATGCGGGCGAAGCCGGTCACGAGAGTCGGACCGTAACGTGCCTTGAATTCGTGGAAGCGACTGCCGTCAACGATCCTGGCGATGAGTTCGTGCACGTCATAGGGAACGCGTGTGTCGCGCGGAATCACGCCGTACAGCTCGGCTGGGTCGTAGGCCGGGTCTTCAGGGTCTTCGTGATCCAGCGGGAATTTGTGGGCGCGCGGCAGATTGGCAAAGATTGAGCGCGCAATTTCCAGTGCGTGTTCGTCATTGTCGGCAAGATAATCCGATACGCCCGACAGGCGAGTGTGCACATCGCCACCGCCAAGTTCTTCGGCCGTGACCTCTTCACCCGTTGCCGCCTTTACTAACGGAGGTCCGGCTAAAAAGATCGTGCCGCGTTCTCGCACGATGATACTCTCGTCCGCCATCGAGGGGATGTACGCGCCACCTGCAGTGCAAGAACCGAGTACGACCGCGATCTGAGGAATACCCATCGCCGACATCCGGGCTTCGTTAAAAAAGATGCGCCCGAAGTGTTCTCGATCAGGAAAGATATCGGCTTGATAGGGAAGATTGGCACCACCCGAGTCAACCAGGTATACACACGGCAAGTGATTTTCTTGTCCGACCTCTTGCGCCCGTAAATGTTTCTTCACCGTGAGGGGGTAATAACTACCGCCTTTGACCGTCGCGTCGTTGGTCATGATAACGGCTTCCCGACCCTGAATGACGCCGATCCCTGTGACGATTCCCGACGACGGCGGGTTGTCATACATGCCGTAGGCGGCCAGCGGCGAGAGTTCGAGAAACGGCGTGTCGGGGTCGATCAGTGCCTCGACCCGCTCATGCGCGAGGAGCTTCCCTCTCTCTTTGTGACGTTTACGGAATTCCTCCGGCCCGCCGAGGCGAGCTTTGGCGATTTCTTCTTTTAGTTTTGTGACCAGGCCCTTCATGTGTTCGACATTGGCCTGAAACTCGGGAGTGTTCGTGCGAATTTTACTTTCGATACGTTCCATAGGAAAAGGGGTTAGGGGCTAGGGGCTAGTTTGCCAATCCCAACCCCCGGTTAAAATGGTCGTCCGTACTTCTCGCGGAAGGCGATCTTTCCGATTCGCTTCCTGACTTTCTTTTGCGATTTTTCTGTCTCCGTGGGATAGCCAAACGGAACCACCGTGACGAGCTCCGCTTCTTCGGGAATCCCGAGGAGTTCTTTGACTTTCGGCCGGTCAATGCCGCCGACCCAACATGAACCGACGCCTTCGCCCCACGCCGCCAGCATCAAACATTCCACGGCACGAGTGGCATCGATGTAGGGGTTCTTGGCCCCCTCAATAGCAACAGCGATCGCCAGCGGCGCGTTGGCAATATAGGGCCCAGAAGACGCGAGGGCACCAATCTGTTTGATCGTCTCGCGATTCTGCACTACGATAAAACGCCACGGTTGACGATTCCGTTGTGAATGAGCTTGGCGGCCGGCTTCGAGAATTTTCTTGATGACCGCCTCGGGAATTGAATCGGGAAGAAAATCACGAATCGCCGGGCGAGAACGAATGCAATCCAAAGTATCCATAAGAATCGAGAAACCCTAATAGGGAAAGGAGAAGGGATAAAGGACGAGGGGAGAAAATATGTTTTTTGTCTTCTCCGTTATCCTTGTTCCGTTATCCTTTTATCCATCCTGTTTTGTCATTTACGAAAAAGAGGGCACAACCTCCCGCCCATACGTCTCAATCTGTGACACCAACTCTTCCGGCGGGACGATCGGCCACAAAACGAACTTGCTGCAGCCGGCATCGACGTAGGAGCGGATCTTTTCGATACAATCCCGGGCCGAGCCAATCGCGCAACGCGCCGGCATCGACTCCGGCGGCAGGGCAAAGCCTTTGAAGAATTGCTGAGTAATTTCCTGCGCTCTAGCCTTATTGTCACTAATGTGGGTAAAGATCAGCACGCCGGCCTCGCGCGGATTCATTTCCCGTCCGTACTGGCGGCCATAGTCCATCAGTTTCGCGAGGCCTGACTGGAAATCTTGTGGAGTCACAAACGACGGAAACCAGCCATCGCCATAGCGGGCTGTGCGCTTGATGGCGAGATCAGAGTTGCCGCCGATCCACACGTCAAGTGAGCCTTTCGGTGGACGAGGCTCAATAGTGACATTACTGAACTTATAGAACCTTCCTTCGTGCGTGACATTAGGGCCGGCCCAGAGTTTACGCATGACCTGTACCCCTTCTTCCATACGTTTGGCGCGCTCGTCGGGGTTAATGCCGCATGCGATGCTATCGCGCGGGTCACTGCCAAGGCCTACTGCCATGATCACGCGGTTACAACTACCGGTCAGGTAGTCAAGCGTCGCATAGGTTTTGGCGACTTGGACAGGATCTCGTGCCGGGAGCGTGAGCACGCTCGGTCCCATTTTGATCTTCTTCGTGCGTGCGGCGAACATTGCCATAATACACGTGATGTCCAAATCCGGAATCCGCGAGACGATATGGTCTGAGAGCCAGATCGAATCAATGCCGACCGCTTCGGCCCGTTCGGCATAGTCACAGATAGTGGTCGGGCTAGGCATGCCTAGTCGCCACAGACCAAAGCCAATGCCAATTTTGACGCCACTCATGCGCGAGCCTCCCTTCACGAGTCTGCCGGCACTGTACCAGAAAGAGGGGAGGTGATGAAAGGCGCTCTTCCACTCCGGGGAATGAGGAATGGGAACCTTCCACGTTCACGTGAAAACAGTCGGAAAATGCTGGACGATCAACGTATCAGTCTGCTACTCATACAAGAAAGCATACGCGCGTGGAGGTAGCATGAGCCCGCGACAGGAAATGGAAGCCGTACTACAAAGGTTAGAGGAAGAGTACCGATTTTGGATGGTCGAGGCCCTTAAGATGGGGCGTGGTATTGAGCTGATGGAAGACGAAATCCAGGACCACAATCAAGAGCTGGGAGCCGATCGTGCCGCAGACCTCAATCGTCGGCTTACCTACATTCGCGACCGGCATCACCACCTTGAGGAAAAGATTCTTGCGATCCGGCAGAAGCTGGACGAGTTACGGGAACGGTTACGAGTAATGAGTGATGAAAAAGAAAGCACATAGTAGTCGGTCAACATACTAGTGGGGGTGTCACGGGCGGCGTCATTCCCGCGAAAGCGGGAATCCAGGCGTGCCAATTCCAGAGCTACATTTTGAAGCCCCTGGCTGCCCGCTCCCCTCCAGGAACCGGGACAAGTCCCAGTAGGACCTGGTACAGGCTCCGCGGGCATGGCGGAAGGAGATCCCTCAAATTAAGAATGGCCGACTACTACGGTAGAATCGCGATGACGCGCGTCGGTCCCCCCGAACCCTTAGCAATCTTCATCGGTAGCGCAATCAAAGTTGCACCCTTTGCCGGGACTTTGTCCAAATTGGCGATATTCTCAAGCCCCGGTTTGTTCGCGCCGGTAATCACTTGGTGAACGATAAAATCTTTCGACTGACCATAATCGATGCTCGGTGTATCGACGCCGATGGCATCAATCTCCCGTTGTGAGATAAGAAATTCTGCCGCTTCACGCGAGAAGCCGGGAAAGTGCAGATTCTCCACATCGCCAGGCTTATCAGTGCCGAGATAGGACTTTTTGTCCGGCCAGCGTGCGCCCCAACCACTGAACAGCAGCACAATTGCCCCTTGTGGCAGACGACCATGTTTTTTCTCCCATGCTTTGAGATCATCAACCGTGAGACGATAATCGGCATCCTTTGCTGCCTGAACATGAATATCGATTACTGCCGCCGGTCCGATGAGCTGCTGCACCGGCACCTCATCGGCGGCGTGCTTCCCCTCAGAGAAGTGGATCGGTGCATCCATGTGGGTTCCGCCATGTTCCGCGAGGCACATATTGTTAGCCGCGTACCAATAGCCACCGGCGGTCTTTGCCGCCGAGACGATTTCCAGTTGAAACGGCTTGGCTGTCGGCCAGTAGATGGTGTGTTCATCGAACGAGTACGTCAGGTCAATGACTTTCTGTTCGTCGATGACGTGTGCCGTAGCAGTGCCGACCCAGAGAACAAAACCAAGCACGAGAGCGGTTTTCATTGCGCGTGTCCTTTTTTTCTGTCAGCCTTTGACCCTCTTCCCATTCCTCATTCTTCCGCATTTTGTGAGGGCGAGACGCCCACACCCCAGCGCGCACTGTGGCGGATACGAGGGAAAGGTGCAAGCGCATTGACAAATTGCACGCACCAACACAAGGATTAACTTTCTTCTGAAGTTTCGCTGTCATCCTCTTTACTTCCGGATGAATAGAAACGCAGGGAACTCCCGTACCCTTGTTGCTTTATAGATGGCAAGGATAAAGTAGGGTAGGTGGTGTGCAAAGGAGGCCTCATGATTCGCGAGTATAAATTCCCCCAACTTGAGAAAGTCATTTTCGGCGCCGGGTCGGTGGCCCGTGTTACAAAAGAGATGGAACGACTCGACAAAGAGCGCGCGTTTATCCTGACCGGAAAGACGCTGGCGACGAAGACTGACTTGGTCCGTAAGCTCGAAACTCTTCTCGAGGACAGATGGGTCGGGACTTACAGCAATTGCCAGCAGCATGTGCCGAGCAGCAACATCGCTGAAGCTACCGCGCGTGCGCGTGAGGCGCGTGCCGATCTTATCGTCAGTTTCGGTGGCGGAAGCCCGGTTGATGCGGCAAAGATTGTTGCGCTGGAACTCTTAGGAGATCGTCCGCAAGAGGCAATTCCGCAGATCGCTATTACCACGACCCTCTCTGCTGGTGAGTTTACTCCGTTCGCTGGTTGGACGGATGAAAAGACGCGGGTGAAATCGGTCCGCGCTGACCCACGCATCGTACCGAAGATTGTGGTTCTTGATCCTGAGTTGACGGTAGCGACCCCAACACAATTGTGGGCCTCGACCGGCATGAAGGCCCTGGATCACGCAATTGAGGCCCTGTGGTCGGTGAATCCACAACCGGTGACCGACGCTCTGGCAATGGAGGCCATTCGCAAACTCCGGCATAACTTGCCGTTGTCCGTCAAAGAACCAAAGAACATGGACGCACG
>Ga0070741_10020507_pt1 | contig 10406 bp, 4 predicted proteins | sample Coa_R1_4_FD_66440 | JGI IMG/M metagenome (GOLD analysis project Ga0070741, IMG submission 66440) | Surface soil microbial communities from Centralia Pennsylvania, which are recovering from an underground coalmine fire - Coalmine... | ecosystem: Environmental > Terrestrial > Soil > Unclassified ... | reverse complement strand
GTAAGCCATGAAATCCCGGACAGGTCGCCAGGTCAGACTGGCCTGAGGTGAGGAATGGGTGAATTGCTGCGCAGTCGTGAAATGCATGCCCGCGAAGAACGCGGCGACATTGGGCGCAACACGCAGAGTATCGAATTTGGAGCCTTTGCGCTCCCGAGTGTAGCGATCACCGAGATCGAGCTCCCAGGCATGCGTCATGTTCCAAAGCCACTCGAGCACATAGGATTGAGTATCGCCTCGGGTCGAGCTGCGTTGCTCCAAGGTGCTCTGGGCTCCTTGAAACAGCGGAGGGAAGATGGCCGGCGCGGAGTAGAACCCATAGTCGGTCGACTGATAATAGCCGCCGAGCATGAAATTCACTGGCCCCTGCAGCCGCGTCTGATAGCGTAGCTCCGTGGAGACGGCATCGTTTCTCGAGTCCGCGCGCGTTTCCACCTGATCCAAACTGCTCACGTTCAAGCCCTGGTAAGAATCGAAACTATAGTGGTTGTAGCCGGTGATCGAGGTCAGCTCGCCGAAGTCAGACTTCCAATGCAAGCCAAGGGCCAATGTTTGCGCGGGCACATGGGAATTCGCGCGACCTTCACGCAGTTGCTGCGGACCCGGAATGTGGAAATCGCGAGTGCACGCCGCGGATCCGGAGGTAGGCCCCCAGACCGGAAAGCTCTGCAACGTCAACGTAGCGGGGCTGTTACCCGGGCCGCTGCAGTTCAACAGGATGGTGCGCGCAGTGGGGCCATTGTCATTGTAGTTCTGCACTTGCAGCTTGAGATTGGAGTCGAACCGATCCGTCGGACGCCACTCGAGTGTAAGACGACCTACAGCGTCGGACGCGCCCGGCTCACGGCCACCGGTGGTGTCATTGGTCGCCCAGCCACTCATGCGGGAAACGCGACCTGACAGTCGGGCACCGAACGTGTCGGATAGCGGTCCGGAGATCACCAGCTCACCGTAGCGCTCGCGGGCATCGAATTCGTAGCCACCGGTGAAGGTCCCTTCAAAGGCAGAGCCGGGGTCGCGCGTACTGATATCGATCGCACCGGCAATCGTATTCTTACCGAAGTAAACGCCCTGCGGGCCTGCCAGGACCTGGACGACCGCGGAATCGAAGGTTGCTGAGGATATCCAGCGGCCATTGCCATAGTAGACGCCATCCACGAACAGTCCCGTCTGTTGCTCGAAACCGGGATCGTTGGGTGAGGAACCGACACCGCGCAGGAAGAAGGAGTCGATGAAAATCGTGGCGGTGATATACAGGCTCGGATACAGGGTCCCGAGCTGTTGCAGATTGGTGATTCCCTGCTGTTCGAGTGCCGCACCAGTGAAAGCGACCGCCGCAACGGGCACCTCGCTCAGCGACTCTTCGCGCTTACGTGCAGTGATGACGACCTCGGATACGGTGTCTGCATCCGCGGTGCGTTGGTTTTCACCCGAGCCGACCGGCGCGTCCGCGAATGTCGGTTCCAGGGCGCTGGATTGGATGGAAGCCGTCGCCTCCATCAGTGCCAATGCGGCACTGAGCCTCCTAATCGGCGGCTTCCGGTTTTGCAGATCCGGCATTTGGCGGTGACCCCGAGGACTCCGCTCCGCCCTGCGCACCCGCGGGCGTCGCTGGCGCGAAATTCCAGTCGAGATTCATCAGGGAGCCCAGCAGCGCCTGAAGCTCCGTCAAATCAATCGGCTTTGGCAGGAATGCGTCCGCACCGGCGGTGCGGCTCTTGTAGGCATCTTCCTTCGAGACACTCGCGGAAGCGGCGATGATCGGGAGCGTGCTGAATTCAACTCTGTGACGCAACGAACGGATCGTCTCCAGGCCACCTGCCTCGGGCATGACCAGATCCATGATGATCAAGTCCGGATGCTTCGCCGCCTGCTCCAGCGCTTCATGACCGTTGCCGGCCTCGAGCGTTGCAAAACCAAGGGGATGCAGCCACTGGATGAGCATTTGCCGGTTGTCCGCGTCATCGTCGACGACCAGAATCGTCCGTCGCGGGCCCCGATAGCCGCGGACCAGGCGCTGCGTAGGTATCGCGGCTACCGGTTCGGCCGGCGGCAAAGCGACCCCGTCCAACTCGAACCAGAACGTGGTGCCTTCGCCGAACGTACTCTCCACTCTGAGGTCCCCGCCCATACTGCGGACGAGCTCCCGGCTGATGGCAAGACCCAAGCCGGTTCCACCAACGCGCCGATGTGCCTCGGCAACCTGGCTGAAGGGCTGGAAGATACCGTCGATCATCTCTCTTCTGATGCCGATGCCCGTATCCTGCACCTGGAATCGGAGCCGGGTTGGTGGCGAGAAGCGCACCTGTAACACCACTTGCCCCCGATCCGTGAATTTGACGGCGTTCGATAGCAGATTGAGCAATATCCGGCGCAAACAGCCCTCATCGGCTTTGATCAACGTCGGCAGGCTCTCGTCCCAATCGCAGATGAGCTCGAGGCCTCGTTGCGCTGTATTGGCTTTTACGACGTCGGTGACGCTGCGCAGGAACTCGGGTAAGCAGATCCCGACGGGCGTGAGCCCGAACCTCCCGGCCTCGATCTTGGCGAGATCCAGGACGTCGTTGATCAGCCCTAGAAGCTGCCGGCCACTGCGATAAATGACCTCCACGGCTGCGTGCTGGCGTTCGTTGAGCGACCGATCACGCCCCAAAATCTGCGCATATCCCAACATGCCGTTCAAAGGTGTGCGCAGCTCGTGGCTCATGGTGGCCAGGAAGCGGCTCTTGGCGCGATTCGCCGCTTCTGCCACCTGGTGCGCCTGTCTCTCGGCCTCGGCTCTGCGGCGCTCGCGCAAGTCGAGTACAAAGCTGACACCCACTTCATGCGAGCCGTGCAAAGAAGCGCTCCCTGACAGGACCGGAATGCGAGAGCCATCCTTACAGAGGTACTCCTTCTCTACCGGAGCGTGCGTTCCGCTTTGCTGCAATTCCTGCATCGCTGCAGCGTCGGACTCCTGGTATTCGCGCGGCGTGAGCTTTTTCCAGTCCAGGTTGCCGGACAGCAGGTCCGCACGGCTGTAACCCACCAAGGCCAGAAAGGCATCATTCGCCTCAGTGATGCGCCCGCTGAAATCCCAAAACATGACGCCGATGATGTTGGATTCGACCAGCCGCCGGATGCGCATCTCGCGTTCCTGCAGTTCGGTGTACAGGCGGGTGTTTTCCAGCGAGATGGCCGCCTGCCCCGCGATCAGCTCCAACAACGCTACTCGATCCGGCGTGAACACATGCGACGTCAAGTGGTTCTCGAGATAGAGCAGCCCGGACAACGTCGCCTGCTTCAGGATGGGCACGCAGAGGATCGACTTCGGTCGGCGCTCGTAGTTCTCGCAGTAGAGTGGATCGGGTTCCGTTGCATCAGGAATAATGAGGCTGTTGCGAGTATGTATGACGTGCAGGAGGAGACTTGCGGGACAAGTGGGCGATGCCATCGGCAGGTCGCACAGGCGCACCTCGACCCTCTCTCCACGGGTTACCGCTTCAGCCTCGATCCAGTGATTCTCTCCTTGCGCACGAATCAGCAATCCGCGATCTGCTCCGGCGTTTTCCAAAGCAATACGCAGCAGACTCTCGATCAACTCCTGGAGCGTGACCGCACTGGTCAGCGCGTGAGAGGTCCTGATCACGCTCATGATGTCGAGCTGCTGCACAGGCGAATAGTCACCCGCGGTGACCGCACCGTTTTGACTGCTCGCGCGTAATTCAGGACAGAACTGCTCGAGCTGCGTGACTTTGGCTTCGGCACCCCATTGGCGATAGGCGTCGCGGGCCTTGTGGAGGTGCGCGTAACCAGCGGTGTCGGCTCCGGACTCGAGACAGAATCGGCCCGCGAGCTCGTGCGCGATGGCTTCGATGTACACGAAGCCATTTTCGCGCGCAGCTCGCGCGGCTGCGTCGTACAGTCGGATTGCGTCCGTATCGCGGCCTCGGATGCGTGCGCATTCTGCCTCGACCAGGAGTTCCCGGCACTTGAAGGTGTGGGGGCAATTCAGGGCCCACGTAGCCAGTTGCTTCTGATGGACGGTCAGTGCTTCTTCGTGGGTCCGCCGCTGATCCTCCGGCACAGCCCGATACGATGCCGTCCGCGCGAGAGCGCTGTAGAAATGATATTCCGCTAGGTCCGGCAATGACCACGATGCCCAGAGCAGTTTTTGCGCTCTCGATGCCGCGGCCAAGGCGGCCGCGGGATCGCCTTCCAGATAATGCGCCTGGAGCCTGTAGATCCAGTACCAGCAGCCCACGGATGTCAGCTGCGTCTCCGCGCCGAGTTGCTCCTCGAATGTGCCCTCATCGAACCCGGTGTGGTCGAAACACCCCAACCTGGATGTGAGGCCCCGTAATGAGCGAATGAGCCCGCGCCTCGCGGCCAGGATACCCACCATCGTAAGAACTCGCCCTTGGCGCGCAATCTCACCCGCAGCCTCGACTTCCTTCTCCACCTCGGCAAGCGGCTCTCCGAGTAGCCAGCGCACTGTGATCAGATGTTGACCTATGTAGGCGGCGAAGTTGATGTCACCGTCACTGCTCGCCTGCTCGGACGACTTACGGAGCAAGGGAACCGCTGTACCCACAGGTTCCACCCAAGGACTGACGGTCGCTGCGAAAAGAAAGGAAACGCGGGCGCGGACCTGGTTGAACCCTCGGGCATTTACGAGCTCCACGCTCAGTCGACCGAAGCGCAATGCGCTGCGATAGTCCTGGTATCGCGTGGCCAGGATCATGGCGAACATGCCATAACCCACACTTGCGGCCGCACTGTTGCCGTTGATGAGACTCAAGTTGACGATCCGGCCGACGAGCACGCACGTCAGGTCCGGGTCCGCGCTTCCCGCGAGCATGGCGAGCTGCGACATCACATTCATGGCGGCTATGGCGCGCGCGTCGCTCATCAAGGGTAGATGAACGAGTTCTTCGATAGCACGATCCGCGAGTTGGACCCAAATGCTTTGAAACTCCTCATCGACAACCTTCTGAGCGGGATGCGGCGGGCAATCCATTCCCAGCTCGCGAAGGAAGTCCAGGCCGATTTCGATTGCGCGCTCGCCCTGGTTCAAAGTCGCATAGAGCTCGCCGCGGAGGCACGCCACCGCACACCGGTCATCCACAGTCGTGGCGTGACTCGCCAGCCGCGCGAGGCGTTGCTCCGCCGCTTCGAGTGTCCCGGTGAGGTACTCGCATTGGGCCGCGTGAAACTCGAACGCAAAGGCCAGCTCGTATTGCGTGTTCCAACAATCGGCACCGAGCAGATCACGGCCCGCCAGAAAATATTCGAGCGCCGAAGCATAGCCCGTGGTCTCCTTGGCGCGCAGCCCGGCGGTGAGGTTGTATCGGGCGATCTGCTCGCGCTCGACGGGCTCGGTGACCAGAGCGATCCCACGATTGAGCTGATTGACGATCGTGAAGATCTCGCGTTCGAAGCTCTCGAGTGGTGTCTGGCTCGCCAGAGCTCGCCCGATTCGCAGATGCACCGCCGGACACTGGGCTTGCGGGATGAGCAAGTACGCGGCTTCGCGAACGCGATCGTGTGCAAACCGGTACCCTGATTCCAGGCGGACCAGGTACCCGGCTCGCACCGCCCCTTCGAACACCGCGCCCTCGAGCACGCCGTCAGCTCCGGTAAGGCGGCTCACTGTTGCAAACTCCACGGTGCTTCCGAGGCAGGCTAGCTCCTTCAAGGCCTCCTGGGTCGACTCGGGCAAGCGGGCCAGGTTGGCGGCCATGAGGTCGAGCACATTGTCCGTATGACTCTTTTCCCGAATCCGGCGCAGGTTCCAGCTCCAGCGCCCCCGCGGCGCATCCAGCTTCAGTAGCCCTTCCTGCCATAGCGCCACCATGAACTGGAGCGCGAAGAACGGATTCCCACCGGTCTTCTCGCAGACGAGCTCCGCCAGGGACTGGCCTTGGCTCGGTTCGCAGGCCAGCGTTTCACACACCAGCCGGCAGACTGCAACAACATCGAGAGGCCTCAGTGCAACCTCGACAAAACGGCGGTCAGCGCCGCGCAGGGCAGCCAGGGTCCTTCGCAACGCCGGAGCAGGGTGCGATTCATCTCCCCGGAACGCGTACACGAGCAGCAGGTGTCGCAGTTCTTTGGCGCCCGCGAGATCCTCGACGATCCCGGCGGTCGCAGAGTCCATCCATTGCAGGTCGTCCAAAAACAACACCAATGGGTGCTCGGGTCGGGCAAAGACCGCAAGCACCCGCCGCAAGGTACTTTGGAGTCGCGTGAGCGCCTCTTGCGGCGGCAAGTCCACGAGAGCCGGCGGCTTGCCGATGAGCCATTCCAGTTGCGGCACGAGGTTGACGAGCAGCCGACCATTGGGTCCGGCGGCCTCTGTCAAGGCTTCCCGCCAGGAGGATAGCTGCGCCTGCGGCTGTTCGAGCAGCGCGGTCGTGAGGCTCAGCAGCGCCTGTGCCAGGGGCGCATAGGGAATGTTGTGTTTATACTGTTCACATTTGCCGGATGCAAACAGACCCTGCAGGCGCTCGACGGAGGGCCGCAGGTGTTGGACCAGGGAGGACTTGCCGATTCCAGCGGGTCCCGATATCAGCACACACTCGCAGGCTCCACCGCTGGCGACGCGCCCCCACGCGCCCTGCAAAACGACGATCTCGCGCTCGCGGCCGTAGAGGTGTTCGGCAATCCGCAGTGTGGCGGGAACATCGCGGGTGCCGAGCGTAAAGTCACTGATCGTCCCCGTCGCCTCCCATTCGTGCAGCGAGCGGGTGAGGTCGTGGATGACCCCGGCCGCGGTTTGATACCGCTGCTCGGGTGCCTTCTCCAACAATTTGAGCAAAATGCGAGACAGGCACCGGGGAATGTCCGCCCGATGTTCGATGGGAGGCGTAGGCCGGCGCGCGAGGTGGCAATGGATCCATTCCAACGGGTCGGCCGCTGTAAAGGGCAGCTTGCCGGTCAGTACCTCGTAGAGAGTGACACCCAAAGCGTATAGATCGCTTCGCGTATCGATCGGGCGGCTCATGCGACCCGTCTGCTCGGGGGCCATATAAGGCAATGTGGTCACGATCGCTTCCGGAGGCGATTGCCCCGGATCTTCGGGTGACGTTCGGGACGCGAAGCCAAAACCCAGCAGTCGGACCGCCCCCGTAGCCGCGTCAAACAATACATTGGCGGGCCGGATGTCCCGGTGGATCAAACCGGCCTCATGGACCTGTCTCAATGCATTCGTCACGCCGATGGCGATGTCCAGGAATTGCCCGATCGTCAGCGGCGATCCGCCCACGTGTTGGATCAGCGGCTCCCCACCGGGATCTTCGAGGATCAACAGGGTGCGAGCGCCCTCGCACGTGAGCGCGAGCGGCCGCGCCGCCCACTTCGAATCCAGGTGCGCTGCAAGCGAGTATTCATGATCGAGCGGCTGGTGGCTCCCTGAAGCCATGAAGGCTGTTTTGTGCGTGGCAACAATCAACAGCGGTGCGCCATCATCCCGCCTCGCGCGATAGAGAATGAAATGCTGGCCTGTGCGCAGGGTCCGCAGGACCGTCAGAGCCGGTGCGGACACTGCACAGTCTGTGTTCATGTAAGGGTTCGGTGCGGAGTGGGAGCATCCTGCAACAGAACGATGAGACTTCCTGAGCTTACCGCAGTCTCGGCGTGGACAGCAGGTTTGAGTTGCCTTACTCGCGCAGCGCGGACGCAAGCGTGGCGGTTAACAAACCCTTCGAGTCACGCCGCGTCCTTTGTGCCGGAACGCGTCAATGCGATAAGAGCGTCCGCCAACCGATCGATCTCTTCCGTCTGCGTATACAAGTAGCATGAAGCTCTGACCGCGGCGCTCACGCCGAATCGTTTCAGTAAGGGCATTGCCGCGAGGTCGCCGGCACGGACTGCAATGCCCTCAGCGTCCAAATGCCGCAGGACGGCCTGCGGCGAATGGCCCGCCAACACGAACGACAAAACAGGAACCCGGTTGTCAGCTTCCTTGGGACCGAGCAGGCGTAAACCCGGAACCTCTGCAAGCCTCTGTAGTGCGTGTTGCGTCAGGTGACCTTCGTGTTCATCCAAAGCGGCCCGCTCCTGACTGCGCAAGTAGCGTATGGCAGCAGCGAGCCCGACGGCGCCGGACACGTTCGGAGTACCGGCACCGAATTTGTGACTACCCTGCTCATACTCCTGAGAGCTCAGATCGATCGCGTGCGCCATGTTCGATCCGGCCTGATACGGTGGCATCTGGTCCAGCAGTTCCCGGCGCCCGAATAGCACGCCTGCGCCCATGGGCCCCAGCATCTTGTGTCCCGAGAAAACCAGGAAGTCACAGCCGAGGACTTGGATATCCAGGAGGATGTGAGGAGCGGACTGCGCAGCGTCGATCAAAACGCGGGCACCGGCGTTGTGTGCGCGGGAAGTGATTTCCGCCGCCGGATTGATGTAACCCGCGACGTTGGAAACGTGGCTGAAACACACCAGACGCGTTCGTGCCGAGAGCTTGCGATCAAGATCCTCGAGCACGATCCGCCCGGCACCGTCAACTTCGACATATCGCACCACAGCACCCGTTTGATCCGCCACCAGCCTCCACGGCAGCAAATTCGAGGCGTGTTCGGCAAGAGTCAGCAGGATCTCATCGCCACGTCGAAGCAGGGCCCGGGCCCAAGCCGTCGCCACCAGGTTGATGCCCTCGGTGCTTCCGCGCGTCCAGACAATCTCTTCGGGTTGTGAGGCATTGATGAACTGAGCGACTGTCTGCCGTGCACCCTCGTATTGCGCATGAGCACGTTGGGCCAACGTATGCAGACTGGCCCCCGGGTTGGCGTTATCGTGGCGGTAAAAATCAAAGATCGCCTCGAGAACCGGGTTCGGACGCTGAGTGGTCGCCGCGCTATCGAGATACGCTAGAGGCCGACCGTTCACGTTCTGATTGAGAACCGGAAATGCTGCGCGCCACGGATTACCGTGACTGCGTCCGGCCGCCGGCGACTTCGAGAGCGCCATTTCGTGGCGCCCCAATCCTCCCAGGCAAGCTAACAAGGCACCCCACCCGATCGCGCGCCGCGTAATGCCAGACACTGGAGGATTCGGTACTTCCAAGGTCACGACAGCATGTCCTTCGCAATCGGCTGCGGGTTCAGGCGGTGAGGTCCGGTCACCCATTTCAGGGGCACTGCCGGTCACTGCACGGGTCTTCGTTAATAATATAACGAAGCCGTCATACACGCTACAGATCTATGCCGAAGCCAAACCCTGGCTGTTACAGAAGCCGTGGATCGCAGCTGCTCAACTCGCCTTCGCACGCAAACGTGTGAGCGCCGCGCTGATCAGACGATCGAGACGAATGCAATAGCTGGCCACCGGCTCTGGTGCTTGAATCAGCATCCGTTCGAGGGCCGCATGGATCTCCTCCAAGCGGCGCGACACGCGGTCGTCAGTATTGATGCAGGTCTGAGTCACAACGGCACTGACGTAAGCCGTGACCTCGGCGTCGAGTGCAACGACGTCGCTACCCGCGATCTCAACTCCCTGTAACCCGTTTGGAGAGCCCGCCTCCAGGTGCTCTCGCCACAAACGGACCAGTGGCATGCGTGTGAACCCCCATCTCGTTGGCGATGTGCTGATGCCTCGCCTGATTCTTACGATTACTTGAGATTTCGAAGCATGGCCGAAGAGCCGCGGATCCGCAACTGATTGCGGCCGTGGTCCCGCAGCCCGTTGTGGCGCGGCGTGTTCTGTCGCGTATCCCCTTGTTCTTCCATGTATTTCTGAGTTGGCACAGCCGTTGCTTTAAAGCTGACGTCGGCGGCGACACCACTGCGGAAGCGACGCTCGACCTAACCATCTCAACCAGGAGTAATGTGACATGACCTCGAAGACAGCCATCCTCGCAGCCGCCGTTGGTAGCCTGTTCGCGCTCTCCGGCCCGCTATTCGCCGCCGACGACGCGAACACGGAGAAATGCTACGGAGTCGCGAAAGCCGGTAAGAACGATTGCGCTGGCGGTGCGCATGCGTGTGCCGCACAGAGCACGAAAGATGGAAGCGGCAAGGAGTTCGTCAAGTTGCCCAAAGGCACTTGCGAGCGCCTCGTCGGTGGCTCGACGACTCCAACCAAGTAACCGGCCAGCGGCAGGCGCGCATCGTGAGCACGTGCTCATCGAGCCCCAGGCTCCTGACTGCGCGAACGCGATACTCGCCCGCGCCAACGAGCTCGCAGGCCGGAATCGGTCTGCGAGCCCAGCACCACGCACAGATCCTCCAGAGCCGACCCACGGTCGGCTGGCTGGAAGCCCACAGCGAAAACTACTTTGCGCATGGCGGCCCGCAACGGCAAATTCTCGAGAAGATTCGCGCGCACTACGCACTCAGCCTCCATGGCGTCGGCCTGTCGATCGGCGCGACTGACCCATTGGACAGCGCTCACCTGCGTGAGCTGGCCCGCTTGATCCGGGA
>Ga0070741_10020506_pt1 | contig 10406 bp, 8 predicted proteins | sample Coa_R1_4_FD_66440 | JGI IMG/M metagenome (GOLD analysis project Ga0070741, IMG submission 66440) | Surface soil microbial communities from Centralia Pennsylvania, which are recovering from an underground coalmine fire - Coalmine... | ecosystem: Environmental > Terrestrial > Soil > Unclassified ... | reverse complement strand
CGGCAGCAGCGCTTCATCGGCTGTGCCCTGTCCTCGACTCTTCCTAAGGCTGCAGCACATCTCCGACGATTCGATGTGCTCCCGGCACACCTACGCACTCGTGTGCCTGCACCCCGCTTTGATCCGTCAGATCGATATTCGCAGTGCCCCTGTCGAGCCGTCACTTCAGCGAAAGTTCGTCGCTTTCAGCACCGCATCCTCGCTCTCGGCCAAAGCCCAATCAGATTTCGAGCGTGCCGTCAAGGTTCTTTCTCCATAGCCGCGTCCGTCGCACCCACCAGCAGCTTCCTTCTAGTCTCCTTATCGAAAATGCCGCGACATCAGCGCTACTGCTGCGCCTCATCTTCGCTCCACCGCGTCATTTCCGATCAAGGCTAGCGACAACTCGGGAAACAAGAAGATGTTGCAGGTCCGAGAATCCCGTCGGAACGTTTGCCTTGATTGCAACATCCTGGCCTATGTGTCGAAGTCGCTCGCAGGGCGGTTCCATTGCGGAGCGTACTCACCGGGGCTAGTCGACCGCTCAATCGGAACCGCCCACAATCTCCTGGCGTTCCCTTTATCTCACCTGACCTTGACATGAGTCGAAGGCAGTCCACCAAACATGGCGCATTGGCGGAGTACTTGATATAATTGCACCCTCGCGTTCGGTGTAGTACGTGACGGGAAGGTTCGCCCTACGAGATGACCGGACACTCGGGTCAAGGCGGGATGGGCGGTGAAACCAGCCCCGATTCGCAACCGGCGGAACAATGAACAGCCTTTTGATGGAGAATCTGCATGGACCTGATCTACTCCAAGCCGAAGTCGCTCAGCACCCTTGAGGCTCAACTGCGGGCTTACTCTGACTTGTCGGAGCAGAACGCACAAAGACTGGCATCCGAGACCTTTAATGGCGGTCCCACTGTGCCGCCTCCGATTACTCCTCGTGAGGATTGGCCGCACATGGACGAGCAGCAGATGCGTTTGGCAGAGTACCGCATCAAGCGGCTGGAGCAGGCGATCAACCTGGCCTATCCACTGCTCGCGGGCGAAACCCTGGACCCTGACGGCGTATTCACTTCGTTTCTTTCCTCGGATTTCCTCGACTACCCGGCGGGAACTGTTGCATTACGGCGACGAACCAGCTTTGGCGAGTTCGTCGTCATCGACACCCAGTTCACCGTCCGCGAAGGGATCATCACTGACAGCACGCCAGCGCTGCCGATCGAACTCGCCCCAGGAGCCGGTCCCGGCGTTCTTGCCTGGGGCGCCCTCGCCACCGCGATCGGGAAGTCTTTGTTAGGCCCCCTGGCCAAGGAAATCGGCGCGGCCATCTTCGCCAAGCTCTTTCCACCGGGCGTCCCGCCGTACTTCGATCAGGTTTATAAGGAGTTCGAAAACATCGTTCAAGGCGTGATCAACGAGAACAAGCGCCGCGAACTGAGCGGCAGGGTCAGCGCCGTGCAAGACGGCATGATCACCTACAACACGATCAAGAAAGACCCTGCCAAGTACGAAGAGTCGCAACGCCTTCTATCCACGCTTTGGAACGAGTCGCGCATCGTCACCAGTGAGCTTAAGGAGTTTCCAGAGATCGGTCTTGGTTTGTTCGTCGTGGCCGGCGGCCTCCATCTGGCGATCCTTCAAGAGAGAGCAATCACCGACAGGGACCACAAAAATCCCAACGACTCACCATGGGCCGCCGATCTGATACGCAAGGCGGTGGAGTTCGCGCCGTTCGCCATAGAAAACCGCAACCGGATCATCAACACGCGGGCCAACGCGATCAGCCCCGTGAGGTTTGTTCAGCAGACCACGCACATCCCTGGGGCGGGGCCCGTAGACTCATCGTACTGGTTCTGGCAGGACACCTTCGTGGGAGGAAGCTATAGGTACCCGAAGCGGCGAGGCTGTTGCGATCCGGATCCGGAGCAGACCGCCAAGAACGATCGTCAATCCCGATGGGACAACACAGTTGGCGCCATGACCAGGGTCCTTGAGGCTGTCGAGCCGACAGCCAACGATTGGAAGAGAGTGGGAGCCAATCCCATTCCAAGCTGACGAATCTTGTCCCACTCCTGTTTTCGTGACTTGGGCTCCCAGGATTCCGAAGGACCGCCTTGAGAAGAATGCCGGGGCGAGCCAGCAAGGGTTGTGCGTCAAGGCGGAAAGAATGTCACCGTTGGGTCCCCAAGCCGCCGCTCCCGGGCCGACTACTCCGCTGGCAACGACTTCAGGAACGCCGCCATTCACGGAAAGTTTTTTCAGTTCATGCGCTCCTTCATAAACGACCATTCTGCTGTCAGGCGAGAAATCGCGGCGAGACCGAAATCAAGCACCTTGACCGCGCCCTCGGGCGTCACAACAATGTTCTACGGCTTTAGATCGCGATGGATAATGCCGCGTTCGTGAGCGGAGGCAAGGGCCAGCGCAATTTGTCGCGCATAGTTGAGAACCGTCGCGACAGGCGAGCCACCCGGCCGGACGAGAGAACTCAAGCGCTGCCCTGGAACGTACTCCATGACCAGCGCTTGCACGGTGCCTGACTCCTCGATGTCATGAATTTGAGCGATATTTGGGTGGTTCAACGAGGCTAATACTTTGGCCTCGCGTTCAAACCTGCTGACAAATGTTCGATTCTCCGCGAGATCAGCCCGCAGGACTTTCAAAGCGACTTCGCGACCAAGCCTCTGGTCTTTTGCCCTGTAGACCTCGCCCAACCCGCCCGCACCAAGCTGGCAGGAAATTTCATACGGGCCGAATCTTGTGCCGAGCGGAAGCATTGCTGGGTTGGCTCCCGTAGTTTACTTCAAGAGCTTGCCTCTTCTTGGCACTCCCGAGTAGCGCGAATGGTTTTCCGAATCGTTGTCGGATTACGGACTATCGGAAACTGAACACGCATCGGCTGCATAGATCGCGAAATACGGCGGACAGCGGTCTCGACGTTCGAAACGCCGACCTTTTTTTGGGAACCTCTTCTGGCTTCAGGGTTGCGATCCATCTTGCGACTGAAGACGCACACGAAAACGCATTTCAACGACGTCATCAACCCGCGCCGCGGTCGTCCGAGCGGCCTCCTGCCCTTGGCTGGCCAAGACTTCGCGAAGGCGTCGCTCGTGCAAAACAAGCCGGCGGCACCCGGACTGAAATTCTGCGAAGAATCGGAGAGTTGGCATTAGCGGCAGCTTCGGGCACAAGTGGCGCAATCCGACGGGAAATCGTCGCGACTCAGCTGCTGATGACGACATGGCCGGAAAAACCGACCAGGATGGCGTTGTAGATTACCGAGGTGATATTGTAGATAACCGAGGTGCCGATTGAGCAGACCAACCGATATGATCCAAGGTGCTTTAGATTTACTGATTCTGCGGACCATTTCGGCTGAGCCGCGGCATGGCTGGGCTATTGCCAAGCGCATTGGGCAGATCAGCGAAGAAGTGCTGCAAGTTTCACAAGGATCTCTATATCCGGCGCTGCATCGGTTGGAACAGCAGGGTTGGATTCAATCGGAATGGCGACCGAACGATACGGGCCGCGACGCCAAATTTTATTCACTCACCCGGGCGGGGAAACAGCAACTGCAAAAGGAACTAGCGCAATGGGAACGCCTGTCGCACGCGATTGGGCTGGTACTCCGATATTCGTGAAAGGAGATGCTTCATGAGTCGCTTTCTTTCGATGTTCGTCCTTCGTGTGCGTTCGCTCTTTTCGAAGGGGAAAGTGGAACAAGAGCTGGAAAAAGAACTGCAGCTCCATCTGGATGAGCTGACCTCCGAATTTCGCGCGCAGGGAATGAGTGCAGAGGACGCCCGGTTTGCTGCGCGGCGAGCGATGGGCGGCGTCACCCAGAAGGCGGAAGAGTGCCGTGACCAGAGGCGAACGGCATCTTGGGACAGAGCCATGCAAGACCTGAAGTACTCGATCAGGGCGCTCCGGGCGAATCCGACGTTCACGGCCATCGGCATAACATCGCTCGCGCTGGGAATCGGTGCAAATACGCTGATGTTCAGCGTGGTCCAGTCGATTCTGCTGCGTCCGCTGCCGTATCGCCAACCGGCTCAGCTTCTATCTATCAACCAAACTTCTGCTCGTATGCCCGCAGGTGTCGTCTTGCCTCCAGACTTTGCGAACTGGCGGCAAGACAGCCACACGCTGGCGCAACTGGCCGCTTTCAACGATGAACAACTCACGCTGACCGGAACTCGCCAGGCACTACACTTGGCAGCCGCCACGGTCAACGCCGACTTCTTTCGAACGCTGGGCGTGAAACCGGCACTCGGGCGCTTCTTCAGCCTGGAAGAAGATGGGTCTAATCCCGAGCGCGTAGCAATTCTTTCGTATGCGCTTTGGCGGTCTCAGTTTTCAGCGGACAGAAATATTCTTGGCCGCACGATTGTGCTGAACAGCATAGGCTACACAGTCACGGGAGTTCTGGCCGCTGATTTCCGCTTCCCCGCCCAGGATCAACCAGATGTGTATCTGCCCGGAGGGTTCTCAGGTCCGTCGCAATGGGACGCACCGAGGATGGCCCTTCTGCACGTGATCGGGCGCCTTCGGGACGGCGCCACGATAGCGGAAGTGAAACGCGAGTTGAAAGATATCAATGAGCGCCATAGCGGGGAGATCCCGGCGCTGTATCGGCGCGCATTTCTCGACCACGTACTCCAGGTTATGCCGCTGCGGCAGCGGCTTGTGGGCGATCTGCGGCCCGCCTTGCTGGTTCTTTGGGGCGCGGTGTGTTTGCTGCTCCTGCTGACGTGCAGCAATCTTGCAGCCTTGCAGTTGGCGCGAGGGCTCGCTAGAACCAGTGAGTTTGCCATACGGCTCGCATTGGGGAGTGATCGCAAGCGGCTGGTGCAATTACTCCTGACGGAAAACCTCTTGCTAGCGTGCGCCGGAGCCATTCTCGGCATCGCGGGCGCATATGCGGCGTTACCTGCAGTGCGCACTGTAAACGCGTTGCATTTGGCTTCGCCCAACGACTTGTTGATCAATCCGGTGGTGTTGCTAGTCGCACTTGCGCTTACAGCGTGTTCAGTCTTTCTCTTCGGGCTGGGGCCTGCCTTAGGCGCTTCGGCGCTCACTCCCAATGACACGATAAAGGCCGGTGCGAAATCGATTGCCGGTGCGTCGTGGAGTGACCGGGCGCGGAGTGGCCTTGTAGCAGGACAGGTTGCGTTTGCGCTGATCCTGGTCCTTTCGGCTGGGCTGCTTCTGAAGAGTGCCGCGCGCATCCTGAGTAATCCACTAGGCATGCAGCCGGCGGATCTGATAACTGCACGGTTCCGGGTAGATCCGCAACGGTATACAACTGATGAAAAGACAATCGCCCTGGGTGAGGACATCGTGGAGAGAATTCGCCAAATTCCAGGTGTGGAGTCGGCGGGTTTAACAAATGCGCTTCCACTCGGCGGATACTCGCTAGGCGCAGCGGTGGTCTTTGAGGGACGACCCGCACCGCCGCCGGGAGCAAGGCCTAGCGTGGCCATTGTGGCTATCACGCCGGATTACTTACGTACGCTGGAAACGCCCATACTGGTTGGGCGTGGCATCGAACAGCAGGACCGCTACGGGGCAGCACGGGTGGCGCTCGTAAATCAGACCTTTGTGCGCCACTTTTTCCCTGGTGTCGATCCTGTTGGGCGGCGCTTCCGGTGGGGAGCGGATGGTGCGCCCTGGACCGAGATTGTAGGCATCGTGGCAGATGTCCGCCATAACGGACAGGACACGGACCCCGTACCCGAGATTTATGTGCCGTTTGCGCAAGTTGGAGGAATTGCATTGGGCTTGGCGATCCGATCTAGGCAGCCGCTCGAGAGTTTGGCTCCGGCCATACGCAACCAGTTTCGGAAGGCAGATGCCACCATCCCGGTCTTCAATCTGGTAACAATGCAACAACGCATCGCAACCAACATGGAGCAGCGCCGCATTGAGCTCTCCGTCATCGGAAGCTTCTCGGTCTTGGCTTTCTTTCTTGCGATCACTGGTGTGTACGGCGTGATCAATTATGCGGTGACTCGCAGGATGCGCGAGATCGGCGTTAAGCTGGCGCTCGGCGCCAAACCATCTAAGATCGCCGCCGAGGTGATACGACGGGGGTTGCTCTTGGCAGTCGGCGGTCTGCTGCCTGGATTCTTCCTCAGCTATGCAGCGGCTCGGTACTTATCCAGCTTGCTTTACAAGGTGACACCGAATGATCTGGAGTCATATGTAATAGCGGCTCTACTGTTACTCGCGGCGATTGCAGTGGCTAGTCTGTTTCCAGCTCGACGGGCGTCTCGCACGGACCCGGTGCGTGCCCTGCGCTGGGAGTAACCCGTATCAGCAGAAGTGCAAACATCATCGTGAAGGTCGGTGGGTGTTTAACTCCCAAGGCTGACTGATCGGGACTAATCGCGCCTTAACGGCCCAGCGTTTACTTTCCCCTTTGTTCCGGTCTGTCCCCGGTCCGGAAACCGCGCAGGTTCCCCGCCAAGTTGACGGGAACGCGCTAACTATAGATGCCCTTACGTGAGCTTTCGGTGGACGTCCGTAAGTCAGAAACGGGAGCCCTGCTCCACCCAGTATTGCCAGCCGCCGGTGGACTCACGCTCGCGTCGCATTGGCGGACTCAGCACTCCCTTGCATTGAATGACACCTTGCGCTTCTATGGATTCTTTGCCTATACTACTACCCATAGAAGCTGGAGGCTTGTATGGCATTGCCGAAGTCCGATCTTCCGCAGGGGACACTGGACCTGCTCATTCTCAAAGCAGTCGCCGTTGGCCCTCTCCACGGTTACGCCATTACCCAGCGGCTGGAGCAGGTATCGCGCGGCGTCGTAAAAGTGCCTGAGGGTTCCCTCTATCCAGCCCTGCATCGGCTAGAGAATCGTGGCGTCTTAGCAGCCGGCTGGAAGAAGACAGACACCGGGCGCGAAGCCAAGTTCTATAGCCTGACCAGGAAGGGGCGTGCGCAGCTCGAAAAAGCAACCGCGAGTTGGAAGCGATTGACGATTGCCATCGGCCTCATTTTGCGGCTGTCCGAGGGAGGCGTGAAATGAACTGGTGGCAACGACTGTGGCGGCGTCAAGAGATAGAGGAACACCTTAATAACGAGGTGCAATTCCACATCGAGCAGCATGCGGCTGACCTGATGGCGCGCGGGATCGACCCTGAGAACGCACGGCGGCAAGCCAGGCTGGCAATCGGAGGTCCGGAGCAGGTGAAAGAGATTTGCCGGGACGCGCGTGGCACGCGCTGGCTGGAGGAACTGCTACAGGACTCACGGTATGCAGCGCGTGTGCTGCGACAGAACCCGGGCTTCGCGGCAGTCAGTGCGCTGACCTTGGCCCTAGGCATCGGCGCGACTACAACGATTTTCAGTGCGGCGAACCCCATTCTGTTCGAGTCTCTTCCGTACCCTCATGCGGAGCGCATCGCAACTATCTCGTATGCAGGCGCCGATGGATCTCGCAGTCCCCAGGCTTTCGGCACTTATCGCGAGCTCGCCGCGCGCAGCCGCCTGTTCAATGCCTTCGCCGTGTTCAAGCCATGGCAGCCGACACTGACGGGACCTTCCCAGCCCGAGCGACTGGACGGACAACGCGTCACCTCGGCGTATTTCCATGTGCTCGGTGTGGCGCCGGCCTTAGGACATGACTTCGATCCGGCCGACGATCGGAACGGAGGTCCCAATGTGGTTATCCTCGGCAACGCGGTTTGGCAGCGGCGCTTCCGTGGTGAACACACGATTGTGGGGCACCAGATCACGCTCGATGACAATCTTTACACCGTGGTCGGCGTAATGCCTGCCACGTTCGAGAATGTATTGGCGCCATCGACTGAGATCTGGTCGCTCTTGCAGTATGATGCTTCGCTTCCCCCCAATGGCCGAGAGTGGGGGCACAACCTCAACATGGTCGCACGGCTGTCGCCGGGCTTCTCGATGGAGCAGGCAAAACAGGAGCTTGACGAAATCGCGTACACTCCGGTGGCAGAATTCTCCAGGGCCCCCTGGTGCTCTATGAACCACGGCTTGATCGTGAACCGGCTGCAGGATGATATAACACGCGGCGTCAAGCCGGCGCTGGTGGCGGTGTTGGGCGCGGTAATCCTAGTGCTGTCTATCGCCTGCGTGAATGTCGCCAACCTTGTGCTGGCCCGCGCGGCGCAACGGCGCGGTGAGTTCGCGATGCGCACGGCGCTGGGTGCCGGACGAACTCGCCTTGCCCGCCAACTCCTCGTTGAGAGCCTGTTGTTGACTGTGATGGGCGGCGCTCTGGGAATGGTCCTGGCGGGAATTGGCGTGCGCGCGCTAGTGGCCCTTAGTCCACCGGACCTGCCGCGATTGGCCGCGATTCAGGTGAATCTGCCCCTGTTCATCTTCGGTTTCGGGGTGACGATCCTGATCGGCCTCGCGGTCGGGCTCATGCCGGCACTACACGTGTCGCATGGTGAGCTGCATTTAGGGCTGCAACAAAGCTCGCGGCGTTCCACCGGAGGTCAGCAAGTGATCCGCCGTGTCCTGGTCGTCACGGAGGTCGCGCTCGCGCTGCTGCTGCTAGTAGGCGCCGGCTTACTACTCCGCAGTCTCAATCGCCTGTTTGCCGTCGCCCCAGGCTTCAATCCGTCGCATGTGCTGGCCATGCAGGTGCAGGTCTCATCGGCTCGCCGATTCCCCGACAGGGCTGCGATTCACCGATTTTACGCTCAGGTGCTGGATGCCGTCATCCGCGTGCCAGGCGTAGATCGAGCGGCCTTCACCAGCCAGTTACCGCTGAATGCCGACCCCACTGAAGTATACAGCGGGCATTTCGAAAATGAGAACAATCCCGGCGATAGCAACGCCGCCTTTCGATCGGCGGTGACTCCGGGCTATTTCGAATTGATGGGAATTCCGCTCATCCGCGGCCGCCTGTTCGCGCCGCCTGATATGGAGCCCAGCGCCGTCAGGCCGGTGCTGATCAACCAATCCTTTGCGCGGCGGAAATTTTCCGGCCAGGATCCCGTTGGCAGGCGGGTCCGCTTCGGCGGACCGGATAACCGCCCGTGGGATGTCATCGTGGGCGTGGTCGGCGATGTGAACCAGATGTCCTTGGCGGCGGGCCAGGCGGACACTGTGTATGTCACGACCGCCCAGTGGCTCTGGGCCGATAACCCGCTGTGGTTGGTCGTCCGGTCTCACGGAGACGCAGCCGCACTAGCTCCGACCGTGAAGAAGGCCGTCTGGTCGGTCGATAAGGACCAGCCAATCGTACGCGTGGCCACCATGGAGTCGATAGTGAGAGCATCCGCGGCGCAGCGGCGTTTCGCTCTGACCTTGTTCGAAGCATTCGCACTGGCGGCTCTCCTGCTCGCAGGCATAGGCATCTTTGGCATCCTCTCCAGCAGCGTGACTGAGCGTATGCGCGAGATCGGCGTGAGGTCGGCGCTCGGCGCTTCCCGTGGTGACATACTCGCACTGGTCATTCGCGAAGGAATGACGCTTACAGGACTCGGTGCCGCACTGGGGCTGGGCGGGGCAGTGTTTGCGACCCGCGTCCTCGTAAGCCTGATGTTTGGAGTACCCCGACTCGACCCAACCACCTATCTCGGTGTGGCAGCATTGTTGGGCGGAGTGGCTGCGGTCGCGTGCTTGATACCAGCGTGGCGTGCGATGCGGGTCGACCCGGCAATCACGTTGAGGGCAGAGTAGCTATATCTTCATATCGGTGGGCAACTGCGCCAGACATATGCGTCCCGCATAGTGTGGCTGTGCATCGAAAGTGTCTGTTGATAGTTGGTTGAAGAGTGGGCGCATGGCCCTGCCCGGCCCATTGTCGCTGTTTTCCGCGACTCGCCGAAAACGTTGTTGGATTTTGGCCTTCGGTTGGACCCGTTTGGCGGCCGTTTCGGAATGTCACCCAACCACGGCCGCAGTCGATCCTTTTCGGCCAGGCAGGAATCGTGACATTACGTAGCGGCGGGTCGTGCCACCCCCCCCAGGGTGTTGCGATAGTTGCGATAGTTCCAGGGCATCCACTAGCACACGCATGCCGTCGGCAATATCAGGCGCCGCTCTGCCCATCGCAGATCCTCCTTGCGCCCGTCCGGGCGCAAGAGCGACGTTACCCCTTACATCGCCGCCGTGTCACGCATCGTCACCGAAAGCTCACCTTAACACCGATACGTCCTGCAAGCGCCTCTCGTCGTCACAACTGCCCCCAAACTTTTTTCTCCCTTATCGTCAACAATCTGCCCTTCCTCCTCGCCTCAACCCCAACGCACGCCTTCCATAATTCGGGCGAAAGGATAAAGCACAAATGCCCCTCTCAAAACGTAAACTCGCGGCGAATCGCGCCAATGCGCAAAAATCCACCGGGCCCACTTCGCAGGCTGGAAAAACCAAAGTCGCCCAGAACCGCACCGTCCACGGCCTCGCTGGTCAGTTCCAGGTGCTCGAAT
>Ga0070741_10020505_pt1 | contig 10406 bp, 7 predicted proteins | sample Coa_R1_4_FD_66440 | JGI IMG/M metagenome (GOLD analysis project Ga0070741, IMG submission 66440) | Surface soil microbial communities from Centralia Pennsylvania, which are recovering from an underground coalmine fire - Coalmine... | ecosystem: Environmental > Terrestrial > Soil > Unclassified ... | reverse complement strand
AGGATCGAACTGGTGACCTCGTTCTTACCAAGAACGTGCTCTACCGACTGAGCTACGTGGGCGCAGGCCGCAACGCGGGATTGTAGCGGTTGCCTTGTGTGGTCACCAGCTTTGGACTCGCGCCGCCGCGAGCGGCCCGACCCCTCCTTGCCGCGAGGCCACCGGCGTGCGGGCGGCACGTCCGGCGGCTTCCGCGTTCCTGGAGGTACACCCGGCGGTACACCTCGCCCGCCGCGGCGGGCCGGCCCAACGGAGCCGGCGAAGGGATTCGAACCCCCGACCCGCTGTTTACAAAACAGCCGCTCTACCGCTGAGCTACGCCGGCCTGCCGTGGGAAATGCTAGCAGAGCGGCGACGGAACAGATCGTAGAGCACGATCGAGCCGGCGACCGCCGCGTTGAGCGAGCCGACCTTGCCGCGTGTCGGCAGGCCGACGAGGAAGTCGCACTTCTCGGCCAGCAGGCGGCTGATCCCGCGGCCCTCGGAGCCGACCACGACGCAGAGCGGCAGCTCGGCGTCGACGGCCTCGAGGCGGTCCTTACCCGCCACGTCGAGCCCGACGACCCAGATGTTCTGCTTCTTGAGCGCGTCGACGGTCTGGTTCAGGTTGGTGACCTCGGCGACGATAACGTGCTGCAAGGCGCCGGCCGAGGCGCGCTCGACGGCTGGCGTGACGCCCGCGGCGCGGTGGCGGGGAATGACGACGCCGTGGACGCCGACCGCCTCGGCCGTGCGGATCAGCGATCCGAGGTTCTGGGGATCCTGGAGCTGATCGAGGAGCAGGAGCAGCGGCGGCTCGTTCCGGCGCTGGGCGACGACGAGGACGTCGTCGAGGTCGGCGTACTCGTAGTCGAGCACCTCGGCCGCGACGTTCTGGTGCCGGTCGGTGTCGGCGATGCGGTCGAGCGCGCGGCGGTCGAGGATCTGGACCGGTACGTGGGCGCGGCGGGCGAGGTCGGCGATCTCACCCAGTGGGGAGCCGGCGGTGGGCCTGGCGCCCAGGTAGACGCGGCGGACGGTGCGGCGCGCACGGAGCGCTTCGTTGACGACGTGGCGGCCCCAGATCACTGGCACGGGCGCGCCCTCGACCCTGTTACGCCTTCCTCCACGTTGTGCCCTCGGGCCGGTCCTCGATGACGACGCCGAGCTCGGCGAGCCGCGCGCGGATCTGGTCGGCGAGCTGGAAGTTCTTGGCGGCACGGAGCTCCTTCCGGATCTGGAGGAGCAGGTCGACGAAGGGCGCCGCGGCGAGGTCGCCCTCGGCGCTGGCGGAGGGGGCCAGGCGGAGGCCCAGCACACCGGCGAGCTCGCGCAGCGCGAGCCGGGCGGCGGCGAGCGCCGCGGCGTCGCCGGCCTCCCGCTGGCGATTCGCTTCGCGCGCCAGGTCGAACAGCGCCGCCAGGGCGCCGGGGGTGTTGAAGTCGTCATCCATCGCCGCGAGGAACGCCGCGCGCGCCTGCTCGACGGCTGGCGTGGGCCTCCCCGCCGGGCCATCCTCGGGCTCGGTCCCGAGCGCCGAGCGAAGCCGCTCGACGCCGCGCTCGGCCGCGTCGAAGCCCTCGTCCGTCAGGTTGAGCGGACCGCGGTAGTGCGACTGCAGGATGAACAGCCGTACGGCGTCTGGCGAATGCGCGTCCAGCACGTCTAGCAGCGAGACGACGTTGCCGAGCGACTTCGACATCTTCGTGTCGTTGAACAGCACGAAGCCGTTGTGGAGCCAGTACTTGACGAACGGCACCTTGCCGGTGAACGACTCGCTCTGCGCAATCTCGTTCTCGTGGTGCGGGAAGACGAGGTCCTGCCCGCCCCCGTGGATGTCGATCTGCTCGCCGAGGTAGCGGAGACTCATCGCCGAGCACTCGATGTGCCATCCTGGGCGTCCTTCGCCCCAGGGGCTCGGCCACGTCGGCTCGCCCGGCTTGGCGGCCTTCCAGAGGGCGAAGTCGGCCGGGTTCTCCTTCCGCTCGTCGACTTCCACACGCGCGCCAGCAACCAGGTCGTCGAGGTCCCGGTGCGAGAGCTTTCCGTAGTCGTCATCGCTCGTGACCCGGAAGTACACGTCGCCGTTGTCGACGGCGTAGGCGTGGCCGCTCGCGATCAGCCCCTGGATCAGCTCGACGATCTTGTCGATCTCGCCGGTCGCCCGAGGGTACACGTAAGCCGGGAGGATGTTCAGCGCCTGGATCGCGCGGAAGTACTCGCGGATGTGCCTCTCGGCAAGGTCGCGCATCGGGATGCCGAGCTCGTTGCTGCGCGCGATGAGCCGGTCGTCGATGTCGGTGAAGTTCTGGACGTAGCGGACCTGGTAGCCGCGGAAGTCCAGGTACCGGCGGATCGTGTCGAACACGACGGCCGACATGCCGTGGCCGAAGTGCGACGTCGCGTACGGCGTGATGCCGCAGACGTACATCCCGACGTACGGCGGGTTCCGCGGCCGGAAATCTTCCTTCTGGCCGCTCAGCGTATTGAAGACCTTGATCGGGGGCAGTTCCACCTGTCGCTCTCCTCGATTTGGTTTGGCAGGGCAGACGAGGACTAGCGACAGGTACAGCGCTGGGGCAGTCCCACCCTGATCATGGCGTTCGGCTGATTGTAGCAACCGCCAGGGCGGCGATCCCCTCGCCGCGGCCGATGAAGCCGAGGCCCTCGTTGGTCGTAGCCTTAACAGAGACGCGGCCGACCCCAATGCCGAGCGCATCGGCGAGGCGCGTGCGCATCGCCTCGACGTGGGGCGCCAGCCGCGGGCGTTCGGCGATGACCGTCACGTCGACGTTGCCGATGGCGTAGTCGCCCAGTTGCTCGCCGACGCGACGGAGCAGGTCGAGCGAGTCCGCATCCCGCCAGCGCTCGTCACCGGGTGGGAAGTGGTGCCCGATGTCGCCGCGCGCCGCGGCGCCGAGCAGCGCGTCGCAGAGCGCGTGCAACGCGACGTCGGCGTCGGAGTGTCCCTCCAGCCCCACGTCACTCTCGAGCTCAACGCCGCACAGCACAAGCCGGCGACCGCGAACGAGCCGGTGAACGTCGTAGCCGACGCCGACGCGCACGTCAACCACGGAGCAGCGCCTCGGCGACCAGCAGATCCTCGGGCGTCGTGATCTTGAGGTTCCGGCGCGAGCCCGGGTAGAGCCAGACCGGCTCGCCGAGCGCTTCGACCATCGCCGCGTCGTCCGTCACGTCGGCCGTTACGGTCGCGTGGGCGCGCCGTAAGAGGTCGACGCGGAAGCACTGCGGCGTCTGGATGGTCCAGAGCTCGCCGCGGTTTGGGGTGTCAACGACCCGACCGTCGGGATCGGCGCGCTTGATCGTGTCGACGCAGGGGATCGCGGCGACCGCGGCGCCGCGATCGGCGGCGATGCGGACGCCCTCGTCGATCATCGCCGGGTCGACGAGCGGTCGGGCGCCGTCGTGGACGACGACCAGCGGGGCATCGACGAGCTCCAGCCCAGCGCGCACCGAGTCCTGGCGGCGCGCACCCCCAGCGCAGGCCTCGGCTGGGAGAGCGAGACCGGCGAGCAGTTCTTGGACTCGGGCGAGGGTGTCGGGCCGGGCAACGACGACGACGCAGCCGATCGAGCGCGCGGCGGCGACTGCCCGCAGCGTACGCGCCAGAACCGGCTGGCCGACCAGCTCGGCCCACAGCTTGTCGGCGCCCATGCGCGTGCTCGCACCGGCGGCGACGATGAGGGCGGCTGCCTTCAGCTCTTCTACCCCTGGGACGAGATGTCCGCGCACCGGGTGGGCGCAGGTGGGGGCGGGGCGCGTCGCCCCGCCAGCCGCGGGTTCGCCCTTATCCTACCCGCCTCCCAAGGGGAGTGCGGACCCTCGTCGGAGGTACGGCGACTGGGTCTGCCCTGACCCAGACTCGCCGCGCTTCGGCGGCGGCTGGCCGCCCCACGTCGAAGCGAGCGCGTCGACGACCGTCGCCGCGCCGACAAGCTCCACGCCGAGGTCGCGCGCGGCACGCGCGTTCGCGACCGACCGCGGGACCAGGCAGCGGCGGAAGCCGAGCTTGGCCGCCTCGGCCAGCCGCCGGTCGAGGTGGCCGACGCGGCGCAGCTCACCGTTGAGGCCGACCTCGCCGACGATCGCGAGGTCGGACGGGACGGCAAGGTCGCGGAAGCTGGACGCGATCGCGACCGCCACCGCGAGGTCGACCGCCGGCTCGGCGATCTTCAGCCCGCCGACCACGTTGACGAAGATGTCCTGGTTGCCGAGCGGCAGGCCGACCCGCTTCTGCAGCACCGCCGTCAGGAGCTGCAGGCGGTTGTTGTCGATCCCGTTGGCTGTGCGGCGCGGTAGCCCGAGGCTCGTCGCCGCGGTCAGCGCCTGCACCTCCACGACGACCGGCCGGGTGCCCTCGAGCGTGATCGCGACGGCCGAGCCGTCGGCGTCCTGGCTGCGCTCGGCGAGGAACACCTCGGACGGGTTCGGTACCTCGGCCAGGCCGGCGTCGCGCATTTCGAAGACCCCGATCTCGTCGGTCGAGCCGAACCGGTTCTTCACGGCCCGCAGGATCCGGAACGAGTGGAAGCGCTCGCCTTCCAGGTACAGCACCGTGTCGACGATGTGCTCCAGGACGCGCGGCCCGGCGATCGTGCCTTCCTTCGTGACGTGCCCGACGAGAATGACGGGCACGCGCGACGACTTCGCGAAGCGGAGCAGCGCCATCGCGCACTCGCGGACCTGGGCAACCGACCCCGCCGGCGAGAGGATCGTCTCCAGCGACGTCGTCTGGATCGAGTCGACGACCAGCAGCGCCGGTTTCATCTCCTGCGCCTGGGCGACGATGCCCTCGAGTTGCGTCTCCGCCAGCACGAACAGGTGGTCGACCTTCGCGCCGAGCCGGTCCGCGCGCATCTTGATTTGCTCGGGCGACTCCTCCCCGGATACGTACAGGACCGACCCACGCTCGGACAGGCGCGCCGAGACGTCGAGCAGCAGCGTCGACTTGCCGATGCCCGGGTCGCCGCCCAGCAGCACCAGCGAGCCGGGCACGATGCCGCCGCCGAGCACGCGGTTGAACTCGCCGATTGGCACGTCGATCCGGCCTTGGCGCTGCGGCGACACCTGGGCGAGCGAGACGGGCGGGGACGACACGAGTCCCCAGGACTGCTGGACGCTGCCCGTCTGGGTGAGCGGCGGGGGTGCTTCGAGCGTCTCGACGAGCGTGTTCCAGGCGTCGCACTCGGGGCACTTGCCCATCCACCGTGGCGTCTGCGCGCCGCAGGCCTGGCAGACGAAGACCGAGCGGGCTTTCGTTCTCGTGCTCAACGCGGGTGCGCTCCCAAACGAAACGGCGGGGGCCGAAACCCCCGCCGTTAGCTTAGCCAGGCAAGTCGCGGTTACGCCGTCGCGCCGGCGGGCTCGGGCTCGGGCTCCTCGGCCCTCCTCTCGGCAGGCTTCGGCTCGAGCTTCAGCTCGTCGCCATCGACCCTCGCGACGATCGTCTGGCCAGGCTCGAAGCGCCCCTCGAGCAACGCCTCGGCGAGCGGGTCTTCGATCAGGTTGGTGATCGCGCGGCGGAGCGGGCGCGCACCGTACTGCTGGTCCCAACCCTTGTCGGCGATGAAGTCCTTGGCGGCGTCGTCGAGCTCCATCTTCAGCTCTTGCTCGGCGAGCTGGGCGTGGATCCGCTTCAGCTCGAGGTCGACGATCTGGCGGATCTCGCTCTTCTGGAGCTGATGGAACACCATCACGCCGTCGATGCGGTTCAAGAACTCGGGCCGGAACGCCTTCTTCAGCTCCCCCAGCACCTTGTCTTTCATCGCCTCGTAGGACGACTGCGCCGACTTCTTCTCGTCGACGTGGATGTTGAAGCCGAGCGTGGTGTCCCGCTTCAACATCTCGGCGCCGACGTTCGAGGTCATGATCAGGATCGTGTTGCGGAAGTCGACCTTCCGCCCCTTGGCGTCGGTGAGCCGTCCGTCCTCCATGATCTGCAGGAGGATGTTGAAGACCTCGGGGTGCGCCTTCTCGATCTCGTCGAGCAGGACCACCGAGTAGCTCTTGCGGCGGACCGCCTCGGTGAGTTGGCCGCCCTCTTCGTAGCCGATGTAGCCGGGAGGCGCGCCGACGAGCCGAGCCACGGTGTGCCGCTCCATGAACTCGGACATGTCGATCTTGATCATCGCGTCTTCCGAGCCGAAGAGGAACTCGGCCAACTTGCGGGCGAGGTGGGTCTTGCCCGTACCGGTCGGGCCCAGGAAGATGAACGATCCGATCGGCCGCTTCGGGTCCTTGAGTCCGGCGCGGGCACGGCGGACCGACCGGGCGATCGCCTTGATCGGCTCGTCCTGCCCGATGACCTTGTCGCGAAGCGCCTCTTCCATCTGGAGGAGCTTGGCCGACTCCTCCTGGTTGATGCGCACGACCGGGATGCCGGTCCACATCGCCACGACCTCGGCGATGTTCTCCTCGGTGACCTTCGGCTTCTCGAGGGGTGCGGCTTCCCCCTCGGCCACGACCTCACCCTCCTTACCCGACTCGACCGGGATCTGGCCCGACTCGAGCTTCTCGATCTTCTCGCGCAGCTTGACCTCGCGGTCGCGAAGCTCGGCGGCCAGCTCGTACTGCTGGGCCGTGATCGCGGCCTCCTTCTCCTTTTGCACCGCTTCAAGCCCGCGCAGCGCCTCCTTGAGGGAAGGCGGCGTGGTCGAGCGCTGCAGCCGGACGCGGCTGGAGGCCTCGTCGATCAGGTCGATCGCCTTGTCGGGCAGGAACCGGTCGGGGATGTAGCGCGCGGCCAGCTCGGCCGCCGCCTTCAGCGCCTCGTCGGTGATCTCGAGCTTGTGGTGTGCCTCGTAGCGGTCCTTGATGCCGCGGAGGATCTCGATGGTCTCCTCGACGCTCGGCTCGTCGACCTGCACCGGCTGGAAGCGCCGCTCGAGCGCGGCGTCCTTCTCGATGTACTTGCGGTATTCGTCGAGCGTCGTGGCGCCAATCGTCTGCAGCTCGCCGCGGGCCAGCGATGGCTTCAGGATGTTAGCGGCGTCGACCGCGCCCTCGGCCGCGCCAGCGCCGACCAGCGTGTGGAGCTCGTCGATGAAGAGCACGCAGTTGCCCGCGTTCTTGATCTCCTCGACGATCTTCTTGAGCCGCTCCTCGAACTCGCCGCGGTACTTCGTGCCGGCGACGAGCGCGCCGACGTCGAGCGTCAACAGCCGCTTGCCCTGGAGCGTCTCCGGGACGTCGCCGGCGATGATCTTCTGCGCCAGGCCCTCGACGATCGCCGTCTTGCCGACGCCCGGCTCCCCGATCAGCGCCGGGTTGTTCTTGGTCCGCCGCGAGAGGATCTGGACGACGCGCTCGATCTCCCGCGACCGCCCGATACACGGATCGAGCTTGCCGGCGCGCGCGGCGGCCGTCAGGTCGATGCCCATCTGATCGATCGTCGGCGTGCGGGTTGCCTGCCGCGCCTCGTGCTGCGTGTAGCTCGACGACTGCGACAGCACGTGGATGACCTGGGCGCGCACGCGGTCGAGCGACACGCCCAGACTCTCGAGCACGCCAGCCGCGATGCCCTCACCCTCGCGGACGAGGCCAAGCAGCAGGTGCTCGGTGCCGATGTACTGGTGGTTGAGCCGGCGCGCCTCGTCGACGGCCAGCTCGATGACCTTCTTTGCCCGTGGCGTCAGGCCGATCTCGCCCATCACCATCCGGTCGCCACGGCCGATGATGAACTCGACGGCCGAGCGAACCTTGTTGAGCTCGACGCCCATGTTCGCCAGGACCTTGGCGGCTACCCCCTCGCCCTCGCGGACCAGCCCGAGCAGCAGATGCTCGGTTCCGATGTAGTTGTGGTTAAAGCGCTGGGCCTCCTCCTGCGCGAGGGTGAGGACCTTCCGCGCTCGCTCCGTGAACTTGTCGAATCTGTCCGCCAATGGCGTCCCCCTGGGCTATGCGCCTGCCGGGAATTATACGGTTCGCTAAATTGGGCGAACCAACTATCCATTCGGATGGGGCGCTTTTCTAACGCCGCTCGTCCGCCTGCTCTTCCCAGCCGCCCAGCGCCTGGCCGATCGTCGGCGCCCCGTAGTCGTGGCCGAAGCTGTAGGAGCCGAACGCCTGGTCGTCCGGCTGGTCGACGCCGCGGAGCGAGAGGCCGAGCCTCCGCCGCTCCGGCTCGACGCGCAGGATGCGCATCCGGTGCCGCTCGCCCTCCTGGACGACCTGGCGCGGGTTCGCGACGTGGCTGTCGCCCAACTCGCTGACGTGGATCAATCCTTCGATGCCGTCCTCGATCCGTGCGAACGCGCCGAACGTCGTGATGCGCGTGATCGTCCCTTCGACGATGTCGCCCGGGTGGAACTTGGTCGCGGCGAGCGCCCACGGCTCAGGCTGCGTGCGGCGCAGCGACAGCGCGATCTTCTTCCGCTCGCGGTCCACGCCGAGCACCATCACGTCGACCTCATCGCCGACGTGCACGACGTCGCTCGGCCGCCCAACTCGCGTCCACGAAAGCTCCGAAAGGTGGACGAGCCCGTCAGCACCGCCGACGTCGACGAAGGCGCCGAAGTCCGTCACCGACGTCACGCGGCCGTGGCGGATCTCGCCCTCGCGCAGCTCGTTGATCAGCTCGTCCTTCCGGCGTCCGCGCCGCTCTTGGGCGGCCAGACGCTCGGAGAGGATGAGGCGGTTGCGCCGTCGGTTGATCTCGACGACCTTCAGCGGCAGGCGCTGGCCGACCAGCGCCTGCAGGCGCTGAGCGACGTCCTCCTCGCCCGCGCCGTCATGGCGGACGCCGCTGAGCTGCGAGATCGGGACGAACCCGCGCAGACCCTGCGCGTCGACGATGACACCGCCCTTGTTCGCCTCTGTTACCGGCGCCTCCAGGATCTCGCCGGACGCGTAGAGCTGCTCGAGCTGCCGCCAGGCACGTTCGACCCGCCCCTGGCGGAGCGACAGCACGATGCGCCCCTCGCGGTCGCCCGGCGACAGCACGTAGGCGAGCACCTCGTCACCCACCCTGGGTGGGTTCGGCTCGTTCAACAGCTCGGCGACTTCGTGGATCGGCACCGCTCCCTCGGACTTGGCGCCGATGTCGATCAGGATGCCGTCGCGGTCCACCGAGGCGATCGTGCCTTCGACGACCTCGCCTCGGCGCGGCTGGCGGAAACCGGACTCGTCGGGCTGGGCCTCGGCCGCGTCCATCTGCTGGATGATGGAGGCCATCGACAGGGTTTCGTCGGAGCTGGATCCCTGCTCGCGATCCAAACGTACGGCTCCTCGCCCGGCTGAGCCGGTATTATACGGCTCAGTTGAGCTGAGGTAGATCGCCTGAGCCGAGGTCAGATCGCCCGGGCGGCCCTGCTCATCATGCTCGGCAACCTGCTCAGCCGGCTGCTCGGACTCGGGCGGGAAGCCGTCGTCGTCGGCCTGTTCGGGCTCACCGCGTCGACGTCGGCCTTCCTGACCGCGGCTACGGTGCCGACGATGGTGTACGACCTGCTCGTCGGCGGCGCGATCTCCGCCGCGCTAATCCCGGTGCTGGCCGACCACGTGGGGCCAGACGGCGAGCTCGCCGAGTACGGTCGCCTGGCGGGGGCACTGTTGGCGATGTTCGCCATCGTGACGGCGAGCGTCGCGCTGGTCCTGGAGCTGGCGGCGCCGCTGGTCGTAACGGCTCTGGGCGCCAGCGCCGATCCCACAGTGTTCGCCGAGACGACGGCGATGGTGCGTCTCGTCCTGCCGAGCGTGATCTTCCTCGGCGAAGCAGGCGTCCTCCAAGCGGTCCTACAGGCACGCGGCGTCTTCCGCTACACGGCTGTGAGCACCGCCTGCTTCAATGGAGGCATCATCGTCGGTGGCCTTGGGCTGGCCTGGGCGCTCGGCCCGCGCGCGCTTGCCCTCGGGCTGCTGCTGGGCGCGGCTCTCCAGGCTGGGGTCCAGCTCTTCGGCCTGCGCGGCGTGCCGCTTCGCCTTGTGCCTGACCTGCGCAACCCGAGCCTGCGCCGCGCGGTCAGGCTGTACACGCCCGTCGCGGCCGGTCTGCTCGTTTCGCAGGTCGGCATCCTGATCGACCGCAACCTCGCCTGGCGCACGGGCGAGTCGAGCATCGCGCTCATGCGGACCGCGACGACGCTCGTGCAGCTCCCGATCGGGCTGGTCGCGACGGCCACGTCGTTCGCCGTGCTCCCGACGCTAGCCCGTGCAGCGGAGCGCGACGAATCGGCGTTCGTTCGCGCGCTCGCGTTCGGCGTCCGGCTGACGATCCTGGCGATGGTGCCGACCACGGCCGCGCTCGTTCTGCTGCGCGAGCCGGTCGTGCACCTGCTCTTCCAGCGCGGCCAGTTCACCGCGGCTGACACGGCGCTGACCGGGACCGCCTTCCTCTGGTACGCGCCGCAGATGCCGTTCTGGGCGGTGGACCAGCTGCTGATCTTCGCCTTCTACGCCCGGAAGGACAC
>Ga0070741_10020504_pt1 | contig 10406 bp, 10 predicted proteins | sample Coa_R1_4_FD_66440 | JGI IMG/M metagenome (GOLD analysis project Ga0070741, IMG submission 66440) | Surface soil microbial communities from Centralia Pennsylvania, which are recovering from an underground coalmine fire - Coalmine... | ecosystem: Environmental > Terrestrial > Soil > Unclassified ... | reverse complement strand
CGGCAATGACTTCGCCGCGCAACGGCAGGCGTCCGGCGAGCCACGTCAGATAACCGCCGATGGTATCGACATCCTCGCCGGCCTCGCCGATGTTGAAATCCTGGCCGATCGTCGCGGTAACGTCGTCCAGCGAGGCGCGTGCATCCGCAACGAATGAGCCGTCCGCCTGCTGCACGATGTCGGGAGGCTGGTCGGAGTCGTGTTCGTCGTCGATGTCGCCGACGATCTGCTCGACCAGATCCTCGATCGAGACAAGACCATCAGTGCCGCCGTATTCGTCGACCACCAGCGCGAGGTGAATCCGCGTCGCCTGCATCTGCTGCAGCAGGTCCATCGCCGGCATCGACGGCGGCACGAAGATCAGCTTGCGAACGATCTTTGCCTCGGCGAGCGTCGTCGCCAGATCGACAGCGCGAAGATCGAGACCCGCGGGCAGCGGCTTTTTGCGTCGCGTGGTCGCCTTCGGCTCGACGTGAGCGCGCTGCGCCATGTACACGACGAGATCGCGGATATGGACCATGCCCTCGGGCTCGTCGAGGGTTTCGCCATAGACGACGAGACGCGAATGGCCGGCTGATTCGAACAGCTTCATCAATTCGCCGAGCGAAATGTCCTGACGCACGGCGATGATGTCGGCGCGCGGGATCATGATGTCGGCGATCCGGCGCTCGCGCAGATACAGGATATTGCGCAGCATCGTGCGCTCGACTGGCGAGAAGCTGGTCTCGTCGGGGGGGCTGGTTTCGAGCACCACCTGCAGGTTTGCCCGCAGCGAATCGGAGCGCCAGCCGAACAAGGCGCGAATCGCGCGCGCCAGCCAGCTCGCATGCGCCGGCCGCAGCACCTCGCCGTCGTGTACCGGTACGGGGAGATTGCCGCCTTGCGGCGCGCCGTCAGCGTGCGCGGGGTCGCTTGCCAAGATCGTGCTCATGCATAGGGATCGGGAATGCCGAGCCGCGCAAGAATGTGGCGCTCGAGCTCTTCCATGGCTTCGGCATCATCATCGGTCTCGTGATCGTAGCCGATCAGGTGCAGAAAGCCATGCACCGCGAGATGGCTGAGGTGATGGCCGAACGGCTTGTTTTCGCCTTCCGCCTCCCGGCGCGTGGTCTCGTAGGCGATCGCGATGTCGCCCAGCGCGCGCGGCTGACTGCCGCCATGCGGCAGTGCAACCGCTGGAAACGACAATACGTTGGTCGGTTTGTCGATGCCGCGCCAGTCATGATTGAGCGCGCGGATGCCGGCGTCGTCGGTCAGCATCACGGCGAGCTCCGAGCCGTCGGCTCGGCGATCGATTCGGCCTGGCGCTGCTCCAGCGGCGGCCAAGATCGCGCGTTGCACGATATCCTCGGCGCCGGGTTCCGCCTTCCAGCAATCGGTGGTTATGACGATGTCGGCCGTCAGCATGGTGGTCGATTGGGCAATCGCTTGAAGAATCTTAGGATCTTCCCGGCGGCTGCCGTGGAGTTGCCCGTTCATAGGCCGCTACGATTCGCTGCACAAGCTCGTGCCGAATCACGTCCTCGGCCGAAAACTTCACTTGTGCGATGCCTTCGACGTTGTCCAACAGCCGCGACGCTTCGGCGAGGCCGGAAATCTGGCCGTTCGGCAGGTCGACCTGGCTCGGATCGCCGGTCACGATCATCCGGCTGTTCTCGCCGAGCCGGGTCAGGAACATCTTCATCTGCATCGAGGTGGTGTTCTGCGCCTCGTCGAGAATGATCACGGCGTTGGTCAACGTCCGCCCGCGCATGAAAGCGAGCGGCGCGATTTCGATCTCGCCGGTCTGCAGGGCGCGCTCGACGATGCGCGGGTCGATCAGGTCATACAGCGCATCATAGATCGGTCGCAGATACGGATCGACCTTCTCGCGCATGTCGCCGGGCAGGAAGCCGAGCCGTTCGCCGGCTTCGACCGCCGGCCGCGACAGGATGATGCGATCGACCTCCTTGCGCTCGAACAGCTGTGCGGCATAGGCGACCGCAAGCCAGGTCTTGCCGGTGCCGGCCGGCCCGATGCCGAAGGTCAACGAGTGACGTTTTAGCGCGCGAATGTAAGCGTCCTGGGCGGCGGTGCGCGCCCGCACCGGGCGCTTGCGCAGGTTGATCTCCTCGAACGAGGAGCGCGCGACCTTTGGGTCAAAGTCGAATAGCGAACCTTGCGCAATCACGGCGCGGATGGCGCCGTCAACATCGCCCTGGGTCAGCTCGTCGCCTTGCTCGGCGCGCGTATAAAGGCCTTCGAGCACGCGGCGCGCCGCTTCGACGCCGTCGCGGGATCCCGCGACCGTGATCAGGTTGCCGCGCGAATCAGCCAGCACGTTGAGCCGCCGCTCCAGCAGGGCGAGATGCTGGCCGTATTGCCCGACCAGCGCTGAGGCGGCGCGGTTGTCGTCGAAGCTCAGTTCGATGTGGGTTTCCGGCGGCGTGGGCCCGTCGATCTTGCGGGTAGGAGCGAGCGAAGGTGAATCCGATGTGCTTTTCGCCAAAGGTTTCAGGCTCCATGCATGACGCGTTGCGGTAACGTTGCGGCGTGATGATCGTGCAGGGTGGTCAGCGCGCCGAACAGGCTGTAGCGCTGCAGACCGCTTACCTCGACTGCGCGAACTGTTCCGACGATATCCGGCGATGCCATCACATGGACCGGCTGCAGCCACGGCGAGCGGCCGACGATCTGGCCGGCGACGCGTGTTGGACGCTCGAACAACACGTCGACGGTGCGGCCGATGAAGCCGCGATTGAACGTGGCCTGCTGGTCGAAGATGAGCTGTTGCAGTCGCGCCAACCGATCGTCCATCACTGCGGCGTCAATTGTTCCCGTCATCTCGGCAGCCGGTGTGCCCGGCCGCGCCGAGTACTTGAACGAGTAGGCGCCAGCGTAGCCGATCTGCCCGATTAGGGCGAGAGTCGCGGCGAAGTCGTCCTCGGTTTCGCCGGGAAATCCGACGATGAAATCCGACGAAAATGCCATCTCGTCCGAGACGCCGCGCAGCCGGTCGATGATTTTCCGATAGTCCTTGACCGTATGCTTGCGATTCATCGCGGCCAAAATCCGATCCGAGCCGGATTGCACCGGCAGATGCACGAACGGCATCAACGCATCGATGTCGCGGTGCGCTTCGATCAGGCTGTCGTCGACGTCGCGCGGATGGCTCGTGGTATAGCGCAACCGCAACACGCCGGGAATTGCGGCGAGATGTTCGAGCAACCTGCCGAGCGGCCAGGCCTTGCCGTCGGCTCCTTCGCCATGGAAGGCGTTGACGTTCTGCCCGATCAAGCTGATTTCGCGCACGCCATTGTCGACGAGCCGGCGCACGTCGTCGGTGATCGCCTTGACCGGACGTGATGTCTCCTGGCCACGCGTGTAAGGCACGACGCAGAAGGTGCAGAACTTGTCGCAGCCTTCCTGCACAGTCACAAACGATGTGATGCCGCGGGCCTTGATTGCGCGTGGTTGCGGCGGGGGAAGAAAGTTAAATTTGTCCTCGAGCGGAAACTCCGTCTCGATCGCCGGTGCGTCCTTCTTCGCGCGCCGCAGCAGCTCCGGCAGATGATGGTAGCTTTGCGGGCCGACCACGACATCAACCATGTCGGCGCGTCGGGTGATCTCGTCGCCCTCGGCCTGCGCCACGCAACCGGCGACGACGATTTTCATGTCGCGGCCGTCGCGCGCCGCGTTTGTCTTGGTCTCGCGCAGCCGGCCGAGCTCGGAAAAAACCTTCTCGGATGCCTTTTCGCGGATGTGGCAGGTATTGAGCACGACGACATCGGCGTCGGCCGCCTCGGCTGTCTCGACAAAATTCTCGCGCGCCAACGTGTCCACCATGCGCTCGGCATCGTAGACATTCATTTGACAGCCATAAGACTTGATGTGGAGCTTGCGCGGCCTGTCCATCGGTATTTTGCTTGGGCCGGGATCGGCGTGGCCCGCAGCGCTCAAATAGGCGCAAACAACAGCAAAATCCAGCGCCTGGAACGGGCGGAAAGGGCCAAAAGGCCAATTATTTCAACGTCTGAGCCGTGAATCAGCTCTTCTCGTCGTCCAGTGGCACGCAATAGAGCTCGAGGCGGTGGTCGACCAGCTTGTAGCCGAGCTTGCGGGCGACCTCGCTTTGCAGCCGCTCGATTTCCTCGGAGGTGAACTCGATCACCTTGCCGTCGCGCAGGTTGATCAGGTGATCATGGTGCGTTTCGCGCATCTGCTCGTAGCGCGAACGGCCCTCGCGGAAATCGTGACGCTCGATGATGCCGGCGTCCTCGAACAGTTTGACCGTGCGATAGACCGTCGAGATCGAGATCTTGTCGTCGAGCGCGACGCAGCGGCGGAACAGTTCTTCGACATCCGGGTGATCGGAGGATTGCGCGAGCACGCGCGCGATAATGCGCCGCTGTTCCGTCATGCGCATGCCGGTTGAGGCGCAGCGCGCTTCGATGTCGGTGTTTGGTGCGGGGACGGATTTCAGCGCTGCCATCAAAATACCTTCGCTCTCGAAGCGATTTTTCGCACCGGCGGCGGCTCAGGACAAGTCACGTTGCATGACGAGCGCGCTCAAAAGTTGGCCGGAGGGGTCGCGGTAATATTGTTCGCGCCGGCCGACCACCTGAAATCCGAACCGCTGGTAAAGCCTCACCGCGGGCAGATTATGCTCCTCGACCTCCAGGAAGATAGTGCGAATCCCACGCCCGGCCAGATGGCCGAGATGGGTCTGTAGCAATTGCCGCGACAGGCCGCGACCGCGCCAGCGGCTATCAACGGCGACCGAGAGAATTTCCGCCTCGTCGGCGGCAAGCCGTGAAATGATGAAGCCGATGATCTCGACGCCGGCGCGCAGCCGGTGCGTCAGCGTATTGCGCTCGGCGAGCAGTTGCTCGAATTCGGTCTCGCTCCAGCCGCGATTGAACGACGCGCCGTGCAGCTGCGAGAGTTTTCGCACGTCGCGCGGTCGCGCCGCTTCGATCACCGGTTGCGGCGAACCGAACAGGCGGGTCAGCCAGTGCATCATGAGGGCCGCGCCGGATCGTGCGCCAGGGCAGATGTTTGCGGCCTGGCATCAGGCGCACGCAGATAGAGCGGGCGCGCCGGCGCTTTGGTCGGATCGGCTGCGGCGCCAAGCCAGGCCACCCATGCGATGTCGGGTGCCGGCTGCATGTCGACCTGCACCGGTCGTGGTGCGTCGGCGGGCCAGCGGCTTGCGATGAGCTGTGCGGCATTGCCGACGACGCGCAACGGCGCGTGCTCGCGGCTTGCGGCAATCACTTCGTCGATCGGCGCGATCGCCGGCCGCAGCCGCATCAATCCGTCGCCGCCGACAAGCTGAAAATAGGCATGGTCATGGCGTGCATCGATCGCGGAGAGCACGGCGTGAGGTCTGGATTCCGCCACCAGCGGCGCGGCGTAGGCCGACAGCGTGGTCAGCCCAACGGCCGGCCGACCTGCGGCGAGCGCAAGCCCGCGCGCCGCAGAGATCCCGACCCGCAGCCCGGTAAAGCTGCCTGGCCCCGTTGTCACCGCGATTCGATCGAGCGCGGTGAAGCCGACATCGGCGGCGATCATCACGCGCTCGATCATCGGCATCAGCGCTTCGGCCTGTCCGCGCGCCATCGCAAGCTGCTCGCTTGCGAGCAACGTGGCCTGTTCGGTGTCGAGCACCGCAGCCGAGCAGGCGGCAAGCGCCGTATCAATGGCGAGAACCAGCATCTTCCACGGTCGTCCCCGCGAAGGCGGGGACCCATAGCCCCTGTATCAGTTGGTGCGGATCACGTAAGCCAATCAAATCGCGACCGCGGCGAGACGCCAGTCCACAATCGCGGCGACACAAAAACGGCCGAGCTCGCGCCCGGCCGCCTTGAGATAACTCAAAAGGATTCGCCTGCATCAATTCATCGGTTGCACTTCGACCACCTCGGGCACGAAGTGACGGAGCAAGTTCTGGATGCCGTGCTTCAACGTCGCGGTCGAGGACGGGCAGCCCGAGCAGGCGCCGCGCATGTCGAGATAGACGATGCCGTCCTTGAAGCCGCGGAAGGTGATGTCGCCGCCGTCATTGGCGACCGCCGGTCGCACCCGCGTTTCGATTAGATCCTTGATTGTCGCGACGATCTCGGTATCGGCCTCGCTGAAGAACTCGTCGGCCTCATCGTCGTCGCTGGGCTCGCCGGCGACGAGCGGCGCGCCGGACATGTAGTGCTCCATGATGGCGCCGAGGATTGCCGGCTTTAAGTGCTGCCAGTCGCTCGCATCTTTGGTCACGGCGACGAAGTCGGAGCCGTAGAACACGCCGGTGACGCCCTTGATGCCGAACAGCTTTTCGGCGAGCGGCGACTGCGCGGCAGTGCCGGCGTCGCGGAATTCCATGGTGCCGCCATCGCCCAGAACCTCCCTGCCGGGCAGGAATTTGAGCGTGGACGGATTCGGGGTGGCTTCGGTCTGGATAAACATGATCTTGCTCCGGCGCATCGCCGGTTCAAGGCCGGCGCGGTCAGGGGTTTACGAGGATCATCTAGCAGATAACCCTGCGGAAAGCACATTCAAGGAAGCAGTTCCGCCCTGCCTTGAGGTGGGTCAAGTCAGGGCGTCGAGATCGGCGTCGGCCAGTCCGCCCGGCACCAGGATCACCGGAACCGGAAATGTGCCGGCATTCTCGGCCGTCATGGTCAGGATTGGGCCCGGTCCTTCCGCCCCGGGTGACGCGGCGAGCACGAACGCTGCGATATCCGGGTCCTTTTCGATGACGTCGAGGATTTGCTCGGCCGGATCGCCCTCGCGGATGATGCGTTCCGGTGTGATGCCGGTCAGCGCCATGGCGCGGCTTGCCGCCTGGTCGAACGCGGCGTTGGCCGCCTCGTGCGCCTCGGCGCGCATGATGTCGGCGACCCCAAGCCATTGCTGGTTGCGGTCCTCGGTCTCGATCACCCGCAACATCACCACGCCGCCATTGTTCCGCTTGGCCCGGCGCGCGGCGTAGTAGACGGCACGATCGCATTCCGCCGTCTCGTCGACGATCAAAAGGTATTTCGGCTTATGGCCGGACTCATAGCTCCGGCGTCGCGTGCTCATAAGAAGCCCCGGCCTCGTTGGCGCTCAATGCTGCCATGGCGTCAGTGCCAAAACAATGTGGCGCCGCCGAGAACCGCTTCGGCTAGCGCCGGACGAAACCGACGATGTCCTTGACCGACTTCATCGTTTCCGCCGCGATCGCGCGCGCCCGCTCGCTGCCCTCAACCAGGATCTTGTCGACATGGCCGGGGTCGCTCATCAGCCGCTTCATCTCGCCGGCCACAGGGCTGAGCTTTGCGACGCACAATTCCGCCAGTGCATTCTTGAAGCTTGAGAACTGGCCGCCGCCGAATTCGGTCAGCACCGCCTGTTTGCTCTTGCCCGACAGCGCCGAATAGATGCCGACAAGATTGTCGGCCTCGGGGCGCTTCTCCAGCCCCTTTTCTTCCGACGGCAACGGCTCCGGATCGGTCTTCGCCTTGCGCACCTTCTGCGCGATGGTGTCGGCGTCGTCGGTCAGGTTGATGCGCGAATAATCCGACGGGTCGGACTTCGACATCTTCTTGGTGCCGTCACGCAGCGACATCACCCGCGTCGCCGGTCCGGTGATCATCGGTTCGGGCAACGGAAAGAACGCGCCGGTGTTGAAGCCATGACTGCGGATCGACTCGTCGAAATCGTTGTTGAACTTTTGCGCGATGTCGCGTGACAGTTCGAGGTGCTGCTTCTGGTCTTCACCGACCGGCACGTGCGTTGCGCGATAGACCAGAATGTCCGAGGCCATCAGCACCGGATAGTCATACAGCCCGACCGAGGCGTTCTCGCGATCCTTGCCGGCCTTCTCCTTGAACTGGGTCATGCGGTTCAGCCAGCCGATCCGCGCCACGCAGTTGAGGATCCAGGTCAGCTCGGCATGCTCGTGCACCTGGCTCTGGTTGAACACGATATGCTTCTTCGGATCGATGCCGCTCGCGATGAACGCCGCGGTGACCTCGCGGGTGTTGCGCGCAAGCTCCTTCGGCCCGCCCCACACGTCGATTCCCTGCGTCAGCGCGTGCAGATCGACTACGCAATAAATGCAGTTGTGGGTCTCCTGCATCTTCACGAAGTTGACGATGGCGCCGAGATAATTGCCGAGGTGCAGGTTGCCGGTGGGCTGCACGCCCGAGAAAACGCGTTGGAGAGCCGTCATTGCCCGAGTCCTTGGCTTGGAGTCTTTGGCCGAAGTCCTTGATTTCTGGCGCGTTGCTTTGCCACGGCGAGGCCGCCTCACGCAAGCTTTTGGGCTATTTTCGTAAAGCCCTCGTGAGGTCGTTAACGCGGAAAACGCCGGAAAGCTGCAGCAAACCGAGATAGAGCAGGAGCCCAAAGGCGATCAGCGCCGCAACTGAACCCGCCAGCGCGGACAGACGCTCGACCTGATCGACCTCGACAGCGATACGGGCGACATACAGCACAGCCCCCATGACCGCGGCCGCCAGCACGACCTGCGCGAGGCGGCGCAAGGTGCCCCGAACAAGCGCGACTTGCTTCAGCGCGGCGAGCATCACGGTCAGGACGATCGCCGATACCCACGCGCCGAGCGCAATTGCAGCCGCCACACCGGCTTCGTTGTAGCGCGCCTGCAGCGCAATGGCGGCGACAATCGTGATGGCAAGTCCGGCCAGCATTGCGATCAGCGGAAATCGAAAATTCTCCCGCGCGAAAAGCGCTGGTGCGAGAATTTTTGTCAGCGCGTGCGCGGGCAGGGCGATGCAAAGGATCGCGAGCACCAGCGCCGTGCGCTCCGCATCCTCGGCGGTGAATGCGCCATGTTGGAACAACAGCCTCACGATCGGCTGCGCCAGCACGGCAAGTCCGATCGCCGCCGGCAGCGCCAGCGCAGCTGCGCTTTCCACCACCTGTGACTGCAGAGCATGAGCGTCCGCCTCGTCGCGGAGCGTGCTGTCGGCAATTCTCGTCAGCACGACGGTGCCGGCAGCAACGCCGACAATGCCGAGCGGCAGCTCGATCAAGCGATTGGCAAAGTAGATTGCGGCGACGCTGCCGGGTGTCAGCGACGCAGCGATCGCGCCGGCGACGACGAGCAGCTGCGGTCCGCTCTGCGCCAGTGCGCCCGGCAGCGTTCGGCGCAGCAGCTGCAGCACGTCGGCGTTCGCCGAAAGCTTGATCGGTCGCGCCATCGTGGCGCCGGGAAACGCCAGCACGCAGGCCTGCGCGAGGCCGGCTGCGCCGACAGTTGTCGCAAGGATCATGGCCGCCGTGGCCGGGTCGGCCGGTCGGGTCATGAGCAGCCCGACAATGACCAGGATCAGAAAGACATTGAACAGCAGTGGTGTGAACGCGCTCTGCGCGACACGGCCTTCGGCATTGAGCAGCGCCATGATCACGGCGACCGGGCCGACGAAGGCCAGGTAAGGCAGCATCAGCCGCGCCGTGGTGATCGCAAAGTCATGGGAGTCGTGGCGCGCAAAGCCCGGCGCCAGCAGGTTGACCACGTAGGGCATTACAAGCCCGAACAGGATGGTGACACCGACCAGAACTGTCGTGGTCGTGCCAAGCACCCCGCCGGCGAAGTTTTTTGCAGCGTCCTCGCCCTCGGTCTGACGGATGCGCAAAAACGCCGGCACCAGCATCGCGTTGAAGGCGCCTTCGCTGAGCAGCCGCCGCGCCACGTTGATCAGCTGAAACGCGAACAGGAACGCATCCGCCGCGCCTCCTGCGCCGAGCAGCGAGGCCATCAGCGTGTCGCGGACGAATCCCAGCAGCCGCGAGGCCAGTGTCCCTGCTGAAACCGTTGCGATTTGCCTGATCATCGGCCGCCTTATACGTGCTTCGCGCTTGCTGGCGAATGGCCTGCCGTGATAACCCGCCGCGGTTTTGCAGCCGCCTCAACAACGGACCCATTGCCCCATGCCAGCCAGTTATGACGTTCTCGCTATCGGCAACGCCATTTTCGACATCCTCGTACAGACCGACGAAGCCTTTCTCAGGGCTCAGAGCATGACCAAGGGCTCGATGCAGCTGATCGACGAGGCGCGCGCCAAGGCGATTTACGCCGCGATGGGACCGGCGACCGAAATGTCCGGCGGCTCCGCGGCCAACACCATCGTCGGCATTGGCAATTTCGGCGCCCGCACGGTTTACGTCGGCAAGGTCAAGAACGATCAGATCGGCACGCTCTACACCCACGACATCCGCGCCGCCAACGTCACCTTCACGACGCCGGCCGCGAGCGATGGCCCGGCCACCGGCTGCTCCTACATCCTGGTGACACCGGACGGCGAGCGCACCATGAACACCTATCTCGGCGCGGCTCAGAACCTGTCGCCGGCCGACATCGATCCCGCCCAGGTCGCCGCCTCCTCGATCACCTATCTCGAAGGCTATTTGTGGGACCCGAAGAACGC
>Ga0070741_10020503_pt1 | contig 10407 bp, 9 predicted proteins | sample Coa_R1_4_FD_66440 | JGI IMG/M metagenome (GOLD analysis project Ga0070741, IMG submission 66440) | Surface soil microbial communities from Centralia Pennsylvania, which are recovering from an underground coalmine fire - Coalmine... | ecosystem: Environmental > Terrestrial > Soil > Unclassified ... | reverse complement strand
CGTCACCGACAAGCCAGACGCCGCGGCCATCGCGTAAGTCTTGGTGAAGGCGAGCGGCGCGAACAGCTTGCCTTCCTGCGCCTGCAGCGTGAACACGGGCACGAACGAGAGCGTGATGATCACGAGCGAGAAGAACAGCGCAGGACCGACTTCGGCGGCGGCGTCGCCGATCAGGCGCGCCTGCGCAGAGGCATCGGGCTGCTGTTGCGGATGCTCGCGTCGCCACTGCTCGAGATGCTTGTGCGCGTTCTCGATCATGACCACCGCCGCGTCGACCATCGCGCCGATCGCAATCGCGATGCCGCCGAGCGACATCAGGTTGGCGTTGATGCCCTGGTGGCGCATGGCGATGAAGGCCATGAGCACGCCGAGCGGCAGGCAGAGGATGGCGACGAACGCCGAGCGCAGGTGGAACAGGAAGATCGCGCACACCAGCGCGACGATCACGAATTCCTCGATGAGCTTGCGCTCGAGATTGTCGACCGCGCGCAGGATCAGGTCGGAGCGGTCGTAGGTCGGCACGATCTCGACGCCGGCGGGCAATCCCTTCTTCAGCGTCTCGAGCTTCGCCTTCACCGCGCGGATCGTCTCCAGCGCGTTCTTGCCGGAGCGCATGACGATGACGCCGCCGACGGTTTCGCCTTCGCCGTCGAGCTCGGCGATGCCGCGCCGCAGCTCGGGGCCGCGCTGGATGATCGCGACGTCGCGCAGCAGCACCGGCGTGCCGTTGCTGCCCAGGCCGACCGGCACAGCGCGGAAATCGTCGAGCGATTTCAGGTAGCCGCCCGCGCGAACCATGTACTCCGCCTCGCCGAGCTCGAGCACCGAGCCGCCGACTTCGTTGTTCGCGGCGCGCACCGCGTCGACGATCGTCTTCTGCGTGACGCGCAGCGCGCGCATGCGCTCGGGGTCGAGCACGATCTGGTACTGGCTCGGGGCGCCGCCGACGGTCGCCACTTCGGCGACGTTGGGCACTGACTTCAGCTCGTACTTGAGGAACCAGTCCTGCAGCGTGCGCAGTTCTCCGAGATCGTGCCGGCCGGTGCGATCGACCAGCGCGTACTCGTAGACCCAGCCGACGCCCGTCGCGTCGGGGCCGAGCGACGGCTTCGCCGCCGCCGGGAGGCGTCCCTGCACCTGCGACAAATACTCGAGCACGCGCGATCGCGCCCAGTACAGGTCCGTGCCGTCCTCGAACAGCACATAGACGAACGAGTCGCCAAAGAACGAATAGCCGCGCACCGTCTTCGCGCCAGGCACCGAAAGCATCGTCGTCGTCAGCGGATAGGTGACCTGGTCTTCGACCACTTGTGGCGCCTGGCCCGGATAGAGCGTGCGCACGATCACCTGCGTGTCGGACAGGTCCGGGATCGCGTCGAGCGGCGTGCGCAGGAGCGAGTACGCACCCCACGCGCCGAGCAGCAGCGTCGCCATCAGCACCAGGAAGCGATTGCCGATCGACCAGCGGATGAGTCGCGCGATCACGGCTGCTTCTCCTCCGGCGTGAGCCGCGACAGCGCGCCGCGCAGATTCGCTTCGGAGTCGATGAGGAACTGTCCGGAGCTGACGACTTCATCGCCTTCGGCGAGACCTTCCAGGATCTCCGACCTGCCTCCGGTCTCCGCGCCGACCTTGACCTCGGCGGGGCGGAAGCGCCCTTCGTCCTCGGCGACGATCACGACGGTGCGCGTGCCGGTCCGGATCAGGGCTTCGCTCGGGATCAGCAACGCTTCGCGCGTGCCGCCGCCGCCGATGGTCGCGCGCGCGAACATGCCGGGCTTGAGCAGGAGCTGCGGATTGTCGAGGGACGCGCGCACTTTCACCGTGCGCGTCTCCGGCGCGACGTCGGGATACACGTAGTCGATCTTGCCTTCGGCGTGCTGGCCCGAGAGCTCCGCGACGATCGACGTTCCCACGCGAGCCGGCGCAGCTTGCGCCTCCGGCACTTCGGCGACGATCCAGACCTTCGACAGATCGGCGAGCTTGAACAGCGTCTGGCCGATGCCGACCTGGGCGCCTTCGCGCACGCCGAGCTCCGCGACGACTGCGTCGAACGGCGCGTAATACGCGACGCGCCGTGAAGGCGTTTGCGTCTTCTCGAGCTGCGCGATCTGGGCCGCGCTCACGCCCAACAGCGTGAGTCGCTCGCGCGCGGCGCCAGTCAAGGCATCGTCATGCGCTTTCTCGGCGAGCAACAGCTCCTGCTGTGCCAGCAGAAGGTCGGGCGCATAGAGCTCCGCGAGCAGCTCGCCGCGATGCACGGTGTCGTTCATCGCGCGGACGTGCAGCGCTTCGACCCAGCCCGCGGCGCGACTCTGGATCACTTCGATGCGGCGCTCGTCGATCATCACGCTCGCCGGGACTTGCAGCGCCGTCGAGACCTCGCCGCGCTCGACCGTTGCCGTACGCAGCCCGAGGTTCTGCACGACGCGGGGATCGATCGCGATCGTCCCGGCATCGCCGGCGTCGTCGGCGTACTTCGGCACGAGCTCCATGTCCATGAACGGCGATTTTCCGGGCTGGTCGAAATGCTGGTTCGGCTGCATCGGGTCGTACCAATAGAGCGGCTTGCGTTCGGCACTGGTCGGCGCGGGCAGCGCGCGATGATTCGCGTACCAGTAACCGGTCGCGCCCGCGATCAGCGCGACGCCGGTGATGAGAGCGATGGTCTTCATGTTCAGGCTCCAGCGAGATAGCGCAGCTTCACGCGATGCTTCGCGGCATCGAGCTGCAGGTCGAGTTGCTTGAGGCGGGTTTCGAGCAGCATGCGGCGCGCGTCGAGAACACCGGCGAGCGTGCCCGCGCCGCTGCGCCAAGCGGCAAGAGTGGCTTCGACGCGCTGCTGGCCCTGCGGCACGATCTCCTTCCCGTAGCGCTCGAGCCGGCTTTGCAGCAGGAGCCAGTCGGCGCTGTTGAGGCGCAGCTGCGCAGCGTGCTCGCGGACCGCGTCGTCGAGCAGCTTCTCGGCGCGCTCCTCGTCGGCGAGCTTGCTCGCCAGCATCCGGTCCTGCCGCTGGCCGGTGAAGAACGGCAGGTCGATGCCGACCGTGAGGCTTGCGTAATCGGCGAAATCGCGGCGGTAGCCGTAGCCGACGCTGACGTCGATCTCCGGCCGGTAACCCTGGCGCGCCAGATCGACCTCGGCGCGCGCCAGGTCGAGCTGCCGCGATTGCGAGCGCAGATGCGGATGATCGTGCACGAGCGCGACAGCGGCCACATACGGCGCCGGCGCGCCCCAGTCGGGCAGGTCGCGCGCGATCGGCCGCAGCGCCGAGTCGCCGATCCAGCGCGACAGCTCGCTGCGACCGTGCTGCGCCTGCTGCGCAAAGTCGTCCGCTTCGTCACGGGCCGCGGCGAGCGCGACGCGCATCGCCAGCACGTCCGCCTGGGTCGAGCGACCGGCGGCGTAGGAGATCTCCGTCGCCTGCAGCTGGAGATCGGATTCGTGCGCGGCGTCGAGCGCGATCTCGGTCGCGCGCTCGGCTTTCCAGGCGTCGAGCCAGGCCAGCGCGGCATCGCGCGCGATCTCGCGCTCGCGCATGTCGCGATCGGCTTCGAGCATCTCCGCTTCGGCGCGACCGCGCTCACCCTTGAGCGCGCGCGTGGCGCCGCGCGGGAACGCCTGGCTCAAGCCGACCATGAGCTGCGTGTTGCCGTCGCGCAGCGTGTAGCCGTCGGCGCCCGCGATCGGCAGGTCGGTGACGCCGCCGACCAGCTTCGGATCCGGCAGCTGCGCGTCGGCGATCGCAGACGCGCGGGCGCTGCGCGCCGCGGCGGCTTGCGCGTCGAGCAACGGCTGATTGGCGACGCTCAGCGCAACCGCGTCATCGAGCGACAGTGGACGCTCGGTCTCCGCGGCATGCGCGCAGGGCAGCAGCGCCAGCGCGGCGGCGCCGAGCGTGCGCAAAGATGAAATGCGGAACATTCCCTTTCTCCAAGCCAACAGCAAACGGCCGGCGATCGAGCGCCGGAGCAGCGTTCAGCTGAGAACGGAGATGGGAGGCCGGAAGCGGTCGGGTGGGGTCGGCGGAGGCGCCGCGCGCAGATCGGTCAGGATTTCGAAATGCGCAGCGACGAAGAAGTCGATGGCGTGCACGACGGCCGGGATCGCCGAGGCGCTGGCCGTGCACAACGCTTCGCAGGCGCAGCGATCGCCACAGCAATCGTGATGATGCGAATGCCGCGCCTGGTGACCGGCGGCGGCGTGACAAGGCATCGCATCGGCCTGCATGGTCGCAGTCTCGTGCTGCGCGGGCGGCATCGGCCAGGCGAGCGCCGTCGTCTGGACCAGCAAGGTCCAGATGCACAGCAGGCTCACGATGGCTCGACGCACGTTCACGTCAGTACTATGGATCAGTCGCGGGCAGGAAACCAGTCGTCGGTCCGGCCCATCAGGTGATACCCGACCAGCCCGACCCATTCCTTCGCGGCGAGCGTGAACAGGTCGAGCTGGTTCAGCGTCTCGAGCAGGGGCCACTGATCGCGCGGCAGCGTGCGGTAATCGACGGGATACGGGATCACCGGCCAGCCGGCGGCGCGGAAGCAGCCGACCGATCGCGGCATGTGCCACGCCGACGTGATGAGCACCCACGCCTCGCCAGCACGCGGCTGCATGAGCTTCTTCGACAGGACCGCGTTTTCCCACGTATTGCGCGAGTCGCGCTCGAGCGTCACTTTCGAGGCGTCGAAGCCGAGCCCGTTCAGCAGCGCCGGCACTTCGTCGGCTTCGCGCACGTCCTGGCGGAACACTTCGCCGCTGCCGCCGCTGAAGACGAGCTTCGCTTCCGGATGCGCGCGCGCGAGCTCGATGAATCCGGTGAGGCGCTCGGCCGCGTCGTTGAGCTGCGGATGGCCGACGGCGGACGACGCCTCGGGCGACAGCGCCCCGCCCAGCACGATGATGCCGTCGATCGGCCCTTCGATCTTCTGCTGCGGGAAGCGATCCTCGAGCGCGCCGAGCGCGACCCGCCCGATCGGCGTCGCGGAGAGCAGCAGCAGGAAGACCGCCGATCCGCCGAGCAGCCAATTGGAAAGTCGCGGCATGCGTCGCTGCAGCGCCCAGCCGAGCGTCACCGCGAAGAACAGGCACGTCGCCGGCGCGGTCAGCGCCCACAGCAGTTTGGAGAGGACGAAATCCACGCGAGCTAGAGCGCGACCATGCGCATCGCGTCGCCGGGCTTGAGCTGCAGATCCTTGGCCAGCGCCGACGGGATGCTGATCGCGCGGCCTTCCCAGTAGAGCTTCGCAGTCGCGCATCGATAGTCGTGCAGCTGCGTGTTCGCGACGAGGCAGGCGGTGCCTTCGCCCTCATGCGGCGAGTCGTCGATGTTGACCGGCAGCACGAGCGATCGCTTCACCGAGCGGATCTCGTGCAGCGGCGCTTCCACGGTCGGACCGCCGTCGAAGATGTCGATGTAGCCCTGATAGCGGAAGCCTTCCTGCTCGAGCAAGCGCAGCGCGGGGGCGGTCTGCGGATGCACCTTGCCGATCACGTCCTGCGCTTCCTGCGGCAGCAGACTCGTGTAGATCGGATGGTGCGGCATCAGCTCGGCGATGATCGCCTTGTTGCCGGCCCCGACGATGTGCTCCGCCTCGCCGTACTCGATCGAGAAGAAATGCCGCCCCAGTCCCTCCCAGAACGGCGACCGGCCTTGCTCGTTGGACACGCCGCGCATTTCCGCGATGACGCGATCGGCGAAGCGCTGCGGGAAATTCGCCATGAACAGGAAGCGCGATTTCGAGAGCAGATGCCCGGCGCCGCCTTCGCGGAATTCCGGGCGCAGGTACAGCGAGCACAGCACGCTGGTCCCGGTGTAATCGTTGGAGAGATAGAGCGTCGGGTGCCGGTTGTAGATCTTGAGCTCGCGGCTCGCGTGCACCGTGAGGCCGACGCTGTAGTTGTAGAACGGCTCGTCGAGCCCGCATGCGGCTTCCACCGCGCAGCAGCCGCCGATCTCACCGGTCGAGGCTTCCTCGAGCACGAACATGTAGCGCTCGTGGCCGGCCTGCTTCACGTCGGCGTCGAAGGATTGCAGCGACAGCTCGATCTTGCCGCGCAGGATGTCGGGATTCGGCGGCAGCGACGTGAAGCCGGCGCCGGCGGTCTTCGCCATCATCAGGAGCGCATCGAGATCGGTGAGGCGGATCGGGCGGATGACTTTCATGACCAGGCGAGCTCCCCGCTTGCGAGTCGCAGCAGCAACAGCGCCGACAGTTTCGCGCGCTCGGCGAGGCTCGAGAAGCGCATGAACTCGCGATCGGAGTGAATCTCGCCGCCGACGACGCCGAGGTTGTCGAGGTTCGGCAATCCGTACGCCGCGAGGTTGTTGCCGTCGCAGCAGCCGCCGGTCGGCTTGAACTGCAGATCCAGCCCGAGCGCTTTGCCGCAGTCGCCGACGTGATGCATCAGCTTGCGGATGCCGTCGGAGATCTGCTTCGGCGGGCGCGTGAAGCCGCCGCGCAGCTCGACGGAAAATCCCGGCCGCTCGCTCGTCTTCTTCAGCAACCGTTCGAGCTGCTCGTGCATCCAGGTTTCGTCGTCGGGCGTCGCCGTGCGCACGTTGAACTTGAAGACGCACAGATCGGGCACGACATTGAGCGCGCCGCCGCCGCGCACATACCCGGGATTGATCGTGAGTTCGTCGCGCGTGCCGTTCAGCGCGTTCAGCTCGCGGACGAAATCGGCGCACGCCGCGATCGCGTTGCGACCCGACGCGAAGTCGCGACCCGCATGCGCCGCGCGGCCGCGCACGATGACGTCGAAGTTGCCGCTGCCTTTGCGCTCGGAGGCGATGTTGCCATCGGGGAACGCCGGCTCGTAGACGAGCCCGAAGTGATTGCGCTTCGCCGCTTCCGCGAGCAGCGGCGCCGATCCCTGCGAGCCGATCTCCTCGTCCGGGTTGAGGAGCACTTCCCAGCCGATGCGCTCTTTCCACGGACTGCGCTCGAGCGCGCTGATCGCGAGCCACATCGCGAGCAGACCGCCCTTGAGATCGGCGACGCCGGGACCGTTCAAGCGATCGTCGGCGATCTCGCGCGCGGACTGGAATGGATGATCCGTTGCGAAGACCGTGTCGAGATGGCCGCAGAAGAAGATGCGCAGCGGCGCTTGCTCGCGCGCGCGGATCCGCAGCGCGCGGCCGAGCTTGCGCGTTCGCAGGCTGCCGTCGTCGGCGGTGGAGCGATAGGGCTCGACGTCGATGCGCTCTGAGCGGCCGCCCAGCGGGGCGAATCGCTCGGCGAGGCTCGCTGCGGTCGCGTCGACCCCGTCGGCGTTGAAGCTGCCGGAGTTGATCGCCGACAGGCGCATCAGCTCGCCCTTGAGCGAGGGCGCCTGCTGATCGATCCAGTCGAGGTGCTGCTTGTAATTGTTCATGGCCGCGCGAGGCGGGCTGGTCTGTCCTGCATTGTACGTGTCATTCTCAGGATGACAATGAAATTCGCCCTTGCGCTCATGCTTGGCCTCTCCACCACGGCGGCTACGGCCGCCGACCAGGCGCTGTGGGAGCAGTCGACGCTCAACCAGGTCCTCAAGCGCGGCGAGCTGCGCGTCGGGCTCGAAGCCGGCTACATGCCGTTCGAGATGCGCGACAAGAACGGCGACATCATCGGCTTCGACGTCGATCTCGCGCGGCTGATGGCGAAATACATGGGCGTCAAGCTGCGCGTCGTCAACACGCAATGGGACGGCATCATCCCGGCGCTGCTCACCGACAAGTTCGATCTCTTGATGGGCGGCATGACCATTACGCTCCAGCGCAACCTGCAGGTGAACTTCACCGATCCGTACATCACGATCGGGCAGACCGTGCTGCTCGCGAAGAAGCTCGACGGCAAGGTGACGAGCTACAGGGAGCTCAACGATCCGAAGTACACCGTCGCGTCCAAGCTCGGCACGACCGGCGACATCGCCGCGAAGAAATTCATGCCGAACGCGAAGCTCAAGCAGTACGAGCATCAGGCCGAAGCGGCGCTCGAGGTTGCGAACGGCCGCGTCGACGCGTTCGTCTACGACCTGCCGTTCAACGCGGTGTTCACCGCGCAGAACAAAGGCTCGGTCGTGCATCTGAAGGAGCCCTTCACCAAGGAAGCGCTCGGCTGGGGCGTGCGCAAGGGCGATCCGGACTTCCTCAACTGGCTGAACAATTTCCTGGAGCAGTCGAAGGCCGACGGCACCTACGACGCGCTCTACAACAAGTGGTTCGAAGGCACGGCGTGGCTGTCGAACGTGACGGGGCCATGACGCCCGAGCTCTGGCACATCCCACTGTCGCACTTCAACGAGAAGGCGCGCTGGACGCTCGACTACAAGCGCGTGCCGCATCGGCGTCGCGTGCTCGGTCCGAACTACCTTTATAAGGCGTGGCGCGCGACCGGGCAGGGCAAGCTGCCGATCCTGTTCCTCGACGGCCGCGCGATCGCCGACTCGACGCGGATCATCGCCGCGCTCGAGGAGCGTTTCCCCGATCCGCCGCTGTACCCGCGTGACGCGCAGGCGCGCAGCCACGCGCTGGCGCTCGAGGATTTCTTCGACGAGGGGCTCGGGCCCGCGGTGCGCGCGTCCGTGGTCACTCCGCTGTTCCGCCACGATCCGGACATCGCGCTGCGCGTGTTGACGACCGGCATGCCGGAGCAGGCGTACCAGACGCTGCGCCCGCTGATCCGCGTCTTCCCGAGCTTCTACCGGATGCGGCACAAGATCAGCGAAGCGCGGCTCGACCAGGATCACGCGACGGTCGCCGACGCGCTCGATCGCATCGAGGGCGAGCGCAGAGGCCGCGCCTATCTCGTCGGCGACACGTTCACCGTCGCCGATCTCACGGCCGCCGCGCTGCTCGGGCCGGCGCTGCAGGCACCGCAGATCCAGTATCCGCTGCAGGTCGAGCTGCCGGACTACATCAAGGCTTACCAGGCCGACGTGCTGAAGCATCCGGCGGCGCAATGGGCGCTCGGGATCTACGCGAAGCATCGCGGCGTCTCGGCGGAAATCCCGCGCGCGGCCGCGGCATGAACCGACTCGTCTGGCACGCGATCTTCGGCGCAGTGCTCGTCGCGCTCGGCGCGGCGATCTATCTCGTCAGCCAGCGCATCGACTACACGTGGCGATGGGAGCGCATCCCGCAGTACCTGGTGAGCACCGAAGGCGACGAGATCCGCGCGCCATTCGACGGTTTCGTGGCGCTCTCCGACGACAAGAAGACGATCACGCTCTCCGAGCTCAAGGGCGCCGGCAAGACCGAGCTGCGCGACTTCGATCAGCTGCTCGTCGGCAACGGCGATCTCGTATTCCAGAACGACGTGCTCGCGCGCAAGTCAGGATTGCGACCCGGCCCGCTCGCGATCGGCTTGTGGATCACGGTGAAGCTGTCGCTGATCTCGCTCGTGTTCGCGCTCGTGCTCGGTCTCGTCGCCGGGCTTGGTCGCGTGTCGACGAATCCCGCCGCGCACAACCTCGCGACGAGCTACGTCGAGCTCATCCGCGGCACGCCGCTGCTCGTGCAGATCTTCATCTTCTATTTCTTCATCGGCACGGTGCTCTCGCTGTCGGCATTCACCGCAGGCGTGGCGGCGCTGTCGGTGTTCACCGGCGCGTATGTCGCGGAGATCGTTCGCGCCGGAATCGAGGCCGTGCCGCGCGGCCAGAGCGAAGCCGCGCGCAGCCTCGGCATGAGCGGCATGCAGTCGATGCGCTACGTGATCCTGCCGCAGGCGCTGAAGAAGGTGCTGCCGCCGCTCGCCGGACAGTTCATCAACCTGATCAAGGATTCCTCGCTGGTCTCCGTGATGGCGCTGACCGATCTCACCAAGGCCGGCCGCGAGGTCGTGTCGTCGACTTTCAGCCCGTTCGAGGTGTGGTTCACCGTCGCGGCGATGTATCTCGTGCTGACCGGATCGCTCTCGCTCCTGGTGCGACGCATGGAGCGGCGGCTCGCGCATGACTGACCAGCTCATCGACGTGCGCGACGTCGGCAAGACGTTTCCCAACGGCGTGGTCGCGCTGCGCGGCGTGTCGATGAGCGTCGCGCGCGGCGAAGTGGTGTGCATCGTCGGCCCGAGCGGATCGGGCAAGTCGACGCTCCTGCGCACGCTCAACGCGCTCGAGCCGATCACCAGCGGCGAGGTCGTCGTCGACGGCATTTCGGTGCACGATCGCAAGACCAATCTCAATCGGCTGCGCACGCACGTCGGCATGGTGTTCCAGCAGTTCAACCTGTTCCCGCACAAGACTGCGCTGGAGAACATCGCACTTGCGCCGACGAAAGTGCTGAAGCTCGCGGACGGCGAAGCGCGCGATCGCGCGCGCAAGCTGCTCGCGAAAGTCGGACTCGCCGACAAGGCCGGCGCGCGTCCGTCGCAATTGTCCGGCGGTCAGCAGCAGCGTGTGGCGATCGCGCGTGCGCTCGCGATG
>Ga0070741_10020502_pt1 | contig 10407 bp, 9 predicted proteins | sample Coa_R1_4_FD_66440 | JGI IMG/M metagenome (GOLD analysis project Ga0070741, IMG submission 66440) | Surface soil microbial communities from Centralia Pennsylvania, which are recovering from an underground coalmine fire - Coalmine... | ecosystem: Environmental > Terrestrial > Soil > Unclassified ... | reverse complement strand
TCCTCGTCCTCGTCCGAGTTCTCCCGCAGCTCGAGGAGCACGAGCCGGCGATCCGGCTCGAAGCCGAGACCGATCATGCGGGCGCGGAACAACGGGATCGCGGGCTCGTGCACCTCCGCCTCCGATGCGTCGGGCTCGACGCCCTCGTCGGGGAAGTCGTCCGCGAGCCGATCGAGGAACGCGACCGCCTCCGTCGCGAGCAGCGCGACCTGCTCCTTCTCCACGAGCACGGTGAGACGCGCGCCGTCCTTACCCGCCTGGATGAAGAACGAGCGCTCGCCGGGACGGCCGATCGCGCCGGCACCGAGCGTGTCGACGGGGTCGAGCTCGATCACGTCACCCATCACTCACCTCTTTCGCGGCGTCCCGCCCGTCCTCGGCCGGGGGCGTGTCGGGTACCAGGTCCGCGAGGCCACCGGTGTCGTTGCACTTCAGCAACGCCGCGCCGTGCGGTGACAGCGCGAGCGCAGTGACCGACGCGGGCGACACGACGATCCGCTGGAACAGGTCGAGGTGCACGCCGGTGTAGTGGGCGATCGCCGCCTTGATCGGATCCGCGTGCGACACCACGACGACCATCTTCCCCGCGTGCGCGCCGGCGACGCCTTCGAGCGCGGCGACCATCCGCGACTGCATCGCTGCGAGCGACTCGCCACGCGGGAAGCTGGCCCGTGAGGGCGCGAGCTGGACCGTCTTCCAGAGGTCCGTCTTCGCGAGGTCGGCGAGCTTGCCGCCGGTCCAGTCGCCGTAGTCGGCCTCGATCACGCCCGGCAACGGGCGGACCTCGAGGCGGTGGCGCGACGCGATCGCGACCGCGGTCTGCATCGTCCGCTCGATCGGGCTCGCGTACACGGAGTGGATCGGCAGCGCGGCGAGCCGCTCCGCGGTCGCGTCCGCCTGCGCGCGGCCCTGGTCCGACAGGTCGATGCCCGGCGTGCGCCCCGACAGCATCGGTCCGGTCTGCGCGGTCACCGCGTGCCGCACGAGCAGCAACGTCGTGACGGACGGCGCCGCGGGCGGCGTGTCACCGTTCGTCGCCGCCGCGCCGTCGGCCACGTCGGGCGGCGCGAGCTCCGTGCTCTCCGACATCCGGACAATGGTACCGGCGGGCCTCCCGGATCCGTCCGGCGAGCGCGGACGGTCTCCGTCACAGCCGGCACTACATTCGCCCGGTGCCCGAGCTCCCCGTGCAGTTCGCCTCACAGGGGCCGCCCGAGACGGTCCTCCCGCCCGAACCGGAGGACGCGCGACGCGCGCTCGACGACGCGCTCGCGCTCGACGAGCCGCGACGCCGTGACGCGGTCGCGGCGGTCGTCGCCCGTCATCCCACGTTCCTCGACGGCTGGGCACGACTCGGAGAGCACGCGCGCGACGAGGTCGAGGCGTACGCGTGCTTCCGCGTCGGCTACCACCGCGGGCTCGACCGGCTGCGTCAAGCGGGCTGGCGCGGCAACGGGTACGTGCGCTGGGACCACGAGACCAACCGCGGGTTCCTGCGTTCGCTCGACGGCCTGCGGCGCGCCGCGGGTGCGATCGGCGAGACCGACGAGGAGCAACGTTGCGCCGATTTCCTGCGCCAACTCGACCCCGGATGGCCGCCACCCGGCGACTAGCGTGAGCCGTTCGCGAGCTCGACAGGGGAACGCATGAAGCGCGCGCTCATCACGGGGATCACGGGTCAGGACGGCCGCTACCTGTCGGACTTCCTGACGGGCAAGGGCTACCAGGTCTTCGGCGTGGTCCGCGGCCAGAACAACCCGAAGGCGCAGCTCGTGCAGGACGAGAACCCGTCCCTCGAGCTCGTGGAGGGTGACCTGCGCGACCTGTCGTCGCTCATCGCGCTCGTCGAGCAGGTCCAGCCGGACGAGGTCTACAACCTCGGCGCGATCAGCTTCGTGCAGCTGTCCTTCAAGCAGGCCGATCTGACCGCGGAGATCACCGGGCTGGGCGTGTTGCGCATGCTCGAGGCGGTGCGCATCGTGGGCGGCACCGACCGCAACCCGATCCGCTTCTACCAGGCGTCGTCGTCGGAGATGTTCGGCAAGGTGCGCGAGACGCCGCAGAACGAGATGACACCGTTCCACCCGCGCTCGCCGTACGGCGTCGCCAAGGTCTTCGGCCACCACATCACGGTGAACTACCGCGAGGCGTACGGGCTCCACGCGAGCTCGGGCATCCTGTTCAACCACGAGTCGCCGCGGCGCGGGCTCGAGTTCGTCACGCGGAAGATCACCAACTCCCTCGCGCGCATCAAGCTCGGGATGCAGAACAACATCAGCCTCGGCAACATCGACTCCGCGCGCGACTGGGGCTTTGCGGGCGACTACGTCGAGGCGATGTGGCTGATGCTCCAGCAGGACGAGCCCGACGACTACGTCGTCGCCACCGGCGAGACGCACACCGTGCGCGAGTTCCTCGACGTCGCGTTCCGTTGCGCGGGCTACGACGACTGGAAGCCGTTCGTGAAGCACGACGAGCGCTTCGAACGGCCCGCGGAGGTCGATCTGCTCATGGGCGACGCGTCGAAGGCGCGAGCGAAGCTCGGCTGGAAGCCACGTGTGAGCTTCGACGAGCTCGTGCGCATGATGTACGAGTCGGACCTCGCCGAGGAGGGCGGCGGCCGCTAGACGGCTAGAGGTCCGCGACCTTCCGCGCCGCGACCGCGACGGGATCCCAGACGGGACCGAACGGGGGCGCGTACGACAGGTCGCTCGACGCGAGCTCTTCGGCCGTCATCTCGCTCCAGATCGCGACCGCCATCACGTCGATGCGCTTCGCCGCGCCCTCACGCCCGAAGATCTGGCCGCCGAGCAGCCGACCCGTCCTCCGGTCGGCGATCGCCTTCACCGTGATCGGCTGCGATCCCGGGAAGTACGACGCGCGCGTCGTCGACTCGATCGTCGCCGTCACCGCGTCGAACCCCGCCCGGCGCGCATCCACCTCGCGCAAGCCCGTGCGCGCGACCTCGTAGGAGCAGATCTTCGACACTGCGGTGCCCAGGACGCCGTCGAACGTCGCGCTCCCGCCGGTCATCGTGACGCCGGCGACCCGGCCCTGCCGGTTCGCGTACGTGCCGAGCGCGATCGCCATCGGCTCGCCGGAGACGCGGTGACGGACCTCCACGCAGTCGCCCGCCGCCCACACGCCGTCGGCCGACGTGCGCATCGTCGGGTCGGTGACGATGCCGCCCGTCACCCCGACGTCGATCCCCGCCTCGCGGGCGAGCGCGCTCGCCGGCCGCACGCCCAGACCGAGGACGACGACGTCGGCGGGGATGGTGGAGTCGGCCGCGACGACCGCGCGGACACGCCCGTCGGGACCGGGCTCGAACCCGTCGACGTGCACGCCGAGCCGCACGTCGATCCCGACGGCGCGCATCGCGTCCGCGACGCGCGCGCCGATGTCGGCGTCGAGCGTCGTCATCGGCTGCTCGGCCGCTTCGACGACGGTGACGTGCGCACCGCGCATGACGAGTGCCTCGGCGACCTCGAGCCCGATGTAGCCGCCGCCGACGACGACCGCGTGCTCGGGTGGACCGGCATCGACCTCGCGACGCAGCGCGAGCCCGTCGTCGAGCGTCTGCAGCCCGTGGATCCCCGTCGCCTCGATGCCGGGCAGCTGCGGACGGACCGGTACTGCGCCCGTCGCGACGAGCAGCAGGTCGTACGGCTCGGTACGGGTTCGCCCGTCGGCGACGACGTCGACCGTCCGCCGTTGGCTGTCGATCGCCACCACGTCGTGACCGACGCGCACGTCGATGCCTCGCGCGCGGTGCTCGCTCGGAGATCGCGCGACGAGGTCGTCCGCTTCGTCCACCAGTCCGGCCACGTAGTACGGGATCCCGCACGCCGAGTACGACGTGTGCGGGGTCCGCTCGAACGCGACGATCTCGAGCTCGTCCTCCGGTCGGCGGCGGCGTGCCATCGCGGCCGCGGTCATGCCGCCGGCGTCGCCGCCGACGACCACCAGCCGTTCGCGCGGCGTCACGCGCGTCAGCTCCGCGCGCGCAACGACTCGAGCCGGTCGAGGACGCCGTCGGCTTCGGCGACGAACCGGCGGACGAGCTCCGCCGCCGGTACCAGCTCGTGGATCGCGCCGACACCCTGCCCCGCCGGATAGCACTCGCGATCGGGGTCGATGCCAGTGGTGTGCTCGTCGGCGCCCAGATGCATCCACCCGCCCTGCACCGCCTTGAAGATCTGCTGCGGGAACGGCGCGAGCTCGTCGGGATGCTGCTCGAAGTACCGCGTCGTGTCGTTGCGCACCGCGCGCAGCGTCTTGCCCGTGAACGCCCGGCTGATCACCGTCCCGTCCTCCGCGGTGCGCAGGAGCGCGTCCTTGTAGCCCACCGCCGAACGCGCCTCGGGCGTGGCGATGAACCGCGTCCCGACCCACACGCCGTCGGCGCCGAGCGCGAGCGCGGCGGCGAGTCCGCGTCCGTCGAAGATCCCGCCCGCCGCGACGACCGGGACACGCTCGCCGACCGCGTCGACGATCTGCGGCACGAGCGGCATCGTCGCGACCGTGCCGGTGTGGCCACCGGCCTCGGTGCCCTGTGCGACGACGAGGTCGCACCCGGCGTCGACGGCGGCGAGCGCGTGGCGGACCTTGCCGCACATGTTGACGACGAGGATCGAATGGCGGTGGCACTCGTCCACGACCTCGCGCGGCACGCCGAGTCCCGCGACGAGCACGGGAACGCCCTCGCGCACGAGGATGTCGACGTTCGCGCGCATCTGATCCGGCATCGCGGTGAGCAGGTCGACGCCGAACGGCTTGCTGGTCGCGGCCTTCACCGCGCGGATCTCGTCGACCAGCTGCTCGGCACGCATCGTCGACGCGCCGAGGCATCCGAACCCGCCCGCGCCCGACACCGCGGCGACGAGCGCGCTGTACGACACGCCACCCATGCCCGCGAGCATCACAGGGTGCTCGATGCCGAGCGCGTCGGTCAGTCGGGTCTGCACGGGCACACGGTACCGTGAAGGGATGTCCACGCCGCTCGTCGGGGTCATCATGGGCAGCGACTCCGACCTCCCCGTCATGCAGGGCGCGATCGACGTGCTGACCGGGTTCACGGTGCCGCACGAGGTACGCATCGTCTCCGCGCACCGCACACCGGACGTGATGTACGAGTACGCGCGCACTGCCGTGGAGCGCGGGTTGCGGGTGATCATCGCCGGCGCGGGCGGGGCGGCGCACCTGCCGGGCATGACCGCGTCCATGACGCCGCTGCCGGTGATCGGCGTGCCCGTCCCGCTGTCGCGTCTCGACGGGCTCGACTCGCTGCTGTCGATCGTGCAGATGCCCGCCGGGATCCCGGTCGCGACCGTCGCGGTGGGCAACGCACGCAACGCCGGCCTCCTTGCCGTGCGGATCCTCGCGGCGTCGAACCCGTCGCTGCGCGAGATGGTCGAGGCCGACCAGCGGGATCTCGCGAGCGCGGTGCGCGAGAAGGACGAGCGCGTCCGCAAGCAGTTCGAGTAGCGCCCCAGGTCGTCACAATTGTGGATCCGCGCTCAGAGAGCGCGCCGAGCCACAATTGTGGTTGCCGTCAGCGACCTCGCGGGTGGACGAGCCCGGCCTCGTACGCGAAGACGACGGCCTGCACGCGGTCGCGCACACCGAGCTTCGTCAGGACGCGGCCGACGTGCGTCTTCACGGTCGTCTCGGCGACGACGAGGTCGTGTGCGATCTCCGCGTTCGACTTCCCCCGCGCCATGAGCACGAGCACCTCGACCTCGCGCTCGGTGAGCGCGTCGAGTCCGGGGGCAGGCGCGGGTGACGACGGCGGGAGGTTCGACGCGAATCGGTCGAGCAGGCGTCGGGTCACGGAAGGCGCCACGATCGCCTCACCCGCGGCGACCACGTGGATCGCGCCGACGAGGTCCTCGGGCGACACGTCCTTCAACAGGAAGCCGCTCGCGCCGGCACGCAGCGCCTCGACGACGTACTCGTCGAGGTCGAACGTCGTGAGGACGAGGACACGGACGGGGCAGCCGTCTCCCCCGTCCTGCGCGTCGGCGATCCGGCGCGTCGCCTCGACACCGTCGAGGTTCGGCATGCGCACGTCCATGAGCACGACGTCGGGGTGGTGGCGCTCGGCGAGGTCGACGGCCTCGTACCCGTCGCTCGCCTCGCCGACGATCTCGACGTCGTCCTCGGCGTCGAGGATCATCCGGAACCCGTTGCGCACGAGCGGCTGGTCGTCGGCGACGAGCACCCGGATCATGAGCCTCGTGAACGCTCGCGCTCGACGGCGCGCGTTCCCTTCCACGGCAGCGACGCCTGCACCGCGAACCCGCCGCCCGCCCGTGGACCCGCACTGATCTCGCCGCCGAAGAGCGCGACGCGCTCGCGCATCCCGACGAGCCCGTGGCCGCTGCCGGTGCCGTTGCCGACACCGCGTGCCGCGACGGCGGCGGCGCCACGGCCGTCGTCGACGACCTCGACGTCGACGTGGTGGTCGCCGTACCGCACGTTCACGCGCGCGTGCGCCGGGCCCGCGTGCTTCAGCGTGTTCGTCAGCGCCTCCTGCACGATCCGGTACACCGACAGGTCGACCGCGGCCGGGACCTCCTCGGCGTCGCCCTCCACCGCGAGCTCGACGTCCAGGCCGGCGTCGCGCATCTGCGTGACCAACCGGCCGAGCTCGCCGATGCTGGGCTGCGGACGACGGCCGACGTCGTCCGGGACGACGGTGCGCAGCATGCCGAGCAGCCGACGCATCTCGGTCAGCGCGTCGCGACCGGTCTCCTCGATCGTGGTCAGCGCCTCGCGTGCCTGATCGGGCCGGCGATCGACGAGCCGGCGCGCGCCCCCCGCCTGCACGACCATGACGCTGACGTGGTGCGCGACGACGTCGTGCAGCTCGCGCGCGATCCGCGCCCGCTCCTCGCGCACGGCCGCGCGGGCCTGCTCCTCCCGCTCGACCTCGAGCCGCGCCGCGCGCGCCTCCAGCTCCGCGACGTACGCGCGGCGTGTCCGCACGTTGTCACCCAGGGCCCACCCGGCGACGAAGAGGACCGAGTTGCCGACGAAGTGACCAAAGCCGTTGCCGAGCGCGGCGACGCCCGCGAACGCGAGCATCGCCAGCGAGACCGACCGGGGCTCTGACACCGCGACGCAGCCGACGAGGTACGCGACCGCGAGCGTCGACGGACCCTGCGCGTAGCCGAGGAAGTTGAAGATCGACGTCGCGACGACGGCGACGACGAGCGCGGCGATCGGCGCGCGGCGGCGCACGACGATCCCGAGCGCGACGATCGACACCAGGACGTACGCGCCGGCGTCCGTCGCGTGTCGTGCGGACACGCCGGTGCGCGGGTTGAGCGACGCGATCGCCATGCCGAGGTACGCCAACGCCAGCAGCACGTCGTGGACCGCCCGATGCCGCCGGAGCCACGCGACCGGTGGGAGCCGGCCGAAGAGCCCCACGGCCGGGATGGCGTCGCGGTCCCGGGGACGCGCACCGGCGGCGCCGTCGACGAGGGCGGCGCCGCCGGGCACGGGGGGGACCTGCATGCTCAGGTGACTACTCCGTGGTCACCGCGCGCAGCACGTCGAGCCTCGCGGCCCGTCGCGCGGGCAACGCGCCCGCGAGCACGCCGAAGATGCCCGCGATGACGACGATCACGACGAGCGACACCGGCGCGAAGGCGAGCTTGTTGATGCCCTGGTCGCTCAACGCCGTGACCATTGCCCACCCGAAGAAGATGCCGACGACGAGACCGAGCACCGCGCCGAGCAACGCGACGAGCACCGACTCCCACCGGATCGTCGAACGGAGCTGGCGCCGCGACATGCCGACCGCACGCAACAGGCCGACCTCACGCGTCCGCTCGATCACCGACAGCCCGATCGTGTTGGCGATGCCGAACACCGCGATGACGATCGCGAACATCAGCAGCACGTACACCAGGTTGAGGAACTGGTTCACCTGGTCGCCCTGGGAGTGCTTGAACTCGGCGCGGTCCTGCAGCTTCCCGGCCGGGTACTGCTTGACGACCTGCTCGAGACCCTGCCGCACCTGCGCGTTCGGGCCCCCCTCGGTCCGGATGTAGATCTGGCTGTTGAACTGGTCCGGGAAGTTCGCCGCGTACGTCGCGTTGCTGACGACGTAGTTGCCCACACCCGTCTGGTCGAAGATGGCGGCGACCCGCAGCGTCTTCGAGCCGGTCTGCGCGAACTGCACGCGGACCTGGTCGCCGAGCTTCCAGTTGTTGTCGCTCGCGGTGGTCTTCTGGATCGCGATCCCGTCCGTACCGAGATCCGTGATGTTGCCCTTCGACACGAGCAGGTCGAACAGCGAGTTCACCTGCTGTGGGTCGACCGCGATGAGCATCTTCACCGAGCCGTTGATCTTCACCTCACCGGTGCGCACGCCGGACACCGATTTCACGCCCGAGACGGTCTTCAGCTGGTTCTCGAGCGTCAGCGGGAGCTGTCCCTGCCCGAAGCCCTGCGACGTGACGACGTAGTCCGCCTTCATCGACTGGTCGATCGCCGCGTTCACCGACGAGCGGATCGAGGCGCCGAAGATCGTGATGAAGACGACGAGCGCGACGCCGATCATCAGCGCGGCCGCGGTCGCGGACGTCCGCTTCGGGTTGCGCGTCGCGTTGTCGCGCGCGAGTTGGCCCGTCACGCCGCGCATCGCACGGACCGGTACGCCGAGCGCGCTGACGATCGGTCGTGCGAGCACCGGACCGAGGATCGCGACGCCGAGGAAGATGACCGCGGCACCGACGCCGACGAGCGCGATCTGCGACCCGAACAGGCCGCCGAGGAGCATCGCGATCCCGATTGCCGTGACGACACCGCCGGACAGGATCCGAACGGGTGACGTGCTCGACCGGTCGATCGCGACGTCGCGCATCGCGGCGACCGGTGGGATGCGCGACGCGCGCAACGCGGGCGCGACTGCCGCGATCACGGTCACCACGAGCCCCGTCACGTAGGCCCAGATCACCGCGCTGGCGGGCACGACGATCCCGCCGGCGGGGATGTCGATGCCGAGCGCGGCCAGAAGACCCTTCAACCCGCCCGCGAGCGCGATGCCTCCGACGAAGCCGATCGTCGAGGCGACGATGCCGACGAGGACCGACTCGAACAGCACCCCGCCGACGACCTGCTTCCGCACGGCGCCGATCGCGCGGAGCAGCGCCATCTCACGGGTGCGCTGCGCCACGATGATCGAGAACGTGTTGAAGATGATGAACGAGCCGACGAGCAGCGCGACCACGCCGAAGATGAGCAGGAACGTGTTGAAGAACGAGAGTCCCTGCTTGACGTTGCTCTGGTTCTCCGCGGTGATCTGCTTGCCGGTGAGGACCTCGACGTTCTTGTCCAGGCCCTTGTCCTTCAGCGTCCGCTCGATGTTGCGGACGACCTGGGCCTGGGAGACGCCCGAATCGGCTTTGACGTCGATCGCGTCGACCTTCCCGGGCTCGCCGAGCACGCGGCTCGCGGTGTCGGGTGTGAAGCCGACGACGGTCGCACCGAGCAGGCTGCTCGCCTTGCCGAACCCGACCGTCCCGACGAGCACGTACGGCGCGCGACCGGTCTTCGTGACGACCGGGACCTGGTCACCGACGCGGTAGCCGGCGTCCTTCGCGCTCTTCTCGTCGATCACGATCTCGTTCGCGGCCTTGGGTCCGCGCCCGTCGACGATGTGGAACGTCGAGAGCTGACGGTCCGGCAACCAGCTGACGCCGAGCGCGGGCGGGCCCTGCCCCGCCTTGCCGACCGTCTTGTTGCTCTTGTTGATGATCTGTGCGTAGCCCTGCACCGTGCCGTCGGCGGCCTGGACACCGGGCGCCGACCTCACCACCGGCACGAGGGACGCGTCGATGCGCCCGCGCTGCGTCTGGAAGCCCGAGCCGAACGCGGCCTGCTGGCGGACGACGGCGTCGGTGTTCTGGTAGATCGTGCTGAACAGGTTGTCGAACGTGTGCGAGATCGTCGCGGTCAGCACGAGGGTGCCGGAGACGAACGCGACCCCGAGCATGACCGCGACGCCGGTCAGCAGGAACCGGACCTTGCGCGCGAGGACGTTCTTGATCGTCAGCTTCCACATCGCGCGTGCTACTCCCCGAGGCCCTTCATCCGGTCGAGGATCGCGTCGGGTGTCGGGTCCGCCATCTCGTCGACGATGCGCCCGTCCGCGAGGAACACGGCGCGGCTCGCGTAGCTCGCGGCGACGGGGTCGTGCGTCACCATCACGATCGTCTGGCCGAGCTCGCGCACCGCGCTGCGCATGAAGCTGAGGATCTCCGCGCCGCTGTGCGAGTCGAGGTTGCCCGTGGGCTCGTCGGCGAAGATGACGTGCGGGCGGCTGACGAGCGCGCGCGCGACGGCGACGCGCTGCTGCTGACCACCGGACAGCTCGTGCGGACGGTGCGACAG
>Ga0070741_10020501_pt1 | contig 10408 bp, 8 predicted proteins | sample Coa_R1_4_FD_66440 | JGI IMG/M metagenome (GOLD analysis project Ga0070741, IMG submission 66440) | Surface soil microbial communities from Centralia Pennsylvania, which are recovering from an underground coalmine fire - Coalmine... | ecosystem: Environmental > Terrestrial > Soil > Unclassified ... | reverse complement strand
GTGGCGGTAAATTCGGTCAGCATCCCGTAAAAGAGCAGGGCAATGAAGACTTTGCTGCGCAACACGGAGCGCAAGCGTGTGAAGAGCTTGAAGGGCTCCTTGCTGATGGCGGAAGTTTGAGCTGCCTGAGCCGCTTTGCTGCTCTGCTGGCGTGCTGGTTCTCGCATGTACCAGGCGCAGGCGGCCAGGATCAGACCAGGAATGCCGGTAGCGATAAAAGCCCAGCGCCAGGTGCCGTGACCCAGACCGGCAAAGACGCCGCCCAGCACCATCCCCAGCACGGAGCCGACCAGCGTAGCGAGGGCCAGCCAGCTCAGAAGCTTGGGCACCTGCTCCTTGCGAAAGGTATCGCTGATCAGAGAATTGCCGGCGGGGGTATAACCGGCCTCACCAATGCCGATGAAGATGCGCGTCGCTGTCAATCCCAGAAAGCTGCCCGCCAGAGCGGTCAGGGTAGTTGCCAGGCTCCAGACGGCCAGGCACGCGCCAATGATATGTGCGCGTCGTGCCCGGTCGGCCCAGAGCCCGACCGGAATGATGCTGATCGTCAAGAAGATGGTAAAGGCCGAGGTAAGCAGGCCGATAGTGCTAATGCTCAGATGTAATTCTCTGGCAATCACAGGAGCGGCGCTCGTGAACTCGTTGCTATCCAGGTTGTAGAGGAGCGTTGCAGCGAACAGGACAAAGAACACATAGAAGGAATAATAGTTCCTGCTCTTGCGCGGCTCTGGTGCCGGAGCGGTATCGTGAGACTGCTGGGCAGCGATACTCTCAGCGGTTATATTCTCGGGAGCAATCATGCTGCTCATCCGTTGACCTCCTTTGAATGAACGGTGGTAGCCATTAGCTGGCGATTTCTTTGCGCATGGCCAGGAAACCCAGCGCCAGCGCGATCAGAGCGGACCCTGCAAGGATGGCAGCATCGCGCCCAAACAGTTCTGAGGACCCGTAGAAGACGGTCATTTCCAGGGCGTGTCTGCCATAGGTCAGAGGTATAAAGGCAGCGATATTCTGAATCCAATCCTGCATAAAGGCGAGCACACCTATGCCTCCCGAAAGGAAGAACAGGTAGAGGACCGCATTGAGGCCGATGCCAATCACAGGCTGCAATCGTTGTAAGGTCGCTCCCATCGCCACCCCGATGCCAGCTCCCATCAGAGCGATCAGCCCGATGATTGCCAGCACATAGAGCCAGTAGATCCCCTGGATATGGAGCCAGCCAAGCAGGTTCGCCATCACCATAACCACGATCCCCAGCATCATGGTGGTAAAGAGGCCAGCCAGCACCTTGCCAACAATAATGGCGCTTCTGGCTACCGGGGCGAAGAGGAGCTCTTTGACCGTCAATAGTTCCCACTCGCGGGCCGTCGCCAGTCCAGAGTTAACCACTCCTGACATCGTCAATAACAGGATAATGATCGGCGCGACCGTATACTGAAAGAGCGCCACGTCCTGTTGCCGCATATCCTTTTCCTGAACGGTTACCTTCAGCGCGCTGGCGTCGCCTTGAGCATGGTAAAACTGGGTAATCACATCAGGCACCGTAATCCTGAGATCATCAGCAAAATCGGTATTGAGGTTATTGATGCGAACGTCGATAGGGGTACGCTGATGAGCCAGCACCCTCTGGGTAAAATCGGCGGGAATAGTGATGATGGCAATCACCTGGATATTTTTGAACAGGGTCTCCGCCTCGGCAGGCGTTGCGTCGGTGATGCGGAACACGTCGGCATTGTGAAAGATCTGTTGCATTTGCAGCCCTTTGGCGCTATGATCGAGCGTGACCAGGGCCACCGGGCTGCTGCCCACGGCTGACGAGCCCACGGCTGTAACAAGCAAGAAACAGAGCGCGGGTACCAGCGTCGCCATCATATTGGTCGGTTGTTGTATCCAGATGCGTAAGTCTTTCCTCAGAATAGTCCAGACCACGCGTAGGAAGTCGCGAAGCATCTTGATGATCCCTTTCGTTAATGTGCTATGGTGCTCCTGCGCAAGGCCAGCGCGGCCAGGAGAATGAGCAGCAGGGTATAAGCGCCCAGGATCAGGGCATTGACTCCCGCCCCATAGGTGTTGAGATCAAAGCCATGAAAGGCGTGTTGCTGCAAAACAATCGCGTAATAGACAGGAAAAAGATGGGCGATGCCCTGGATCAAGGGGACGCTGAAAGAGATGGGGCCAAAGGGACCGCTTAAAAAGAAGAGCGGGATGGCAAGCCCTAGAGAAAAGACTACCACCTCTTTGCGCTGCTTGATCACCGTGCCCAGCAACGTCCCCCAGGCAATAAAGATGATAATGCAGAGGAGGCTGAAGCCAATAACCTCGCCCCAGTGAACCGGCTGCACTCCAACCGCCAGGATCAGCACTGCCAGCACGATGGCCGTTGACACCACGTTGACGACAAAGGCTCCCAACATCTTGCCCAGGACGATACTCCAACGACTGGCGGGCGAGAGCAAAAGTTCTTTCATCGTGGAGGTTTCCCACTCGTGCGACATCGATGTGCCCGCGTGGATCACGCCACCGAACATCATGCCAATAATGATGATGGAGACGGTCAGGTAGCGGAGATAGTCGGTATCCTGTGGATACACATCCTGCTCTTTAGGCACGATGGTCACCACATCGGGAAAGGCGTGGGCGTAGAAGCTGGTAATGGCGAGCGGAACGGCGCGCCGGATATCATTGGTAAAATCGGTATTCAGATTGTTAATCTGGACGCCTACCTTAACTGGCTGGTTTTGCTGAACGCGCTGATCAAAATCTGCCGGGATCGTAATCACAGCCACGGTACGGCCAGCTTGCAAGAGGCTGGCTGCCTGCTGGGCGTCGGTCTGGTCCAGGTGGAATGCATGCGTTGCGTTCATGCTCTGGTAAAATTGTTGGGCCAGCGGTCCGCGATCATGCATGACAACGACCGCGGGCGCATGATTGCCCGCGAGCACAAACAGGCTCATCAGGAGAAAGGCATTCAAGGGCGTCAGTATGCCGATAAAGGTGAATGCCCGGTCGGTGAGCATACTTCTGATATCGCGTATCATGCAAGCCCAGATGACGCGCAATGTGTAGGAGCGTTCCTGTATCATCGCTTTCTCCTAATCTCGCAGGGATAACCCTGTCAGGCGTAAGAAAATCTCGTCCAGGTTGGGATCGCGCATCGTAATATCGCGCAGAGCCCCGTTATGCGAGACGAGATTGATCATTTCCGGCACCAGGTTATTGACCCCCTCTGTGATGATTTTGAGGCGATAGCCATCCTGTACAGTTTCAACGGCGACATCTTTTACCCCTGGCAGTGCCCGTATCTGCTCTGCTGGATGACCGGTTCCGGCAATCTCAAGCTCAACGACCTGTGCTCCGTAAAGCTGTTTAAGTTGTTGCGGCGTGTCCAGGGCGACCAGCTTGCCATGATCGATAATCGCCAGGCGATCACAAAGCGCCTGTGCCTCTTCAAGGTAGTTAGTGGTGATCAGGACGGTTTTGCCTTGCTCGCGCAGAGAAAGGGTATAGTCCCAGATGGCGCGGCGGGCCTGCACATCAACGCCGAGCGTCGGTTCGTCCAGGTAGATAAGCTGCGGCTCATGCAGAAGCGCGCGCCCCAGGGCCAGGCGGCGCTTCATCCCACCGGAGAATGTGCCAACGCGCGAATGCTTGCGGTCCAGCAGTTGCACCAGCTTCAGCACATTTTCGATGCGTTCCTTTTTCTCTTTGCGCGGAATGCCGAAGAGGTCGGCGTGAAAGTCTAAGTTAGCCCAGGCGCTTAACTCTTCGTACAGAGCCGTTTCCTGTGGCACCGCTCCCAAAAGCTGCCGTATCTGGCGAACCTGACGCCGCACATCGTAGCCTAGCACTCTGATCTCGCCGCTACTGGGTGTGCTCAGCCCACTGATCATATTGATCGTCGTGGTCTTCCCCGAGCCATTGGGGCCGAGCAGACCGAAAATCTCCCCCTGCCGAACCGTCAAACTGAGGTGATCAACGGCTGTGAACTTGCCAAAGGTCTTGCACAGATCCCGTATTTCTAATGCTGGCGTAGCAGTTTGCGCGGTTGATGCTAAGGCATTTGCTACTGCTGCCACCTCTTTGCTCAGAATGCTCTCTTCAATGATCATATTTCGTTCTCCTTAATGCATTTCCACTTGACATCTTAGGACTCGATAGTATACTTCCCCTCAAGAGGGGCGGCGGGAGTCAGTGGCTATCTCGACCCGCTTGAGGGTACTGAAAACGGGTGACGTTTTGACAAAATTTTGCAGCGCGTCCGCCGCCGCCTGGAAGCCGCCCGCTAAGCGCGCATCTTTCTGCATCTGGAGCGCACGGACGCGAAAAGCCGGATTAATCAGCACCTGAGTGACTGCGTTTTGCAACAGTGCGGCGGTTACAGATGCTTTATCGAGCAAGATTCCCAGACCGACCTCCGCAATCCGGCGGGCGTTTGGCTGCTGATTCGCCGCTTGAGGAATAACGACCATAGGAATGCCCAGGGAGATGCAATCCATGATGGTTGCCATGCCGCCGTGATGGATACAAGTCGCGGCATGCTGCAATATTTCGAGCTGAGGAACATAACTACGCACAATAAAGTTTGTGGGAATCGTGCCTATATTCAACTGCTCAAGGGGTCTGCCCGTCGTGATGACGATTTGCCAGGGGCGATCCGCAAAGGCGGCAAAGCAGGTTTTAAAGAAATCGGGATTATTATTAGAGACGGTACCTAATGTGATGTAAACGAGTGGCCGCCGGTCCAGTTGCTCAAATGGGAACTCAGCGGTCGCACAGCGCGCACCGATTGAAGGGCCAACAAACACATATTCCGGCCCAAACGACTCCCCATAGGGCTGTAAGGAACGTGGAACGTAGACGATGTTGAGAGCTTCTTTATGCAGGAACATACTGACAATGTTGAAGGGCTCGATTGGATACTGGCTGCACAGGCGCTGCATCGACGTCCGCAGCCTCTGCTCCACGGCTGGATCTCGCTTATTCAGTTGATAGGAGCGCAGATTGTTCTCATGAGGAGCGAAAAAGGCGCGCGAGATGACCGCAGGGATACCCAATAGCTGAGCAATAAATCTGCCGCTCAGGGACATAGGATTGTATATCAGGCAATCAGGCTGTTCTTTGCGCACGCTCTCCAGGATTTGTGGCATGACGGAGGAGCACTCGTCTACCATGAGCATGGGTAGCGCCAGCGGGTTACTCTCTTCTTCCACATTCCCGCCAGGTTGCTCAAGCAGCGACGTGTAGCTATAGAAGGTTGCCCCGGTGGCTTCAATGGCGTTGCGGTACTTCTCGGTCAAATAGTACACAACCTTATGACCGCGCGCCACCAACTCCTGAACCACGGGAAGGGTTGGATTGATATGTGCGTGAAACGGAAGATTGACAAAAGCAAATTTTGCCATATAATGTCTCCTCTCCTCTAGATAGAGTCTTGAGCAATGAAACGGGCTCGCTTTAAAAGAGCTAATAGTTCGAGCTGGAAGGCAATCTCATGCCAGTATTCTGCCCATGAGCATATGCGTCTCTACTTGCTTTCTGCTTATTCGCCTGGCAAGTTCTTTGTAAGGATGCACTATTACCTTCAATTTGCTACATCATCGCCATATGCGCACTAATTGAGCGGTTTCCTGGCGATCCATTTTCAAAAAGGAGAGCAATATGACTGATCGATACGAAAAGATAGATCGAGCTGAATACTGGTTCCATGATGGACTGAAGGTCATCGACCCTCCAGATTTTGTGACGGCGGAAGAGGTGGATATGCAAGCCACGCAAGAGATTATTGCCAGGCTGCGTCAGCAAGGTATCAAGGCGACCTATACCCATGTCGTCGTACGTGCGGCTGCGCTCGTTCTGGCGCGGCATCCTGAACTCAATCGGATCACCTATCGTAAGCAATCTATCTATCTGGACGCGGTTGATATCGGTCTGTCGGTGAGTACTGATCTTACGCTGACCGTTCCTCCAACGCTCGTCGTGCGCAATGTGGATCAGAAGTCGCTGGTGCCACTGGCCCAGGAGATTATCCAGCGGGTGCCGGAGGTGCGCGCCAAAGAGGAAGAGCGAACAATCATGTTGCGCAAGCTGACGCGAGTGTTCTCGATGTCCTGGATGCGGCGGATGTTTCTCCGGCGAATGATGACCCATCCGGCAACCGTGAAAGAGAAGCTTGGAACATTCCATATTACCTGTGTGCCTCATCTTATACAGGCGGCAACGTTTAAATCCCCGACTGCCGCTCTCACCTTCGCTCGCGTCCAGGACCGCGTCGTTGTGAGAAATGGGCAGCCCACCGTACGGCCTATGGCGATGGTGAGCTTCACCGGCAGCGACCATGTGTGGAACGGCAATAGAGTATCCATATTCCTCGATGAGTTCAAAACAATCCTGGAAAATGGAGAACTGGCGGCGGAGATTTCCGCAGTCGAAGCTGCCGTCGCCGCTCGCTAATCAACCGGCAAAACGAGAAGGGGATGCCAGGCGCTGGATCTGCATAATGGTTGTCTGGCATTCCCTCAATTACATGTTTTGCTCTTTGTAACGTGCTAATCCCTCCTCCAGTGAAAGCGGGGCTATCCCTGAAGCGCGACTGATTTTATCAACACAGAGACCGACATTCAGGGCTCGCTGGAGGCTCAGCCCAAGTTTAGCTGTACAGATTGGTTGGATTAATGCCTCGTTGAGGTTATAGGTTTGCGCGACTTTGCGCGCAAAATGATAGCGACTGATAGGAGTGCTCCCAGCGACGTGATAGATCCCTTGCAATCTTTGCTGCACCACAGCGCCGAGGATCGCTATCAGATCGTTTGCATAGATGGGCGAGTTCACCTGATCGGTAACGACATTGAATGCCTCGTTACGCTCAAGCATCGAGAGCACCCACTGTACAAAGTCTGGTCGGTGCCATTGTGGGGAACCACCGGTCAGGCCATACACCGTCGATATGCGACAGATCGTCCAGAGTGCGTTGCCAGCACACTCTTCCTGCGTTGCCAGCTCTCCCTGCACTTTGCTCTTCCCGTAGTGGTTAAGCGGCTGGACCGGATCGCACTCGTGATAGAGCGTCTGGGGCTGGGGAGCGCCGCCGAAGACGTGTTCGGTCGAGAGCATGATGAGGTGCGTCTGAGATTGAGCGCATGCTCGGGCTAGCATCCGTGTCGCCTGAGCGTTCATCAGATAGGCGAGCGACGGTTGACGTTCGCAAGCGGCTGGATCTGCCAGGGCGGCGGCGTGGATAAAGGCGTGGGGCCGTACCGCAGCGAGCCATTGCGCGATCTGCGGCTCTGCAAGTGTGGCGAGATCCAGCGTCGTCACGGTCGCATCCTCCCGGGTCAGAGGATGTCCCGCTGCCAGGGGAGCGCGCACTAAAGCATGAACGTCATAGCCCATTTTCAGCAGATGCTGCACAATATTAACTCCCACTCGACCGGCTGCTCCACTGATCGCGACAGAGTGTTTTGTCATAATATCCCCTCTTTATACGTTATGCCAGATTGGCGGCGGATAATTGCAGCCGCCGAGTGTATCCCTGCTGTTAGTGAACGTAATCGTTCTTACCCGGCTCTTCTATTGCGAATAAGGCTCTATTCTCTCTATTTACCTCTGTTGAATCTTACACAGAAGAAAAGTCATCGGTAAGAGAAAAGCACTATGCTGCTATTGGTTTTGTTAAGGGTAAGAGCTAGGGGGAAAGCTCCTCCTGGAAAGGAAAGAAAATTGAGCAAAACGCTGATAGAGCCTGGGCTGTATGAGGATATGAGGATCATGGAGGATAACCCCCCCTCCAAAAAACGTCGTCATCCTCGTCCTTACCAGCCATTGTCTGTTTATAGCAAAACTTTTGTTGTGGTGCTTCTTATTCATATTGGCTTAATGATTGGCCTGGCAATAGCAGTCGATCAGCCTGTAGTACTTATTCTGGCGGGGTTTGAATCGCTGATCGTTGCGCTCACCTTGTTTGGGCTGCGCTGGGTAATGCTCCTGGGGAGTTTTCTTGGTGGCTTCATGTTGTTTGTTTTTACAACGGCGACCAGCTTCCCTGTTCATCATCTGAGCCACCCTAAGGACGCCTTTGGATATAACGTGCTGCCCGCGGTCTCGTTCCTCATGTTTACCGTGATGATAACGCTTTTCTGGTGCGCGGCGGCGCTGCTCGTCACGGGGGTGACGGCGGTAATCCATAACTACTTTTCGCGTAACAGGCAGACGCCGTCCTGGTTCAAAACCGTCATGGTCGGAGCGATTTGTATCTGGCTGGGCGCCTTCGTGCTGGGCGCGCTGACGCAGCCAGAACCCAGTGTCGCTGCAAACTCTGCGCCTGGGACTGTACACTTGCAGGTTGGTAGCTTCAGTCAAAGTTCTATCAATCTTTCCAAAGGGGATAAGCTCACGCTGATCGATGATGGGACATATCACCATAACATCTCGATGGGTCGCTGGGTCAACGGGCAGCCTAAGCTTCAAGATCAGCCCGGCGCGCCAAAGGTGAGAAACCGAGAAATCAATGCGGCTGGCGCAAGTCTGGTAATCGGGCCATTTACCACTGCTGGCACCTATTACCTGATATGCTCGCTTCATCATAATATGATGCTAAAGATCATCGTTAAATGAGCAACGACCGTAGGCTGTAACAAGATATTCTCATAACTTTGAGTGAATGAAGGGATCAGTCCCGTTTTGTTGATCCCTTTACTCAGGTTACGTTACCAGGAAAAGAGGTTAGGAATCATGCCCAGAACGGCGGCAAAAAATAGAAGATACATGTCTCAAATATACCAGGAAACAGCAAGGGGGAAGAGGCCAAAGCGAAAGATATTCGCCTATATTATGCTGGTGTTCGCTGTCATCCTGGTCTCAGGTGGTATTATCGGGCTTAAAGCAAGCCCATCTCAGGCCGACACAGCGGATAGCGCGACGTTGTCGAATCCCGAGGTCCCATCTGGCCCCGGCGTACCCGTTTCGGTGAATATGGGGATGCCCGGCGCGCCTCAATCGATTACGAGCTTGCAGGCTCCTTTGACTGCCGAGCATGTAAAGCAGTTCACCCTTGTAGCTCAGACTACGATGATCTCTTTAGGAGGTACCAAGATTCCTGTCTGGGCTTTTAATGGCATGGCACCTGGACCAGCTTTGCGTGTGCAGCAGGGCGATCTTGTGGAGGTGCATGTTGTCAATCATCTCTCGTTTGGCATCAGCGTCCATTGGCATGGCATCAATCTTGCTAACTCGGCTGATGGCGTGGCTGGCGTGACTCAGGATGCGATCAAGCCTGGGCAAACATATGTCTATCGCTTCGTTCCTCCCGATGCCGGAACTTACTGGTACCATGCGCACCAGTTCGCTTATGAAGAGACTGCGGGCGGCCTTTTCGGGACGCTGATTGTGGACCCCAAGACGCCGACGATCCACGCTGATGTGGATACCACGGTCACCCTGCACGAGTGGAATGGCGCCGACGATCAGACGATTTTCAGCATGGATGATGCCACCAAAGTGCTCAATAAAGCTGCCAGCCCGGGTCAGTGGGTGCGTCTGCGCCTCGTTGAAACCTCCAACACCGATTCCAGCGCGCCCCACCTGGTCACGCTGATAGGCGCGCCATTTAAGGTGATCTCGATGGATGGTCATGATCTTAATGGCCCCGGTTGGTTGAATGAAACTCCGATCCCCATTGGGACCGCTCAGCGTTATGACCTGTTCTTCCAGATGCCCGCACATGGCTCGGTTGCCCTGGTGGCGGCAGACGAGAAGAACAATAATAAACAGTTTCTGCCGGCTCCTGCGGTGGTGTTTGGGCATGGCACAGTGCCGGCGAAACTGCCGCCGGTGAACAAGTGGTTCGATCTGACAACGTACGGTCAGCCGACATCAACCGCCATCACCATGCAGACCCATTTCGATGTGACATCGAATATCGTGCTCAATAACCAGATGGGCACTTCGCTTGGACGGTCGGGCATGGTCTATACCATGAACGGCAAGGTCTTTCCTGATACAGGCATGATTATGGTCAGTGAGGGACAATTGGTCAAGATCCATCTTGAGAATCAAAGCGATCTTTACCATCCCATTCACCTGCATGGGCACACCTTTACCGTGTTGGATAGCAATGGGAAGCCTCTGACCGGCAGTCCTGTCTTGCTGGATACTGTCCTGGTACCGCCCCATACCTCGTATGATATCGGCTTTGTGGCTAACAACCCTGGCATCTGGATGCTTCACTGCCACAACTTCTTACACGCGAACTGGGGCATGGATATGATGCTGGTGTACAAAGGCTATTCGACTCCATATACCGTGGGGACTGCTTCGGGCAATTTCCCCGACTAGCATTACCCGTCCTGCTCACCATCGCTCCTGTGTGGCAGATGAAGGTCACTGACTTTCATCTGCCACACGCTTTCTTGCA
>Ga0070741_10020500_pt1 | contig 10409 bp, 10 predicted proteins | sample Coa_R1_4_FD_66440 | JGI IMG/M metagenome (GOLD analysis project Ga0070741, IMG submission 66440) | Surface soil microbial communities from Centralia Pennsylvania, which are recovering from an underground coalmine fire - Coalmine... | ecosystem: Environmental > Terrestrial > Soil > Unclassified ... | reverse complement strand
GAGCCGGGACGCGACCACCCTGGTAGCGGCGGCGGGCTCGTGGTGCTCGACGAGCCCACCGCCTTCCTGCCCGCGGGCGCCGCGGAGGACCTCTTCAGGCTGATGAGGCAGTTCGCGGCGAGCGGGAACGCGATCGTGTTCGTGTCGCACGAACTGGAGGAGATCCTCGAGGTCACGGATCGCGTGACCGTGCTTCGCGACGGCTCCGTCGCGGGCGCCGAGGCGACGCGCAACCTGTCGGTCGACGATCTCGTCCGGTTGATCGTGGGCGACATCACGATGCACGCGCGCACTCCTGCCGCGCCGGCGACCGCCGCCGAGCCTTACGCCTCCCTCGAGGTGAAGGGCCTCACCGGCGCCCGCGTCGACGGCGTCTCGTTCGCCGTCCGGCCCGGCGAGGTCCTCGGCCTCGCCGGGCTCGTCGGCTCGGGCTTCGACGACGTCCCGTACCTCATCTTCGGCGCGCGCCCCGCGGCCGCGGGCACGATCAGGATCGGCTCCGACGTCTACGACGCCGCGGCGATGTCGCCGGACAAGGCGGTCGCCGCCGGCGTCGCGTTCGTCCCGGCCGACCGGCAGACGCTCGGGGTGTTCGCCGAGCTCTCGATCGACGACAACCTCTCGCCGACCGTCCTCGCCCAGTACCAGAGCCGGGGGTACCTGAGCCGGCGCCGGATGCGCGCAGACGCCAGGCGGCTGGTCGCGGAGGCGGGCGTCGTCCCGCCGCGCACGGGCGTCGTCCTGAGCAGCCTGAGCGGCGGCAACCAGCAGAAGGTGCTGATGAGCAAGTGGATGCGGCGTACGCCGCGAGTGATGGTCCTCCACGAGCCGACGCAGGGCGTCGACGTGGGGGCGCGGCAGGAGATCTACCGGCGGCTGCTCGCCGTGAGGGGCGACTGCTGCGTGATCTGCGCCACGACCGACCACGAGGAGCTCGAGCTCCTCTGCGATCGCGTGCTCGTGCTTTCCCGCGGGCGGATCACCGCCGAGCTCACTGGCGCCGAGGTGACGAAGTCCCGGATCACGGAGGCGTGCGTGACGCTGCCGCCGCCGGGCGCCGGCCAATCGACGGACGAGAGCGACGCAATCGGCGACCGGCGCCGGCCGGTGGGCGACCTCGCCGGATCGGCATAGGAGGGCTCCGGCAATGGACATCAAGGCATCGGCGTCCAGTCCCCCGTTCCCGGCGCGGCGGTCGCTGCTGCGGACGGGCTCGCTGACCAGGCTCCTGGAGCCGGTCGCCCTGCCCTTCTCGTGGGGGATCGTCGTCCTCGTGTTCGGGATCCTGCGGCCGACGCAGTTCCTCACGTGGTCGAACTTCTCGACGATCTTCTCGTCGCAGGCGGTGCTCGTCGTGCTGTCGCTCGGTCTGCTGATCAGCCTCCGAACCGGCGACTACGACCTCTCGATCGCGAGCGTGATGACGATGTCGTCGATGATGATCGCGGTCCTGAACGGCCAGCACGGGATGTCGATCGGCCTCGCCGTGCTGCTCGCCCTCGCAATGGGAGTCGCGGTCGGGTTCCTGAACGGCGCGTTCGCGATCCTCGCGAACATCGACCCCTTCATCGTCACGCTCGGAATGAGCACCCTCTTACAGGGAATCATCCTGTGGATCAGCAACTCGGCCCCGGTCGCGGGCATCTCGGACGACCTCGTCAACTGGGTGATCAACGACACGTTCCTCGGAATCTCCTACGAGTTCTACTACGGCATCGCGCTCTGCATCGTCATCTGGTACGTGTTCGAGTACACGTCGATCGGCCGGAAGCTCCTGTTCGTCGGTCAGAGCCGCGACGTCGCGCACCTGAGCGGGATCAACATCAAGCGCGTCCGCTGGGGCGCTCTCGTCGCGACCGGCTTCTCGAGCGCGGCAGCGGGCGTCCTCTACGCGGGCACGTCGGGCGCCGCGGATCCGACGGCGGGCCTCGGGCTGCTCCTGCCGGCGTGGGCGGCGGCGTTCCTCGGCGCGACGACGATCACGCCCGGCCGCTTCAACCCCTGGGGCACCGTCGTCGCGGTCTACTTCCTCGTCACCGGCATCACCGGGCTCGCGATCATGGGCGTCCAGACGTTCGTCCAGAACCTCTTCTACGGCGCGGCGCTGATCATCGCCGTCACGCTCTCGCAGCTCGTCAGAGCGCGGTTCCGCCGGACCGCCGCCGCGTCGTCGTGAGCTCGGCCGCGTACTCGACGCTGGCGGTGACGGTCGACGAGCGCGTGGCGAGCGTCGAGCTCGCCCGGCCCGAGCGCGGCAACGGGGTCGACGCGGCGTGGGTGCGCGACGTCGCGGGCGTCTTCGGGGAGCTCGCGGCGGCGGACGACGTCGACGCGGTGCTCGTCCGGGCGCGGGCCGGCGACTTCTGCGTCGGCATGGCCCCGGAGGCCCGCGGCGAGCTCGGCCTCGAGTGGTTCGAGCAGTGGGAGCGCGCGCTGACCGCGGTCGAGACGGTCGCGAAGCCCGTCGTCTGCGCGATCGCGGGGCGCTGCATCGGCGCCGGGCTCCAGCTCGCGACCGTCTGCGACGTCAGGGTTGCGGCGACCGACGCGGTGCTCGCCGCCACCGTCCCCGGCGTCGGGCTCGTCCCGGGCCTCTCCTGGTGGCGGCTGCCGCGGTTCCTCGGCCTCGGCCGCGCGAAGCACCTCGTCCTCGCCTGTCGCGAGCTCGACGCCGGCGAGGCGCTCGCGATCGGGCTCGTCGACGAGGTCGTCGAGCGCGATCGCCTGGGCGAGCGGGCGCAGGAGCTGGCGCGCGCGATGCTCTCGATGCGCCCGATTGCGTTCGCCGAGACCAAGCGACTCCTCGACGCGGCGGCAGCGATGCCGTACGACCACGCGTGCGCCGAGTTCCTGGCGGCGGAGCTCCGGTGCCTCGCCGCCGCCGGCGCCAAACGAGACCAGCACCCGACCACGCGCGCCGCCGTCGCTCCGACCGGCGGCCGCGCACGGTGAGAAAGGAGGACCCGATGGCGTATCCGCGAGTCGAGTTCACCGAGCAGTTGATGCGCGAGGGGATGCAGATCGAGTCGGTCGAGATCTCGGTCGAGGACAAGGTGCGACTGCTGGACGCGCTCTCGGAGACCGGGCTCAGGCGGATCGCCGTCGGCTCGTTCGTGAGCCCCAAGTACACGCCGCAGATGGCGAACGTGGACGAGGTGGTCGCTCGGTTCCGCCCGCAGCGCGGCGTCGACTACTTCGCGCTCGCGCTGAACGACAAGGGCCGCGAGCGCGTCGCGCCGTACATGCCGCCGCTGAAGCTCGATCAGCTGCCGGTGCCGACGCTCTCCTGCCACCTCTGCGACACGTTCGTCCGCCGCAATGCGAACACGTCGCAGGAGCAGGAGATCGAGCGGTGGCCGCGCGTCGTCGAATCGGCGAAGGAGCGCGGCGCGCAGGCGGCGGGGATGTGGCTCGGCGCCGCGTTCGGCTCCAACTTCCAGGGTGACTTCACGACCGAGCAGCGGATGGAGCTGCTGCGCGCGCAGCACGAGCTCTGGGACGAGGCGGGCATCCCGGTGACGCACGTCTTCCTCGCCGACCCGATGGGCTGGGTGCGCCCCTGGCAGGTGGAGGAGCAGCTGAACGCGATCCTCGACGAGTGGCCGGGGGTGGCGTATTTCGGCCTCCACTTCCACAACAGCCGCGGGCTCGCGCTCGCGTCGACCTACGAGGCGCTGCGCGTGCTCGACCAGCGTCACACCGTCCACTTCGACTCGACGATCGGCGGTATCGGCGGCTGCCCCTACTGCGGCAACGGCCGCGCGACCGGGATGGTCGCGACCGAGGATCTCGTGAACATGCTCGAGCAGCTCGGCATCGAGACGGGCGTCGACCTCGACGCGTTGATCAGGGTCACGTGGCTGCTGGAGGAGATCATCGGCCACCCGACGTTCGGGCACGTGTCGAAGGCGGGGCCGCACCCGGACGCCGACCGGCTCTACGACGCGAACTTGCCGCTCGTCGAGACGCTCGAGGAGGCGCGCCACTTCCTGCTCGGGCCGGAGGTGCTCGAGCACCAGCTCCGGCCGTGGCGCGAGCCGATCCCCGAGCCGGTCAAGGCGGTGCACTAGCGAATGGGCTACGTGACCGACGAGATTCGCGCGCTGATCGGCGTCGAAGGCCCGGTGCAGACGGCCGACCTGCCACTCGACGCGGAGCGGCTGCGCCGGTTCGTGCAGGGCGCGATGGAGGACGACCCGGTTCACTGGGACGACGAGGAGGCCCGCCGGCGCGGCTACGGAGACGTCGTCGCGACGCCGCTCTTCCCACTGCACGCCTCGCGGCGACCGAGCGGCACCGCGGACCCGCTCGACCGCTTCCGCGACGAGCCCGACTGGGACGGAATCGGCGGCGAGCCGTTCGGCGGCCTGCCGCCGCTCGACCTGCCGCTCAAGCGCGTGCTGAACGGCGGCACCGAGGCGCGCTTCCACACGCTCGCGAAGATCGGCGACGTGATCAGCTCGCAGTCGCGGTACGTCGACATCTACGACCGCGAGGGGAAGTCGGGGCAGCCGATGGTGATCCAGGTGATCGAGACCCACTACCGAAACCAGGACGGCGAGCTCCTCGCGACCATCCGCAACACGCTGATCGCCAGGTGAGCGTCCATACCGGGACGACGCGGGTGTTCGAGGAGATCGCGGTCGGCGACGAGGTGACACCGCTCGTCCGCGGGCCGCTGACGACGACGCACCTGATGCGCTGGTCGGCCGCGATCGAGAACTGGCATCGCATCCACTACGACGCGCCGTTCGCGACGGAGCACGACGGGTTGCCGGCGCTGCTCGTCAACGGGTCGTGGAAGCAGCACGTCCTCGTGCAGATGATGCGCCGCTGGCTCGGGCCGGGCGGCTGGCTCGCCCACGTGCGGTTCCAGTTCCGCGGCATGAACGTCGTCGGCGAGACGCTGACCGCGCACGGGACGGTGAAGGAGACCTACGAGCGGGACGGCCTGGGCTTCGTCGTCTGCGAGATCGGGATCTGGAACGAGCGCCAGGAGGAGTCGACGCCGGGCGAGGCGACCGGTGTGCTGCCGCTCGCGGGCGGGCCACCGGTTCCGTACCCGTTCCCTGCGGATGCGCTCGAGCGGTAGCGGCGCCGACGCGCCCGCCCTCGTCGGCGTCCGCGTCGTCGAGCTGGGCTACGGCATCGCCGGCTCGTTCGCGGCGAGGCTGCTCGCCGACCTCGGCGCGGACGCGGTCAAGGTCGAGCACCCGCGCGACGAGGATCCGCTGCGCCGGGCCGAGCCGCTGATCGAGGACGCCTCGGGCGACGTCGTCGGCGCGCTATTCGAGTTCCTGAGCTGGAACAAGCGAAGCCTCGCGCTCGACGTCGACGACCTCGCGTCGCGGCCCGCGCTGCGCGCACTGGTCGAGAGCGCGCACGTCGTGATCGTGTCGGAGCGCGCGGTGGCGCCCGAGACGCTGCGCTCATGGAATCCGCGCGCAGCGGTCGTCGCCGTCTCCCGATTCGGCGCGGACGGCCCGTTCGCCGTGCGAGACGCGACCGACCTCGTGCTGCAGGCGACCGGCGGGATCATGCAGATCAGCGGCAACGCCGACCGGGAGCCGCTCAAGCTCGGCCTGCGGCAGTCGCTCTACGTCGCCGGCCTGAACGCGGCCTACGCGGCGCTCGCTGCGTACTACGGGGCGCTCGTCACCGGCTCGGGGGCGGTACTCGACCTCGCGATCCGCGACTGCGTGAGCGCGCAGCTCGTGATGAACCAGCCCTTCTACGCGTTCGTGGGGATCGTGCAGGGGCGCCGGCCGGCGGTCAACGACCCGCTCGACGGCGAGCCGATCCCGGTCGCGGACGGGTACGCGGCGCTCCAGGTGAGCGCGACGATCCAGTCGGAGCAGTACGCCGAGCTCTTCGGCGACGAGCGCCTCGCCGACCCGAGGTTCGCGACGCGAGCGCGCCGGATCGCGAACGCGGCGGAGCTCCGCGAGCTGCTCGAGGGCCATCTCTGCGCCGAGCGCGGGCACGACCTGTTCGGACGCGCGGCCGACCGGGGCTTCCTCGTCGGAGTCGTGCAGGGCGCGCGCGAGCTGCTCGAGTGCCCGCAGCTCGCCGCACGCGACGTCTGGCACTCGTTTCCCGAGCTGCCCGGCTACCGGTTCCCCGCGGTGCTCGCGAGGCTGACGAGGACGCCCGCGCGCGTCGTCCGCCGCGCGCCGAGGCACGGCGAGCACTCCGAGGAGCTCCTCGCCGAGCTCGGGCGGCCTCCGGCGCCGGCGGCGCGGGCGCCGGCGCGCGTCCGACCGCGGCCGGGCGAGCGGCGGCGCCCGCTCGAGGGCCTGCGCGTGCTCGACCTCTCGACGGTGTTCGCGGTGCCCTACGTCGCCGCGATCCTCTCCGACCTCGGCGCCGAGGTGATCAAGGTCGAGGCGCCGCGCCGGCTCGACCAGACGCGGCTCGCCTCGTGGCACGGCGTCTGCTTCGACAACGACACGAGCGGCGACTACTGGAACCGGCAGGCGCTCTTCCAGGCGCTGAACCGCGGGAAGCGCTCGCTCTCGCTCGACCTCGGGACGGAGCAGGGCCGGGACGTCCTGCGTGCGCTCGTCGAGCGGAGCGACCTGCTGCTCGAGAACTTCACTCCGCGGGTGATGCGGTCGTGGAGCACGACCTACGAGGAGCTCGCGGCCCTGAACCCGCGCCTGATCATGCTCTCGAACACGGGCTACGGCTCGACCGGCCCGTGGTCCGCCTTCAAGGCGCAGGGGACGACGCTCGAGGTGACGATGGGCCTCGCGCAGTACACGGGCTACGAGGGCGGGCGGCCGTCGAAGGCGGGTCAGTCGTACCCCGACTTCCTCGCCGCCTGGTCGGGTCTCGTCGCGATCCTCGCGGCGCTCGTCGAGCGCAGGCGGACGGGCCGCGGCCAGTGGATCGACCTCGGGATGTACCAGCTCGGCCTCTCGGTGATCCCCGAGGCCCTCCTCCACTACCAGGCGACGGGCGAGGACCTGCCGCGGCGGGGGAACGCCGACCCCGACGCGCTCGTCAGCGCCGTCGTGCCGACGGCGGGGGACGACCGCTGGCTCGCGGTCGCGGTGCGGGACGCCGATCGGCTGCGCGCGCTCGCCGGCGTCGTGCCGGCGCTCGCGCCGCTCGTCCCCGCCGGCGGCGAGGCGCCGGACGCCGAGCGCCGGCGGCTGATCGTCGAGGCCCTCGCCGCGTGGTCGAAGTCGCGCGACGGCTCGGAGGCCGCGGCCGAGCTGCAGCGGGCCGGGATCGCCGCGGGACCCGTCTGCGACGCGCGCGACCTCCTGCTCGATCCGCAGCTTCGGCACCGCGGCTTCTACGAGTGGGTCGACTACGAGAGGGCCGACGACGGCGGCGAGACGGTGCGCAGACCGCTCGTCGGCCGGCCGTACCGGTGGGAGTCCGAGAGCACGTTCGCCGCGATCCAGGGTCCGCCGCCTTGCTTCGGCGACGCCAACGAGCACGTCCTGCGCGAGCTGCTCGGCCTGAGCGAGGAGCGGATCGCGGAGCTCTACGAGCTCGAGGTCGTGACCGGCGCGCCGCTCGGCCTGCCCGTCGACCCGCCGCCCGCCGACCTCGAGTCGATGCGTGCGAGCGGCGTGATCGCCGCGCTCGACGCGCGCTACCGCGACGTCGTCGGGCAGCCGCCCGGCGGCCGTCTCGGCCGCGCGGCCGCCCCCTCGTCCCGACGCCGTGCACGTCCACCCGCCCACACGCCTGCTCGAGGAGCGCTGCCAGGATGACCACTTCGCCTTCCGCCACCACGCCCAACGCGCGCGTCGCCTACTCGCTGCCGGAGGCCGCGTTCACGCTGCCGCCGGAGCTGAACGAGCTGAAGCTCCTGGCGCGGGAGATCGTCGACCGCGAGTGCATCCCGCTCGAGGGGAAGTTCCTGGCGGACGAGGGCGGCGTGCCCGGCGCGTTCGGCGGCGAGAGCTTCATCGACGGCTCGCTGCCCGCCGAGGACTGGGAGCGCTTGACGGCGATCTCGAAGGAGTCCGGTCTCTACACGGCGACGCTCCCCGAGGAGTACGGCGGGATGGGGCTCGGCGTCCTCGGCGCGTTCGTGCTCGCCGAGGAGCGCAATCGCAGCGTCGTCCCGCTGCCGATGGCGAACGTCTCGCACATCCTCTTCGAGTGCACCGAGGAGCAGCGGCCGAAGTACCTCGACCCGATCATCCGCGGCGGCGTCTTCGCGTTCGCGCAGACCGAGCCGGATGCCGGGTCGGACCCCGGGAGCATGAAGACGACCGCCGTCCGCGACGGCGACGAGTGGGTGATCAACGGCACGAAGACCTTCATCACGTTCGCCGACCAGGCGGTGTTCCACCTCGTGCTCGCGGTGACCGACCCCGAGAAGCGCCAGCGGGGCGGGATCACGATGTTCATCGTCGACGCCGACAACCGCGGGATCTCGATCACGCCGCTGAACGTCTGGCAGACGAAGCGGCCGCACCAGTTCACGGTCGTCTACGACGACGTGCGAGTGCCGCTCGGGAACGTGCTCGGGGAGGTCGGCGGCGGGTTCCGCCTCGGCCAGCAGTGGCTCGCCGTCAACGACCGGCTGACGCGCGGGTCGATGGCGACCGGGTTCCTCAGCCGCAGCCTCGAGATCGCGACCGAGTGGGCGAAGAGCCGCGTCACCTTCGGGCAGCCGCTGAGCGAGCGGCAGGCGATCCAGTGGATGCTCGTGGACGTGCTCGTCGACCTCAAGTGCATTCGCGCGATCTCGTACGAGTGCGCCGCGCGCGCGGATCGCGGCGAGGACATCCGGGCCTACGCCGCGATGGCGAAGTTCGTCGGCGCCAACTGGGGCCACCGCTCGATGGACAAGATCATGCAGATCCTCGGCGGGTTGGGCGAGGTCACCGAGACGCCGATTCCGCACTGGTACCACCTGATCCGCCACGGTCGGATCGGCGGCGGCACCGACGAGATCCAGCGGATCCTGATGTCGCGCGCGATCTTCGGCCAGGGGAAGGAGCTCTGGCAGGCGTAGGCTCGCGTTCCCGGTGCGGACGCGGCAGCAGCTCCACGCAGCCGTCTTCGTCGGCGGCTGCGCCGGCGCCCTCGCGCGCGCCGGCCTCGACCGTGCGCTCCCGTGGAGCGGGAGCGGGTGGCCCTGGGCGACCTTCGTCGTCAACGTCGGGGGCACGCTGCTCCTCGGTTACGTCGCCACGCGGCTGCAGGAGCGGCTGCCGCCGTCGACGTTCCGCAGGCCGGCCCTCGCGACCGGCTTCTGCGGCGCGCTGACGACGTTCTCGACGTTCCAGATCGAGCTGATCAGGCTCGCGCGCAACTCGCACCTCGCGGCGGCGATCGCGTACGCGGGCGTGAGCCTCGCCGCGGGCCTGCTCGGCGTCTACCTCGCGACGGCGCTCACCAGACGGGTACGGCTGCGATGAGCGCGGGCGCGTGGGTCGGTGCCGTCCTGCTCGGCGGCGCCGGCGCGGTGCTCCGGTTTCGCCTCGACGCTCTCGTCCAGGAGAGCGTCGGCAGCGAGCTCCCGCTCGGCACGCTCACCGTCAACGTCGTCGGCTCCTTCTGCCTCGGGCTCCTCACCGGCCTCTCCGTCACCGGCGACGCGCTCTTCCTCGCCGGCACTGGCCTGCTCGGCTCGTTCACGACCTTCTCTACGGCGATGCTCGAGACCGAGCGGCTCGCCGAGGAGGGCGAGGGGCGCCTGGCGTTCGTCAACGTCGGCCTCTCGCTCGGCGCCGGCGTGGCAGCGGCGGCCGCCGGCTGGGCGCTCGGCGCTCTCGTGTAGCTCTCGACCCGCGGTCCTCGCTCGCGCGGGCTCACGCTCGCTCGGGGCCCTGCTCAGCGCGTCCGCGAGAAGCGCTGCACGGCCGCCAGCAGTTCCTCCGTCTTCTCGCGCGCGTCGCCCGCCTCGCCGGAGGCGAGCGCGCCGGCGACGCAGTGGCGCACGTGGTCCTCGAGCAGCCGGTAGGCGAGCGACTCGAGCGCCGTGTTCACGGCGGCGATCTGGGTCAGGATGTCGATGCAGTAGCGGTCGTCCTCGACCATCTTCTCGATCCCGCGGACCTGGCCCTCGATCCGGTGCAGGCGCTTGACAAGCGCGTCCTTGCCGGCCGTGTAGCCGCGCGTCGTCGGCTCGCGCTCGCTCGTCACGCGCGCCCCTCCTCCCGGCTCGAGCGGAAGCGGCGCAGGCGCAGCGAGTTCGAGACGACGAAGAGGCTCGACGCGGCCATCGCGGCCGCCGCGACGATCGGGTCGAGGAGGCCGGCCACGGCGAGCGGGATCGCCGCGACGTTGTAGGCGAACGCCCAGAAGAGGTTGCCCTCGATCGTGCGCAGGGTGCGGCGCGCGAGCCGGATCGCGTCGGCGGCGGCGCGCAGGTCGCCCGACACGAGGGTCAGGTCGGACGCCTCGATCGCGACGTCGGTGCCGGTGCCGATCGC